>Ga0326727_10020148_pt1 | contig 13279 bp, 9 predicted proteins | sample MB2enrmetagenome_FD_207643 | JGI IMG/M metagenome (GOLD analysis project Ga0326727, IMG submission 207643) | Lab enriched peat soil microbial communities from McLean, Ithaca, NY, United States - MB29MY | ecosystem: Environmental > Terrestrial > Soil > Wetlands > Peat | place: USA: New York...
ACAACCATCTATCAGTACTTGGCGGCTTGGAACCAAACTCCCAGACCGTTCGTCTGGATCGCCACGGCGGACATCATTCTCGATAAGGTCCGACGCTGTAAAGAATTAAATGTTACAGAACACTAGCGTGCTTCCGAAGGTTTGCGAACTGGATTCCCGCTTTCGCGGGAATGACTGAGACGGTGCCGTGGGAATGACTACGACCTGCCGTGGGAATCACTGCGACCTGTGGCGTGCCTGTCTCGCAAGTGACGCTTGCACCGTGAGCCGCGACGTCATTCGGCGGCCGACTAAGGACAACGGACAACGGACCACCGAGGCGCCTACCGCAACGACTCTTCCAGCCGCACGGCCTGGTCTGTTTTCTTGTCGCGATATTTGACGATGACGGGAGTATAGAGCGAAAGGCCCAGCTCTTTCCCTCGTCCCTCCGTGATGGCGCGGGCGCCGGGGACGACCACCGCCCTCGCAGGAATCATCAATGGCTTCTCGCCGTCCGAACGATAGACCGCGTCCCGCACTAAATCGTACACGGGGGTCGAGCCGGTCAGAATCGTGCCGGCGGCCAAAACGCTTCCCTGGCCGACAATCGCGCCCTCGAAAACTCCGCAGTTGCCGCCCACCAGGGCCTCGTCTTCTACAATCACGGGCATGGCGCCGACCGGTTCGAGCACGCCGCCAATCTGCGCCGCGGCGCTGAGGTGAACGCGCTTACCTATCTGCGCGCACGAACCCACCAGGGCGTGCGAGTCAATCATGGTCTCGTCGTCCACATAGGCGCCCACGTTCACAAACATGGGCGGCATGCACGTCACGTTCCTGCCGATGTAGCAGCCATCGCGAATGGAAGAGCCGCCTGGGACGATGCGCGCGTTGAAGTTCCAGCGCATTTGCTTTAAAGGGAAGGTGTGCTTGTCTCGGAACTGAAGACCCGCAGGCGGCATTTCCGTGATGCGCCCGATCCGAAACCCAAGCAATATGCCCTTCTTCACCCAGGGATTCACTTTCCAGCCCGTTGGCGAACCCGGATCGGGTTCCGCTGCGCGAATCCGGCCTTGATTCAGCTCCAGCTTGAATTCGTCGAAGGCGGTATAGTATTCTTCCCCGGATTGGTCCTCCGGGCTGTCGTAGAGTTCCTCAATGGTGATTTGAAGATTTAACATGTTCTGCTCTCGCTGGTTATTTCTTCTTCATTCCCGCGTCGCTTCATTCCCGTGACAGGAGTATAGCTAGAGCTGTACGAGGAAACAAGATCCCTTCGAACGCGTCATTCCCGCGCAAGCGGGTATCCATTGTCTAGACGGCGGATTTCTGAGGGGTCGGGGAGTGGATTCCCGCTTGCGCGGGAATGACGCGTGGTTCGAAAGCACTCGAACTGTTCGCGGGGAGATTGCATTTTTCCAGGCCCCGGCTAAACTTAAACAAGATGCCGATTTCGGGGCAGAATGACATGCTGCAGAACTCACTGGCCGCTTTAGCCTGGTCGCATCCGCTCGTTCAGGAATGGTTCACGGTTAGGTTTGGCTCGCCCACGGAACCGCAAGAGCAAGGCTGGCCGCCTATTCTGGCAGGCAAATCGACGCTGATCTGCGCGCCCACCGGCTCCGGCAAGACGCTGGCAGCGTTTCTTGCCTGCATCGATCGCCTGATCAGGAAGGCCCTGAGCGGCGGACTCGAGGACCGCACGGAAGTCCTATATGTTTCGCCCCTCAAGGCTTTGAGCAACGACATTCGCAAGAACTTGGAAGTCCCGCTGAGCGATATCACCGCCCTGGCGGCTCAGCGAGGGTCGCCGATGCCGCCCATCCGAGCCGCAGTGCGTACCGGAGACACGCTGATGCCGGAGCGCCGGGCGATGCTCAAGCGCCCGCCGCACATACTCGTTACCACGCCCGAGTCACTCTACATTCTGCTGACAGCGGAAAAGAGCCGCGCCATCCTGCGCAATGTTGAAACGGTGATCGTGGATGAAATACACGCCGTAGCAGACGACAAACGCGGTTCGCATCTTGCGCTCTCACTCGAAAGGTTAGACGCGCTGACAGCGCAATCGCATCCTGGCCGCTCGCCGGTGCGCATTGGACTTTCAGCCACTCAAAAGCCCATCGAGCTGGTGGCCAAGTTCCTGGTTGGAAATGGCCGCGCCGAGCCGGTGATCGTCAACGTGGAGCGCCGCCGCGCGCTGGATCTCGCGGTGGAGGTGCCGCGCAGCGAGCTTGGACCTGTCGCCACCAACGAGATGTGGGAAGAGGTTTACGACCGGCTGGCGGAACTGGTGCGGCAACACCGCTCAACTTTGGTGTTCGTGAACACCCGGCGGCTGTCGGAGCGGATCTCACATCACCTTGCCCCCCGGTTGGGCGCGGACGCTGTGGCGGCGCATCACGGCAGCCTGGCGCGCAAGGTGCGGCTGACTGCGGAAAACAAGTTGAAGGCGGGGGAAGTGCGGGTCCTGGTGGCCACTGCGTCACTCGAGCTCGGCATCGACATCGGCACGGTGGACCTCGTTTGCCAGATCGGATCGCCCCATTCCATCGCGGTGGCTCTGCAACGGGTCGGCCGGGCAGGCCATTGGCGCGGGGCGGTGCCCAAGGGGCGGCTTTTCGCCACCACGCGCGACGAGTTGATCGAATGCGCCGCGCTGGTACGCGCCCTGCGGCAGGGCGACCTCGACCGGCTCGAGATTCCGGAAGCGCCTTTGGACATTCTGGCTCAGCAAATAGTGGCGATGTGCGCCTGCGAAGAATGGAAAGAGGACGATCTTTTGAGCGTCGTACGCCGAGCGTACCCATACCGCGATTTGGCTCGAGGGGACTTTGACGCGCTGCTTGAAATCCTTTCCGAGGGAATCACCGCACGCCGCGGCCGCTACGGCTCCTACCTGCATCGCGACCGCGTCCTGCGCCGCCTGCGAGGCCGGCGCGGCAGCCGCATGGTGGCCATTACCAACGGCGGCGCTATTCCGGAGTCCGCGCTTTATACCGTCGTGGCGCAGCCGGATGGCCTCACGGTGGGCACCGTGTCGGAGGACTTTGCGGTTGAGAGCATGGGCGGAGATGTCTTCCTCTTGGGGAACACGTCCTGGCGCATCTCGAGGGTTGAAGGTAATTCAGGACGTGTGCTAGTGGAAGATGCGCGCGGCGCCGCCCCCAACATACCCTTCTGGCTTGGCGAGGCGCCGGCGCGTACGCCGGAACTCTCCGCTCAAATTTCGGAGATACGCCAAAAGGTCAGTGATTTTGTGGCGCCCAACACCATCGTAGGGGCAGCCCTTGTGGCTGCCCGTGCGCAGGCAAACGCGCTGCCGGCGAGGGCGGCCACAAGGGCCGCCCCTACAGATGCCGATCTGAAGGCCGGCGCTAGTCAGGCCATAGGTTGGTTGAAGGAACAATGCGGTCTGGATGACGCCGGCGCCGAGCAGGCGGTTGAATATATTCAGGCGGGACGCGCCATGCTCGGCGCCGTTCCAACTCAAAACAGAATTGTCGCCGAGCGCTTTTTCGACGAGGGCGGCGGTATGCAGCTCATCATCCACGCCCCGTTTGGCGGCAGAATTAACAAAGCTTGGGGACTGGCGCTTCGCAAGAGGTTCTGCCGCTCGTTCAATTTTGAACTGCAAGCTGCAGCCACCGAGGATGGCCTGAACATCTCGCTCGGCGAGCAGCATAGCTTTCCGCTGGCGGATGTTTTCCATTTTCTTGTGCCGGAAACTGCCGCCCCTGTCCTTGAGCAGGCCGCGCTCGTCTCTCCCATTTTCGCCACGCGCTGGCGTTGGGACGCCACACGCGCGCTCGCGCTACCGCGATTTCGAAACGGAAAGAAGATTCCTCTTCAAATTCAACGCATGCGCGCGGACGACCTCTTGGCTGCGGTGTTTCCCGACGCCGCGGCCTGCCAGGACAACATCGAGGGCGACATTCGCGTTCCGGAACACCCGCTGATCCGCGAGGTGATGAAAGACGTGCTCACGGAAGCGTTGGACCTCGAGGGGTTGAAGCGGGTGCTGCGCGGCATCAGGGATGGCAGTATCCAGTGCGTCGCGGTGGACACGCCGGCTCCATCCCAGTTTTCTCATGAAATTCTGAACGCCAATCCCTACGCCTATCTCGACGATGCCCCGATCGAGGAGCGCCGGGCGCGCGCCGTATCTCTGCGCCGCGTACTGCCGGAGACGGTGCTTACAGAAATCGGCCGGCTTGATCCCGCCGCCATCGCGCGAGTCCGCGAAGAAGCCTGGCCGGATGTTCGCGATGCCGACGAATTGAGCGAAGTACTCCAGGTCCTTGTTGCACTGCCTGAAAACTTCGTACCGCCCGTAGCACAGGCACTCTTGCCTGTGCAGTGTGATTATTCGGGCGAGCCGACTACGCACGGAGAAGTGCCTGTGCCACAGGTGGCCGCGCTGTGGGGCGATCTCTTTCGTCAACTGGTCGCCGGGAAGCGCGCCGCCCGTGCACGAGTTGGCGAACTTATCTTCTGGGTTTCAGCGGAGAGAATCAAAGCATTCTCGATCCTCTTCCCCGGCGCGAGCTTCGAGACGCAACCTGCCGAAATCGGTGAGCCCGCTACGGTGAGAGACGACGCGTTGGTTCAACTGGTGCGAGGCTGGATGGAGCATTGCGGACCGGTCGATGTGGCGTGGCTGGTGCACACAGTGGGATTGCCGGCGGCGGATATCGAGGCTGCCATGTTTCGCCTCGAGGCCGAAGGTCGAGTGCTGCGCGGACAGTTCACCGGCGCAGCCGCACCACCCCTTAATCCCCTCCTCAGAGAGGAGGGGACGCCTCACACTCCGCTCCTTTCTGAGGAGGGGATCAAAGGGTGGTCCCCTAGGATCGAATGGTGCGACCGCCGGCTGCTGGCGCGCATTCATCGGCTCACGCTCGGCACGCTGCGCAGGGAAATTCAGCCTGTCACTCGGGCTCAATTCATGCGCTGGTTGCTGCGCTGGCAGCACGTTGCCCCAGGCACGCAAGTGAATGGCGAACGGGGAGTGCTGGAAGTCATCCGGCAGTTGCAAGGATTCGAGGCGCCTGCCAATGCTTGGGAGCGGCACATCCTGGCGCCTCGAGTGGCTGGCTACGACCCGCAAGTCCTCGACCAGCTTTGCCTGACGGGGGCGGTGGGCTGGGGGCGTTTGTCACCGCATCCCGCGACGCTGGAACCGAGCGAAGCCTCTGCCGCCACGACGCAGAGCGAGATTCCTCGCTCCGCTGCGTCGAAAGGCACGTCATTCCCGCGCAAGCGGGAATCCAGTTCGTCGTCGAGCGACCTGGACCCCCGCTTTCGCGGGGGTGACGACGATTCTCATTTTCTTGAGCAGGCCCCAAGGCCCTTGAACGCTCGGGATGACACGCCCGCGGTTGCCGCGCGCCGCATCACCCCCTCCAGCGTGGCCCCTATCACCTTCTTTGTGCGGGAAGAATCCGATTGGATGATTCCGCGTCACGCACCTCTGCCCGAAGTGTCTCGAGCGCTGACCCACGTCGCGCGAGAGGCGCTGGAATTCGTCCGCCAGCGCGGCGCTTCGTTCTTCGCCGACATTGTGCGCGGAACCGGCAAACTCAAATCCGAAGTAGAAACTGCGCTCTGGGAACTGGTGGCGGCAGGACTCTTCACTGCGGACGGATTCGACAATCTGCGCGCCCTGATCGACCCCAAACGGCGCGCGGGGCAAGGCCGAGGCCGCAAGGCCCGCCCGCGACACAGTACGGGACGCTGGTCGCTGCTTTTTTCAGGCGAAGAAACGGATCGCGCCAAATCCCTCGAAGCCGTTTGCCGCGTGCTGCTAGAGCGCTACGGGGTGGTGTTTCGAGAACTGACCCTGCGGGAGGAATTCCCCTTCAAATGGCGTGAACTGCTCATTACCTTCAGGCGTCTCGAAGATCGTGGCGAGGTGCGCGGCGGCCGCTTTGTAGACGGATTCGTAGGCGAGCAATTTGCTCTGCCGGTGGCGCTCGAATCGCTGCGTGCGGCGCGCCTTGCCGAAGCAGGGGCGCATGGCCATGGGCCCCTACAACCCGAGATCGTCACCCTCTCCGCCGCCGACCCGTTGAATTTGGTCGGAATTATAGTGCCCGGCGAGCGCGTGCCGGCGGTCTCCGGCAAAACCATCACGCTGCGAGATGGAGCAGCGATCACGGAACAGCCCAGCACACCATTCACCGCTGTGGCAGGTGGGACAGACCGTCCGGTTTAGCTCGTATGGAAATTGGAAATACTGCCCTCTCCCTGGGGAGAGGGTAGCCCGCTGCCGGCGCTTTCACCAGCCGGAGCGGGACGGGTGAGGGGTCAGTTGTGAAGCGGGTGGCGGAGACCTGCGGCTTTCAAAGGTTCACGGCGGGAAACGCCGCAGACTTCGAAAGGCACGATGCGCTACCCGTTACGGAGTGCCGCTCGGAAGCCCCCATAGGGGCGCAAGATAGTAGCCCAGGGCGCAAGCCCTGGGAAAGGAGACCTGACCCCGCCTTCGGCGCCCCTCTCCCGCACGGGCGGGAGAGGGGACGGGGGCATAGGCGCTAGAATAAGCCATTCGACGCACCTCGGCGAGCTTGTGGTTTGGGGAGGCGCTTCATAACTTTCGAGAACGGTCGCTGCAATGTTTCTAACGAGTACTTTCGTTTTCTGGGTGCCTCGGTTAGAGCCGGACGTACCTTGGCTAGTCGCCGCTGCTTCGCCAACAAGGCGAGGTTGCCGTAAATGGCGAGGACGAGATCGATGCGGCGCAGTTGCACCACTCGCCACTGACTAAGTCGCAAGACTACGGCAGCGGGGAACTCCCCAGGGGGAAAATGAGATCGCCTCCTCATGCAGACACTGAATCAAAGTCATCTCGATCAACTTGGCTAGGCAATAGGCGCGCACCAAATCAGGGTCGAAGGCCCGCAAGTGGTCAAAATGCAAAAGCCCTTTACAGCGTTTAAAAAACAGCTCAATCTGCCAGCGAATGCGGTAGAGTTCCAACACCACATCATCGCTGGCGACGGCCTGTGGCAAGGTGGTCAGGAGGCAGAAGTAGCCTGCCAAGCGCAGCGCCGTAGCCGAAGGGGTGCGGCTCTTTTTGGCGGCATTGCGGCGCAAGCGCTGTCGGTTGCGGCTAGCTGCTTCGGTGGGCAGAGGACGCACGATGAGCCGGGCTCGCACCGGGGCTTTTCCGATGAGGGGGACGTATGCTATTGTCCCCGAATCCCCAGCCTCTGCCCTTTTCAGGACCGCGTCCAGGTCGAACGCTTGCCCCTGCGCGTTTTCCAGTCGAATATTCTGCCAATGCATCCGCAGCAGAACGTAAGCCCCGGCTTCGGTCACGGCGTGGATGCCGCCGGCACGCGCCAATCCTCGGTCTCCACAAACAACATCTCCCGGTTGCGGCCGATCACGATCCAATCGCTCACCTCCTTGGTGATCGGTAATTTCAACCCGTCGGAGACAACATTGGGAGGGATCATAGACGACGTGCAAGCGGTAGTCGGTTCCTTCACTGCCCGGGATACTGAGCACGGTGGCGTCATTGATGCGAAACTCTGGCCCGGGTGCAGCCTCGGCTTTAAGTTGCTGCGTCAGCAGATGTGCCAAAACCCGCTCCAGCAGAGGCGGAGCCTTGCGCAAACGATGCAGGACAGAGGTGTCTTTCAGCTCCAGATCGGTCTGGGTGCTCCAAGCTGCGGTGCTACGCAAAGAGAGGCCTTCCATGGAATATGCTAGAATAACCCTCAACAACTCTTCACCGTTCTTAATGTTGCGCCATCGCTCGACGGCCCCACTCTCTTTGGACATCTCGCTCAAATTAGCCGGTAAAAACTGGCACAGATACTTCCAATCGTTCTCGATTAAGTTTTTGTCCATGCCAGACAGCATACATAAATTGCGACAAATGTCAATTCCTTATTCTAGCGCATATGGGGGACGGGGGTGAGGGAAACCAGCCAGACTGCGCCAGTAGAAACGTGAATTGATGGGGGAGACTTCGCAATACCCGCGACCCGCGACTTGCGCAAGTCGCAGACAAGCTGAAAAGCGCATGTTCGCGCCAGCCGCCCGACCGTCTGCGTCAGCGCCCGGCTCACTATTGCTTCGTCCCAGCGCTGCGTGTAGATTGATTGCGTAACTAGGTCCGGTGAGTTTGAACACTCCGACGGGAGGCAAACTTGAAAGCTGGTGATCACGAGCGTAGGAGGCACTTCTGGGTTGTATCGCCCGCAGTGGATGGGGGCAACAGGCCGGTTGAGAAATGGGTAGATGCCTCAATCCGCTGGCACGCGGCATTCATGGGCTATGCCCCAAACGATCTCAGGCATAAGGGAATTGGTCCCAGATTCGCGAAAACGATAAGCGCAGATGATGTGATTTTGATCGCGCGACGGAAGCATAAGCAACCTGAAGTTGTTGCCTTTGGCGTAGTTCGCGACAATAATTACAGGCCTCCTAGAGGGGATCTCAAAACTCCGGACCCGCCTGAATCCTGCCGTGTCCTCGAACCCTTCATCGCCTGGTGGAAACGTCGGCTGCCACCCTCGGTACCTTTCGAGGGGGCTCTCAAACACACAATGGCCTTAGCACGTCTACACCCTGAGAATGATGGTGAGCATCGGCGAGTCTGTGAATGGATGTGGCAGCAGCTTTCGCGAAAGGACAAGGGAGGGCTGCTGGGGCTCGCCTGGATAAAAACGGGTGATTCTCATAGCAAAGATACTCAAGACGCAAACGAGATACCATTTCGGCGGAACCAGCAGCTTGACTACAAGTTCTGGACGCGCAAGCAGAGAAGACGCGCATTAAGGAAGGAACGACAGTTGACAGAACGCTATGAAAACTGGATAGAGGGAAAGGGGAATGGTTACAGCCTTGTGACATACAAATTTCAAGGCAACCTCGAGTGCGACGCCGTCGAGAAGAAACGCGACAATCTGATCGAAGCCAAAAGCTCCAACAAAAGGGAGTACGTTAGGATGGCTGTCGGCCAACTCTTGGACTACGAATTTCACGTCGAAGGTTCAATGAATAAGGCCATTCTTGTACCGAATAGACCCGGTGCAGACATCGAACAGTGGCTCCAGTCCCTGAACATCAGCCTGATTTGGCGGGAGAAGGGAACCTTTCGCGACAATGCGCGCGGTAAATTCACATGATTTCCGCGGAGTCGACCCAAGCGTGGTATTCGTCCCGAAGGCATTGCGGCACCCAGCTCGCATCCAATGCGGCCCCCCTTCGCGTTAGGGGCAGCTGAGGAGAGAACCCGATTACCTCAAGCGACTCGCAATCAACCCACGATGAGCGCGACCAAAAACGCGCTAGTAAACGCCCGCTCCGCGTGAGCTAAACGTCCATGTTGAAAGTGCATCCTCCGCCGTAATGATCGCCCCGGCCATAGATTAGGCGCATGCCCCGCGCGTCAAAGTGGTCAATGTAATTGACTTTGATTCCCGAGCCGCGGCGACTGGGTTTTTCCCAGACCACCCATTTCGTACGTTTCATTTCGCCTCCTGCGAAGCAAACGGTCATAGTCTGCCATCCCTACAAAAGCGAAAGTGGGAACAGCAGAGGTCTTAAAGACTTCCCCAAGCTCTGGGTTTGCCATTTGGTTAACCGATCGTAGCCGTTAGCGCAGACCTGTGCCTTTTGCAGGTCTGCGCCTTTCAAAGACTCGCCACGGGAAAAGCCGCAGACATCGAAAAACATGAGGTCTGCGCCAAACGCTTCTCAACCGACCCCTCACCCGTCCGGCGACGGCTGGAGAAAGCGCCGTCGCCGGACACCCTCTCCCCACGGGAGAGGGCTATATTTCCAACTTGGGCAGCCCCGGTGTCCAGCCAAAGATATGGTTAACGCTCAGCCCCACGGGAGAGGGCTGCTCACTGAATTTTGCCCCGGTGTTGCGCGATACCCCGGTCCCATCACCGTGATGTCAGATAGAATCAGTTCCCTCACGGTTTATTACGAGTCCGTTTCTTGCGCAGCCGTGTTCCCGGAGAGCCCAGATGCTTGACTTCGACCACGTGGCCTTGCGACGACCAATGTTGCGCGAGCATTCCGGCTACCAGACAACGATGACACTTATCGGCTTCGGCCTCCGAGCAAAGGAGCGCGACTCTTCCCTCAAACCAGCAGCATGGCGGCGCGCGCCTCGTCGTCAGCCGGATCCGCCACCGCGCACGAAGGGCGCCAGGCGCCCTCCACGAAGTTTTCCAGCCGTTTGAGCATATTCCCCTCCCTCGCAATATCGTAGGGGACCTGGCGGTTGTTCGCCGGCGGCCACAAGGGCCGCCCCTACAATTCTAGACTCCGAAGCACTATTCTTTCAGCAGTTTCTCGAGGATATGGTATAAACACATCATTTTAGTTTTTGAGGGAGCACGATGGCGATGAAGGCGTTGTTCTTCGAAGGCGTTCATGAAGATGCAGTTGCAACATTCTCCCGCGCCGGCTACGAAGTCAGGACCTTGCCCGGAAGCCCCAATGAGGGTGTACTCGTTCAGGTAGTCCGGGATGTGAACGTGCTCGGCGTGCGGTCCAAGACAAGAATCACCAAGTCGGTTCTGGAGGCAGCTCCGGAATTGCTTGTGGTGGGCGCATATTGTATCGGAGTTGAGCATATCGACTGCGCCAGTTGCACCGCGCGGGGCATCGCCGTATTCAACGACCCCCACAGTAACACCCGCTCCGTGGCCGAGCTCGCCTTGGGGGAGATCATCATGTTGGTGCGCCGGGTTATTCACAGCAGCTTCGCTCTTCACCGAGGCGTCTGGCACAAAAGCGCCAAGGGCTGCCATGAAGTTCGCGGCTTGACGCTCGGCATCGTGGGCTACGGCAAAATCGGCTCGCAACTTTCTGAGCTGGCAGAGGCGATTGGGATGAAAGTCGTCTTCTGCGACGTGGCAGAAGTCCTGGCGCGAGGCAACGCAAAGAGTTGCACCTTCTCAGAGCTGCTTCAAACCGCGGATGTGGTTTCCCTCCATGTTGACGGCAAGGCACAAAACAGAAATCTCTTCGGCGAAGAAGAGTTTCGGATGATGAAAAGGGGAGCGTTTTTCCTTAACCTGAGTCGGGGTTTCGTGGTCAATCACGAAGCGCTTGCGGAAAATCTCAAGAGCGGCAAGCTCAGCGGGGCGGCCATTGATGTCTTTCCCGAGGAGCCGGGTAGCGGCGACCTCTTTTCCAACCCACTCCAGAACCTTCCCAACGTCATTCTCACCCCGCATGTCGGAGGAAGCACGGAGGAAGCTCAGCAAAGCATCGGACAATTCGTTTCAGCGCAGATGCAACGCTACATCCAGAGCGGCAATACCAGGCTCAGCGTGAATTTGCCACACTGTCAACTCGAGAGCACCCCACAGAGCCACCGGCTGGCGCACATCCACAGAAACATTCCCGGGATGTTGCTGGCCATCAACCGCGTATTTGCGGACCGTGGCATCAATGTCGAGCGGCAAGTCTACGAGACCAAAGGGGCAGTCGGGTACGCCATCCTGGATATCAATCATGAGTGGGACGACGGCCTCATCCGCGCATTTGAAAAAATACCTGACACCATCAGATTCCGAGTCCTGTAACGAATCCGCGGCCCGGTCGCCCGCAATTAAGGAGGGGTTGGAGGGCGTGGTTGGTGTGCGAAGGAGGAACTAAATGGTGAGTCGTCGCAGTCTCTTCAAGGGTGTGGTCGCGGGCTTCATCACCGCCGGCATGGGCGCCCGTAATCTCTTGGCGCAACTGATCGGTTCAAGATACAAGTTCACGATGGACAGCGGACCTGGACCTGAAACCGTGATCAACGGCAAGCGTTATCTCTATTTCGGCGGCACCGGCTACTTCAGCTTCCAGACCCGTCCCGAACTCATCGAGGCAGCGCAGAAGGGCCTTGCCGAATTCGGCCTGTGCACGGCCACTTCGCGGAATGTTTTCGGAACCTCGCCCCTGCACCTGGAGGTGGAGAAAAAGGCCCGCGAGTTCTTTGCCAGCGAGGATGCGATTTATTTGCCCTCGGGGTATCTCATTAACATCGCAGGATTCCAGGCGTTGACCCAATTGAAGCGCTTCGATGTCATCTTCGTGGATGAGGGTGCGCATTGGAGCATCACCGATTTTATGTACGCGGTCCAGAAGCCGGTGGTCACTTTCGCCCACGCCGACGCCGACGACCTGGGCCGGAAATTAAAGGCCAATCTGCAGGCCGGCCAAATACCGCTGGTGGCGAGCGATGGGATTTTTCCGACCTTCGGCAAGATTGCGCCGCTGCCGGCGTATCTCGAATGCGTGGAATCTTACGATGGTTGTTTGTGGGTCGATGATTGTCACGCCATCGGCGTGCTGGGCGAGCACGGCCGTGGCACGTACGAGCACTACGGGATGAACTCGGACCGATTATATTTCGGCGGCACCTTGAGCAAAGCCGTGGGAGCTCACGGGGGAATCATTCCCGGCAAGGAAGATTTCATCCTGCCCATTCGAGCCGGCCACATTGCCAACGGGGCCAACGCCTCGGTGTCCGCGGCGGCGGCGGCAGCGTCGAAGGGCCTGGATCTCCTGATGGCACGGCCGGAGTTGCGCCGGCAGCTTTGGCGCAACGCTCGCCACCTGAAAAGCGGGCTGAAGGCCATGGGGTTCGACCAGGACGATACGCCTGTTCCGGCGGCGGCTTGGGCGCTCAAGTCCGGTGAAGATATGGACCGCGTCCATGCAGCCCTCATGGAGCGCGGAATCGCGATTCAGCGCACGCATTATGTGGGCGCGGGGCCCAACGGCCTCTTGCGCGCCGTGGTGTTCGCCAATCACACACCGGAGCAGATCGATCGCATGCTCAAGGAATTGAAGAGTCTCGTCTAGCTCAGCAGCACGATCTTCGAGTCGGCCTTGGCGGAGCTTTCGGGAGCAAACTCCATACGAACCATGTCGAGGAAAGCGCGGCCCTTTGGACGGCCATTAGCGCGGAGGGCGCCAAGCTGAGTGAGGTAAATCAAGGAATCCCGGAGGTCGCTGTTCCGTAGAGTGATCAAGCCTTGCCTTTGAGTTTGGACCCGCTGGAATTCTTCCAGGGTCGCTTTCAGTTCCTGGTAGAGTTCCCGCTGGTAGAGGTAATCAGGCGGCTTCTCGTAATATAGGCCATTCGAAAGCGTACGGTACGACTCGGCCAGCGCCTGGAGCGCTGCCACCGCGTCCGTATCCACCAACTGGCGGTGCTCCCGAGCGTATCCCCCGATGGACGTCAGCAAAGTCGTCAGGAGGACGGCATGGCTTCGAGCAAACTCGGCGGAAAGCTGCACCTCCGGAAAGGGCATTTTCGACCAGT
>Ga0326727_10020149_pt1 | contig 13279 bp, 10 predicted proteins | sample MB2enrmetagenome_FD_207643 | JGI IMG/M metagenome (GOLD analysis project Ga0326727, IMG submission 207643) | Lab enriched peat soil microbial communities from McLean, Ithaca, NY, United States - MB29MY | ecosystem: Environmental > Terrestrial > Soil > Wetlands > Peat | place: USA: New York...
CAGTCAGTTCGAGAGTAGGCAAAGGGCGTCCCAGAGACATATCCAAGCCTACCCTGAATCGCCTAATTAGTCAAGTTATTTATGGGACATAATACTAGTGGCAAGATGCATAACTTGCGTGAACGCGATGCCAAATCTCGGTTCTGCCGAACAAGGAGAATCCAACATAGCCGCGCAACCTGAGCAGGTCGCCTTCCACAACCATCTGGCCGCGATAGGTATTTCCCGACTTTGGGTCGTAGAGGTTTCCGCCGGACGCGTGCGTGGCGTCGTTTGCATGAAAGCGGCTGCCGATCTCAAGATTGCATAATGATTTGCCGCGCAGAGTCGCGTCGGGATTGTGGATATCCATTGTGGAGTCGGCTTTTGGACTGATAAAGACGATCCTCATGCAGAAGTCGCTGGCGCATGGTTCGATGCGGACAATGGTTCCCGACGGCACCTGCCAATCGCCCACGAACGGAGAGGTCTGTGCGTGGAGGGTCGCAGTGCAGGTGAGGATTACAAGAAGCAAGAGAGAAGCTTTCGTCATGTCACTCATCGTACATCCCAGGTCTCAAATGCGAGAACTGGGGGCCTCTTCCGTATCCTTCGGGCCGGAACGATGATTACTTGACCGCCGCGGGCGATTGGCCGGCTTTGTACTTCCATAGGTCGATCTGGTCGCGCGCGGACTTGGCATCGGGCGCGTCGGGCAGCAACTCCAGGTAGTTCTGCATATGATCGGCGGCGTCGTAGTAGAAACCCAATTCACCGGCTAACAGCGCGGCATTGAACCATCCCTGCGCCCAGGTGGGGTCTGCCTGGACTCCGAGTTCGAAGTCGTTGAGGGCCTCGTCCGGCTTCTGCCGTTTGATGGCGTCTTCGGCTGCCAGGCGGAGGATGCGGGCCTTCTCTGCCAGGGGAGGCTTGGTTACCAGAGCACGCCACGCCGCGGCCTGTTGGGGGAAATATGTAGGATTGGCCGTGTACGCGATGGCGGTGTCATGCAGGCCGTTGAGCGCCGCGGCAAACCAGTATGCGGAGTGCATGCATTCGGCGTTATTCTCCGCCCGCACACACACATTCACGCCTGCGGTGGGATACCAACCGAACCAGAGGTAGTAGGGGACTGCCTGGTTGTCTTGAATAGCGATCTTACCCGCTGCGGGGATCAGCGAGCACTGTTGTACAGCACATGCCGCCGAGACCTTCTCCATGTCCTTGACGTTGACCTGAAGATGCTTACTTGCGCGTTTTTTGTCGACGACGTCAAACTCCAGGCTGATGGCCGTGATCTTAATGCTGTCTGGGTTGATGGAATAGATTTGCCCGGTCATCTTGCCCCAATGGACGACGGTGACATATTTGCTAGCGATACCGATGGCGTGTCCGGCTTGCCAGAGGCTCAATGCATCGGTTGGGAATGAGGAGTACTGAGGCTGGGCTGCGGCCTTACCGGCTGGAATCAGTGGCATAAAGAGAGATGCAAGGAGAATGAAGGGCCGCGGGACATTTTTCATGATGCTCCTGAAGCGAAACTTGCTTACGGTGAGCATGGGGGCGGGCAAGGAGGGAAAAGTACGCGAGCATGTTCAGCCTGACGATGAATTCACATGCCATTCTTGTTCTCGCTGCCGCGGCTGTCAAGGAAGGAATCGTAGAGCCGGTCGCAATTCGCTGGATGATCCTATAGAGATAGGAGATACAATCATTTCGTTGTAATTCCATCGCGGACCGCTATAGGACCAAGGTGGAAGGGGCCCCCATGCGCAAAAAGAACGGCTTTCCAATCGCTCACCTTCTGGTCGACCGTGTTTTACCGATTTATCATTCGCCACGCAATCGATTCGCCCTGCCACACGGTGTTAGCTTGCGATACACCAGGTTGGCCGTGCTGTGCCTGCTAATACTGACAACAGGATTCTTACAGGCAGGTCGCGCCAGCGCGCAAAGTGCGTGTGCGCAACTTGGCGTAAATTGCAACCTTCCGTCCCCTCCTCCGGCATCTCCTCCGCAGTGTTACGACCCAGCAACCGGGGCGGCAGTTTCGTGCAGCTATCAGGCTCCGTCCAGCACGCAAGGGTCCAGCACTCCGCGCACCAGCACACCGCGCACCCCCGCTCCACCGAGCAGCGCCACCATCCTGAATAACGCGATTCAGCAGCAAGTGATGGGCAGCGTAGTGCAGAGCTTCTTCCAGATGTTTTTCAGTAACGATCCGAAGGCGGACGCGCAGAAGCAGTTGATGATGCAGGAGCTGCAGTTGCGCCAGGCCGCGGCCGAAAAGCAGCACAACCTCGAGGAGGCGCAGCGGCTGGCGGCGATCTGCAACCGGTTGCAGGCTTCGTTGAAGCTTGCTGGGTTGCCGGCCTTGCAAATGAAGAGTGACGGGGGCAGCGGGCTGCAACTGAAGCTGGGCGACAGCGGAGGCGGTCACGCCGGAGAAGCAGGATTGCCGGGACTCGCTCTGAACGACACCACTGGGAACGGAGGCACGACTCCGTACGGCGAACCCGGTCTGCCGGGCATTTACACCAATGGTCCCGGCTCGGGGTCAGACAGCGCGACCTCGGATGGGCCAAAGCTGAACCTGAAGATGGACGATGGCAGCACACCACCGGCTCCGCCTACGCCGGTCGAGGGCTTCGATACTGCGGGCACGATCACGGATGTGCGCAAGATGTCGCCACAGCAGTTGGCCGACCTGGCCACCAAGATCGACAATCTTCCGCCGGAGGAGAAGCAGCGCCTAATGGATGCGGCGCGCAACTCCGCCGGGGGAAATCCTCCGGCCGCCAACCCTGCACCCGCTGGCGCTGCAGCCAATCCTTCTCCCGCTGGTCCAGCCGCGAATCCTGCTCCCGCCGTCGCGGCCGCCAGTCCTGCACCCGCTGGCGCAGCCGCAAGCCAACCCGCGCAGTCGCAGTTGCATCAGATTGCCGCTACATCGCAGTCGGCGGCCACCGCCGCTTCGCCAGAAGATGCGGCGGCGCAGGCGCGCTCCGGCTTCGATACTCCCGGTGGCGGCACCGTACAGCCCGCAGTATCTATTTCCGGCACAACGGTGGCTCCTATCCCAGCTCCGGCCAGCAGTCGTCCCGGCGCGTCAGGCAATACGCCGATTCCACCGGCGCATTCTACAACCAGAGCGTCCGTGCCAACCTATCCGGTTGTGCCGCTCCTCAACACGGTGTCGCCTTCCGGCAGTGCCGCGCCAGCAGCCGGTGCTGCACCTGCTCCTGACAGGCAGGAATCGGCGGATACATCCTGCCCGCCTGGTGTAGCCAAGCTGGTGCCAACGCGCCAGCAGTTGGAGACGGAACTTTCTCTACGGCAGGCGCAGATGGAGAGTCTGCGCAGCACCATCCTGCGCATGGATCGCAGCATTCAGCTCGACCAGAAGCAGTTCGCAGTGTGGCAGGATGAGGCCTCCGTGGCCATTGACCGCCTGAAGGGGGAGATATGGGACCACGCCACCGATCTTGCATTCGACAACTTCCTCGATTCCGAGGAGGAGCATATCAAAGAATCACCTTTAACGGATGTGCAACGCGCCGACAAACTGCGCAGGCTCGAGCTGGCCAAGAACATCAAAGACTTCAATGATTTCCGTGTGTGGGCCCTTAGCAACCAGGAGGACTGGGGTATGATCGAGGACGGCATGCGCAGCCTGGTCGATTATCTGCCACTGGAGGATGGGCCTCTCGCCTATGTACACTGTGCCGAAGACCTGATCGACAACGCTTACGACCTGACGGACTTTGTCGCCACATGGAACAACGTGCAGCAACTGGACCACAACTCAGACCAGTTCCTACAGGCGGTGCGCCTGAACGGAGAGCGCATGACAGCCCTGGTGCGGCGGATACAGCAGATCAAGACCCAGTTGAATGCGGCGCCTGTTGGGCAGCCGGGCACGCCGGCCTGCCGTAGCGTAAACGCCGGGATGAAGTAGAAATCGATTCCACGAAGGACCCTGTGTTCGCGCCCTTCCGGTTTTCCGGAGTACTACTTCTCTTTAGCTTTGGTCTGCCAGATGAGGATTTTGTCGCGTGCCGCCTGTGCGTCGGCGGCGTCGGGAACCAGTTCCAGGTAGGCCTGCATGTGTTCAATCGCTGCGTCGAAGTAGCCCAAGTCCCCCGCGATCAGCGCCGCGTTGAAGTTCCCCTCCGGCCAGGTGGGGTAGAGCTGCACGCCGGCTTCGTAGTAGTGCAGGGCCTCGTCGGGCTTGTTTGCCTTGAACGCATCCTCGGCCATCATGCGCTGTACCCTCACCTCATCCGGGATGGGGGGCTTGGTAGCCAGCGTGCGCCAGGCCGCAGCGCGCTCCGTAAAGGTGCGCAGGGGCGCATCGCGGTCCCTGGCAAAGGTCCGCAAGCTGTTGAAGGCGGCGGCAAAGGTCTGTGCCTTATTCACGCAATCGGCGGAGCAGGTTGTTGGAGGTGTATCGCATAATAAACAAACCGACGGGGGGGGATCGTACCAACGGCGGTAAAGGAAAGTACCGGTAACTTTGTTCTTTGGTAAAGACCCCGCATCATAGGTCAGTTTCAGCGAACAGTCATGGCTTCCGCACTTGACCTCCACCGCCGGGGCCGTCACAAGATCGATCTTGGCCGTTTCCTGAACCTTCTTATAGTTCAGATAATCGTACGCGAAGCTGTCTGGACTGAAACGAATGTCGGTGAGACTCGCTGCCATGCTGGTGAGGTGGCGTCCCACGTCAGCGGCCATAACGCGACGTGCCTGCCAGATGGTCATCTGGCTTGGCGGATGAGGAGGCGTTTGCGCGTGAGCTGCGGGCACCGTCGCCAAACCCATATGCAAGGCAAGTGCAGCAATTGTTATTCTTCCCGTGGCTGTGCAATTCATTGTTCCGCTCCTGTGCCGCCTATTGTGTGATCTTGCTCTTCCAGATCACGATATTGTCGCGCGCGGCCTGTGCATCCGGTGCGTCAGGGACCAACTCCAGGTAGGCCTGCATGTGCTCAATCGCATCGGGGTAGAAGTTAAGTTCCGCCGCGATGAGTGCCGCGTTGAAGTTCCCCTCCGGCCATGTGGGGTAGAGATATATCCCTATCTCATAGTGGTCGAGAGCCAGGGAAAGGTTCTTCTCCTTAACCGACTCTTCGGCCAGCAGGCGATGCTCTCTCACCTCTTCCGGAACGGGAGGCTTGGTCGCCAACGCTCGCCACGCGCCGGCTAGCTTTGAAAAAGTGCGCAGCGGCGTATCAGGATTTTGTGCGTAGTTGCGCAAGACGTTGAACGCGTCGGTATATCCGTTGACTTGATTCAAACAAACGTCCGAGCAACCGGCATGTTTGGAAATGCGATTCGCCCATCTCGCGGAAAAGAGCTTTCCTAGACCGCTGTCCTTCGGGAAAGGCCTGCCTGTCTCATCGATGATCCTGCATCCCGAGTCGTCGCACGAAGCCTTCACCGCCGGGGCCGTCAGCAGGTCGATTTTGAACGTCTCCCGTGCCTTCTTCGGATTTAATGGTTTCGGTTCAAACTCGAAGCTGTCCGTACTGAATTGAAAGTGCGCGTCCGCTGGCCCGGCCGCTAACTGTGCAATGGTGCGGCGAGCTTCCCATATGCCCATTTGGCGCCGCTGAAGCAGAGACTCTTGTGCAAAGCTTGTGGTGCCCACCAGAGAGAAAAAAAGCAACAATACGGAAAGATCTGGCCTGAAAACTAATCGTGCAATCCGATCCATTTCGTCTCTTTCTGCTAAATCGATTCCCAGATGGGCCATCCTTCGGGAAACATGGCACATCGGAAATCGAAGCCCCAAATCACCACAAACTCTATGCCCGCAACTTTCTCATGTCAAAGCTCCTGTGCGCTTCTGACGAAGCAGACATTCAGGGCATCGTTCTATCCCAGGGAATGCAGCGGCTGCGGCACTTCAGGCTTGCCTGACTTCTATTTCTCTTTAGCTTTGGTCTGCCAGATGAGGATTTTGTCGCGTGCCGCCTGTGCGTCAGCGGCATCGGGAACCAGTTCCAGGTAGGCCTGCATGTGTTCAATCGCAGCGTCGAAGTAGCCCAAGTCCCCCGCAATCAGCGCCGCGTTGAAGTTCCCCTCCGGCCATGTGGGGTAGAGCTGCACCCCCGTCTCGTAGTAATGCAGGGCCTCGTCGGGCTTGTTTGCTTTGAACGCATCTTCGGCCATCAGGCGCTGCACCCTCACCTCTTCCGGGATGGGGGGCTTGGTTGCCAGCGCCCGCCAGGCCGCGGCCCGTTGGGTGAAGGTGCGCAGGGGCGCATTGGCATCCCTGGCAAAGGCGCGCAATGCGTTGAAGCCGGCGGCAAAGGTCTGTGCCTTATTCACGCAATCGGCGGAACACGTTGTTGGAGGTGCATCGCATAAAAAACAGACCGACGGAGGGGGATCGTACCAACGTCTGTAAAGAAAAGTGCCCGTCACTTTGTTCTTTGGTAAAGACCCCGTATCATAGGTCAGCTTCAGCGAACAGTCATGGCTTCCGCACTTGACCTCCACCGCCGGGGCCGTCACCATATCGATCTTGACCGTTTCCTGAGCCTTCTTAGAGTTTGTTACATCGTATTCGAAGCCGTCCAGAGTGTAGCGAACGCCTTTGCCCCACGCCACTTCGCGGCGGGCCTGCCAGAGGGTCATCGTGCCTGAGGAAGGCGCTTGAGCAAAGCTTGTACTTCCCAGCGGAGAGAGGAAAAACAACAATACAGGAAGAGCTGGCCTGAAAACTAATCTTGCAATCCGGTTCATTTCGTCTCTTTCTGCTAAGTCGATTCCCAGATGGGCCATCCTTCGGGAAACATGGCACATCGGAAATCGAAGCCCCAAATCACCACAAACTCTATGCCCGCAACTTTCTCATGTCAAAGCTATTGTGCGCGATGGCCCACACTGCGCGATGATGGCCGCGATGAATAAGGCAGACGGCGAAATGCGGGGATTCTTCGCTAGGCTCAGAATGACAAGTCGAAAGAGTGTCGCAGATCAGCCGGTATTGCGGAGGCCGGCGGAGATGCCGTTGATGGTGGCGGTGATGGCGCGGTCGAGGTCGGGTGGCGTGGGCTGGCCGGCGGCCGTGACGGCGCGCTTGCGGCGGATCAGCTCGACCTGGATGAGCGACATGGGATCGACGTAGGGGTTGCGCAGGCGGATGGAGTTGCCGAGGACAGAGTTGGTCTGCAGCAGCGTGGACTGACCTAGTACGGCGAGGACCATGCGGCGGGTGAGATCGAACTCGGCGTGCAGGGTGGAGAAGACGCGGTCGCGCAGGGCCTCGTCGTCAACCAGGCCGGCGTAGAGGCGGGCGATGGAGAAGTCGGCCTTGGCCAGGGCCATCTCGACGTTGCGGATGATGTCGATGAAGAGAGGAAAGCCCCGGGCCATGGTCTGGAGCTGGGCGAGGTTGGCGGCCTCGCGCTGATTTTGCGACTCTGCGGCCCACGTCTCAGAATCGAGACGTGGGGCACTCGCGAGGTTGGCGGATTCGGGGGCGGATTGGGCGGTCGATGAAACAACCGCAGGTCCTTCGACTGCGGCGCTCGACGAACGTGCACCTTCGCTCAGGATGACAGATTCATTTGAAGGGTCGTTGTGCTGGATGAAGTGCTGCAGAGCGTGGCCGACGCCGAAGTAGGCAGGGACAACGTGGCGGGACTGCATCCAACCGAAGACCCAGGGGATGGCGCGCAGGTCTTCCATGCCGCGCTTCTTGGCGGAGCTTGCATCCGTGCGCTTGGCGGGGCGCGAGCCGATGTGGGCGTTCTCCAGCTCGGCGACGGGAGTGGCTTGCTCGAAGTAGGTGAAGGTGTCGGGATTGTCGACAATGTGCTTGCGATAGAAAGCGTAGGAGGTTGCGGAGAGCTGGTCCATCGCGGCCTCCCACTGGGGGAGTATCTCGCCGGTGAGCTGGGGGATGTAGGTGCCATCGCCCGCAGAAGAAACCGCAGGTTCCTTCGACAAGCTCAGGACAGGCTCTTCGACTCCGGCTGCGCCTTCGCTCAGGATGACACTCTTTTTATCCTGTGCTGCCTTGTGCTGCAAGATTGCGTCGGGGCGGGCGAGGGCGTCGAGCGAGGCGGCGATCATGAGCTCCAGATTGCGCTCGGCCAGGATGACATCGGCGTACTTCCAGTTGAGGACCTCGCCCTGCTCGGTGATGCGCAGCTCGCCGCTGAAGGCGTCCATGGGCTGGGCGAAGATGGCGCGATGGGTGGGGCCACCGCCGCGGCCCACGGTTCCGCCACGCCCATGGAAGAGGCGCAGATTGACGCCGCATTCGCTGGCCACCTGATGCAGCGCGCGATGCGCCTTCCAAATCTCCCATGTGCTGGCGATCATGCCGCCATCCTTGTTGGAGTCGGAGTAGCCGAGCATGACCTCCTGCTGGTGGTTCCAGGATTGGAGCAGGGGCTTGTATGCAGCGGAGGTCCAGAGCTGGCGGCAGACGGCGGGCGCGTTGCGCAGGTCTTCGATGGACTCGAAGAGGGGGACGGGCTGTAGGCCGGGGTCCCCGCCAGCTTCGCTGGTGGGGTGGAGACCGGGGTCGGAGCTGTCGGGACAACCGTCGGGACCGCCGCAACCTTCGACGCGGACACCGGCGAGTCGCGCCAGCCAGAGGACGTTGAGGACATCTTCGGCGCAGGTGGCTCCGCTGATGATGTATCGGGGCAGCGCTTCGGGAACGTAGGCGCGCTTCAGTTCGGCGATGGAGCGGAAGGTGTTGAGGACTTCGCGGGTTTGGGTGGTGAGAGCGGGGGGAAGCTGGAGGGTTTCCGTAACCGCAGGTCCTTCGACTCCGGCTTTCGCGTGGCGAGCGCCTTTGCTCAGGATGACAACCTCTTTAAATATGGCACCCGGGGTTTGGGAGATTTCGGCGATGGCGGCGGTATGGACGCGCGCGTGCTGGCGAATGTCCAGCGCCTGCAAGTGGAGGCCGTAGGTGCGGGCTTCCAGTAGAAGCGGGTCGATGAGCGCCTGGGCAAGGCGGCGGCCACGGTTCTGGATGAGGCTGGAGTGCAGCACCATGAGGTCGGCGACGAACTCTTCGGCGCGGGCGTAGGGCTTGAGCGGCGGCCCGGAGGGCGGCGGGACGGAGATCTGCGGCGGGCCTCCGAGGCGCATCATGATGCAGCCGACTAACAGGCGGATGGACTCGAATGGGAAACGGGCTTCGAGTTCGGTTTGGCCGGCGGCGCGCAGTTGCTGCATGTAGCCATCGAGCAGCGCGGTAAGCTCCGGCGAGATGGGAACCTGCTGAGTGGAGCTGCCGAGCTGGTCGGAGATGTTCTGCAGGCGGCGGCGGTAGTGGGCGTGGAGCAGGCCGTGGGCCATGGCCAGCGCGGAGCGGGTGACGCGCGGGGTGACGAAGGGATTGCCGTCGCGGTCGCCGCCGATCCAGGAACCGAAGGCGATGAGGCGGGGCAGATCGGCGAGGTCGGTCTCGATGCCGTACTCGGATTGCAAGGCGGCGGCCACCTCGGAGTAGAGCACGGGGAGGGTGGCGAAGATGGAGGACTCGTAATAGTCGAGGGCCATGCGGACCTCGTCGCGCACGGCGGGGCGGGCCATGCGGACATCGTCGGTCTGCCACAGGGCAGTGATCTCGGCGATGACCTCCTGCTCCAGGGCTTCCAGTTCGGCCTCGGGCACGGGGATGCGGTCGAGCTGCTCCAGGAGGGTGGAGATGCGGCGGCGCTTGGACATGACGGAGCGGCGCGCGACCTCTGTGGGGTGCGCGGTGAAGACCGGCATAACGGTGATGCGGGCCAGCAGGGCGAGGGCTTCTTCGGAGGAGATGCCGGCGAGACGCATCTGGCGCAGCGCGCCTCGTAATGACCCGCGCTGCGGGCCGGCGGTGGGGTCGAGCTGGTGGGCCAGGCGGCGGCGCTTGCGGTGGTTGGTCTCGGCCAGGTTGGTGAGCTCGAAGAAGAAGGCGAAGGCGCGCGCAAGCTGATAGGCGGTTTCGCTGGTGAGCGCCTGGACGCGGTTGAGGGCGTGCTGCAGATGCTGTCCGGCAAGCGCGGATTGGGCTTCGGCGGAGTCGGGATCGTCAAGGGCGGTGTTGTCAGCCGCAGCGCTAGCGTCGGCCTCGCGGCGGGCGATGGCGGTGCGGCGCAGGTCTTCGACGGCCTGATAGAGGGGCAGGCCAGCCTGCTCGCGCAGGACCTCGCCCAGCAGCGCGCCGAGTGAGCGCACGTCGCGGCGCAGAGGCGCTTCCTTCAGCTCGCCGGTGGGCGCCTGAAGCTCGGCCAATCGCTGCTGCCAGTCGGTTGGGGACCAAAGAGAAGGCATAGATTATTATGCACTGGGAGCGGGGAGGAATCTGTGGGATGGAAGCTGCCGGAGGCGGCGTCTATCTTGCGGCGGTTTCCAGCCAGGAGCGCAGAACCTCATCGGCGCGGCGCTGCCATCCCTCGCCGGTGGCGCGTAGTCTATTCGCGACATCGGGCGAGAGGCGAATCGAGATGGGGACCTTGCGCGGGGCCTTCTGCGGCCCACGGCGGCGGATGGAGCGGAGCATCGTCTGCTCGGCCTGGGGCAGCGCGGAGAAGGGAACGGCCTTGGCGGCGTCGGTCGCCGTCAGCTCGCGGACTTCGCCCTCGGAATCAGTCAATCTTTTGCGGCTTGCCATAACGCTTTGCCTCCCTTGTGTTGGCTTTGCGAAAGCTGATGACGCGTACTCCGTCCGGGTAGGGGATGTAGCAGAGCACGTGCAGGCGCTTGTCCAGATAGCCGACTGCAACGCGCCGCGTCTCTCCCTTGCGGACCTCGGTGTTGAAGAGTGCCGTGGCGAAATCGAACTCCGCCGCCCGCTCGAAGCTGAGCCCACGCTCCCTGATATTGCGTTCGTTCTTTGCGGGATCGTAGGTGATGGCCACAGGTTATATTGTATATGCAATTTACATGTACGGGGGAGAATAATCACGGCCACGGCAAAAAGTGGGCGTCGAGATTCGGGGAAACCCACCCTTCGCTCGACCACCCCAGCGAGCCAAGACCGCTCGCCGCGGATTCCGGAGTCGCAGCGAAGGATGGGGCACCCACTTTTTGTGGGACGATCAAGATTCCAAATTCTTAGGGGGCCACCCGCCGTACCCTGTCCCTCAGAATCCACCTGTCGAACCGATTCCTACAGGTAGACCTTTACGGTTGCGAGTATGTCACCAGGATGGATGCCAGAGCCGTCGTCCAACTGTGGGTATGTACTCAAGAAGTTGCCACTTGATCCATGTACACTCGGAACACCCTTGATATTGTCCTGACGCCCTGGGCAGTCAAGTGGTGGGTCTTGCCAACCGACTTCCCAGCCAGTAATGTACCACCACTGTTTATCTGCGGTTGGATTTTTCAATCGATATTCCACCTTCGGATCCTGCCACCGCGCCAACAGATAATTCTTTGGATTGCCCGAATCGTCAACAGTTGTTAGCGCTAGAAGGTTCTGACGTATGGTCTTAGTGAATGCCCAGATGATCAACGCCTCCTGAGCTGCGGGAAGCTCGATCACAAGGGCCTTATTGTCATCGACGATATCGGGAGCGACCTTCAAGCACTGTTCTGGGAGATCCATGGTGTGAAAATATCACAGCTGGCGGGTGGCACACATCTTTGCGTGTCTACACTGAACCGGGTACACCACCCGATTTTGAGATGTGGGTTTCTGAGGTGGAACGATTCTCTTCGCAGCCATCCACTCCGATTCGACATTTCCTCGAGAAGGTATAGCTACTTCTGGATGCGGGAGACGTCGCGGACGGCGCCGCGGGAGGCGCTGGTGGTGAGCGCGGCGTAGGCCTGGAGGGCCTGCGAGACCTTGCGCGCGCGGGTGGCGGGCTTCCATGCGGATGCGCCTTTGGCCTTCATGGCCCTGCGCCGACGGGCAAGCTCCCTTTTGGGGAGTTTGACGCGCAGGACGCGCTTGGGGATGTCGATCTGGATGGTGTCGCCCTCTTCGACCAGGGCGATTGCGCCGCCTTCCGCTGCTTCGGGTGAAATGTGGCCAAGACAGAGTCCAGAGCTGCCGCCGGAGAAGCGGCCATCGGTGACGAGGGCGCAGACCTTGCCCAGGCCCTTGGACTTGAGATAGCTGGTGGGGTAGAGCATCTCCTGCATGCCGGGGCCACCGCGCGGACCTTCGTAGCGGATGAGGACGACATCGCCGGGAACGATCTTGTCGCCGAGGATGGCCTCGACGGCGGAGTCCTGGCTCTCGAAGATGCGCGCCGGGCCTGTGAAGGTGAGATGGGCGGCGTCGACACCGGCGGTCTTGACGATGCATCCTTCTTCGGCGATGTTGCCGTAGAGGACGGCGAGGCCGCCATCTTTGCTGAAGGCGTGTTCGACGTTGCGGATGACTCCTGCGTCGCGGTCGAGGTCGAGCTCGTCGTAGCGCTTGCTCTGGCTGAAGGCGACGGTGGTGCGGACGCCGCCGGGCGCGGCGCGGAAGAACTCTTCGACCACGGGATCGACTCCGCGCTTGACATCGAGGACATCGAGGGCCTGGCCGAGGGTGGGCGCGTAGACGGTGTGAACATCGCGATGCAGCAGGCCGGCGCGGTCCAGCTCGCCGAGGATGGCCATGATGCCGCCGGCGCGATGCACGTCTTCCAGATGGACGTTGGGCGCGGAGGGCGCGACCTTGCAGAGGTTGGGAACGCGGCGCGAGAGGCGGTCGATGTCTGCCATGGTGAAGGGAACTTCGGCCTCCTGCGCAGCGGCCAGGAGATGCAGCACGGTGTTGGTGGATCCGCCCATGGAGATGTCGAGGGTCATGGCGTTCTCGAAGGCCTCGAAGGTGGCGATGCCGCGGGGCAGGGCGGTGAGGTCGTCGTGCTCGTAGTAGCGGCGGGCCAGATCGACGATGGTGCGGCCAGCCTGCAGGAAGAGCTGCTCGCGGTCGGCGTGGGTGGCGACGATGGTGCCGTTGCCGGGTTGCGCCAGGCCAAGCGCCTCGTTGAGGCAGTTCATGGAGTTGGCGGTGAACATTCCGGAACAGGAGCCGCAGGTGGGGCAGGCGGAGTGCTCGTACTCGTCGACCTCGGCGTCGGTGGCCTTGGGGTCGGCGGCGAGGACCATGGCGTCGATGAGGTCCACGGTTTTACTGGCGCCGCCATGCATCACCTTGCCCGCCTCCATGGGCCCGCCGGAGACGAAGATGGCGGGGATGTTGAGGCGCAGAGCGGCCATCAACATGCCGGGTGTGATCTTGTCGCAGTTGGAGATGCAGACCATGGCGTCGGCGCAGTGGGCGTTGACCATGTACTCGACCGAGTCGGCGATGAGCTCGCGCGAGGGCAGG
>Ga0326727_10020150_pt1 | contig 13279 bp, 11 predicted proteins | sample MB2enrmetagenome_FD_207643 | JGI IMG/M metagenome (GOLD analysis project Ga0326727, IMG submission 207643) | Lab enriched peat soil microbial communities from McLean, Ithaca, NY, United States - MB29MY | ecosystem: Environmental > Terrestrial > Soil > Wetlands > Peat | place: USA: New York...
TCGTGGCCGATCGCCGGCATCAGGATTTCGAGCACCTGTTGCGGCTTCTTCCACCGGGCAAAATAGGTCCGGTCGAGAGGCGCCGAAGCTATATTGAGGGAGCCTCGGTACTCGAAATCAAAGGCACGCACCGTGCTGCCCTCCGTGACATTGCCACGCCCATTCACCTTGTGCACGAAAGTGGGGAGTGCGGAGCTGCCCGTGGGCACGTTAAACACTTCCCAGTGATTCCACAAAATCACTACCCTCAGCGGGAAATCACTGAGGTCTTTTGCGGATAAGGCCACCGCCGGAGATAGCAGGAAGAATAAAATGAAGGATCCTATTTTGGCGGTTCTCATTCCGCGCCTCCTCGCCATGAGGGGGGATTCCTCTTTCCTTAATGAAGACCGAACGATCAATTCTTACACATTCTCGCACTGCCGCAACTGATACAACATTCTTGCAAAGAAAACCGGAATTTTGCGGCCTCGCCACGCCGGCTAGTTTAGAGCGGAGCCTCGGGTTCCAGGTCCGCGCTCAACTTGATTTCGCCGGCGACCACCTTCATCTTCCTCTGCCAGATCTTGAATCCGGCTTTGTGCAGGGCGATGGTGTGTTCGCCGACATCCAGTTGGAGAACCGATGGCGTGGTGCCCATGAACTCGCCGTCGACATCAATTTCGGCGCTGGCGGGATTCGAAGTGACCGAAATTTTCGAGACGGCCGCGGACGACGTCGCAGCCTGGGAGGCCGCGGCGGTTTCCGCTTTGGCTTTCCGCGCCTGGTAGTCTGCCTGGGAGATTTCGAATACCCCGGAGCTCTTCCGCTCGTAAACGCCATCGCGAACCGAGGTATTCATGTCGCACGTCAGATACTTTCCCTCATGGCCAATATCCGGCGCCAGAACTTCCAGTTCGTGCTGAGGCTTCTTCCACCGGGCGAGATAAGTCTGGTTGGGGGGATTAAAACGGATGACTTGCATATCGGTGTATTTGAAATCAATCGCGTGCACACTGGCGCCCTCGAATAGATTGCCCTCGCCCGTCACCCGGTACAGGAAATAGTAAGGATCGCGTGCTGGGTAGGGGCGATATCGGTCCCAGTGATTCCACAGAATCTCCACCTTCAGCGGGTAATCACTGGGGTCTTTCGCGAACAATGCCACAGCCGGAGATAGCAGAAAGAAAACAACCAAGCATCCTAGCTTCGCCGATCTCAAGGTACGCCTCCGCTCAATGACATCGGGATTCCCGCATCTTTCCTAAAGGCGAAGTTTAGCTCCAAACCAGGACGATTTGAACTGAAATCCCCAAACCTTGAATCTTGAATCTTGAATTCCCCGAGCGCGCCTAGCGCGCGTAGACAACCCTCCCCCGCTTCACCGTCATCACGCAATGGTTCACCGCAAAGTAATAAGGAATTTCGCGGTAATCATCGACATCCAGAACAATCAAGTCGGCCTGCTTGCCTGCTTCCACCGAGCCCAGGCGGTCGGCGCGGTGGAGAGCGCAGGCGCCGTTGATGGTCGAGGCCGCCATGGCCTCCGCCGGCGTCATCCGCATCTGCGTGCAGGCCAGAGACAGGATGAACTGCATGTTCAAAGTGGGGCTGGTGCCGGGATTGAAGTCCGTCGCCAGAGCCACCGCGGCTCCGGCGGCTATGAGCCGGCGCGCGGGGGGATACCGCTTCAATCCCAGATGGAAATTCGCTCCCGGCAAAAGCGTGGCGATAACATTTGAGTTCGCCAGGGCGCGAATATCCGCGGCCGAAAGCTTATCGAGATGGTCGGCGGAGGCCGCATCGAACTCGATGCCCAGCCGCGCGGCGCCGGTGCGCGAAAGCTGCTCGGCGTGAATTCGCGGGACGAGGCCGAAGCGGCGGCCCGCCTCAAACACGCGGCGGCAATCTTCCACGCTGAACGCGCCGCGGTCGCAGAAGCAGTCAATGAAATCGGCAGCTCCGACAGCCAGGGGAATTAGCCTCTTGATGACTTGGTCCACATATTGGCGGGGGCGGCCGCGAAAGCTCTCGGGCAGGGCATGCGCGGCGAGCAGCGTCGCCACTATTTCCAGGCGTGATTCTGCTTGCAAGGACTGAATGACGCGCAAGGTTTTGAGTTCTTGCGCAATCTCCAATCCGTAACCCGTTTTGACCTCCACGGTGGTGGTGCCATGCGCGGCCATTCGCTCGACAAACCTTAGCGCTTCTTCCTTCAGAGATGCAGGACTGGCTTGGCGGAGTTTGCGCGCGGAGGATTGAATCCCGCCTCCCGCCTGCGCGATTTCCTCGTAGGTCTTGCCGCGCAAGCGCAGCTCGTAATCGTTCACCCGGCTGCCGGCAAATATTAAGTGCGTGTGAGAATCGACGAAGCCGGGCATCACCACGCGCCCCTGGCAGTCGATGGCTTCAGCGCGCAGGCGCAGCGCCTGGCGCTCCAGCGAGCGCGTAGCGCCAACGCGCAGAATGCTCTCTCCCTCCGTCAGCAGGCCGCCCTTGGATATAATCCCCAGTTCGCCCAGCGCCGCACCACGGCGCGGAACCGGCGGGCCCGCCAGGGTGATCAGTTGCGCCGCATTGCGGAAGAAGAGCGTGGCTGGAGAAATGCGTGGCATGGGAGGCCGTTAACGGCGGCAGCGCGGCATGCCGCTGATGTTTCGTAGGGGCGGTTCGCGAACCGCCCTAATCGACAATCGTGTGCGATTGCGTGGGAGGGCGCTTCGCGAAGCGCCCCACAATCGATCAACTCTGCCTACTCGGCAAGCGCCTTGTCCTGCACAATCCGACTCAATACGCTATAATATCGCTCCAACGCATTCCGGAGGTTTTTGTTTATGCCCAGCTATGAATACGCGTGCAAAGCGTGCAAAAAGAGCTTCACCCTGATCTTGACCATGTCCGAGCACGATAAGAAGCGAATCGCTTGCCCCAAATGCAAGAGCAAGAAAGTTGAGCAACAGTTTGGCTCGTTCTTTACGGTCACGTCGAAGAAAAGCTAGTGACAAGCAAGATTGCCGATTTTCGATTGCCGATGGCCGATTGAACAAAATCGGCAATCGGCAATCGGCAATTCCTTCACTCATCACTCTTCACTCATCACTTTCGGGATCTTGACTCCCGCCTTTTTCGCGAAATCAACCGCTTCCTCATAGCCCGCGTCCGCATGGCGCGCGACGCCGATTCCCGGGTCGTTGGTCAGCACGCGATTCAGCCGCTTCGCCATCTCGGGTGTGCCATCGGCGACGGTGACTTGCCCCGCGTGCAGCGAGTATCCGATTCCCACCCCGCCGCCGTGGTGGAAGGAAACCCAACTAGCCCCGGAGGCGGTATTGAGCAGCGCGTTCAGCACCGGCCAATCGGCCACGGCGTCGCTGCCGTCTTTCATGCCCTCGGTTTCGCGGAAGGGTGAGGCCACGGAGCCGCAGTCCAGGTGGTCGCGCCCGATGACGATGGGCGCCTTCAGTTCGCCGCTTGCCACCAGATCGTTGATGCGCTCGCCGAATCGCGCGCGCTCTCCGTAACCCAACCAGCAGATGCGCGCGGGCAAACCCTGAAACTTCACATGCTTCCGCGCCAGGCGAATCCAGCGGTTCAGGATGGCGTCGTCGGGGAAAAGTTCCAGCACCAGGTCGTCCGTGCGATAGATGTCCGCAGGCTTGCCGGAGAGCGCCACCCAGCGAAACGGCCCGCGGCCTTCACAAAACAGGGGCCGGATGTAGGCGGGAACGAAGCCGGGGAAATTGTAGGCGTCTTTCACGCCCCCGCGCTCGAACGCCATGGTGCGGATATTGTTTCCGTAGTCGAAGGTGGCTGCGCCGAGCTTTTGCAATTCCAACATGCCTGCCACGTGCCGCGCGATGGAATCGTATGAGCGAGTCAGGTAATCCTCGGGATTCCGGCGGCGGAGTTCGGCGGCCTCCTCCAGGCTCAGCCCGGAAGGGATGTAACCATTCAGGGGATCATGCGCGCTGGTCTGGTCGGTGAGCAAATCGGGGACAATGCCGCGCCGCGCCAGTTCTGGAATCACGTCCGCGCAATTGCCCACCAACCCCACGGACACGGCATGCTTTTGGCGCACCGCGTTCTTGAGGATGCGCACCGCTTCATCCAGCGAATTGACGCAGATGTCGCAGTAGCCTTCGCGGATGCGGCGCTTGATGCGTTCCGGATCAACTTCGATGCCGAGGAAGGCGGCGCCGTTCAGCGTGGCGGCCAGCGGCTGCGCTCCTCCCATGCCGCCCATGCCGCCCGTCACTACCAGTTTGCCCGCCAGGTCGCTGCGGAAATGCTTGTGCGCCGCGGCGGCGAAGGTTTCAAATGTGCCCTGAAGGATGCCTTGTGTGCCGATGTAAATCCAACTCCCCGCCGTCATTTGGCCGTACATCATCAGGCCCAGGCGCTCAAGCTCGCGGAATTTTTCCCACGTGGCCCAGTGGCCCACCAGATTGGCGTTGGCAATCAGCACGCGCGGCGCCGCTTCGTGCGTCTGGAAAACCCCCACGGGCTTTCCGGATTGCACCAGGAGCGTCTCATCATTGCCGAGGTCCTTCAGCGCTGCGACGATGGCGTGATAACACGCCCAATTGCGCGCCGCCTTCCCCGTGCCGCCATAGATGATCAGCTCTTGCGGACGCTCCGCAACCTCCGGATCGAGATTGTTCATTAACATGCGCATGGCGGCTTCCTGCTGCCATCCCTTGCAGGTTATCGTTGTGCCGCGCGGGGCGCGCACCGGCTGGTAGGAATTGACGGAAGACGCCGCGTCATTCATCGTGTCCGGCTGTGCCATGTGGGGTCTCTCCCCAGGAATCTTAGCCCAACGTCACCGGAAGTTAAAGGGAGGTTGTGGTACTTGAAGAGCAGGTGTAGCGTGTCCCTAATGGGTACGGACAAGCCGCGGACCTACAGAACAGGTCGCGCTACGCCTGCTTCGAAAATCACAAATCACCAATCGACAATCGGCAATCGACAATCGGCAATCACCCGATGACCCGATGGCCCGATGACCCGACCCGAAGATTCTGCTAAGATGGCCTTGGAATTCAGCGGCAAAGTGATACACTCTCAGAACGGCATGGGCGCAAGCGAAATCACCACCCTCAACGAGTTGTTCCTCAAGGCGGTTGCCAAACACTCCAAGCCGGACTGTTTCCTGTTCAAGAGCGAAGGGGAATACCATGGCGTTTCGTCGCAGGAGGCCTTGCGCAAGGTGGCGGCGCTGGGGTCGCTGCTGACGCGCCTGGGCGTGGCGCGCGGCGACCGCGTGGCCATTCTCTCTGAAAATCGCGTGGAGTGGGCGCTGACAGACTACGCGCTGCTGGGCCTGGGCGCCATCCCCGTGCCGATTTACACTACGCTGCTCGAACCCGACATCGAATACATCCTGCGCGATTCCGGGGCGAAAGGAATCGTGTTGGCGACGGAAGCGCAGCTTGCCAAGGTGGTGAACGTACGGCCCCACCTGCCGGATTTGAAATTCGTCCTGGCCATGGATTGCGCCAATCTGCAAGGGACGGGCGCGGAGTGTTGGGAGGGCAGCATCGCGCTGGAAATGGGCTTGATGACCAACGCCGTGGAGCTCTTCACGGAGAAGGCGCTGGCCGCAAAGGCGCAGGACGTTGCCACGTTTCTTTACACCTCCGGCACCATGGGCAAGCCCAAAGGCGTCATCCTGACGCACGCCAACATTGTTTCCAACGTGCTGGAGTGCGAGAAGATTTTCCCCCTGAGCCGCAACGACGCAGGCATATCGTTGCTTCCCCTCTCGCACATTCTGGAGCGAACGCTCGACTTCCTTTGCTTCTGGACGGGGGTGACGATCGCCTACGCGGAGAACCTGGATTCCCTGCCGGTCAATTTGCGCGAGGTCAAGCCCACCTTGATGGGCGTGGTTCCCCGCGTGCTCGAGAAGATTCACGATCGCGTCATGGACGTCGTCCGCACCGCGCCCCCGGCGAGGCAGAAGATTTTTTATTGGGCGCTGGGAGTGGGGAAACAAGCTTTTCCTTATCGCCTCAAGGGCCGAAGTTTGCCGCCGTGGTTGCGGTTGAAGTATGCCATCGCCGACCGCCTGATCTTCTCCAAGGTGCGGGAGCAACTGGGCGGCCGCATTAGAATCCTCGCTTCCGGCGCCGCTCCGCTGGCGCGCGAACTGGCGGAGTTTTTTTACGCCATGGACCTGCCCGTGTATGAGGGTTACGGCCTCACGGAAACCTCACCCGTAATTTCCATCAATTATCCCGGTCACGTTAAGCTGGGAACCGTCGGCCTTTTGCTGCCGGAAGTGGAAGTCAAGTTTGGGGAAGAGAGTCACGATCCGGAAGGCGGAGCGGGACGGGAAATTCTGGTGAAAGGGCCCAACGTCTCGTCCGGTTATTACCACATGGAGGAGGAAAACCGGGCGGCTTTCGTCGAGGGGTGGTTCCACACCGGCGACCTGGGCGCGATGGACGAAGAAGGATACCTGCGCATTACCGGGCGCAAGAAGAACCTTTTCAAGACCTCGGGGGGCAAATACGTTTCCCCGGAAAAGCTGGAAAACCTTTTCCAGAGTCATCCCTACGTTCACCAAATCGTGGTGCTGGGTGCCGGGCGCAAGTTCGTGGGAGCGTTGGTGGCGCCGGTCTTTCAGCGCCTGGAGGACCACGCGCGCACGCACGGCGTGACCTTCCAGACTCGCGAGGAGTTGGTGGCCCATCCGGAAATCCGCGCTTTCATGCAGCAGCTTGTGGACGAAACCACGCGCTGGCTGCCGCCGCACGAGAGAATTCGCCAGATTGTTCTGCTGCCGCGCGAACTCACCATGGGGGACGGCGAAGTTTCACCCACCTTAAAAGTCAAACGCCGGGTGGTGGAAGAGAAATATTGTGCGGTCATCGAGGAGATGTTTTCGCGACACGCGCCGCAGAAGCAGGAGGCAGAAGGCAGTAGGCAGTAGGCAGCAGGCAGTAGGCAGAGGGCTGAAGTCAGGAGCCAGCAGTCAGAAAAGGGAGCGCTTTCTTCTAACTCCTAGCTCCTGACTCCTGACTCCTGCCTCCTCCTAAAAGATATGCAACTTGATGCTCAAGTACTTCTTGGGGTTCTTGCGGAAGTCTGCCAAAAACTCCTTGAGGGACTGCGAGCTTTCGCTCAAATTGTTGAAGAGTGTGGGGTCCGTGGAGAGTTTTCCCAGCGTCCCCTGGCCCTGGTCGATGCGCGCGGTAATGGTATCCATGTGCGCGAGGGTGGAGTTCATGCGGTCGTAAAGTTGCTCGTCTTTGGCCAGTTTCCCGAGTGTGCCGTGACCCTGATTGATGCTATCGATCAAGTTGTTGCCATTCGCCAGCAGCCGGTTCAGATTGTTGTAAGCCGTGGGATCGGAGATGAACTTGGCCAAACTTCCTTTCCCATGTTGGACGTCATCGATGACCTGGTTCAGGCGGTCGAGAGTCGCCAGAGTGCGGTTGTAAAGAGTCTCGTCGATCATCAGTTTGCCGATGGTCCCCTCGCCTCGATTGGCGCGATCTACCAAAGTCTGCGCCCCGGAAACGGTGGCGTCCATCTTGTTGTAGAGGGCCTGATCGTAGAGCAGCTTGCCCATTGACCCCTTGCCGGCCTGGATTTGGGTCGTGATGTCATCGAGCTTGGCGGACAGGGCATTGAGGTTCATGATGACCTCGTTGGTGTTTTGCACCACCGCGGCGATGTCCGCGGTCTTCTCCGCCTTGACCGCGCCGCCGTTCGCAAGGGGTTCCTGGCCGGGCGTGCCCCGCGTGATGTTGATGTAACTATCGCCCAGCAGCCCGACGGTTTCCACCGAGGCCTTGGAGTCGGCGCGGATCTCGTTTTGAAAGGTGCGCGCAATCTTCATGTCGACCTCCACGACGCGCTCCTTATCGGTGTAAGGAGAGATCCGGATTTTGACCACGCTGCCCACGTAAATGCCGGTAAGGCGCACGTCCGCGCCCTCGCGCAGACCCCCGGCGCTCGCCAGGTAAGCCTTAAGAATGTAATGGCGGGTGAAGATTCCTTCCTGGCCGCTAATAAAGAAAACTCCGATGGCAAAAACGACCAGGCTGACAATTACCAGGACGCCGACGCGAAGCTTGGCCCACTGCACACGCTCTTGTTGAGGCATAATTGGTCTCCTCCACGAAGTTCCAAACTCCATTGTAGACCATTTTACGCCAGGAACTTGCGCAGGTATGGATCGGAAGAGTGGGTGAGCTCCTGCTCGTTGCCGTGAAAATAAACCCCGCCGTCGCGGAGCACCAGGAAGCGCGTGGGGGCTCGCGAAGTGGCCGGGGTGCCCGGGGGAACGGGAACCAGGGTTTGCTTTTCCGCGGAGAACACATAGTTGGCCAGTTCGTAGGCATCCTGCAAGCGCTGCGTGACCACCACGGAGGTGACGTGTTGCACGTCGCGCAGCTTGGCAATCAGGACATTGATGGTGTAGCTGGTTACGGGATCGAGCCCCCCGGTGGGCGAGTCGTAAAGCATAATGGAGGGGTTGCTGACAATGGTGCGCGCAATCGCCACGCGGCGCCGCATCCCGCCGGAAAGCTCCGCGGGCATTTTCTCGATGGCCGATTCCATCTCCACGAAGCTCAGGACCTCGCGCACCCGCCTTTCCATGGCGGCTTCGTCGCCCAGATGCTCTTCCCGCAAACGATAAGCGACATTGTCAAAAACCGACAGGGAATCGAACAGGGCGCCTTCCTGAAAAACAATTCCCATGCGTCGACGCAGGGGCTGGAGGCCGTCTTCGGAAAGCGGAACCAGGTCCTCCCCTTCAATCAGCACCTGGCCGCCGTCCGGCTTCAGGAGGCCCAGCATCAGCTTGAGAAGGACGGATTTTCCCGAGCCCGTCACGCCCAGCAGGAACAGGGTCTCACCGGCTCCGAGAACAAAGGAGACACGGGTCAGTACCCGCTTGCTCTCGAAGGAGAGGGAGACGTTGCGAAGCTCAATCGCGGGGACGTTCATACGGGTTGCGGGGCACGGAAATAGTAAATAGTGAATAGTGAATTACAAAACCACGCGTCGTCTCGCTTTTCACCATTCACTATTTACTATTCACCATTTACTATTTCCCTAACCCCGAATCCCTAACCCCGAATCCCTATTTAGTAGAAGCCGATCGCCATCAAAAACTGGGTGATGTAAAAGTCGACCACAATGATGAGTACCGAGGCCACCACCATGGCGCGAGTGGTGGCGCGCCCCACGCCCTCCGTGCCGCCGGTGGTGTGCAGCCCCTCGTAACACCCCATCAAGGAGATGATGATGGCAAAGACGAACGGTTTCAGCAGCCCCTGGAAAACATCCTTGTAGGTGAGGGACTGATAGGCGGAAGTCCAATACTGCTCCGTGCTCAGGCGCACGGTCATATAGCTTACAAAGTAGCCTCCCAAAAGCCCGCAGAAATCCGCCAGGATGGTCAGCAGGGGCAGGGTCACCGCCGCGGCCACGAGGCGCGGGACGACGAGTTTGCGCAGCGGGTCGGTGCCCAGGGCGCGCATGGCGTCAATTTGCTCGCTCACCACCATGGATCCGATTTCCGAGGCAATGCCGGTACTGTTGCGGCCCGCCATCATCAGCGCGGTCAGCACGGGGCCGAGCTCCAGAACCAGAGCCAGCGCCACCAATTCACCCATCAACCCCGTCTCGCCGAAGGTGCTCATCTCGCGGTAGGCCTGCAAGGCCAGGATGCCACCGGTAAAAAAGCCGATCAGCACGACGATGGGCAGGGAACCGAAACCAATCGAGTCCATCTGCATGAGCGTGTCGACAAGGTAGCGGGGCGATGTGAAAGCATGCCGCACCGCGTCAACCAGGAGGAGGGTAAATTCCTGGACTGCCTGCACCCAGCGCTTTAGAACGTCTGTAATCATGGCACTGATTATCGGGCTCGGTCAGTCATTCGTTAGGAAGCGAAAAAGATGACTGAATGGCCACTGTAGCCAGCGGGGCAGGCGAAGTCAAGCGTCGGGAAGGACTTGGGATCTTGGATTCACGATTTAGGGCGCAAGCCGGTCCCTTTATTGATGCGCTACCCCGGGGCTGGCGCAGAGCGCAGCTCGGCGATTCACGCGAATTCGATTGATGTCCGTCTCCCCCACGAAAACGCAGAGCGTTGCTTTACCAAAGCGAGCATGCACAATTGATTTCAATTCGGGCTTATTTTGGGCCACTGGTTTTTCGACCCTGCGCTCGCTCTGCGCCAGCCAGCCCGGCTGTGGTTGGATTTCATATTCAGCGCCCGCAATATGGAACTTCACGACATGAGAATCTGTCTTGCGAAATAGGAGCAGAAGACGAGAGGCGCTCGGGGAGCTTAAGACGTCGATCATCAATGTCCCGGAGGCAACGCCCGCAGCAGCATGCCCGCAAATCTCCCCGCCCTCCCTCAGGATCGACGCAATCTTCCTCCGAAGGGCAGCAGGAAGATTCCTCCCACCATCACCAAGGCCAGCCCACGTCCCAGCGAATTGGCGGGTTGGCGCGGCAGGAACGTGGCGCCGCCCATAAGGGCGGCATTCTGTAGCGGCGGTGTCCCCACCGCCGCGCGGCGGTCAGAGACTGCCGCTACAATCGACATCAGTGCCGGGCTCCCGGCGCACCCGGGACAAGTTCCGCCCGGCGCTACGCCTACAATCTGGATGTTACCGCCCAGGGGATTAGCGGGATTAGTCGCCAGAATCTGGTTGGAAAGCTGGATGACCAGGGTGACGGTGGTGGTCCCCGACCCAGCGGGAATCGTCGCGGGTGTAAAGGTGGCCTGGTACTTGGCCCGCACGCGGCGAAAGTGCTAGTATTGCCTCCACCGTTATGACCGGTCACCATCTCATAACACCCGCGCATCGCTCCATTCGCAAATATTACGAAAACGTCGAAGCCCTGCGGGCTCAAGGGGTGCTCAACGAAATGAGTGTGCGTTCGCCCTTCGAGTCCCTGCTCCAGGAGACCGCCCGGCTCAAGGACTGGACCTTCATCGCCGAGCTTTCGGGAAAGTCCGGCGGCGCGGTCATTCGTCCTGACGGCACCCTGCGCGACCGCAACAGCCTGCCGCGTGGCTACTGGGAAGCCAAAGACACCCAGGACGATCTTGACACCGAAATCAAGAAGAAGATCGGGCGCGGGTTGTTAAAAGGAACGGCCATCCTCGGCAAAGTGCGGTAATATAGCGCCCCGAAGAAGGCCCGCCGATGACCGAACTGCTCTGGGATGGGAAGTACAAGGACGGGAAGAAGCAGGGGCCGGTGCGCATTGCCCTGCCGTTCCAGAATATTGAGACGGTGAATGAGAGCGTGCAGGAACGCCAGCGCTCGCTGGAACTCTTCGCGCAGGGGCGCGAGACCGAGTGGCGCAACCGGCTGATCTGGGGCGATAAGAAATACGTCCTGCCGTCGCTGCTCCCCGAATTCGCCGGTAAGGTCAATCTAATTTACATCGACCCGCCCTTCGACACCGGCGCGGATTTCTCCTACACCGCTACCATTCCCGACCAACCCGACACGCCTGGGGACGAAGCCGCCTACTTCTCGAAGGAGCCTTCCATCATCGAACAGAAGGCCTACAGAGACATATGGGGCAGAGGGTTTGACTCATACATGCAATGGTTCTATGAGGCGGTCGTAATGCTTCGGGAGTTGCTCTCCGAAGACGGCACCATATATGTCCACATTGGCCAGAACATCTCGCACCCGGTCAAGCTGATTATGGATGAAGTGTTCGGTCCGGACCGTTATCTCAATCAAATCATTTGGAGACGCCAGACTGCCCACAGCGATGTCGCACAAGGGGCCGAGCACTTGGGGCGATTGCACGACATCATCCTTCTATACACAAAGACGGAATCGTACCAATGGCAAATGCAGTACACCGCTTACGACAATGCCTACCTTGAGTCTTTCTATCGGCACGTCGAGCCAGAGACTGAACGCCGTTATCAACTAAGCGACACGACGGCGCCGGGAAAGTCGCTAAAGGGCAACCCTTATTACGAGTTCCTGGGGGTCACTCGCTACTGGCGATTCTCCGAAAAGAAAATGAAGGAATTGTACAAACAGGGGAGGATAATCCAGACAACCCCCGGTACTGTCCCCAGGCAGAAAAGGTACGCAGATGAAATGTCGGGAGTTCCTTTACAGGACTTGTGGCTGGACATCAAGCCCATCCAGAGTCAAGCTGCCGAACGCGTGGGTTACGATACCCAAAAGCCAGAATCGCTCTTGGAACGCATCCTGAACCTCAGCAGCAACGAGGGCGACCTTGTTCTTGATTGCTTTGTGGGAAGTGGGACAACGGCAGTGGTCGCGGAAAAGCTCAATCGGCGCTGGATTGCCTGTGACCTCGGCCGCTTTGCTATCCACACCACGCGCAAGCGGCTGCTGGGCATTCCCAAGGTCCGGCCATTTGTGGTTCAAAACCTGGGCAAATACGAACGCCAGGCTTGGCAAGCGGCGGAATTCGAGGCGCCAGCGGTTCAATTGCCCGTAGGGGCGGTTCGCGAACCGCCCCTACAGAGCGAACGGGAGATGGCCTACCGCAAATTCATCCTCGACCTCTACCACGCCACGCCCGTCTCCGGCCACACCTGGCTGCACGGGGCAAAGGCCGGGCGGATGGTGCATGTGGGTGCGGTGGATGCGCCGGTGACGCTTGCCGACGTGAAGGCCATCGCCAAGGAAACATGGAAAGCAGTCGCGGGCGGCAAGGATTCCCCCACCAAAGCGGGGGTCGACATTCTGGGGTGGGAATTTGCGCTCGACCTTAACGAGACGGCGAAGCAAGTGGCGGCCGAATCGCGCGTGGGCGTGACGTTCAAGAAGATTCCCCATGAGGCGCTGGATAAGAAGGCCGTCGAGCAGGGCGACATCAAGTTTTTTGAACTCGGTGCTCTATCCGTGGAGCCGAAGGTCAAGAAACGGGAAGTCACCCTCACGCTGAGCGATTTCGTAATCCCCATTGACGATATCCCGGAAGAAGTTCGCAAGGCCATCAAGCATTGGAGCCAGATGGTGGACTATTGGGCGGTGGATTGGGACTACAAGAACGACACCTTTCACAACCAGTGGCAATCGTACCGGACGCGCAAGGACCCGAAGATCGAATTAGAAGCGAAGTACAAGTACTCCGAGCCCGGCAAGTACACGGTGGTGGTGAAGGTAATCGATATCCTGGGAAACGATACGACCAAGACGATCCAGGTTGAGGTTAAGGGATGATAAGTGGTCACAAATTGTGACCACCCCGTGACTGGCGTGCCGGAAACCACCCCGGCGCGACCGCGCCTCCCCTCCTGATTCAGGAGGGGAGT
>Ga0326727_10020152_pt1 | contig 13278 bp, 19 predicted proteins | sample MB2enrmetagenome_FD_207643 | JGI IMG/M metagenome (GOLD analysis project Ga0326727, IMG submission 207643) | Lab enriched peat soil microbial communities from McLean, Ithaca, NY, United States - MB29MY | ecosystem: Environmental > Terrestrial > Soil > Wetlands > Peat | place: USA: New York...
CATTTCCGACCTCCTATTATGTATTCGCACCTTGCGGTGCTGAACCCATTATATGGAGGTGTCGGACCTTACGGCGAGGGTGTCGGTTTTCGCCGGTCACACTGTCGGTTTTCAGCCGGAATATTCAATCCTCCTTCTTTATCTTTAATGTACCATTTATAACTAACTGCAAAATAGCCTCGAACATGCTATCATCGCACATTCACCACTTCTACGAAAACCAGAAAACTTCCAAATAATATTATTTAAACTTGTCCGAAGTTTCGTATTTGTCCACGAAAGTCTCACTTAAAACTAACCGCATCAGCGTAATACCTGGTTATTTTAGCCTTCCGAATTGGGACTTTGTTGCCTGCTTCGCTCACCTCTTCTGATAGCTCGGACATCATGTCGTGGTTGTTCCATTTGCTCGCCAAGATGTTTAAGCGTTACCGAACCACCATATTTTTGAAATAATTCAGGAAGAGAATCTAGCGAATCCCCGTCTCAGATTTGATGAACAGTATTTTAATAAATATTGACCCTTATACTCCAATTTGACAAAAAATATCTTTCTATGCGTGATTGTCAGGCAAAAAAGTCGACCCTTGATGCGATATTGTCCTTCTAAAATGTCCCACATTATTTAGACATTATTAAATGCTGGCCAACCAAACTATATGTCAACCAATATACAATGTTTTATTGACAATAGTCAAATTAGTAGTTATAATACACCCTTATGAATAAATTAATCCTTGAAACTTTGGCCATGAATTACATACTTGGTCGGTTTTTAGTTAGAGCGAGATGACTTGTTTATTTTTAATAACAGCCGTAACTTATCTGGAAGTCACAAATTGAGCATATAAATCAAGCCAATACTACGGAAAGGAGGGGAAGTTCTACCATGAAACCAATATTACTTGTCGATGATTAAGCTATTGTCAGGGAATCGATAAGATATTGGCTGAAAGATGCTGTCTATGAGGTGAGTGTGGCTGAAAGTGGTGAGGAATCTTTGAAACTGATTCAGAAACAAAATTTTGGTGCTTAACCCTTGAATAACGGCAATTTCAGCGAACTGGGTAGATGATATGAGACTGATATGAAAAGGTGAGAAGTTAGTTTCAGGTAATCTCGGGATGAAGTTAAGGAGGGTTATATGAAAAAAAGCGCAATTTGCCCAATTATTCTATGTCTTTCTATTCTCGCGGCACTATTAATTTCTTGCAGTACTTCTACACCTAATACAACTCCCACCCAAACTACAACTACTGAGGCACCCACTACTGCATCAATGCCAATAACCACAGCTGCTATTGAAACATCTACAACATCTGCTGCAACAACAGATTTTGCTAACTCTGATATACCCATTTATCCAGGCAGTGTAGAAGACCCGGCTCTTGAATATGGTAAAGCAAATATAGGTGTTTATCTCACTGATGTTGCCAATAAGACTAATGTAATGGATTACTACAATTCAGAATTGCCTAAAGTTGGATGGAAGGTTTCGTACCAAGATTCTGATCAATTAGTTGCAATTAAATCGCCAAATGAAGTTACTATTTCGGTCACAACATTGCTTACGGATGAAACTAAATGTGCGATAAACATTGATATTGAGCCGCATGGCTAGGCTCTTGCGGTCAATAGTTATTCCTGGTCGCATCTTGTTTTAATAATTGAACAAAGAATTTAATTTGTTAACACTGGTTGAGTTTTAAAAGAAACAGCACTATGTTATGGGTTGCTTACGTCAACTTTCGCGCGCAATTTTGAAGGAGGTTAAACCAATGAGTGAAGCAAAAGGCAAAACAAGCACGGGTATGGAACAAAACCTGGAAGGATTACTTTGCTATGTTCTCGGTTGGGTAACTGGCATCATATTTCTTCTATTGGAGAAGAATAATAGATTCGTGCGTTTTCATGCAATCCAGTCAATAGTGGTATTTGGCGCGTATACGGTGTTAGCCATCATTCTTAATTTCATTCCAATTGTAGGGTGGATTATAAACTTGCTCCTGGGCATATTAGCATTTATATTGTGGATAGTACTGATGGTTAAAGCGTATAATGGTCAGATGTACAAACTGCCGGTGGCCGGGGATATTGCAGAGCGGAATAGTAAGCCAATAGCAGACAATAAACCTGAAGAAAAGAAATAAATATCAACCTATAGGAACCCCCGTTATTGGGGTATACATCAAATAATAGAAAATATTATCAAACCTTTCGGAATACCAGAAGGTATTAAGCCGCATGTCCAAGTTTATTTTTGATTGACGTGATCACAAACTAAACAATTCGTTCAACTTCAAATTGCTAATCCAAAGTGAGGAGCTTGCAAAATGAAAATTGAACTAGGAAGTTATGTACGGATAGCCGGTGAATATCCCGCCAATAGGAATCTTCAAAATCAAACCGGAAATATTGTTGCTTTACCTAATGAAGAACATCCGAATCAATATCTGGTCAAACTTGATGGCGGGGTAACTTTTAGTCCTCATTTGGCAGGAATGTTAGTTCTGGTGCCGGCTGGCAGTTTGGAAGTGGCCAGATAATATGACATGCCTAAAGTTGAGTGCTATTATTGGGAAAATTGCGGGTTATGAAGGGATACTTTGCGGAGCTTCTGCAGTATATGCGGGTTTAGCCCAGGTTTTAAATGAAGTAAAACGCGGCGAAAAAAGTCGGATTATTCCAAACCCAGAATTGTTAGCGGAACGAAGGAGTCAATTTTGCATGGATGATATCAGCTCAAATCACCATCAATCGAAACGCTAAACTATGTTACTCCACCTGCATCCGCACTTTTCGCAACAAAGACCGATACCTGTCCGATATTTTCTACTTCTGCCACAGTTAGGGCATCTGTTAAATAATTGTCTTAATCTGGCATTGAACATATGCTTCTATCTGCTTACCTCACATTTTATTACGAGACAGAATTACTCTGAGTCAATCTCGCCTTGTTCCACTTGCTTGAGCTTTCTTTGGAATGATGCTGACTTTTTTTTGAAATTTTCTGCCTGCCACTCATTCCACCAGTCGGGACTGTAAAAATTATCAGTTGAATTATAAAATTGTCCATCAATCTCAATTAGCATTTCATTCCATCCATTACTGAAAAATTGCAAATCTCTGTGATTAATTCTGAACTCATGATTCTAATTTTATCCCAGGCTTAATCAGTGTCAATGGGAAATTGGTACTTGGAATGGGTGTACTTATATCTCATTATCCCCGACTTCTTTCTGGAGCATCTTGCCGAGGACCATAAAGAGTCAAAACCAATAAGCCTGCCGGTAAATCCTAAAACTCAATCTTCCGAAATACCAGATGAAGTAGCTGGATTTTGCGATAAATGCCTGAGAGTAAGGGTAATTAGAAATCCGCTCCATGTAATTCTGGACATGCGGCATGCAATTCAGGGTATTTGCCCTGTCTGTGGTGGTAAAATAACGGTGATTATCAAATCCAAATCAGATATCGACGAAGACATGGTGCCACATCAAATGAAAACAAAGAAAGAGGGCAAGCAAAAAAAGTAACACCAAGCTGAATTTATGTCGATTCTCTGTTTTGGCAATCGATACAATCCGGTCAAACCTTCTGATTTTTTACTCGAGACGAATGACCCATATTAGTAGTGTCCTTGAAAAAATTACTTTTATGATTTATGTCATAGTGCCGCCCATTTACATTCTTTATAATAATCGCAGTATAAGTCAATTTTCTGATCAAGGAGCGAGTCTAATGTTCAGCAAATGTCCTGGTCAAGATATGAGAAAGCTCAGGGTTGAGTTATTCAAATGCACTAAATGTGGTGCAGAGGTTGAAATATTTTCCGATGAGACTCGTATCAAATGTCAGAAATGTGGCACGACGGTCTTCAAAGAGCATCTCCCTACTTGTATTGGGTGGTGCTCGTCTGCCAGGCAGTGTCTGGGAGAAGAGAGGTGGAAGGCATTAATGGGTGACAAAGAAAATCCTGCTAAAACAGAATCTGAAAAAGAAAAACCCCTGGATAAATAGATTGAGGATTAAAACAATGGCGACTAAAACAGTACGAAAAATTGTCAGAATTGATGAGGAAAAATGCAATGGCTGTGGTGCTTGTACTATTAAATGTGCTGAAGGCGCATTGCAATTGATTAATGGTAAAGCAAAGTTGATCAGTGAAAATTATTGTGATGGACTTGGCGCATGCCTGGGTGAATGCCCGGCAGGAGCGATAGTTATTGAAGAAAGAACCGCGGATAATTTCGACAAGACGGCTACGGAGTATCATATGCATGAAATAGAACATCAGGGTAATGAAAAACTTGAATGCGATTGTCTTTCTAACAAGGTACGGGAATTTGAAAAATCGGGGGTTGCTTTATCTGGTTGTCCTGGCTCAAGGATGATTCAATTCACCGGCGAAACTACAGTCAAGACTTCCGGGAAAAAAGGTGCTCAGACCTCGGCTTTACGTCACTGGCCGGTGCAATTGACCTTGGTCCCTACCCGGTCGCCTTTTCTTCAGGGCGCTGATGTCCTTTTGACTGCGCATTGCGTCCCGTTTGCATATGCTGGTTTTCATGAGGATTTTCTCAAAGATCATGCCTTATTGATAGCTTGTCCTAAGCTGGATGATGCTGAAGCTCATCTTGAAAAGTTGACAGCTATCTTGAGAGATTCCGATATCAGGAGTTTGAAGGTACTACGTATGGAGGTACCCTGTTGTGGCGGACTGGTTTATTTAGCTAAGAAAGCTATTGAAGCAAGCGGGAAAAAGATTCCAATTGAAGAAATTATCATAGGGGTTAATGGAGAAATAAAGAATAGCAAAAACATTTGAACGTGAAATTGGTTGTCATGAAGCAGCTCTGGTTGAATACCAGAGTTGCTTTTCACTTTTAGATTCGCGTCAGGAGGCTTCGGAGTTCCAAAGGCTTAATCTTCACCACAACACCCCGTGAAAAACCGTCCCACCTTACTGAATTATCCCAGAATCGCCTTTAAATCTGCTTCCGGAGTGGTTACGGGCTTGATATCTAATTTATCTACCAGAACTTTCAGCACGTTGGGAGAGATAAACGCTGGCAAGGTTGGTCCTAGATAAATGTTCCTTATCCCCAGCGAAAGCAATGTCAGTAAAATAATAACTGCCTTCTGCTCATACCAGGAAAGCACTAATGTTAGCGGTAATTCATTAACACTACATTTGAAAGCACCAGCTAAAGCGACTGCAACCTGAATTGCAGAATAGGCGTCATTACACTGCCCCATGTCCAACAAACGAGGGATACCCCCGATTTCTCCGATATTGAGGTCATTAAAGCGGTATTTGCCACAGGCCAAGGTAAGGACAATCGTGTCCGCCGGAGTTTTTTTGACGAAATCAGTGTAATAATTACGTCCGGGCTTGGCGCCATCACATCCTCCCACGAGGAAGAAATGCTTGATAACTCCAGTTTTTACCGCTGATATCACTGTATCTGCTACTCCCATAACAGTATTTCGCGCAAAACCGGTTGTCATTTCTGTTCCACCGTTAATTCCGGTAAACTGTTTATCCTCTTTCCAGCCACCAAGTTCAATGGCTTTTTTAATAATTGGTGAGAAATCCTTCTTACCATCTTTTTCAGATATATGTTTTACACCGGGATAACCGACAATGGATGTCGTGAAGATATTATTTGAGTAAGTGCTTTTCGGGGGCATCAAACAGTTGGTAGTATAGAGAATGGATGCCGGTAAATCATTGAATTCTTTTTGCTGGTTTTGCCAGGCCGTACCATAGTTACCTTTAAGTTGGGGATACTTTTTCAGTTCCGGATAACCATGTGCCGGCAGCATTTCCCCGTGGGTGTAGATATTAATACCTTTACCCTTTGTCTGCTCCAGAAGTTCTTTCAAATCAAGCAGGTCATGGCCGGTAATGACGATAAAAGGCCCTTTCTCCACTTTCATGCTGACTTTGGTCGGCACGGGATGCCCATAGGTTGAGGTGTTTGCTTCGTCCAACAGCGCCATGCATTTCAGGTTCATCCGGCCCAATTCCATAATCAGTGAAAGCCACTCGTCAACGCTATGCTCCTGCCCGATGGCCCTTAATCCTTTATAGAGCCCTTCTGTCACTTCAGGGTTATCTTTTCCCAGAACGTGGGCATGCCAAGCATAGGCAGCCATCCCGCGAAGTCCGAAAAGGAGGGTTGAGCGAAGAGACACAATGTCCGTGTCCCCATGGAAAAGAGTTACGGGGTTGAAATCTTTGGCTCCACCAAGTTTTATTTTCATACTTTCGACCATCTTTTTCAGTTCGTCTACTCGTGCAGGGTCGAAGTTTACATTAGTTATTGTCGTGAAAAGACCTTGCATCACTAATTCATCTGTGTTTTTATTGTGATTCTTACCTTCGGCGGCTCGTGCCAACCCGATTAGGGCAGCCGTCAATTCATCTTGTTTGCTTGCTACTTCGGGTTTTTTGCCACAGACTCCGCCTTTGGTACAACCGGTGCCCCCGGACGTTTGCTCGCACTGGAAACAAAACATCTCTGTCATTTTATTTACTCCTTATCTTTAAAAATATTGCTATGATATCCTTAACGTAATACAATCGGGAAGAGAAAGCGGTAACTTATGTTACCAATTCAATGCCAGGTACTTTCGTCTGACAACTGTTCGATTACTTTTCTGCTTATGATGTCATCGACGAAACAACAAATCGCGGGATATCGTCGAGCCAAAATAGCCCTGCCTTCTTCAAGTGGAGCAAAAAACCACATTGTTCTCATCGACATCGAATTACGATAAATCTTATGGATATAATATGATGTGTCCATTCACTTTCGCCCAAGGAGTCAATTTGTGAGGTTTGCTCATTTTATCGCTTATGATGTCCTCGACCTTTAAACCACGGATTAACAGAGCGTCGCCGATAAGCGCCCTGTGACACCGCCAGGGGACTATCTCAGCACACATGATAACGGTCACCTTTTCCTTGGCGATATTAATCAATTGTTCCAGGCCATTTTCGAAATCCAATGTCTGCATGTAGTCAGCATAACCGCGAAATGATGGATTCTTCCACCCTGTGTTTATGGAGTCTTTCATAGTATGACGCAAGCCACCTAGACCTGCCATGTGAATATATCCGACACCCTGAACTTCCAATCCCTCTTGCAAGACATCTATATTGAATTGTGGGTTATGCCTGGATTTGGGGATTGTCCTGACGTCAGCGACCATCTCAATTCGAAATATCTTCAACAACTCAAGAAATTGATTAAAAGGCCGGGTCGAATGCCCGATTGTAAAAACAGTATTGGCAACTTGATTTTTCACCGCAATACCCAAGCTAAATAAGGCCATCTTGTTATCTATGGAACGTTTTCCGCTAAACCGTCATCCAGAGAGTGATGTTCCATTCTTGTAAACCAATCTACTGGATCCGTGAGGGAACACTTTTCACATTCGTACTATTCATCTCCTTGGTATGGCGAGATAATGGACTGCCGTCTAGTTCTTAATCGCTGCGATCGGACCTATTTGAGCCCCATCATGTATCCGTATATCGAATACACCTCTTTCACCAGCTCACCTGCTTTCGGATTGCCCCAATCGTGCATCCATTCCGATACCAGTGATTCCAAGGTGATAGGAACTACTCCCGCCTGCAACATTCTTTCCACTCCATATTTGTGCGCATCCGGTGTTGAGTCTCCGGCAGCATCAATCAAACCGTAAACCTCAAGCCCTCCTTTGAGAGCATGCAGAGCGCTGTAAGTAAAACACATACTGGTCCAGAGCCCGGATATAACCAGTTTTCGCCGGCCAGTGGTCTTGACTGCATTCCAGTTTCTTTCGTCTTCAAAAGCGTCGAAACTGGGCACCTTCCTGGCAAATACTTCCTGGCCTGGGAATAATGCAGTAATTTCGGAAATGAAATCGCCATTAGATTTGGGATTAATGGTTGATAAAACGATAGGAATTCCCAGGATGCTGGCGGCTTTCGCCGCACAGAAAGCTGCATTCTTGATAATCGTTTTATCACTTGAAGCGACACCCTTAAACATTGCAGGTTGGTAGTCCACCAGTGCCAATACACTATTTTTGTCAGTCAATAACTCTAATTTCCCATCTATCGGGCCAGCCATTTTTGTTCCCTCCTTAATTATCGTATTTCCACTAAAATTTGCGGATAGTTGCGACAAATAATGAAGAACCCTGGATTTTAGTCTGAAGTCAATGGGATATATTTCGTTTGAGGTGGAATTTCGGACTACGGATATATTTGGTGTCCATCGTCATCCTCAATGATGATGGCTTTTACTGGACAACTTTTGGCTGATTCTAACAAGGTATCATCATCTATCGACTTAGGATTTACAACTGTGGCTTTGTTGTCCTCGTCAAGGGTGTACACAGTTGGGGCAAAATCGACGCAATTACCCATTCCGATGCATAAGTTTCTATCTACTCTTACTTTCATAAAGTTTTCCGATTAAAGTAAATCTCAAAGCAAACCTTAACGCTATTTGGGAGTTATTTCACTATCATTGTTCCCCTGTTCTATTTACGATTAGAGCACAAACATGCGTTAATATCACATCCAACATTTCCTATTTTCGGCCCGCTGAAAGTTCCTTTAGAAATTGGTCACAAAATTACTACGTAGAATGTCAATTTGGTGTTAATATCGCTTCCGTCAGAATATTTGACGACTTCACTTTTTCGTAGCGAAATATCCTGTGTTTACCTCGCCTTTGTGTGCCGCGAATGCAGCCATGACTTCGCCCTTTTCCTGGGCAGGTACCTTGAAATGGTCGAGGGAGCGCGCCAATACATTAGCCACTGCATCAAATTCCTCGGGCGATATGTGAAGGTCCTTGTGAGCATTCTCCAGCCCCATCACAGTTTCTCCTGGTTTGGTGCCGACATAGGTGAATGGTCCGCCGGTTGCGGAACAGACCCATAGCGTTCGCATAAACTTAAGACCCGGCAATCTACCCAACTGCTTGGTGTGCCATTCCCTGAGGTCGGGATTCTTGGATTTTTGCCCGGCGATTGGGTCCTTCACGACCTCATCACTGAAATAGTTTATTACTGCCGCAATCGCGAATGCACCACCGAGCCTTTCGTACAAGGATTTGTCTGCCATAGTAATTACCTCCAACTATATTTTAATAACAGTTTCCAGAGATCATTTCGTTATTCCCGGAGTTCCCCTATCACGGGGAACTTGGATAATACTTCTTCACCATGTGGAGCGTTTGAGATCTCGCCTGTTAAATTCTTCCCATCGGAGTGCATTCCCTGGTGGTCTCCACCTGCCCAGAGATCACTGTGCGAGACGTCATAAACTTTTCCGCCAATGTCAACGTAAGTTGGTTTGCCTGCCTTGCCATCAAATTGTTTCAATTGATCCAGAGTAAAAAACTTGGATTCCATTCGTCCCCTAGTTTCCAAAATTCAGCACATTTCAACTGCCGCTATAGCTCTCATTTGAAATTTTGCTCTACAAATTTCCAATTCACCAAGTTCCAAAAAGCTTCAACATATTTTGCTCTGCCATTCCGATAATCTATATAATAGGCATGTTCCCACACGTCGCAAGTGAGCAAAGCTTTCTTACTATCCTTCAACGGATTCCCGGCGTTGCTGGTGGATTCGATTGCGAGTGTGCCATCTGAATTCTTGACTAGCCATGCCCATCCGGACCCGAATGTTGTTACTGCAGTATTTGTGAACTTCTCTTTGAATTGAGAAAATGAACCGAAGCTCCTATTTATAGCATTGGCTAGTGCCACGGTGGGTTCGCCACCGGCTTTCGGCGAGAGACAACTCCAGTAGAATGAATGGTTCCAGTCTTGCGCAGCATTGTTAAAAATGGCTCCGGATGCCTTTTTCACGATCTCTTCCAGAGACATCTTCTCAAATTCGGTGCCAAGCAGGAGCTTGTTCAGATTATCAACATAAGCCTTATGATGCTTACCGTAGTGGTATTCAATGGTTTCAGCAGAAATACCGGGCGCCAATGAATCCTTGGCAAAGGGTAGTTCGGGTAATTTGTGTTCCATTGATTTTCTCCTCCGTTGTATTATTGTGAAACGGATTTTTTTGGACTAACCACTTCAAATCAACTCGGACGCAACATCGTCCACCTCCGCCATCTGTTGCAGAAGCTAAATAAACATCCTAATTCAATCAACAGAACGCATTTAACGGCACGCTACGCTTACCACTTACTATTTCGCTAAAAATGTCTTGCAGTCAGCGTGTTTTGCGTCGACGGCAACATCCACTTTCGAAGCTTGACATTCTAATTTGTCATTGAATTTACAACCGGATGCTGTGCAAGCTCCTATTCCGCCTTTCACTTCGGGAAACCCACCCCGGCTACTGGCATGAACATAAGTATTGCATTCAGCGTGCGGACCAACAGTTATAGCCAAAGTATGGCAAGCTCCGTCCATATTATAGGCACAGGTTGACATGTTACATTTCGAGATTGACACCATATTCATTTCTGAAACCTCCAATTTATTATTCCTTTATTCCCTAATTTATTCTAGCGAGATAGCTATGCAGTAGTTATATAATTTGGGCGCAAATTATGACATTTTTATGAATTTCGGAAAAACTCTTCAAATTTAAAGAAAATATATGACAATTTTTCTCAAGTACCTCAAAAAGCTACAATAATGTCCAGATGTTCGCCATTGCGGAAGCGACAGACTGACTCCGATCTAACAAAAAGAGACTTTACAACAAAACGATGAATTGCTTTAGGGACGGAATAATATCTCTTTGCTCTTTTCCTTTAGGTATAGAAAGCAATTCTTAAAAGGGTCAGCGATTCCGAATAATCATCCTCCAACCATATAGGCAAACATTTCCGGAGGTGGCCATGATAAACAGGGAAGTGAATGCGATTGATTGTCATGATGTCCAGCTTGTGAAAATCAATGAGGATGGCACAGGATTGGGTCTGAAAACCCGATAGTCAGAACTTGCGATTAAACCACAACAATGCACTGATAATGGAATAAATTAATCTGTAATTAAATTTTGAGATGGGAATGATTGTTTATCTTTTTCTCTGCAGCCAAGGAATACCCCCTCAATATTTCCCACCTCAAATCGCATCGGCACTGTGCGAGAGAAAACCATTAGTGACTACACAATTTTTCTGATAAGGAATTTTGAGATCATCTAAGACTCTCGTAGGCCGTTCGGACACGATTGGTTGATCACCAGCCAAAATAGTCCCAACACTCGAATGGCCTCAGCGAACTCAACGAATTTGACCGGTTTACGGACAAAGCTATTCGCGCCCAGATGGTAGCTGCTGATTATGTCCTTTTCCTCATTAGAAGAAGTAAGAACAATCACGGGAACAAATTTGGTTTTTTCATCTGCGCGCATCCGGCGCAACACATCAAGGCCGCTAATTCTAGGCAGGTTAAGGTCGAGCAAAACCACTACCGGCAGATCCTCGATTGAACATCCGCTCTTACCATCTTCGTCAAAGAAATATTTCACTGCCTCGACACCATCTTCAGCAACGATCAGTTCATTGCAAATGTTCGATTTTTGCAGTGCCCGCCTGGTCAACTCAACGTCATTAGGATTATCTTCCACCAGAAGTATCTTCTTTGTGTCCAAATGTCTCTCCTATTTAGCAACTTAAAATAAAGTACCATAACGAACTAAAAGACTATTATTTGTTAAAGATATATCCTGTTTTAGGGACTGTACTTATAATTTTAGCATCAGATGGGTCAATTTCCATTTTTTTTCTTAAACGGCTGATCCAGGTTCTCAATATCTGAACGTCATTTCGATACTCAGGTCCCCAGATGGCTGATAATAAGTCATAGTAAGTCATCAAATGGCCGGCATTTATAGCCAGTTCACTCAACAATAACCACTCTATTCGAGTAAGTTTCTCTTCCTTGCCGCGAACAAGCAAATGACGTTCGTCAAAGTTGATATTTAAACCTTGAACGATAAGTTCTCTGGGAATATTCTTCCGTTCCAGCGAACTTAGTCGCCGTCTTATGGCTTCAATCCTGGCAACAAGCTCATCCGGGTTAAAGGGCTTCGCTATATAATCATCAGCCCCCAATCCTAATCCTTTTATCCTATCGGTGTCATCACCTCTGGCGCTAAGCATAATCACCGGAACAGTTGAAAAAGTCCGCAGCTCTTTTAGAGTTTCAAAACCATCTTTTTTGGGCATCATCACATCAAGCACCACCAAATCAGGTTCCTGTCCCCGAATCTGCTCCAGAGCTTCAATACCATTACTGGCAAGTATCACTTCATAGGCTAACAATTTGAGTTTCGTTTTAAGAAAGTTGAGAATTCGCTCCTCATCATCAACCAACAATATAACAAACCGTTTCATTTGTTTTCTCCAACCAGGGTATTTGAATCACTACGATTGTCAACTATCTGAAATTTAGAAACATTCAATTTTTGGTATGACCCCTTGTGTGGTTCTACGTAACTAGAGTTGCCTTCGACTGACAGCCTTTTCTTGCCCTCCAAGTTCCCTCCTATTTTTCAACTCAACGTAAAGTAGAATGTTGCCCCTTTTCCCACTTCACTTTCTGCCCAAACTTCGCCACCATGTCGCCGAATAATGCGCGGGACAGTGGCCAAGCCAATCCCGGTACCGGCAAACTCAGACCTCATCTGGGATACTATTAACCAGGGTGCGATATTTTTCTTCACTTTCTTTGAATTCTGCAGTCCGTTCTTGAACTTTTAACTCCAATTCATCCTTAGCTCTGGCTAAAGCTTCTTTAGCTTTTTTCCGCGCTGTAATATCGTTGAAAAGAATTGCCACTTTTCGCTCTTCTGGCAAACCCACACGAAAGGCATATACATCATACCATCGGTTTAAAGCTTTAGCCTCATTAATAAAACGCTCGGAATTTCCAGTTAATGCGATTCTGCCGTAAATTTGAAACCAGTACTCTTCATGCTCTGGCGCAAGGCTGCGCATCAACTTCCCTTCAGCATTATGCAAACCAGTTTGCCTTTCAAAGGCTGGATTAATTTCCAGGAAGCGGTAGTCAATGGGCTTACCCTTGGCATCAAAGATCATTTCAATAATGCAAAAGCCTTCGTCAATTGAATTAAATAAAATCTGGTATTTATCTTCACTAGCCTTCATCGTATCTTTAACAATCTTTCCATTTTTAACGTTTGGGGAATGTGCTGCCATTATTCTTTTATCACTTTTTTTCTGTGGCTTATCCTGCATGCTGACCACCTCTTGAAGTACTCATAACG
>Ga0326727_10020153_pt1 | contig 13278 bp, 10 predicted proteins | sample MB2enrmetagenome_FD_207643 | JGI IMG/M metagenome (GOLD analysis project Ga0326727, IMG submission 207643) | Lab enriched peat soil microbial communities from McLean, Ithaca, NY, United States - MB29MY | ecosystem: Environmental > Terrestrial > Soil > Wetlands > Peat | place: USA: New York...
CGACTGCAACAGAAACTCTTCGCGGACAACTGCCGGACGCGGCCCGGCGCAACCTCATCGCCCGCCGCAATCAACGGAACCAGCTCCGCCTTCCCCGCGTATCTTGCGTCAGCATCTCACGCAATCTATGGCGGAAGCGAGGAAGGCGGAGGCAGGTTGAAAGCCGCCCCGCAGTTGAGAAGAAAGCTTGCATGAGCGCCAAAAGAATCATCATCCTCGTTGTCATTCTCCTCGTTCTCGGGGGCGTCGCTGCCGGTGTTATCCTCCACCGACAGGCCCAGATCACCAAAGTCGTCACCGGCAAGGCCGTGCGCGAGGACCTGGTGGCATCGGTCAGTGGCACTGGCCAGATCAAGCCCAAGACATACGTCAATATCGGCGCCACCTCCTTCGGCCGCATCACCCACCTCTACGTCAAGGAGGGCGACCACGTAAAGCAGGGCGCCATCCTCGCTCGCGTGGAGAGTGTTCAGCCCGAGGCCACGGTCGACGCCCAGCAGGCCGCCATCGCCTCCTCCAAAACCGATATCTCCTCCTACATCGCCGCCGAGAAGACCGCCGAAGCCAACATCGATCAGGCCAAAGCCGACCTTGAGCAGAAGAAGCTCGACTTCGACCGCGCCCAGGCCCTCTACAAAGATCAGCTCATCGCCATGCAGGACTTCGACGCCAAACAGGCTGCGCTTGATGTCTCCAGCGCGACCTTAGCCCAGCGCATCGCCGCGCTCGACCAGGCCAAAGCCCAGACCGCGTCTCAGCGCGCCCACCTCGTTCAGGCCGAAGCCAGCCAACGCGCCAACTTCGACGCCCTCGACAAGACCATCAGCCGCGCGCCCTTCGATGGCCTGGTCACCAACGTCCCCGTGCGCGAGGGCGAAACCGTCGTCGTCGGCATCCAGAATGCCGAGGGATCCACCCTGATGACCCTCGCCGACATGTCCGTCATCACCGCCGAGGTCAAAGTCGACGAGACCGACATCGTCAACATCGCGCTCGGCCAAACCGCCGACGTCACCGTCGACGCACTCCCTGGCCGCACGTTCAAGGGCCATGTCACCGAGGTCGGCGACCAAGCCCTGCTGCGAACCACCGGCATTGCCACCTCGCAGTCCACCACAGGCACCGAAGAGGCCAAGGACTTCAAGGTCGTCGTCACCCTCGACCAGACCCCCGACAACCACCTCGACGAACTCCGCCCCGGCCTCTCCACCACGGCCAGGATCACAGTAGCCCAGCGGCCCAACGCCCTGACCATCCCCATCCAGGCTTTGGTGCAGCGCGACCCGGCAGTCGAAAAGACCCTCGCCCAGAACGGAGGCAAGCTCCCGCAAACCGCCGCCACCAGCGCGTCCACCAAGCCGGAGCTCGACCAGGGCGTCTATATCCTCGAAACCGTCAATGGAAAGCTCCGTGTCAATTTCGTTCCCGTCACCACAGGAGTTACCGGGGCCACCGACATCGAAGTCCTCTCCGGCCTCAACCAGGGCGACGAGATCGTCATCGGCCGCTACCAGATTCTGCGCGCCCTCAAAAGCGGAACCATCGTCAAACGCGACACCACCCCCGTAACCACGGACACCACGTCGTCATAATCCGTAGTTTGTCTTTACAATTACTCAGAGCCGATGCGCACCGTTCTCGCATCCCTTGTAGTACGACCCGGAGAACCGGATGGCCCCAGAGACCGCACCAGAGACTGAACTCGACGATACCCTCAACGCCGACCCCGGCACCGCCGACGGCCCCCATCCCGGCGAGGTTATCGTCACCCAAAATCTTTGGAAGACCTACGAGATGGGCGATCAGCAGGTCAACGCCCTCTGCGGCGTCAACCTGCGCGTCTGCCATAACGAATACGTCGCCATCATGGGCCCCTCCGGCTCCGGCAAGTCGACCCTGATGAACCTCATCGGTTGCCTCGATACGCCCACCCGCGGCCGCTACTGGCTCAACGGTCACGACGTCTCCCAGCTCAACGACGATGAGCTGGCCCGCATCCGCAACAAGGAGATCGGCTTCGTCTTCCAGACCTTCAACCTGCTCGCCCGCGCCACCGCGCTGCACAACGTCGAGCTCCCCCTCATCTACAACGGCACTCCCGCCGACGAACGCATCGCCCGTGCCAAAGAGGTCCTCGAATCCGTCGGCCTCGGCGCCCGCATGATGCACAAGCCCAACGAGCTCTCCGGCGGCCAGCGCCAGCGCGTCGCCATCGCCCGCGCCCTGGTCAACCACCCCTCCATCATCCTCGCCGACGAGCCCACCGGCAACCTCGACTCCAAAACCGGCGACGAGATCATGGCCCTCTTCGACCAGCTCTACGACCAGGGCAACACCATCGTCGTCGTTACCCACGAGCCCGACATCGCCGAATTCGCCCACCGCATCGTCACCATCCGCGACGGCAGCATCTACTCCGACCACCCCTCCAGCCGTGCCTCCGGCGCCCCCCGCCCCGCCACCAAGCAAACCCACGCTTGACTCGCCGGGTCGTTGCGCCGGACGCGAACTCAATTGCCCCAGCTTGCCTCTTGCCCTTCAGGCGAGAGGAGGAAGTGTTAGGATTTGGCAACCATGGAATGCGGTAGGAGACAGGCATCTAGAGCATGAAGAAATACACCCTTAAGAGCCTTAGAATCCGGAATCTTCTCTCCTTCGGTGACGATTCTCAGCATTGAAGTACGCCACCCGGCACATCCAAAAGGGCGAGTATCACAAGACAAGGCCGGCTTTGAACTACTGGAACTGTGCGACCCTGAAATGATCAGACGGACGTCTCGTCACGCTAACGATCCATTCGAGGTTTTGGAACCCGATAAATCGCATAATGCCACTGGAACCGTCCGCCACCCCATACCAGGGCCTCGCACTCCAACCTGCAACTGGCACCCTGCAACCTGCAACTCCCACCATCCCCATCAGCAAGCAGGGTCTCATCTACTTTCTGCGTTCACGCCATTACGCGGCCTGCAACGCCGAACTCTTCCCCGTCTCCCAACTCACCGAACGCCGCAACCCGGGCGCACCGCCGGAAGTTATCCCGGAGGCCAGACCCGCCCTGACCGCCCCACAACCTGCAACCGACACCCTCCAACCTGCAACCGTCCTGCCCCTTCTCCAGGCCGTTGCGGAAAGTGATCCGCCGCTTCTGCTACACTCACCTTCATTCGCCGGGCTAGGTCCCCCAACTCCCTCTCATCCGAGGTGCTCCCTTGAACTTCAAGAGCCGAAACGTCCGCTTCGCCTTCCTCCTCGCAGCTGCCGCGGTGCTCGCAACCCCGTTCGCCTCCGCGCAGAAGGAGTTTCCTCCGCCGCAGGGCAAGGGCCGCATCGTCCTCGTGGCCTCCGGAATGTCTGGTCCGGCCCACTATGAGGTCGTGTCCAAGGAGATCGCGCAGCTCGGCTATGACGTCGTCCTGTTCGACGGCAACGCCATGGAGAACACCAACGGCGAAGGCCTGCGCACCGCGGTCGATCAGGCCGCGCAGGCGCCACACGGTCTCCCCGGCAAGATCGCCATCGTCGGTTTCTCGCTTGGCGGAGGCATGGCCCTCTACTACGGCGTCCAGTTGCCGGAGAAGGTCGCCGGCGTCATCGCCTGGTATCCCGCCAACGCCTTCATCAAAAACGTGCCCGGCTGGGTCACCAAGGTCAAAGTCCCGGTGCTGATGTTCGCCGGCGAGAAAGACAACTTCCGCGACGGCTGCTGCACCGCCGCCAAGGGCCATGTCTTGGAGGACGCGGCCAAAGTCGGCGGCACCAACGTCGAGCTCATCACCTATCCCAAGACCGACCACGACTTCGTCAAGGATGGCGCGCACTACAACCCCAGCGCCTACGACGATGCCTTCAAACGCACCACCGCCAGGCTGAAAGAGCTTCTCGGCGAGCCCGGCACTTAACTCTTCTCAGTGCATTGCATTGATTCGCACTCGCTCTATCGGTTTCAAATCGGCGTGAATCGGTGTTAAGCCTTGGTCTTCTTTATAGCCGCTTCAGATACGCCTTCGCTGCGTCCAGTTCAGGGAACAGCCTCTCCTCCGCCTGGAACGCCTTCGAGTGAACGCACCTTCGTCCGGCCTTCACCCGCACCGGATGCTTCAAGTGCAACATCTCGTGGTAGAGCAGATACTCGATCGCGCAGCGCGGCGTATCCGCCCGGTCGAACACCCGGCTCACCATGATCGTATTGTGCGCCGCGTCGTAATGGCCCAGCATCCGCCGCGCGTGGTGCGCGCTCCAGGTCAGCGTCGGCCGGCCCAGCAGCCCGTAGAAAAAGCGCGTATTCAGGCTCTCGAACACCTCATCAAGATCGTAATGCCTTCCCTGCGCCGACAGGATCGTCTTGCGTCCGCGGGTCTGGCGAATGCGTTCCGCCTGCCGCGCAACCGCCTCGGACGACACATGGCGGCGATAACGGTCCGCATGGACGCGCGCGATCGGCTTCTTGTAGAGCTTCGCCAGCAGAATATGCGCAATCGCGTGGTGCACATTCTCCGGCGCGAACTCCAGCAGGTCCGAAAGCCGCACATGCAGCTTGCCCTCGCGCAGCCGGATGGTTGTGTTCAGCGAAGTGAAGCGGCGAAATCGGATGTCCAGCGGAGGAATCGGCGCGCGCGGGCGCAACTCGCGATACTCCTGCTCAAAGATGTCGATAAGGGTTGTGCTCACTTGGCATTAAGCCTAACCCATCCGAGTGAGCAAAATCCCGAGCCCTATTTCGGCGCTGGAGTCGCAGGAGTTGAAGTTGCCGGCGATGTTGCGGGGGCAGGAGCAGGTTGCGCAGGCAACGCTTTGAGCGCCTCCAAGTGGGCTACTGCGGCCACCGGAACTTCTACCGCTCCAACATTGTCCGACACCAAGTCGTGGATTGCAGTGCGCAGGAAATACTGGCCCTTCACAGGCACGCTCACCTGCTGATGGAACGCCATGCCGCCCGAAAGCAGCTTTGCGTACTCCGCGGGAGTCAGCATGGTGTGCAGCCGGTTGCTCGCCGTGATCAACTTCTCTCCATCGCTGTTGTAGACGAATGTCCAGACCTCGAGCGCGCAATGACGGTTGCCGTCAGCGCCCAACCGGCAGTTGACCGCATGAGGGTCGGGAACCAGATCGACACCATACTCTTTGTATGGCCCCTGGACCTTCACTTTGGGATCGGGATTGGTCTGATTGCTCTTCAGCGGCGTGTCTTCAGACGGCGCGTCAGCCGGCCGGATGCGCACCTTGAACAGGATCTCCGCCGGGTCCGGGCCGCCATGCATCATGGCCGTCGCCATGGTGGTGGGTTGGGCCAGCGCGGTCGCAGCCCCCTGCGCCGCGAGCGCGTTCCGATCATTGGGATCGATCGCATAGTAGCCGTTCCGGTAAGCCAGCTTCACCCCTGGCTGATCGACTTTGATCTTGATGGCACGGAATCTGGCGTCCCAAACCGTATTCGTCGGCGTATAGGTCAGGGTGTAGTAGTTTGAGCCATTCTCGATCGCCTTGGTCACCGCCTGGGTCAGGCCGTTGGTGTTCACATACGCCTGGCCTCCCGTGTCTTCGGCCATGGCGTACATGGTCTCGTGCTCGGACGCCGTCTGCTGCAGGAACCCCATCGCGTTCGTGGCCGTCGTCGCCCCGGTGCTGGCGTCGATATTCATCTGGCTCGACATGCTCTGGCTGCCGAAATTCTGCGACGGGTCGGTCATTACTCCGCGCGCATCCACCGGATACACCGCCACCTGCGCGCGGGTCAGCAGATTGTCCGTCTTGCGCACCTCCTCGTCGTTGCGCACCACAGACTCGGTTGGGTTTGGGTCGTTGTCGTTCACGTCCGGTTCGACGTCCAGCGGGAAACCGCCGGAAAACCAGATCACATTCTTGCGACCGGGAATCCCCACCAGATACCTGGCCAACAGATCGAATCCATTCAGCGTCAAGGTTGAGCGCAACTCCTGTTCGAACGACGTCTGCAGCGCCTCAAACCGGGCGACATCGTCGATCATCGCCTGGGTAATCATGCCCTGCACCGCGGTGGGATCGTAGGCCAACGCGTCCGAGAGTGTCGAGTCCGCCATGGCCCCGCCATTGACCGGATCGGTTAGGACGTCCGACGCCTGCGGCGCACCCTTCTTCGACAGCAGCGCATTCTTCAGCACGTCCATATCGGACGTAAACCCCTGCAACATGATCAGCCTATTGGTCAGAGCGAAGATCGCGATCCGGGTCCCCGCCGGCGCCTTGCTCAGATACTCCAACAACTGTTTGCGCGCGTAAGGCTGGTATGTCAAAGGCGTATTCAGATAATCCAGCAGGAGTACATTCACCGGTCCATTCGCCGGCGCCTGCGATTTATTCGTGAACAAACCGGCGGGCAGCTTGGGGAGCGGTGTAGCTTCAGCCGCGGCGGCAGCAGCCGCACTGTGCTCCTCAAAATGTCTCACCATCTGCTGCTTATTGTTCTCCAGCAGCGTGAAGTCGTCCTTGGTAAGCCCGTGGACCGGGTTGCCCTGCGCGTCGTTGACCACCACGTCGATCACGACCAGGTTGCTGTACGCCCGGATCGTTGTCACCGGAGGAGCCTGCGGCTGCGGGGCGCTCGCCGGTGCGGTCGATACTCTGGTGGCCGCGGGAGGCACCGAAGCACCCGTCTGGCCGCGCATGGAAAGCACAAGGCACGCCGCCGCTATCGCGACTACGGCTGCCAGATGGAACCAACGTGGCTGAAATGGACGTACCAACGGGCCCTCCTTCTGGGAACACTCTAAGGATACTCTTCAGTTAGACGAATGGAATGAATCTTTGGCCACCTGGCAACTGCGAACCTGCCTTTCAAACTTGTCCCTCTTGCGTCTGCCCCAGGAACCGTCCATTCCAGCTATGTACCTGTCTCCGTTCCACTTACTTTAGCCGGTCTCGCATCCTCCCGCTGCTCCTCGGCAGGGTGGGCGATGTGACCGACCTTCAGTCTAACCAGTTCGGGCTGGGCAATCCTGGTGGGACCAAGCACCGCGATCCGGGGCAGCGGTCCGCGCACCATGGCAACCTCGTCGCAGGCGTAAAGCCGTGGGCAGGCTTGGCAATCCCGGTAGATCTTGTCGGGCAGCGTGGTGCGGTCTGCAATGCGAAAGCCGAAGTGGAAGAAAAAGTCGGGAATCCGGGTAAACAGACATACCGAGACCACGCCCTGAACCTCGGCCTCTTCCAGCAGCGCGCGCAGCAGCCGTCCGCCGGCTCCCTGTCCCTTGGCCTCGGGCTTGACTACGATCGAACGCACCTCCGCCAGATGCGGACCGTAGAGATGCAGCGCCCCGCAGCCCAGAAAGATGCCGGCCTCGGACTCCGCCACGGCAAAGTCGCGGACATTTTCGCAGATCTCCGCATAGCTGCGGCGCAGCAACGTGCCATCGCCAGAGAGCGAATTCACCAACTCGAAGATGTTCACCGCGTCCTGCAGGCGCGCCGGGCGCACTAACGCGCCGCCCACCCGGGCGCGGGTCGATGCGGTGGACTCACTGGCGGCCATCAGGGAAACCGAACTAGCCATCTAACTATTGTCCCCCAATTCGCGCTTTGCCGCAGCCAGGGCCTCGGCCACGCGCGCACGCGCGGTACCCCCAACCACATTGTGGCAGTCCAGTGTTGCTTCGAGGGTGATGGCGGCGAAGAAGTCCTGGGCAAACGCGTCGGATAAGGTGCGCAGCTCTTCCAGGGTTAGATCGTTCAGCTCGCGCCCGGATTCAAGGCCCAGCCGCACCGCGTTGCCGACGATCTCATGCGCCTTGCGGAACGCCACGCCCTTGTTCGAAAGATACGTGGCCGCGGCCATCGCATTCAGATAGCCTGTAGTCGCCGCGGTCCTCATGCGGTCGAAGTTGAACTTCAGCGAACGCGTAAACGCGGGCAGAATGCTGAGAATCCCGGTCGCCGTGTCGGCCGCGTCGAAGACCGACTCCTGGCCCTCCTGCAGGTCTTTGTTGTACGCCAGCGGCAGCCCCTTCATCAGCACCGAAAGCGTCGTCGCCGCGCCCACCAACCGCGCCGACTTGCCGCGCAGCAGTTCGGTGAAGTCGGGATTCTTCTTCTGCGGCATCGCGCTCGATCCCGTCGAAAACGCCTCCGGTAGATCGAGAAACCCGAACTCCGCGGTCGAATAGAGCGTCAGCTCTTCAGCGAACCGCGAGATGTGAATGCCCATGGTAGCCAGGCATTGGGTGAACTCAAGCAGGAAGTCGCGGTCTGAAGTTGCGTCCATGCTGTTCGGTGTTGGCCCGTCGAAGCCAAGCTCGCGCGCTGCAATGCTCCGGTCGAGCTTGAGCGTGGCCCCGGCAACCGCGCCGGAACCCAGCGGGCAGAAGTTTCCACGTCTGCGAGCGTCAGCGAGCCGTGACCAGTCGCGCTCGATCATGCTCACATAGGCCAGCAGCCAGTGCGCCACCAGCACCGGCTCGGCCCGCTGCAGGTGTGTGTAGGACGGCATCACCGCCTCGCCCGCCTGCTCGGCCAGCTCAATCAACGCCCGCGCCCACTCGCGCAGACCCTTGCTTACGTGGTCGATCGCCTCCCGCACAAACAGTCGCATATCGGTGGCAATCTGCTCGTTGCGGCTGCGCCCCGTGTGTAGCTTCAGCGCCAGATCGCCAATCACCTTGGTGAGTTGCAACTCAACGAAGTGGTGAATATCCTCAGCCTGCGGAGCGGAGGCAACGAGGTCGGCATGGGTCGCGCCGAAGAATCTTTCGTTTACATCGTCGTCTTCATCGTCCAGGTTGAGGTTCTCCTGGATGGCGAAGTGGGTCCGCAGTTTGACCAGCAAGGGATCGTCAATGGCCAGTGCAATCCGCGCCCACTTCACATGCCGGCTGCTGAACTCAGGCTGCTTGCGCAGCCAGCGGCGGATCGAGTTTGGGCTCGTGCCCAGCTCTGCCCCCAGCTGCTTGGGGTTGAGAATACCGGCTTCATCCGGCATGCCCTCACTGGAGATGTCCCCCACTTGATCGAGGCCGTCGATCATTGTCTCCAGCTCGGCATCGGTAAGAATGCCGGCCGCTGCGATCATTCGCGCATGCGCCTTCGACGCCTCCACCTCCTGGGGCAACAGCCGCACATCGAATGGAAACGACCGCTGCCATTCCTCAAACGCGCGATCCAGCGGCTCGCGAAAACGGCCGGACCACATCTTGGCGGGTTGCTCGGACACGGCGCTCACTCCTCGTCCTTCTTCCCGCTGCTCAGTTGCGGCATCTCGGAGCCTTTGCTCAGCGTGATCAGCCCAGCTTGCGCGTAGGTCAGCAGCTTGGCGCGCGTATCCGTAATGTCGAGATTACGCATCGTCAGCTGGCCGATGCGGTCGCGTGGAGAGAAGGTGGACTCGCCCTTCTCCATGGTGAGCCGCTCCGGCTTGAAGGTCAGATTGGGCGACTCGGTGTTTAGGATCGAGTAGTCGTTGCCCCGGCGCAGCTCCAGCGTCACCTCGCCGGTAACGGGCTTGGCGACCCAGCGCTGCGAGGCCTCGCGCAGCATGATGGCCTGCGGATCGAACCAGCGGCCCTGGTACAGCAGCCGGCCCAGCTTGCGGCCGTTCTCGCGATACTGCTCGATGGTGTCCTCGTTGTGGATCCCTGTTATCAGGCGCTCGTACGCGATGAACAACAGCGCCATGCCGGGCGATTCATAGATGCCGCGGCTCTTCGCCTCGATGATGCGGTTCTCGATCTGGTCGCTCATGCCCAGGCCGTGGCGCCCGCCAATCCGGTTCGCTTCGAGCATCAGGGCAACGGGATCGGTATATTCCGTCCCGTTCAGGGCACCCGGAAAGCCCTCATTGAATCGAACGGTGATCTGCTCGCGTGGGATCTCCACGTCGTCGCGCCAGAAGGCCGCGCCCATGATCGGGACAACGATCTTCATGCTGCTTGAAAGCAGCTCGAGGTCCTTGGCTTCGTGAGTCGCGCCCAGAATGTTGGAGTCGGTCGAGTAGGCCTTCTCCGCCGACATCTTGTAGGCGAAGCCAGACCTCTGCATGAACGCCGACATCTCCGCGCGCCCGCCTAACTCCTCGATAAAAGCTACGTCGAGCCACGGCTTGTAGACCTTCAGGTCCGGGTTCACCAGCAGGCCATAGCGGTAGAAGCGCTCGATGTCATTGCCCTTGAAGGTCGACCCATCGCCCCAGATGTTGACGTCGTCTTCCTTCATCGCCGTCACCAACATGGTCCCGGTAACAGCACGGCCAATAGGCGTCGTGTTGAAGTAGGTCGCGCCCGCCGTGGTGATGTGGAACGCGCCCGCCTGCAGCGCGGCGATGCCTTCACGGACGAGCTGCGCGCGGCAGTCGATCAGACGCGCCTGTTGCGCGCCATACTCCAGCGCCTTGCGCGGAATCTCATCGTAATCGGCCTCGTCCGGCTGGCCCAGGTTGGCGGTGTAGGCATACGGCAGCGCGCCCTTCTGCTTCATCCAGTGCAGCGCGGCGCTGGTGTCCAGCCCGCCAGAGAAGGCGATACCCACCTTCTCGCCAACGGGCAGGCTTTCAAGGATTACTGACATGGCTACACATACCTCAATCTCATTGCTCCAGCGTGGTTAAGTCCGTTTCCGCGCCTGGATGCCGCGGTCGCGCGCATTCGAGATGCGCTTGGCACCTCCCAGCAGCATCAACAACAATGCCTTCTGCGCATGCATCCGGTTCTCCGCCTGGTCGAAGACCACCGACTGCGGCCCATCCAGCACCGCGTCGGTCACCTCGGCGTTGCGGTGCGCGGGCAGGCAATGCATAAAGACGGCGTCCTGCTGCGCATGCGCCATCAGCGCCTCGTTCACCTGGTAGGGCTTGAAGATAGGCGCGCGCTTGGTCGCTTCGTGCTCAAAGCCCATGCTGGTGCAGACATCCGTATAGACCGCATCCGCTCCCGTGACCGCCTTCACCGGGTCCTGCATCAGGGTAATGCTGCCGCCAGTCTGTTCGCTGATCTCGATCGCCTTGTGAATGATGTCCAGCTTAGGCGCGAACCCCTTAGGGCTCGCCACCGTGCAATGCACCCCAAGCTGCGCCGCGGTCAGCATCAGCGAATGGCACACGTTATTGCCATCGCCGACGTAGGTAAATCGCAATCCCTCCGCCGAGCCGAAGCGTTCCTCCAATGTGAAGAAGTCCGCGATTGCCTGGCACGGATGCTCCAGGTCCGACAGCGCGTTGATCACCGGAACGCGCGAACAGGCAGCCATCTCGGTAATAGTGTCGTGCGAGTAGGTGCGCAGCACCATCACGCTCATCCAGCGTTCGACATTATGCGCCATGTCGGGCAGCGACTCGCGTTCGCCCAGCGGCGACTGCGTCTGGTCGACAAAGATGGCGTTGCCGCCCAACGTATTGATCGCCGCCTCAAAGGTAAGCCGCGTGCGCAGTGATGCTTTCTCAAAAAACAGCACCATCTGCCGCCCGTCCAGCGCGTGGCGAAAGTCCTCGGGGTTGCTCTTCACCGCATGCGCAAGCTCCATGATCGCGGCCATCTCCTCCACCGAGAGATCGGAGATGGAGCAGAGATCGCGCCCGCACAACCGCTTGGCCGCTTCGGAGAAAGCAACATCCGACTGGATGCCGAGTTGCTTGGCGGTACGCGCCGCCTCGGGCGCGCCGTCCGGCTTCGGACTGATCATCACTGTTTTACTGCCCATGGGAATGTTCTCCTCCCGGCGCGTGGCCGGCCAATGTTGCCGTAGTCGATGTAAGGCTGGTCAGGATTCCGTCGAGCGCAGCGATCGCCGCATCGACATGCTTGCGCTCAAGCACAAAGGGCGGCAAAAACCGCAGCACCGTCTCGCTGGTGCGATTGATGATGATGTGCCGGGCCATCATCTCGGCCGCCGCGCGCTTAGCCAGCTCTGGCGAATCGATCTCCACTCCGAGCATCAGACCCAGCCCGCGCACGTCAACGATGCAGTCATGACGCTGCTGAAGCCACTCAAGCTGCTGCTTGAAGTAACCGCCAACCTCGCGCACATGAGCAAGAAGGTCGGTCTGTTTCATGGTATCGATCACCGCGATGGCAACCGCGCAGGCCAGCGGTCCGCCGCCAAAGGTAGTGCCGTGCATCCCCGGCGCGAAGGCGCGCGCCGCCTCGTCCGTGCACAGCATCGCGCCCATCGGCAGCCCGTTGGCAATCGGCTTGGCCAGGGTTGTGATGTCCGGCTGAATGCCATAATGCTGATAGGCAAACCACTCGCCCGTGCGTCCCATGCCGGACTGGATCTCATCCACCAGCAGCAACGCTCCGGTGGAGTCGCACAGCTCGCGCGCCGCGGCAAAGAACTCCTGGCTCACCGGACGAACTCCGCCTTCGCCCTGCACCGCCTCGATGCAGATCCCGCAGACCTCGGAAGAAAACTTCGCGCGCAGGTCGCTCACGCTGTTGAAGCGGACGAACTCCACGCCCGGCATCACCGGCGCAAACGGCTCGCGGTACTTCTCCTTATGGGTCGTCGCAACCGCGCCGATGGTGCGGCCGTGGAAGCTCTGCTCCAGCGCGAGAAAGTCGGTGCCGATGCTCTTCCCTTCCGCACGCAGAAGGCCGGCATGGGCGCGCGCCAGCTTCAGCGCGGCCTCCCACGCCTCCGTGCCGGAGTTGCAGAAGAACACCCGGTCCAGCCCGCTGATCTCGGTCAGCCGCAGCGCCAACTCCGCGGTGTGCTCGTGGTAGAACAGGTTCGACGTGTGCAGCAGCTTCCTGCTCTGCGCCGCAATCGCCGCCTCCACCGCGGGATGCCCATAACCCAGCGCGGAGACGCCAATGCCGCTCAATAGATCCAGATAGTCGTTGCCCTGCTCATCGCGCAGGTAGACGCCGTGGCCCTCAACAAACAGCACGGGGTTGCGTTCATACGTTTGCAGCAGCAGCTTCCGCTCTGCCGCCTGAATCGATTCGAGTTTCATAGCACCCTCATTCATGCGACCATGACCTCCGTTCCATCGTTGACCTTGGTCGTGCATAGGTCAGGCAACAGATGCACCGCCTCAGCGGGCAGAATGCGCACACGCTTGACCCCATGGGTCAGCGCCTCGCGGCAGGCATTCAGTTTGGGCAACATCCCTCCCGAGACCACCATTTGCCGTTCCAGCTCCGGGATCTGCTTCAACGAGAGCCAGCGCATCACCTCGCCATCCGCGCCTTTGACGCCGGGAACGTCGGTGAGGAAGACCAGCGCGTCGGCCTTGGTGCCGATGGCGCAGGCGGCGGCCATCTCGTCGGCGTTGATGTTGTAGTACTCGCCGTCGAAACCCAATGCGATCGACGAGAT
>Ga0326727_10020154_pt1 | contig 13278 bp, 7 predicted proteins | sample MB2enrmetagenome_FD_207643 | JGI IMG/M metagenome (GOLD analysis project Ga0326727, IMG submission 207643) | Lab enriched peat soil microbial communities from McLean, Ithaca, NY, United States - MB29MY | ecosystem: Environmental > Terrestrial > Soil > Wetlands > Peat | place: USA: New York...
CCCCGAAGTGCTGAAGATGGCCGAGGCGCATGCCAAGAAACCTGCCATTACCTGCCGCCCCGCCGATCTGCTGACTGCGGAGTGGGAGAACCTGAGCGCGAAGGCCAAGGCGTTAGAAGGCAGCGATAGCTCGGATGAAGACATATTGACGTACGCGATGTTCCCGCAGGTTGCGCCCAAGTTCTTCAAAACGCGTCACGAGGGACGCAAGAATCTCGGCAAGGATCACACTTCGCCCACGGCAGCCGAGCCCAAGGCTCAGGCGGGGACGGCAGAAGGCGTAAAATCGCTCGCCGCCACGGTGAATTACGTGATTACGCTGAATGGAAAAGAGCACAAGCGAAGGAAGATAGCTGCCGCGGTTGCAGCAGCGATGGTTATGAACAGAAATCGGTAAAGAGAAGCGTGGCGCCGGCTTCCTCGCCGGCGGGCCTGCGTGCGCGCCAACGGAACCCGCCAACGATTGCTCGTAGCTGCTGGCTTGTCCGGACAGGAAGAGAGGAGTCCTTGATGGTAGGCATTTCGTCGGTGGGAGCATATATCCCTATCTACCGGCTCAAATGGAAAGAAATAGGCGCCATGTGGGGAGGCAAAGCCCCGGACGGCGAGAGAGCCGTGGCCGGCTATGACGAAGACGCCATTACCCTGGCCGTCGCTGCCGCTCTGGATTGTATGAGAACGACGAAGGGAGCACTAGACGGGCTGTACTGCGCCAGTACCACTTCCCCTTATCGTGAGAAACAGAACGCTGCGATCATTGCCGGTGCTGTGGATGTTGGTAATGTTGAGTGCCGTACCGCTGATTTTGCACATTCTCTTCGGGCGGCGTCGATAGCCGTCAGGGCGGCATTTGATACCGTCAACAGCGCGTCGGCCAGGCAGGTACTGGTTACGGCTTCGGACTGCCGCGTGGGCGCACCGAAGAGTAAGTTCGAGCAGATTCTTGGAGACGGAGCCGCTGCCCTCATGATCGGGTCGGAGGATCTCCTCGCAACTCTTGAAGGCGAATATTCGGTCTTTCGGGAATTTACGGACTTGTGGAGAACGCAAAACGACGCCTTTATCCAGTCCGCGGAGGGACGGTTCATCGAAGAAGCCGGCTACGTGCCGCTCATGCGGGAATCGATTGCGGAACTGATGCGGCGATATACCATCACTCCGGGCGACATCGCGAAAGTCGTCTTCTATGCCCACGACGGGCGGTCCCATGCCAGCATAGCCAAGGCACTTGGCTTTGAGAAATCACAGGTTCAGGATCCGCTCTATAGCCGAGTCGGCAATACCGGCAGCGCCGCGGCACTCATCACCCTGATTGCCGCTCTGGAAGAGGCCGCCCCTGGGGATAGAATCCTCTTCGCGAACTGCGGGGATGGCTGTGACGCGCTGCTCTTCCGCGCTACCGAAAGGGTGTCTGAGCTCCGCACGGCACGGACGATGAAAGACAGATTGTCCGGAACGATTCCGGTGAGTTACGGCAAGTATCTGGAGTGGCGCGACCTGATTACCGTCGAGACGCCAAGCCTGCCGGAGCGCTCTGAGCCGTCGCTCTCCAGTCGCTGGAGGGAGCGCCGGACGATTTCCTCCCTGTACGGAGTCCGCTGCCTGAAGTGCGGAGCACCGCAGATACACCCTAACGGACAAGCCGTAAGGGTATGCGTTGCCTGCCAGGCAAAGGACGAGTTCGAGATGTATAAGTTCTCAGACAGAACCGGAAAGCTCTTTACTTATTCCATCGATCATTTGCAACCCACGAAGAATCCTCCCGGTCTCAACGGGGTTGTCGACTTCGACGGCGGGGGAAGATTGGTGTGCGAATTGACCGACTACGATCCCGCATGCGCAAGAGTGGGCATGCCTGTAGAGATGACGTTCCGCAAGCTTTCGCAAGGGGAAGGGATAGTGAACTACTTCTGGAAGGCGAAACCGCGGAACGAACTGGCCCGCCCATAAATTTGGAGGAGACGCGATGGAAGGCATCAAGGACAAGGTTGCAATCGTAGGCATGGGCTGCACCCGGTTCGGCGAGCGCTGGGACATGGGCGTGGAAGATCTCCTTGTGGAAGCCGCTTACGAGGCGTTTCAGGATGCGGGCATTGAACCCAAAGACGTTCAGGCAGCATGGCTGGGGACCGTGTTTTCGGGTGTAAGTGCTTTAACGTTGTCTCCGGTGGGGCTCCAGTACATTCCCGTAACCCGGGTCGAGAACATGTGCGCTACGGGCTCCGAGGCGCTTCGGGGGGCTAGCTATGCAGTTGCCGCCGGAATATGCGACATTGCGCTGGCTATCGGGGTGGAGAAGTTGAAGGATTCTGGCGCCACTGGGGTTAAGGGGCCGGCAATTGTCGGTGACAATACCGATGGAAGCTCGGGGATCGGTTCAGGCTTTAGCGCGCCGGCATCGTTTGCCTATCTGGGAACCCGGTATTTTCATCACTACAACATCGCCCCGGAGGAAGGCAAACGACTTCTCGCCGAGATCGCTGTCAAGAATCATTACAATGGCAGTCTCAACCCGAAGGCCCACTTTCACAATATTCTCACGGTCGAGCAAGTGACTAAAGCCCCCATTGTGGCCTGGCCCTTGGGGCTGTATGACTGCTGCGGGGTAAGCGATGGCGCCGCAGCCGCCATAGTCGTTCGCGCGGATATGGCGAAGTCATTCCGCAAGGATCCCCTCTACATCAAGGGCTTGGCGATCTGCGCCGGGGCCCGCCAGGGCACGATGCATCAGGCGTACGACTACGTTCACATCGAAGAAAATGTCATTGCTGCCCAGCGGGTGTACAGTGAAGCCGGGATCAAGGACCCGCGCAAGGAAATAAGCTGCGCCGAGGTACACGACTGCTTCACAACTCATGAATTGGTTGTCTATGAGGATCTGGGCTTCAGTGCGCGAGGGAAGGCGCGCGAGGATATCGACGCCGGCGCCTTCACCCTGAAAGGCGAGTTGCCCGTGAACACGGACGGGGGGCTGAAGTGCTTCGGCCACCCTCTGGGAGCGAGCGGACTGCGCATGATGTATGAGGTCTACTTGCAGCTTCAGGGCAAAGCCGGCCCGCGGCAGGTGAAGAACCCGCGCCTTGGACTGACCCACAACCTGGGCGGAAACGCCGGGGGCGGCGTCGGATGTTGTGTGATCGTCGGGAACGAAAAAGGATAGGCGTTTATCTGGCGGAATTAAGTCAGTGAGGTGAGGCAATGGGCGAAAGGCCGAAGGTGTTAATGGTGGTTACGCTGGATACAAAGGAAGGCGAAGCCCGATTCATCCGCCAATGTCTTGAGGACAATGGCCTGGAGGTGTACCACCTGGATGCCAGTATCCGCCGCACTGTCGACGGAGGCGCCGAGATCACCCCCGATCAGATAGCGGCGGCCGCGCGAACAACTGTGCAGGAGATTCGCGCGCTCAAACATGAGGGCAAGTGTTTGGCGGTTATGGTTGAGGGCGCCATCCACTGCGCTCACGAACTGGACCAGCGGATTGGGCTGAGTGGAATGATCGGCGTCGGCGGTTCCATGGGTACGGTCCTGGGCACGGCGATCATGCGGACATTTCCATTCGGCTTGCCCAAGGTGATGGTGTCAACCATGGCTTCGGGCATGACCCGGCCGTACGTAGGCACCAAGGACATCGTAATGGTGCCCTCGATTTGCGATGTTGCGGGATTGAATACAGTCACGCGGCAGGTATTCCTGAACGGCGCTTCAGCGCTTGCCGGCATGGCTCATAGTTACAGGCCTGCACAGAAGTCCAGCAAACCGTTGGTGGCGATATCTACACTTGGTACGACGGAGAGATGCTGCGATACGATCCGGAGGCGCCTGGAGCAGTGGGGGGCGGAGGTCATGGTCTTTCACACCCAGGGGATCGGTGGAATGACCATGGATGAAATCGTCCGCGAGCAGGATGTGTCGGTAGTGGTGGATCTGTCGTTGATTGAAGTTAGCGACTATTTCTGCCATGGCTTGTTCGCCGGCGGACCGGACAGGTGCAAGGCAGCTCTTGCGAAAGGTGTGCCAACGGTTTTTGCTCCCGGCAATATTGACTTCATGGTTGCCGGGCCGCTTGCGGATGCACAGGCGCGCTTTCCAGGACGGCGTTATCACATTCATAACGATGTACTGACGGCCGTCCGCGCGGAAGCGGGTGAGTTGCGATGTGTTGCGGAGCACATGGCGGGGCTCATAAGTCAGGCGAAGGGGCCGGTCGCGTTTTTTGTTCCGCTGCTCGGTTTCTCCGAACACGACAGCGAGCGCGGCCATTTGCACGACCTCACACTGCCACCCATTTTCGCCGAGCACTTGAAGAGGGCCATGCCTGCGGGAGTGCCAGTAGAGGTTCTTCCATGTCATATCAATGATGAGGCCTTCGCGGAACGGATCACCGGGCAAGTACTGGCATTCCAGCAACAACTGGGGGCAACGGTGTGAGAGGCTGTCTTCTTCACGGACCTCACGGCAATCTCTCCCGGCTATCCGTGGGATAGCCCTCACTTTTCGCGGCCTCTGCGAACGACGGTGAGCCCATGTTAGACAGCATTTGATGCCTTCGCGTTATGTGTCCTGGCATCCAACAATCAAGGGAGGTCGCTTCATTTATGTCGATCATCCTGAATAACACGCCCTTTGAGACCGACCCTGCAGAGCGCCTGATTGACGCAATCAATCGCAGCGGTATCAACATCCCTCAAGTCTGTTACCACCCCCAGCTCGGTGCCATCCAAACCTGCGATACCTGCATGGTTGAGGTGGACGGCAAGCTCGTGAGAGCTTGCGCAACATCTGCTGCCGGTGGCGTTCACGTCGAGACCGCATCCCCGCGAGCGCAGGCGGCTCAACGTGAAGCCTTTGATCGAATTCTCGGCAATCACCTTCTCTACTGCACCGTCTGCGACAACAATAATGGCAACTGTACGGTACACAACACTACGCGCCTTCTCGAAGTTGAGCATCAGCAGACTCCCTTCCGGCCCAAGCCATATGAAGTGGATATGTCCAATCCCTTCTATCAGTACGATCCAAGTCAATGCATCCTCTGCGGAAGATGTGTTCAAGCCTGCCAAAATCTCCAGGTGAATGAAACTTTGACCATCAATTGGGAAGATCCGCACCCGCGCGTGTTGTGGGATGGCGGAAAACCGATTGGCGAGTCGAGCTGCGTTTCGTGCGGCCACTGCGTAAGCGTTTGCCCCTGCAATGCGCTCATGGAAAAGTCCATGCTTGGCGAGGCTGGCTATATGACCGCTCTATCGAAACCCGCGCTCGACGGCATGATCGATGTGGTCAAGGGTATCGAGCCGGAAGTTGGTTATAGCGCAATCCTTAAACTCTCTGAGATGGAATCGCATATGCGCGAGTCGCGCACCAAGCGCACCAAAACCGTCTGCACATATTGCGGCGTCGGTTGCAGCTTCGATATCTGGACTAAAGACCGGCACATCCTGAAGGTCGAACCTGCCGAAGGCGCGGCGAATGGCGTCTCCACATGTATCAAGGGCAAGTTTGGCTGGGATTACGTCAACAGCCAGGACCGCCTCACCAGGCCGTTAATCCGGGAGGGAGATGCCTTTCGAGAAACCTCCTGGGATGAAGCCCTTGGTCTAATTGCGCGCAGATTTACCGAGATTAAGGCCGCGAACGGCCCTGACTCGCTTGCCTTCATCTCTTCTTCAAAATGCACCAATGAAGAGAGCTACTTGATGCAGAAGTTGGCGCGGGCAGTTATCGGCACAAACAACATGGATAACTGCTCGCGTTACTGTCAGACGCCTGCGACTACGGGGCTCTTCCGTACAGTCGGATACGGCGGCGACTCAGGCTCGATCAAAGACATTGAGAAGGCCGGACTGGTGCTGATCGTCGGCAGCAATACTGCCGAGAGTCATCCGGTGCTCGCTACGCGCGTGAAACGCGCGCATAAAATGCATGGCCACAAGCTCATTGTCAGCGATCTGCGCGAAAACGAAATGGCGCGCCGCGCCGATGTCTATCTGCAACCGCGGCCCGGTACCGACCTGATTTGGATTTCGGCGGTGACAAAGTACATCTTGGATAAGGGACTCGCCGACGATGAGTTCATCGACCGGTGGGTAAATCGAGCTGATGAGTTCAAAAAGAGTTTGGAGTCGTTCTCTTTGGAAATGGCCGCCGAGCGCTGCGGGCTGCCTCAGGAAACATTGATAAAAGTCGCCAGCATGATCGCTAAGGCGGAGGGTGTTTGCGTGCTTTGGGCCATGGGGGTCACGCAGCACACCATGGGTTCCGACACCTCCACCGCAATCTCGAATCTCTTGCTGGCAACCGGCAACTATATGAAGCCGGGAACGGGCGCCTATCCTCTACGCGGACACAACAACGTGCAGGGCGCCAGCGACCACGGGGCGATGCCAAACTACTTTCCGGGGTACCAGCGAGTCGACGATGCAGCGATTCGCGCCAAGTTTGAAAAAGCGTGGAATGTCTCGTTACCGCCGAATCCCGGGCTCGATAACCACATGATGATTGAGGCGGTCCACGAAGGCAAGCTCAAGGCGATGTATCTATTCGGCGAAGAGATGGCTCTGGTCGATTCGAATGCCAATTATGTCACTGACGCTTTGTCGAAGCTCGAGTTCTTTGTCGTGCAGGAAGTTTTTTTCAGCGAGACATGCCGCTTCGCGGATGTAATTCTGCCTGCCACCCCGAGCCTGGAGAAGGAAGGGACCTTCACGAGCACCGAGCGGCGCATTCAGCGTCTCTATCAGGTGTTTGAACCTCTTGGAGAGAGCCGCCCCGACTGGATCATTATCCAGAACATCGCAAACCGGCTGGGCGCGGATTGGCATTATGAGCACCCTTCTCAGATCTGCGATGAAATTGCCTCGCTCACGCCTTTGATGGCAGGCGTCAATTACGAGAGGCTTGAAGGGTATAAGACATTGCAATGGCCCGTGGCTGAGGATGGCAGCGATCAGCCCCTGCTCTATACAAAAGAGTTCAACTTTCCTGACGGCAAGGCAACGTTTTTCCCGGTTTCCTGGTCGGAACCGTCAGATCAACAGGACGCGGAGTACGACTTGCACCTGAACAACGGCCGCCTGCTCGAACATTTTCATGAAGGCAACATGACCTATCGAACAGAAGGCATTCGCGAGAAGACGCCCTGCACCTTTGTTGAGGTGTCTCCTGAACTAGCGCAAGAACGGGGAATCAAGACCGGCAGCTGGGTGCAACTCACGTCGCGATACGGGAAGCTACGCGCACAGGCCGTTATCACCACAAGAGTTCATGGGAAGGAGCTATACATGCCCATGAACTCCACGGATGAGCCGGTCAACCGTCTTACCAGCAGCTATACCGACATGGTTACGCACACTCCAGCTTATAAAGAAACATCCGTGCAGCTTCGCGTGTTGGGGGAAGCAGGCGAAGATCCGTTGCCACGAACTAACCCGCGTCATGGAAATCCCACGCCTCAAAGCGGCGTCGAAGTGGAGAGGAAGTGGAAGCGCAAGGACTATCGTCAACCCGGTGATCGGGTCGTTCAGATACAAACCCACTAACCGTTGGTGCAGAAGCAGCACACAAGGAGATCAAGATGGCACGGCCCATTGCCCTTGAATTACCGCCCCACGATGCCCGCGACGAATTGCGCAAGCGATTGGAGCAGGCTCCGCTGGAGCACGCAGAAGCCCTGCTCGATTCCTACGAGTTACTCGAAAAGCTCCATCAACATGGAGTCTTTGAGCTATTGCGCGGCGCCCTAGGGGCGAGCGACAGGCTCATTGGGACCGCGGTCGATGCAGCGAAGTCCGCCGAATCGGTGCGCGCGATTCGGAACACCATCATTCTCGGCAAGATGCTGGGATCCATCAATCCTGAAGTGCTTGAGAGTGTCGCGATGGCGGTGGGAGAAACGCTTGGATGCTATCAAAAGCCGGTCATTGAGCCTCCGGGACTTTTCCCTCTCCTGGGCCAGTTTCGTCACAAGGAGCTTCGCCGGAGCATCGCGCTGATCAACAAGTTCCTCGAGTCTCTCGGGAATGAAATCAAGCGGCGTGGAGCCTGCAAATAAGCACGTGAACCATTGATCAGGCCATCTTCCAAAGGTGATCTAAGCAGCAGTCACGCAGGTGGCTGCTGGATGCACATTATTCTTTGTCTAGCGCCGATGCAGTCTGGAGCCGATCATGATGAGTTTGAAATCCATAGGCGGTTTGTTGTGCCTGCTATTTTTCTCTGTTGCTGTTCCAATGTATGCTTCCGGCTGCCATCCACAATTTTCTCTTGAGCATGGGCAAACATTGAGCTGGCAGGGCGCTGATGATGCCTATTCCATTCCCTTGCCAGACGGGCGAGATGTGTGGATCTTTGGAGACACGCTTTATGGCCCGGAGCGGCTGGTGGTTGGCGACAACCCACGCATGACGCACAGCACGATCGGCATCTCAACGTGTGATGCCAAAACCGGTTGGCATATTACTTACTCCGTCAAGCGCGGTGCCAAGGGTGAGCCGGCGAGCTTCTTTGTCCCCAAGGATCCAACTCATTGGTATTGGGCGATGGATGGTTTTTATGCGCGCGGCAGCTTGTGGGTGACGCTGTTGTGCGTGAAACCGGCGGAGACCCCACAGCCATGGGCGTTGAACTTTCAAACCTGTGGAGCTGATCTTGCCCGCATCAGCAATCCCGGTGACGATCCGCAGAAGTGGAAGATTACTTATTCCCCACTGGTGGCTGACGGGGTGAAGGCGTATCCATCAGCGACGGCATTGGTTGAAGGAGATTACGTTTATATTTTCACGCTGTATGAAGCCGGCAACCGCCCGATGCTGCTGACGCGCATTCCGTTGAGCGGACTCAAAAAACCTGTGGAGCATCTTGAGTATCTTGATGCAGACAACACATGGAAGCCGGGATTGGTCCCTGCGAAGGCCAAGGAAGTGATGCATCTGGGCTCTTCTGAAATGTCAGTTCGCTATCACCCGGAGCTCAAAGAATGGGTTGCCGTGCTGATTGACCCTGCTATTCTCTCCGGTAAAATTTACCTGCGCACTGCACCTGAGTTCACGGGACCGTGGTCAGATGGAACAGTGATTTACCACATTCCTGAGATGATCGCCGGGCCGCAGCATGACAAGGACACCTTTTGCTATGCGGGCAAGGAACACCCTGAGTTTGAAGCAGGCGGGGAGGTTCTTTTTACGTACGTTTGCAATACTTTATCTGTGCAGAAGCTGATGACGGAACTGAACATTTATTATCCCCAGGTTGTGACCGTACCGATGCCAAAGTAAAAGCAGCCTGACGAATACGAACCGATGAGGAAGCGCAGCAGCTACAGCGGAACCAGAGTAGATGTACCCCGAAAGCACGTCAGTTGAGTGGCTTTTCCCTCAAGAAAAAGCCACCTTTCACGACTGAACGCAAGGGCACGCTTACTCTGGTTCCGCTCGAGGTTTCTGATGCACGAATAAGCACCGCCGTGCAGGGTTTTGCCCAGGCTTACCGTTGTGAAATCGTCCTTACCAGGGGCCGAAGAACGTCAGGAATCCTCGCATAGTCGTCCTGGCTGACGACAGCTGGAAGAATAGGCTCCGGGCCGGTGGTTTGCTCAAGAGCGCCGCCTTTTCCCGGAGTCAAGAGGAACTGGAGAAACGCAATTGCGTTTGCGGTGTTCATTGATTTGTTGAGGAGAGTAATGCCCCATGTAACCCGGCTGCCAGTGATGGTGACGTGGGGATCGTCGCTGGCGAGACCCGAGATGGAGAGCGAAACCTGCGCGTAGAGAGACTCCATTGAGGAATCCGACATGCCAATCTCGGCCGGAAGCCGCGCCAGGCGAACATTGGGGTCGGTGCGCGCCGTGGCCAGGGCGCCGTGTTCGTAGGCAAAGTGGTAATCACTCCGGTCAATAAGCGAACGGGCATCGGCGGGGGCGGCGGGTGTTTTGTCGCCTTCGTGGTAAGTGTCGTTCTTGTAGAGCGCCTTATAGAGACCAGGCTGGCGATAGTATTTCTCGGCCAATTGCATGATCAGCAGGCCGCGGTAGATTCCCGGATCGGTCGAGGGATCGCCGCCTCCGATCCGGACTCCGGGCTGCGACAGCATCTTGTACCAGTCGGGCGACACATTGGGAATCGCTGGCGGGTAGCTGTTGGGATTGAAGGGGACGCCGGGATCGGCGATCGCGTCGACCTTGGCGAGCGGATTAGGATCGTTGATTTTGTAGACAAGGACCATCGCCCCCTGCGCAAAACGAATGGTGTAGTCTGCCCACTTCGGTTTGAGCAGGACATCGATGTCTTCGTAGTCGGCTGAGGCATAGAGATCGGCCGGTTCGCCGCCGACTGTCACTTGCCGGGCCAGATTCACGCTGCCGCCGAACTTGTCGACGATGGCGACGCCGGGATGCTCGGCCATGAATGCGGCTTCAATCTTCGTGAAGGCGGCAGTAAGGCTCCCGGCATGATAGATGATTAACTGACTGGTTGCGGGCTGGGGCTGTGAGGAAGCGGTTGAAGACGCAGTGTTCTGTGCAAAGACGGGAGAAAGCAGCGCGAGGCACATTCCTGCTACCCGGAGATAAGGTTGCTTTGTCATCCTGATTTCTCCTGTTTTGGAAGTTTCAAACACTGCGCTAAAAAGCCCGCTTTCGATTTTGCTGCGCCCTTTTGGGGGTTGGCAAGGCACAGCGCTCGAAAGCGGGCGTCTTTCTTAGAATTCGTACCGCATTGAAGCCGTGATCAAGCGCGGCTCGCCAAGGTGTGCGAGGTCGGCAGAGCTCTGTCCCGTAATGCTGCCTGGGCCCAGAGTCGACCAGTAGTGAACATTGGAGACGTTGTTGAAGGTAAGGAGCCAGGTTGTCAGCCTTCCAAAGACCTTGGCGCTGTAACGGCCGCCCAGGTCGATGGTGTTGTACTCGGGCACATAGTAGCTGTTCATATCGTCGGCGGGACGGCGTCCGACATGCTGCCAGTTAAAGGTGAAGAACCCTGTGGAGAGCGCCGGCACTTGATACTCGGCAAGGATATTGGACTTGTAATCGGCGTCGCCCACGAGAATTTTGTTGTTGGTCACGTAGGATGGACAAATCAGAGCGGAAGCGGGTACACCCTTGGGATCGGTGCAGGTGGGCGACACATACTTATTGCCGGCCGGCAGAAGAACGAAGGTCTGCGTCAGTTTGGGGTCGAGCGCGGTGATTCCGCCGATGACCCTCAGGTTATGAGTGATGTTACCGGAGAGCATGCCTTCCGCGCCGTAGTTAATCTGCTGGCCGATAATCTGGTCGTTTTCGCAGATATTGTTCGCTGTCAGCAGAGTCCCGCCGCAATTGTACCCAACCGTGGTTGAAGTTTCGAACACATCGGCGTAAGGCCGGCGGATGCGGAAGAGATCGGCCATGAAGTTTATCCGGCGCGACTCGAGCTTGTAGCCGGCCTCGAATTCGACGCTGCGATAGGGCGGAAGCGGCTGGCTGGCGTTGGCGACAATTATTCCGGCCGCGGACGGGCTTTTAGAAGAATAGGGCGAACTCGCCGGGGCGATGTCGGGGGCCTGAATGCTATCGACAAAGGTCACATAGGCGGTCTGGTTGGACCTTGGCTTGTACATCACGCTGCCGCTGGGGCTCGCGCTCTGAGACATGTAATTGCCGGCACCTATCGAATGCACCGTATTCACCTTGCTGGGAGGCACAGCGGTTTCTGTGTAGTTGTTCGTCCAGGTCCAGTCCTGGCTGGCAGCCACTCTCAAAAGCCAGCGCGGTGTCAGCGCGATGGTATCGCCGAAGTTGAATCCCTGCTGATGGATGATGCTAGAAACGTAGAGGCTGAATTCGCCTGTGTACGGTTGATAGCCGGGGTTTGCAGCGATCATCGGGTTGGCGATGTTGAAATGGCACACGCTGGAGTTGCCAAGCTCGCACAGGAATTGCGCGCCCAGCGCTCCATTCGCGGAAGTGAGTGAGTTCTTGGGCTGCCAGGAACCGAATCTGTACCCGGTGCTTCCGAACACCACCTCGTGATTGATCTTGCCCGTCTTGAATTTGCCGGTTACGTATCCCAGGTCGCTCTTCACCTGGAATCGGCCGGAGATGGTGCCCTGGAATATGTTTTCCGCTTCCGACTGGTAATCGCCCGTGGAGTCATAGAGCGCGTTGACCGCTGTGGTGAGGTTGCGCACGCTGATCTGATGGAACACTCCGAGGAACAGGTGCCAGTTCTCACTGAAATCGTGATTTGCCCGCACCTCGGCGATCTGGTTGTTGGTATTGGAGCCCAGGAAGCGCTGTCCATAGCCCTGGCGCCCCGGGTCGGGGGCATTCACCGGCAGTTTGGAAAAACACCCTGAGTTGTAGGCAGTAGTGCAGGTCTTCGTTGGGTTGAGGGTCGGATTGTAGGAGAACCAGCCGGGGTATCCATGCTGGTAGAGGTTGTAGTAGCTGAAGTTGCCGCCAATCGTGGTATGGGCGAAGGGGCGAATATCGAAGGTTCCGTCGGCCAACTGGCGGCGAAGCTGGCTATTGGTCACGTAGCCGGTGCCATCGCCCACCAGCCCGTTGATGCGATAGCCGAAGAGTCTGTCCGGACCAAAGCGGCCGCCCAGATCGACGTGACCGGTGAGGACGCTGCGGCTTTCATATTCCACTTCGGCCTCGTGAAATGGTTCTTCGGTAGGAGGCTTGGTGACGAAGTTAAAGGTGCCGGAGGGGTTGGAGGGGCCATACATTGAGGCGGCCACGCCGCTTACAACCTCAATCTGCTGGTACTCCTCCAGCGCAAAGGGCACGGTAACCGCAAATCCCATTCCATCCATGCGGTCGCCCTGCATATTGGTTCCCTGCATGCCGCGGGTTTCAGGGCGCAGAATCTCGGGGCCCTGCATCTCCTGGAAAGAAACCAGGGGCAGGTACTTGGCCACTTGCTTGAAATTTCTCGACATGGTGTCGTCGATCAACTGGCGCGAGATCACGTTGATGGTGTAAGGAAGGTTCACAATGGGCGTCGGTCCGAGCGGCGTGGCCGGCGCGACGGTATCCACGCGATAGGCGTTCTCAAACGATCCTGCGGACACGGTTACGTTCTCCGTAGTTCCGGCCAGCGCGAGAACGAGGTTGGAACTGACTGTATTCTGACCCGCGGCCACCGTAGCCTTGGCGAAAGCGGTTTTGAAGCCCTTGGCCTCGACCGCGAGGGTGTATTCGCCCGCCGGCACAGAGGTGAAAACATAAACGCCCTGATCGTTGGTTACCCCCGTCAGGACGGCGTGTGTACTTTCAGAGGTCAATGTGACCTT
>Ga0326727_10020155_pt1 | contig 13278 bp, 11 predicted proteins | sample MB2enrmetagenome_FD_207643 | JGI IMG/M metagenome (GOLD analysis project Ga0326727, IMG submission 207643) | Lab enriched peat soil microbial communities from McLean, Ithaca, NY, United States - MB29MY | ecosystem: Environmental > Terrestrial > Soil > Wetlands > Peat | place: USA: New York...
TTCTTTGCACATCCGGCAAGTGGACGCCGGTTCCTGCAACGGCTGCGAAGTGGAAATCAACGGCCTGAACAGCCCGGTGTACGACATCGAGCGTTTCGGAATTCACTTCGTCGCCTCGCCGCGCCATGCCGACATGCTGCTGGTGACAGGCCCGGTCACGCGCAACATGGAACTGGCCTTGCGGAAGACCTGCGAAGCCATGCCCGGTCCGGGGTTGGTGGTGGCGGTGGGCGCGTGTGGATGCAGCGGCGGCATCTTCGGCCAGAACTACGCCACTTGCGGCGGGGTGGACTCGGTCCTTCCGGTGGATGTGTATATCCCCGGCTGCCCGCCCAATCCGCAGGCATTGCTGCAAGGAATCCTGACGGCCATTGGGCGGATGGAGCCGGCCGGCGCCCTCAACCGCCGGTGATTTCCTCATCGAATAGCTGCATTCAACGCCGCGGAATTCCGGCATATTCGCGGTTTGGAAGTCATAGAGCCGTAAGTAATCCCGGGCTGGAAGCTCCCATCGCCTTGGGATTGACAAGACCAACGGCAACCTTCCCAGCCTCACTTGGTATTCCACCGAAAACAGCGAGGAGCCCGAAAATAGAATTGGCGCGGCTCGATGGGAAATGGTGTCGCGAAAAATTTACAATATTCTGCAAACAAGGAGGTTGACAACATCCCCCACATGTGTAAGGGTTTCTCTCACAGTGAGAAAGGCGATCCCTTACCGATGATTGGCGGCTTGGGTGCCATTGTACCCATGCCGCTTTCACAAGGGATTTGCCATGAGGGCTTTGCGAATTTGATGATCGAGTGAGGCAAAACATGACAGGCCAACAGGTTTGCGCCGCCGCGAGCCGCGGGAATGTTGCCCATGCCGGATTCCTCCAGGGAGGGTTTGGCGCGGCCCTGAGGCTCCTTTTCAAAACGAGCAATTTCGGGCATCTCCCCCGGCTGCTGCGGGAGGGGCCAGGCCCGCTTCTCCGCCTGGCCATTCAGATGCACAACACCGCGCAAATCATGCGGCTGCTGCGGGAGGGGCAGTCGTTGGTTTTTCTCAGCTCTTTTCCCCGCTCGGGAAATACCTGGATCCGCTATCTGCTGGCCGATGTTTTTCTGCAAATTCGCGGTGTGGAAACGACCACCGAATTGCCGGTTCATCCTGACAAAATCGTCCCGGATTTTTACTGCAACTGGATCGCCCGGCGGAATGGGAGCATCCCGTCCCCCGCCGTTCTGGTGAAGACGCATGAAACATTTGAGGAGATGGAGGAACGATTTGGCGGCGCGCTGCCGCGGCCAGGGGCCGGCGGGAGCGCCGCGGCTCCGCCTTTTCAACGATGCAAACACGTCTATGTTTACCGATCTCCCGAAGACGCCCTGGTGTCGCTCTTTCACTATTACGACCATCAAGAGCATTGGAAATTCAAAACCGCCGTTGGGATGGACGCGTTTTGCCAGGCCAATCTGGCCTTGTGGGAGGAGAATATGGCCAGCTATTTGCGCGCGGCCCGGGAGGGCTACCCCGTGCTGTTTGTTCCTTACGAACTTGTGCTGCAATATCCGGCGGAAATCCTGAGCCGGCTTCTCCGCTGGCTGGGCGCCCGGCATGATGGGGCGACGGTGGAACGGGCCGTCTCCAACATGCAGTTCAGCAAACTGCGAGAGGTCGAGGTCCGCACTCTCTCCGACGAGGAGGCGGTTTTTTTCCGGCGGGGACGCAAAGGATCGGGCCGCGCCGAATTGCAACCAGCCACGATGGCCATCATTCAGGAAAAGACCCTGCGGTTGATGGAGGAGGCCAATACCCGCGTGTTGCTTCAGCAATCGCCTCAACGCGATCCTGTCTCCTCGAAAACCGCGCAAATCCGCCCGGACGCCGCCTTTGAGAACCGGCAGTCCAGGCGCTTGCCGCCGGTGCCAAGACTGGTTTAACAGGGCGGCGCTCCCGGGTTCCTCCCCGCGCCGCGCGCCAAGCAAACCCGCACCATGAATGGCCAACCCGCCCGGAACTGACATGCGCCCGCCACCGATTGCCAGGAAAGCAAACGACCGCGCCTCCAATTCCCTGCTCTTGTTTGCGGGCGTGCTGGGCGCGGTTCTGGCGGTTCTGTTCTGCCGGAGTTTCGTGCCGCACCAGGTTCTTTTTGCCAATGACGGCCCGTTGGGCGCGATGGTTCAGGAATGCAACCGCCTCCCCGGCCGGTTTTTTGGAACGTGGCGCAACTACCTGTGGATTGGAATGGAGGCGCCCAGCGCCGCCCCCACCCTTTCGGCCATTTTTGGAGCCATATTCCCGCCCGTGTGGTTCCTGAAGTTCTACGCCCCGGCCACGTTGTTTTTTCTGGGTTTCAGCGCCTGGATATATTTTCGCCAACTGAAGTTTCATCCGGCGGTCTGCGCGCTGGGAGGAATCGCCGCCGGCCTGAACATGCACTTCTTTTCCACGGCCTGCTGGGGTTTGGGCGCCTGGAATGTGTCGGCCGGAATGGTCTTTCTGGCGCTGGCCGCGCTGTCGGCCAAGTCCATCCAACCGGCGTGGGCCGGGGCGGTTTTGGCCGGGCTGGCCGTGGGCATGAATCTGATGGAGGGCTATGACGTTGGGGCCATTATGAGCATTTACGCCGGCATCTTTGTAGTGTTCCGCGCTTTCTCCGAAGAGTCCGGCCTGGCCAAAAAAACGCTCACGGCGGTCCTGGCCGAATTCCTGGTGGTTGGTTTTGCGGGCTTGATTGCCGCCCACAGCATTCACTCCCTGGTTGGAACGCAAATCCAGGGCATCACCGGCACGGAGCAGGATGTGGAAACAAAGGAACAGCGCTGGAACTTTGCCACGCAATGGAGCCTGCCCAAGGTGGAAACGCTGCGGCTGGCAATTCCCGGTCTTTTTGGCTATCGCCTGGCGGCAAACATACCCGGCCCGGACAAAACCAGCGCCTATTGGGGACTGGTTGGCCAGGATCCGCGCATCCCCGGATTGAAAAGCGACGATCCCCAGGTCCGGGCCAAAGTCCTGGCGCAGATCACGGAACGCTTCCTTGTTACCCCCGACGATCAAAAAGCAATGGAGAGCAACGACCGGCCCACTCGCCAAGCCGCGGCCGATATGATCATCCAGCACCTCGGCTTCATCACACGCCATAGCGGCGCCGGCGAATACGCCGGGGTCTTGGTTACCCTGCTGGCGGTGTTCGCCCTGGCCAATTCCTGCCGCGGCCCGAACACGCCTTTCTCACCCGCCGAGCGGCGCGCCGTTTGGTTCTGGGGTGTGGCGGCGCTGGCTTCGATTTTGGCGGCGTGGGGACGCCACGGTTTTCTTTACGCCCTCCTGTATCGCCTGCCCTACTTTTCGACCATTCGCAATCCGATCAAGTTTTTGCATCCCTTTCACCTCATCTGGATCATCCTTGCAGGCTATGGTTTGGAGGTTCTGCATCGGCGCTACTTGCAGAACACAGTGAGACGAACGGCTTGGCTTCCCGAACATATCCGATTGTGGTGGTCCCACGCGGCCGGGTTTGAAAAGAAATGGGTGGGCGCTTGCGCGCTGGTCCTGGCGGCCTCGGCGGCCGGCTGGGCGTTCCTTTTCGTCTCCTCCCAATCGCGCCTGGTCCCCTACTTGGTGGATCACGGCTTCATAGTGTGGGCGCCAAAAATGGCCGGGTTCTGTGTTGGCGAAGGAGCGTGGTTCCTGGGTTTTCTGTTTCTGGCGGCGGGGGCGCTGGCGGGCATCCTCAGCGGCGCCTGGAGCGGTTCCCGCGCCAAAATGGCCTGGCTTTGCCTCGGCGCCATTTTGATTCTGGATTTGGGCCGCTCGGATTTGCCCTGGATACACTATTTCGATTATCAAAAAAAATACTTCCCCAGCGCCGTGACGGATTTTCTCACCGCAAACAAGCCCTACGAACAACGCGTCATGGGCCGGTTCTCGCCGCGCCGGGCCGGCAGCTCCAATACCAGGACTGCGTTAGGCCCGTTGTATAACTTCTGGATGCAAAATGATTTCCCCTACCGCGACATTCAATGCCTGGATTTCGCCGAAATGCCCCGCATGCCGGAGATGGACGACGCCTACCTGCGCAACTTCGAACTCCATGGAACCGACGCTCTCAGCACCGATCTTTTCCCCGCCGTGCGCCTGTGGGAACTGACCGGCACCCGCTACCTTTTGTTGAATACCGACGCCTTCGCGCTGTTGAGCCAGCGCGCCGATCCGTCCCAGGCCGGCTTTCATATCGTGTCCAAACTGCGGATCGCCAGGAAAGAGGCCGGGGAAACGCTGGAGGACGCCGGCGACCTGACCGTCTTTCCGGACGCCAAAGCCACCAACGCCATCATCGAATTCAACCGCGTTTTGCCCCGCGCCAAACTCTTTGCCCATTGGGAAACCCCAACCAACGGCCAGGCCACGCTGGCAACTTTGCTCTCCCGCAATTTCATCCCCGCGCAAACCGTCCTGCTCTGGACCAACACCCCGGTGGCGCAAGCCGCGGGCGATGCCGGGGCCGATGCCGGCGCGGTCGAAATCACCGACTACCATTCCAGGGACATCAAGCTGCGCGCCGCGGCGAAATTGCCGGCCGTCCTGCTGCTCAACGAGCGCTTCGCCCCGGCTTGGAGCGTCTCGGTGGATCAACAGCCGGCCCGCCTGCTGCGTTGCAACTACATCATGCGCGGCGTGTTTCTGGCGCCCGGCGAACACACCGTCGAATTTCGCTATCATCCTTCGCTCACCACCTTCTACCTGAGCTTGGGCGGATGGGCGGCGGGCCTGCTGGTCGCGGGCTATCTGGCCTGCCGGGCCAGAAGCAGGAAGGCCAAATGTTCTCCACGGGGTGCGTGTGATTTTTTGGGGTGGCAGTTTCCGGCTCTTAATCGTAATCTTGCTCTTAATCATAATCCCGAACCCCGATTCTGGCGGGTTTCATCAAAGCCAACGCGGAGGAGATTAAGATTATGATGAAGATTAAGATTATGATGAAGATTAAGATTATGATGAAGATTATGATTATGATGAAGAACCAAGACAGGGCCACGCCAGAAAATCTGACGACGCGAACCATGAACCTTCGCCGGCCCGTTGCCCGCTTCGCGCTCCTGAGCCTGGCCTTGGGTTTCATCTGCGGTTGCGCCCAAATGCCTCGGGAGGCCAATCCTCTCTTCAAATTCTCCTTCCGTTCGCCGCCGGTTCCAGGCTGCATTCCAGTCACGCCTGAAACGACCTATTCCAACCAGACGGGCTTCGGATTTGAACCCGGCGCCGATGTCAAGTTCGTCCATGGCCCTGGCGACAAGCCGGGCCATGCCATCACCAGCGACAAATCCTTCGCCTTCTCCGTCGCCCTGCCGGAGGGCAATTACAAGGTCCTCGTCACCCTGGGAAATCCCCAATCCGCTGCCGAAACCACCGTCGAAGCGGAACTGCGCCGCCTCATGCTCCAGCAAATCCGCACCCAGCCCGGTCAGTTCCAGACCTGCTCCTTCATCGTCAATGTGCGCCAGCCCGCCATCGCCGGCGGCGGCCAGGTGCGCCTGAAGGACCGCGAGAAAGACAAGGAAAAGTGGGCGTGGGACGACCGCCTCACGCTGGAATTTCTCGGCGACCATCCCTCGATTTCGGCCTTGGAAATCCAGCGGGCCGATGTTCCCACTCTCTTCATCCTCGGCGATTCCACCGTCTGCGATCAATCCGGCGAGCCTTTCAACAGTTGGGGCCAGATGCTCCCCCGCTTCTTCAAGCCCGCCGTCGCCGTGGCCAACCATGCCGAGTCCGGCGAATCCGTCGCCTCCTCTCTCAGCGCCGGACGCTTCCAAAAGGTCTGGAGCCTGATGAAAAGGGGAGACTGGCTCTTCGTCCAATTCGGACACAACGACATGAAAAGCCGCGCCGCCAATGCCTTGCAAACCTACACCGGCGACCTGCGCAAAGTCGTGGACCAAACTCGCGCCCGCGGCGGCTTTCCCGTCCTCTGCACCCCCGTCAGCCGCCGCTCCTTTGACGCCGGCGGCAAAATCACCAACTCCTTCGGCGGCTATCCCGACGCCGTCCGCCTGGTGGCCAGGGAGAAAAACGTCCCGTTGATTGACCTTCAGGAAATGGGCGCGGCCTTCTACCAGGCCCTGGGTCCCGAGGCCGCTCCCCGGGCCTTCGCCAGCCCGCGCGAAATCACCCATCACAGCGATTACGGCAGCTACGAGATCGCCCAGTGCGTCCTGCAAGGCATCCGCCAAAACAACCTGCCCATCGCCAAGTTTATCGTGGACGACTTCAAGGGTTTTGATCCCGCCCATCCCGATCCGATGGATTCCTTCAAACTCCCGCCCAGCCCCCTGTCCACCCGCGAAACCCCGGAGGGAAATTAGGCCGGCGCTCAATATGAAACTGTCTCTCCTCTCCGCCATCTTGGGCTTGTCGTTCATTCTCTGCTCCGCTCAAATTCAAACCGCCATTCCGCTCTGGCCCGGCGGCGCGCCCGGAGCGTTGGGAACCTCCAGCAACGACATTCCCACCCTCACTCCTTACCTGCCGGATCCTGCCTCCGCCACCGGCGCGGCCATGATTATATGCCCCGGCGGCGGCTACGAACATCTCGCCCCGCACGAAGGCAATGATTACGCCCTCTGGCTTAACCAGCACGGCGTTACCGGTTTCGTCCTCCAATACCGTCTTGCCTCCAGCGGCTATCACCATCCCGCCATGTTGCAGGACGCCGCGCGCGCCGTGCGCTTGGTCCGCGCCAGGGCCGGCGATTGGAAAATTGACCCCAAGCGCGTCGGCCTCATGGGTTCGTCCGCCGGCGGCCATCTGGCCTCGACCTTGCTGACCCATTTCGATCCCGGCAACGCCGCCGCCGGCGATCCGATTGAGCGCCAAAGCTCCCGACCCGACCTCGGCGTCCTCTGTTACGCCGTCATCTCCATGGGCCAATACACGCACGCCGGCTCAAAAAGAAATCTGCTCGGCCCCAATCCCGCGCCCGAACTGGTGCAACTCCTTTCCAACGAACTCCAGGTCACGCCCGGCACCCCGCCCTGTTTCATCTGGGCCACTTTCGAGGACAGCACCGTGCCGATGGAAAACAGCATGCTCTTCGCGTCGGCGCTGCGAAAAAACAACGTGCCCTTCGCGCTCGACATCTACCAAAAGGGCGGCCACGGCCTGGGCTTGGCCGACAAGCCGCCTTTCTCCCATCCCCATCCTTGGGCCGCCGACTGTTTGGTCTGGCTTCAGGCGCAAAAATTCGTGAACTGAGCCTTCCCGCAAATTCCCCGGTTGATTTCTCATTTTGCATTCTGCCTTTCTCTGCTATCTTACCCAAGTAGATGTCAAAAATCAGGTGTTCCATATTGGGGGCCATGCTCCTGGCCGCCTTCCTGCCCGCCGCGCCGGCGCGCGCCGCCGACTCCCTTCTCTGGGGCACGAATAAGGACGGCGTCACCGCCGACATCAAGGACTGGAACCTCCCCAAACTCCTCGGCAAAATCTCCGCCCTCACCGGATGGCAGGCTCAAATGGAGCCGGGGACCACCGCCCACATCACCGCTAAGTTCAAAAATGTCCCCCCGGATGAAGCGTTGAACCGCCTGCTCGGCAATATCAATTTTACCAGGGACTCCAGCAACGGCGTTGTCCGGTTGTTGGTCTATCGCACCGTGCCCGGCGCCGCCACCCAGCCCGTCGAGCCGTCCCCGCCGGAAGCGCCCAAAGACTACCGCATTCCCAATGAATTGCTCGTCCGCCTCAAGGCCAATTCCAAAGAAACCATTGATGATCTTGCCAAGGCCCTGGGCGCAAAGATTGTCCGCCGCGATGACCGCCTCAAACTCTATCGCTTGCAATTCGCCGACGCCGATGCCGCCGCCGCCGCCGCCAATCAACTCGGCGGCGACACTTCGGTTGGCTTGATTGATGCCAACTACGTGGTGGACCGCCCCGCCCCGGCGCAAAGCAATCCCCTGTCCGGCGTGGCCGCCTCGGCTCCCGGCGCGGCCGGCCAGACGCCTGTGCTCGATCCCAAAAGCCCGGTCAATGGCGTGGTCATCGGCCTGGTGGACACCGCCGTGCAAATGCAGAACGCCTTCCAGCAGTATTGCCTGACTCCCCTGACCGTGGTGGGCCAGCCCAACGAGCCGGCCGACCAGATCACCCACGGAACCAGCATGTTCGAAACCCTGGTGCAAGGCATGGCCGGCGACCCCGGCAAAATTCTGCCTGTGGACGTCTATCCCAGCGGCGACAGCACCACCACCTACGAAGTCCTTGAAGGCATCGTGGCCGCCATCAACTCCGGCGCCAATATCATCAATCTCAGTTTGGGCGGCACCGGGGACAGCAGCGCCTTGCACAGTTTGATTGACCAGGGGACGCAGAAAGGGGTTCTTTTCGTCGCCGCCTCCGGCAACACCCCCGGCGCCGCGCTGACATATCCTGCTTCCTATCCCGGCGTATTGGCTGTCACCGCCTCCGGTCCGGACGGCCAGCTTGCCTCTTACGCCAACGACGGCCCGTTCGTCAGGGCCATGGAACCGGGCACCTCCATCGTCTATCTCAACGGCCAGGCCTGGCAAGAGGAAGGCACGTCCACCGCCACCGCCTTTGCCACTGCCGCCATCGCCCAAATCATCAACCAGCAGCACGTCACCGTCAGCCAGGCCGTCACCCAATTCATCCAATCCCACCCCCCGCCCAGGCCGTAATCACGGAGAAACTACAGGGTTGTCAATCTGGCAAGGATGGGTTTAATTGCTGGCATGAAAAAGAATGCCGTCGTGGTGATTGATCCGGAAATCATGAGCGGCGAGCCGTGCTTTGTCGGCACTCGCGTTCCAGTGCGGGCGCTGCTGGATTATATCGAAGGCGGCGAGACGCTCGACGACTTTCTGGAGCAGTATCCCACAGTCTCGCGCAAACAGGCCGTGGCCTTTCTCGAACAAGCCAGCGATCACCTGGTCGCCGCCGCCTGAATGCGCATTCTGCTCGACGAATGCCTGCCAAAGGACTTGGCGCGTGAACTTCCCGGCCACAGCGTCCGGACCGTTCCGCAAGCCGGTTGGGCCAGCATCAGCAACGGCAAACTCCTTCGCCTTATCGCCGACTCCGGCAAATTTGATATTTTCCTGACCATGGATAAACGGCTTCCGCAAGAGAATCAAACCCGGACCCACCCTTTTGCCATAGTCGTCTTGCGCGCCAAGTCCAACCGCCTGATTCATGTGCTCCCCTTTGCGCCGGAAATTCTGCGCCGCCTCACCGGATTTCAGGCTGGTCAAGTCTATGTCTTGGCGCAACCGGATTGAAGGCGCCGGCGAGCGCCGTTGGCGTCCTGGCCGGAGCAGACGGGCAGTCGGCTCATGCGGGAATTTCGACGATTTCCCCGCTGATGGGCGGGGGGACCGGCTCGCCGTGCTTCGTGAGGCTAGCCAGACACCCGGTCATGGCGTCCTTGATGCCGGCCAGGGCTTCGGCGCGCGTCTTGCCTCGCGAGATGCAACCCGGCAGCGCCGGGCATTCCGCCACCAATACGCCGTCCTCATCCCGCTCGATCACCGCTTGATATTTCACGTTGCTAAACTGCGAGCGCCCCGTTGGAAAGTCAACCGCCGCGTCGCTAGTGCCTCAATTCCATTGTTGTAGTGTCGGCGATCCGCGCCGATGTCGGGCCAGAGGCTCGACACTACACCAAAGTCAAGACGCGCCCCCGCTCCCGCGCCTTTGATTTTTTGACTTTCAACACGCCGCCTCGCAGGTTATACTGCCCCCGTGTCCTGGCATGACGCTCGAACTTGCTTTTGCATCGCCGTAATCATTTACGGCTGCAGTGCCGTGTACTCCATATTCCTGTGGCGCAAAGGCTTCCGCCATCACGATCATGTCAATTACTTCCTTCTCCTGGCCGGGTTCCTTTTCCACACCGGCGCCATGCTCCTGCGCGGCCTGAGCCTGGATCGCTGCCCCGTCAACAACCTCTACGAAGCCATGACCTTCGTCGCCTGGGCCATTGCGGCGGCTTACCTGGCCCTGGGCCTTTTTCCGCCCATGCGCCACTTCGGCGCGTTTGTCGCGCCCATCATTTTCGGCATCGGCGTCTTCGCGCTGATGCCGGCGCTGGATGTTCCCTACAAGGACAAACCGGAATTCCGCAATGGCCTGATCAGCCTCCACGCCGCGCTCTCCCTGCTTTCCTACGGCGCCTTCGGATTAAGCTCCGTCGCCGCCCTGATGTACCTGACCCTGGAACACGACCTGAAATTTCACAAACTGCGCGCGCTCCTGGCTCTGCTGCCCCCGATGGACCGCTTGGAGAAAATCACCAGCGGCCTCCTCTGGGCCGGCTTCCTCCTGCTCACCGCCGGTTTGGCCTTCATCCCGTTCCTGCCCAAACAACACCCGGAAGCCAGCCTGGCCGCCGACCCCAAAGTGCCCTGGTCCGCTCTGGTTTGGCTGCTCTATTTGGGATTGATTGTCTTGCACAGCCGGTTTGCCCAGTCCGGACGCCGCTTCGCCTGGGGCGCCATCGGGACCTTCGTTTTCGTGCTCTTGACCTTCTGGGGCGTCAACCTGCTGTCCCCCACCCACAAATTTTAATTTCCCCATTCCCAATTCCCCATTCTCCATTCCCCATTCCAAAAATGCCCTTCCTCGTCATCGGATTAAGCCATCGCTCCTCGCCCGTCGCCGTGCGGGAGCGGTTCGCTTTTCCCGACGCGGCGATTCCCCAGGCCCTGGAAAAATTGCGGCGCGAAGCCGGAGCCGCCGAAGCGGTCATCCTGTCCACCTGCAACCGCGTGGAGATCTACGCCGTGATGGAGCCGCCGGAAGGCGAAGCCGCCGCGCTGCTCCGCCAATTTTTGACGGACTACCACCAGTGGCCGGAGCCGTTGCGCGACGAAATCTACTGCCACACCGGTTGCCGCGGCCTGGAACATCTTTTCCAAGTCGCCTGCGGTCTGGATTCGATGGTCCTGGGCGAGACGGAAATCCTGGGCCAGTTAAAAAAAGCCTACGACACGGCCCTGCGGCACCGGCAGACCGGAGCCCGGTTGAACAAGATTTTCCAAAAAGCCTTCAACGTCGCCAAACAAATCCGCACCGAAACCAACATCCAGCGCGGCAGCGTTTCCGTCGGCTCCGTCGCCGTGGAATTGGCGGAAAAGATTTTCAGCTCCCTGCGCCAACACCCCGTCATGGTCCTCGGCGCGGGCGACACCAGCGAAAAAACCGCTCGCGCCCTTCTCAGCCGCGGGGCGCACAGCATCCTGGTTTCCAACCGTTCGCACGAGCGGGCCGAGGCCCTGGCGCGGGAATTGGGCGGCCGGGCCATCCGCTTTGAGGATTGGGCCGCCGAGTTTTCCGGCATTGACATCGTCATCAGCAGCACCGCCGCGCCGCATTACATCCTGGACCGGCCGAAACTGGAGGGTTTGATGAAGGCGCGCAAGAACCGGCCGCTGCTTTTGATTGACATCGCCGTGCCGCGGGACATTGACCCGGAAATCAAGTTCCTGGAAAACGTCTATCTTTACAACATTGACGACCTCCAGGAAATCGCCGGCGATTACCTGCGGCAACGACAGGACGAAATCGCCCGGTGCCAGGCAGTCATCCGCGACAAGGCGCGCGCGCTCCTCCTCTCCGCCCCGGGCCGGTTGATGGACGGTTCCACACTGGCCGCCGGCGATGCCTAAGCCACATCCCATGAATCCGATTGTCATCGCCACCCGGGGCAGCGCCTTGGCCCTCGCCCAAGCCAACACGGTGCTGGCCCAATGCCGCAAGAATTTTTACGGGCTGGCTTTCGACCTGAAAATCATCAAAACCACCGGCGACAAATTGCAGACCGGCCTTGCCGCCACCGCCGCCGCCCCGGTCCCGCGCGCGCTTTTCACCAAGGAACTGGAGGCCGCCCTGCTCGAACATCGCGCCGATCTGGCCGTGCATAGCTTGAAAGACCTGCCCACCGATTTGCCCGCCGGCCTGACGCTGGCCGCCGTCGCCGGGATGCGCGCCGATGTTCGCGATGTTCTCATCTATCGGATTGACAACGGCCTGGTTCCCCGGATGAGGCTGTCCGATTTCCCCCCCGGCCTGACCGTGGCCACCGGCAGCGTCCGCCGCCAGACCCAGCTCCTGGCCCTCCGCCCGGATTTCCTTTTCGTCCCCATCCGCGGCAACGTTCCGACCCGTTTGCAAAAACTGGCGGCGCAGCCCGAAATGGACGCCACCATTCTAGCCGCCGCCGGCCTGGCCCGGCTGGGCATTCGGATTGCCCCGATGGGCCTGTTGCGCGACGGCGGAGTCACCCAGGACTTGGCCGCTTGCGTCCTCGAGCCGGAATGGATGCTGCCCTGCGTGGGACAGGGCGCGATTGGGCTGGAGATACGCCAGGAGGACGAACGATTGGCCGCAATTTGCCGCCGGCTCAATCACTATCCCACCTTCCAATGTGTGGCCGCCGAACGCTCTTTTCTTCACGCCATGGGCGGCGGCTGTCAAACACCGATTGGCGCTTACGCCGACTGCCGCGGCGCCCGGATTCATCTGCGCGCCGTGGCGCACCTGACGAAAAATGTCCGGCGCGCCGAGGCCAGCGGCGCGTTGCACGAGGCGGTCGCCCTGGGAAAAAAGGTGGCCGCGCAACTGCTGCGTTCCTGAATACCACCCATGAAATCCACAGGGACAGCGATTCGGATTCCGAGGAGGAGCAAGCTCTCATTCCTCCCATCCCTCCCATCCCTCCCAGCGACAGAGATTAGGATCAAGATTAAGAGCCAGGAGATTCCCAACAATCGGCCATGAAATCCACAGGGACAGTTTACCTGGTGGGCGCGGGTCCCGGCGACGCCGGGCTGTTGACCCTGCGCGGCGCCGAATTGCTGGCGCGGGCCGATGTGGTTGTGTACGACGCCCTCATCAACGGCGACATCCTCGCCCTGGCCCCGCCTTCCGCCGAAATCATTTATGCCGGCAAACGCTCCGGCGAACACGCCATCCCGCAGGAAGAACTCAACCGTTTGCTCGCCGACAAGGCCCGCGCCGGCCAATGCGTCATCCGGCTCAAAGGCGGGGACCCTTATGTCTTTGGACGCGGCGGCGAGGAAGCCCAGGCGCTGGCGGAGGCGAAAATCCCCTTTGAAGTTGTCCCCGGCGTTTCTTCCATTTACGCCGCTCCCGGCTACGCCGGCATTCCGATCACCCACCGCGATCATTGCTCCAGCTTCACCGTCTTCACCGGCCACGAAGACCCGGAGAAAGGCGAATCGGGGGCGGTTTGGGCGCAGGCGGCCAAA
>Ga0326727_10020158_pt1 | contig 13277 bp, 7 predicted proteins | sample MB2enrmetagenome_FD_207643 | JGI IMG/M metagenome (GOLD analysis project Ga0326727, IMG submission 207643) | Lab enriched peat soil microbial communities from McLean, Ithaca, NY, United States - MB29MY | ecosystem: Environmental > Terrestrial > Soil > Wetlands > Peat | place: USA: New York...
CTCCGCCCGGACGTGCGAATAGCGTTCGATCATCTTGGGACTATCCATCCAAGCAACGCCTGAAGGGTTTGGTCCGTCGCGCCGCCAGCGGCCATGCGGGAAGCGGCGCTGAAAACACACCCGCAGCGAGGACGGCGGTCAAGGGCGCGCGGTCTCTGCCTTTGAAGGCTTCTGCGTGACTTGGGCTGGCGTAGGCAACTGCGACCGGTCCCACCCCCCACCCAGGGCCTCAATTAGTTGAACTGAAGCCGTCATTTGCTGAACCTCGAGAGTTGCCAAGGACTGCTGATTGGCGAGCAAGGTGGTTTGCGCTGTAACCACATCGATGTATGGATCGATGCCGGTTTCGTAGCGCCCCAGTTCAAGCCGCAGAAACGTCTGTGATGAATCGACGGCTTCCTGCTGGCGCCGAATCTGCTGCGACAGGATGCGCACCGCCGCGAGGGAGTCTTCCACCTGCTGGAATGCCGTCAGCACGGATTGTCGATACGCGGCGACGTTCGCGTTGTACGTGGCGATGTACTGATTCACAGTGGCGCGGCGCAGGCCTCCGTCATAAACGGTCTCGGAGATCGATGGACCGACGGACCAGAAGCGGCTGGGCCAATCCAAGATATGCTTGATGGCCGAGCTCTCCATGCCGCCGGTGGCGGAGAGCGTCAGGGCGGGATAGAAGGCGGCGACTGCTACGCCAATCTGCGCGTTGGCGGCGGCCATGTTGCGCTCAGCGGCAGCGATGTCCGGGCGGCGTTCGAGCAGTTGCGATGGAAGGCCAAGGGGAATGGCCGGGGGCGCGCTCGTCCTGGGTTCAACCGGGATCGAAAACGCCGACGCCTGCTTGCCGATGAGCATGGCCATCGCGTGCTCGTACTGCGCTCGCGCAATTCCGAGACTGATGGCCGCCGATTGCGCGCTCTCCAGAGTTGTCTGCGCCTCGACAACGGAGATCTGGTCGCCTACGCCGGTGTCATAGGCCGCCTGCACGACTTCCAGCGCTTTCTTGTCGGCTTCCACTGTTTCATTGAGTATCTTTTGCTGTGCATCCTGGCCGCGAATCTCAAAAAAGTACTCGGCCAGGCTGGCCTGCTCCGTCAGCCGTTCATTCTCAAGGTCGGCCGCGGTCAATTGGGCAGTATATTGGCTGGCGCGCACAGTGTTGCGCACCTTCCCCCAGAGGTCGGGCTCCCAGGAGATATCGGCCGGAAATGAAAATACCTGCGTCTGCTGGCTGCTTGTTGTGCCAGTGCTCGCCGCGGACGACACGTTGGAGGAAGCCTGTGAACGGGTGTAGGAGCCTCCCACACTTACCGTGGGGAAATACTGCGAACGCGCCTCGCGCACCAGCGCCCGCGCTTCCATGAAGTTCTCGAAGGCCTGCCGGATGTTCTGGTTGTCAATATTGAGTTGATCTTCGAGAGCATTCAATTCCGGCTCGCTATAGATCTCCCACCACTTGCCGCGCAGAGCCGCGTCCCGAGGCTGCGCGACCTTCCAGCCGCCGGCTTCCTTGAACAGCGCGGGCGACTCTTTGTAGGCCGAGGGCGCCGTCACCGTGGGCGGAACATACTTTGGCCCCACATTGCATCCGGCCAGCATGGCGCAGAACACGGCGACAGAGAGTGCGCATAGAGTTATGAACGGCTGCCGGAATTGCACGATCATTTTCTTCATAACCAACACTCCATCACGCTAGCTTTGCTAGGAAGCCTCCGCGGCTCCAGGTTGTAAGGCATTGGACTGCTTGCTGCGCAGGCGCAGGCGGTCAAAGAACAGATAGACGACGGGCGTGGTGTAGAGAGTCAGCATCTGGCTCACGATCAATCCGCCTACGATGGTGATGCCCAGCGGGCGCCTGAGTTCGGAGCCTGTCCCGGTGCCGAAGGCCAGCGGCAAGGCGCCAAACAACGCGGCCATTGTTGTCATGAGAATGGGGCGGAAGCGAAGCTGGCAGGCTTCAAAAATGGCCTCAGTGGTGCTCTTGCCGCGTTCGCGCTCGGCCACCAGGGCGAAGTCGATCATCATGATCGCGTTCTTCTTCACGATGCCGATCAGCAGGATGATGCCGATGATCGAGATCACGTTGAGGTCTATTTTGAAGAGCATGAGCGCGAGCATGGCTCCCACGCTCGCCGACGGCAAGGTGGAGATGATGGTGAGGGGATGGATCAGACTCTCATACAGGATGCCGAGAACGATGTAGACGGCAAGCAGAGCGGTGCCAATGAGAAGGGGCTCACTGGCGAGCGAGGTTTGATACGCCGCCGCTGTCCCGGAAAAGGAGCCACGGACGGTTTGCGGCATGTTCAGCCGCTCCTGCATCTGGGCGACCATGCGCGTGGCGTCGCTCAACGACATATTCGATGCCAGGTTGAACGATACGGTGACGGATGGAAACGAACTGGTGTGATTGAGGATCAGCGGCGTGGTGCTGGTCTCGGCCGAGGTGACGGCGGAGAGCGGAATCACGCCGTTGCCTGTGGTGTTGAGGTAGATGTTCTTCAGGGCATCTGGGCTCTGCCAGTAAGGCGGCGCTACCTCGAGCACCACGTAATACTGGTTCAGCTGCGTGTAGATGATGGAGACTTCCGACTGCCCGAAGGCGCTGTAGAGGGACTGGTCCAGGGACTGTGGCGTGATTCCAAGACGGGCGGCAGTGGGGCGGTCATAGGCAATCAACTCTTGCAGGCCGGCGTTTTGCGCATCGCTGCTCACGTCCTGGAAACCGGGCAGCTTCTGCATGCCCGCTAACAGGATGGGGCCCCAGTGCGCCAGATCCGCCACGCTGTCCGACTGAATGGTGTATTGGTACATGGCATTGCTGGATCGCCCTCCGATGCGCAGATCCTGCGCTGCCTGCAGGTAGGCCGATGCCACCGGAAGCCGGTTCATCCTGGACCGCAAACGGTCGATAATGGCCGCCGCTGAACTCTTGCGCTCAGTGAGTGGCTTCAGCGCGATAAAAAGTGAACCACCGTTTGATGCGCCGCTGCCGCCCGTGAATGCGATCACGTTGGCGACGGCCGGATCGGCCTTGATGACCTTTTCCAGTTGTAAAACCGAGTTATCCATGACCGGAAACGATGCGTCCTGCGGGCCTCGCACGCTGCCTGTGATGGCGCCGGTATCCTGCTGCGGAAAGAAGCCCTTGGGGATGATGTCGATGAGATAGAAGTTCAACGCGATGGTGAGCAGCAGGAGGGTCAGCATGGGGCCGGAATGCTTCAATACCCATGCCAGAGAGCGGCTGTAGGTGGATAGCATCCACGCGAACCCCTTCTCCGAGATTCGGTACGCGCGGCCGTGGGTGATCTCCCGCTCATCTTTGAGCAGATAGGCGCACATCATCGGCGTGGTGGTCAGCGAGATGACCATCGACACAACGATGGCCGTTGACAGCGTGATCGCAAACTCGCGAAAAAGGCGGCCCACGATGCCTGCCATGAGAAGAATGGGGATGAATACCGCGATCAGCGACAGGCTGATGGAAAAGATGGTGAAGCCGATCTCCTTCGAGCCTTGAAATGCGGCCTTCATGGTGGACATACCAGCTTCACGCAGGCGGGAAATATTCTCCATGACGACAATGGCATCATCGACGACAAAGCCCGTTGAGATGGTGAGCGCCATCAAAGAGAGGTTGTCGATGCTGAAGCCAAACAGATACATGACGGCGAATGTTCCGATCAGCGAAACCGGAACGGCGACGGCGGGAATGAGCGTGGCGCGGCCGCTGCGCAGAAAGATAAAGACGACGAGGACCACGAGCGCGATGGAGAGCAGGAGGGTGCGCTCCACGTCGCTGACCGAGGCGCGGATGGTGGTGGTGCGATCAAGAACGACGGTGGTCTTGATGCCTTGCGGAATGGAGGCCTCGATCGATGGCAGGCTTGCGCGAATGAGATCGACCGTATCGATGATGTTGGCGCCTGGCTGCCTGAAGATGATGACCATGATCGCAGGCGTGCCGTTCAGATATCCCGCGGTGCGAATGTTCTGCGTCGAGTCCGAGACCTCGGCCACATCTTCCAGCCGGATGGCCGCCCCCTTGTTGTATCCGACAATGAGCGGCTTGTATTGGTCGGCGTGATTCATCTGGTCGTTGGTGATGATGTCGGCGGTGGTGATTCCGTCCGAGATCTGCCCGGCCGGCTCATGGACGTTCTGCTGGCTCAATACGGATTGAATATTCTGGAGTGTCAGGCCGTGGCTCAAGAGCAGCGTGGGGTTCGCCTCGACACGTACCGAGGGGCCGGCGCCGCCGCCGACCGAAACCTGTCCCACGCCCGCGATCTGCGAGAGTTTTTGCGCAATAACTGACGATGCCTCGTCATAGAGCGCCGGCTTGCTGTACTTGTCTGAAGTGAGCCCCAGAATGAGAATCGGCGAGTCGGCGGGGTTCACCTTGCGATAGGTTGGGTTGGCGGGGAGATTGGCCGGCAGGTAGGTCCGCGCGGCGTTGATGGCGGCCTCCACATCGCGCGCCGCGCCGTCGATGTCGCGGCTCAGGTCAAACTGTAGCGTGATCGAGGTGCTGCCCACAGAGCTCGATGAGGTCATCTCGGTCACGCCTGCAATGTGGCTGAACTGGCGCTCCAGTGGAGTGGCAATCGACGAAGCAACAATCTCTGGGCTGCCGCCCGGCAGGCTGGCGGAGACAGAGATAGTGGGGAAGTCGACCTGCGGCAAGGGAGAAACGGGCAAAACACTGAAGGCGATGGCACCGGCAAGGACCACGCCCGCGGTAAGCAGCGTGGTGGCTACCGGCCGGCGGATGAAGGGAGCGGAAATGTTCACACTTCCTCCGCCGGTTCTGGCTGGCCGCCGGGGTTGGTAGTCTTCGGAGCACGGCTGAAGCGATGGCCGATGCGATCAAAGAAGATATAAATGACCGGCGTGGTGTAGAGCGTCAGCACCTGGCTCAGCAGCAGTCCGCCCACCATGGCGATGCCCAGCGGACGACGCAGTTCCGAGCCCATGCCTTGGCCCAGAGCCAGCGGAATGCCCGCCAGCAGCGCCGCCATGGTGGTCATCATGATAGGACGGAAGCGCAGCAGGCAGGCGTCATAGATGGCGTCGGTGGCGCTCTTCCCGTGCTCCCGCTCACCCTCCATGGCGAAGTCGACCATCATGATGCCGTTTTTCTTGACGATGCCGATCAGCAGGATGATGCCTATAATCGCAACGACGCTGAGGTCCTGTTTGAAAATGATGAGGGCCAGCAATGCGCCCACGCCAGCCGAGGGCAGCGTGGAGAGAATGGTGATGGGGTGAATGAAACTCTCGTAGAGGACACCGAGCACGATATAAACCGCGGCCAGCGCGGCGAGAATTAGCAGGCCTTCATTGGCGAGCGAACCCTGAAAGGAAGCCGCGGTGCCTTGAAAGCCATACTGGACGCTGGCCGGCATATTCAGGTCTTTTTGAGCCTTCTCGATGGCCGTGATGGCGCCTCCCAGCGCGGCATTGGGAGCGAGATTGAAGGACACGGTCACGGCTGGAAACTGTCCCTGGTGATTGATCGAGAGCGGCTCAATCGCTTTCCCAAGATGAGTAAATGCACTGAGGGGCACGGCCGTGGAGGCAGCGGTTGTGCTGACGGTATTCGCGACTGAAGACGTGCCGCTTGCGCCCACGCCGGAGTTAATGGCGTTCGAGGGAGCGCTGAGCGCCGTCGAGGAGGGCGTGAATTTCACCGAGGCAGTCGTCGCATTCGAGCCGGCCGATGAAGACCCCGAAGATGCAAAAGACGAGGAAGCTCCTGGCCCGGAAGTTCCTGTAGACGCATTGGTCTGGATGTACAAATCCTGGAGTTTGCCGGGGTTCTGCTGCACGTTGGGCGCGGTCTCCAGGATGACATGGTATTGGTTCAACTGCGTGTACATGGTGTTGATCTGGCGCTGGCCATAGGCGTCATAGAGGGTGCTGTCGATGGTTGAGGGGGCAATGCCGAACCTTGATGCGGTGACGCGATCCATGACGAGGGACACAGCGAGGCCGCTGGTCTGCTGGTCGGTGGCCACGTCGGCCAGTTGCGGCAACTGCTTCATCTTGTCGACCAGGCGGCCAGTCCACAGGTTCAACTCGTTCGCGTCCGGATCCTCCAGCGTGTACTGGTACTGGGTGCGGCTGACGCGGTCATCCACCGTGATGTTCTGCACCGGCTGCATGAAGAGCTCAATACCACTTACCTGCCGCAGGCTCTTCTGCAGTCTGCGGATCACATCGGAAGCGCTGATCTTGCGCACATTCAGAGGCTTCAGGTTAATCGATATTCTTCCACTATTCAGCGTGGTGTTGGTTCCGTCCGCACCGATGAACGAAGAGAGGCTGTCAACCGCCGGGTCCTGAAGAATGACCTTCGCCAGCTGTTGCTGCTTTTGGGCCATGGCCGCAAAGGAAATAGTCTCCGGCGCCTGCGAAATGCCTTGGATCACGCCCGTGTCCTGCGTAGGGAAGAAGCCCTTGGGGATGACGATGTAGAGAACAATGGTAAGCACCAGGGTGGCGGCAGCTACTAACAACGTGATGGTCTGGTAACCCAGGACAAACTTGAGCGTACGGGCGTAAAACGCGATCATGCCGTCGAAGACGCGCTCGGAAGCCTTGAAAATGCGGCCTTGCTGTTCTTTGGGAGGAGTGTGGCGCAAAATGCGCGAGCACATCATGGGAGTCAGCGTCAGGGAAACTACGGCGGATAGAATAATGGTGACGGCCAGGGTAACCGCGAATTCGCGGAAGAGGCGGCCAACGACATCGCCCATGAACAGCAGCGGAATCAGCACGGCAATCAGTGAGACGGTCAGAGAGATGATGGTGAAGCCGATCTGTTCCGCGCCCTTCATCGCCGCCTGCATCGGCGGGTCCCCGGCCTCGATATAGCGCGTGATGTTCTCGATCATCACAATCGCGTCATCGACCACAAAGCCAGTGGAGATGGTAAGCGCCATCAGGGAAAGATTGTCCAGGCTATAACCCAGCGCATACATGGCGCCGAAGGTGCCCACCAGCGAAACCGGCATGGCAATGCTGGGAATGATGGTGGCATAAAAGTTGCGCAGAAAGAGAAAAATGACCATCACCACCAGGGCAACGGTCAACATCAGCTCGAACTCGACGTCAGAGACCGAGGCCTCAATGGCTGTGGTGAGATCGGTGAGCGGCGTAACCTTGATGGATGCCGGAAGGTTCACCTTCAACTGGGGGAGAATCGCCTTGATGGCCTTCACCACGCTGATGGTGTTGGCGCCAGGCTGCCTCTGAATGTTGAGGATCACAGCCGGGGTCTGGTTCATCCACGCTGCCTGCTTGTTGTTCTCGATGCCGTCGACCACCTGCGCAACGTCATCGAGCAGAATGGGTGCGCCATTGCGGTAGGCTACGACTACTTTTCGATAGTCGCCGCTGGTGGCCAACTGATCGTTGGCGTTGATCTGGTAGTCCTGATGAGGCCCATCGAAGTTTCCTTTGGCCTGGTTGACGCTGGTCGTGGCGAGCGCCGTGCGCAGATCCTCGAGATTGAGGCCGTAAGAAGACAGCGCCATCGGATTAGCCTGAATGCGCACCGCCGGCTTCTGGCCTCCGCTGATGCTGACCAGCCCGACTCCGCTCAACTGCGAAAGCTTGGGCGCCAGCCGTGTGTCAACAAGATCCTCCACTTGCGACAGAGGAATGGAGTAGGAAGTGATGGCCAGCGTGAGAACCGGAGCATCGGCCGGGTTGGTCTTGCTGTAAACCGGCGGTGCGGGAAGATTCGACGGCAGAAGGCTCTGCGAAGCGTTGATTGCCGATTGAACCTCTTCCTCGGCAATGTCGATATTCAAGCTCAGGTTGAACTGCAGCACAATGACCGACGAGCCGCCGGAACTGGTCGAGGTCATCTGGCTCAGGCCCTGCAACTGGCCGAACTGACGCTCCAGAGGAGCGGTGACCGTTGTGGCCATCACGTCCGGGCTGGCGCCTGGATAGAAGGTGAGCACCTGAATGGTGGGATAGTCGACCTCCGGCAAGGCGGAGACCGGCAACTGAGTATACGCAACGATACCCACCAGCAGGATTGCGGCGATCAACAGCGCCGTCGCGACGGGACGCTGAATGAACGGCTTGGAGGGATTCACGGAGTATTGCCCTCGGATGCATTTGCCGGAGGCGCCTGCTTTGCCGCAACCACCGGGCTCCCCTCCTGCAGCTTGTCAAAGCTGCTGGTAGCCACGACCTCGCCGGGGTTGATTCCTTCCACTTCTGTCATGCCGCCGTCGGCAACCCCCGTCGTAATGTTGCGCACGGTCGCCTTCCCGTTCACAACTACATAGAGGAACGCCACTTGTCCGTTGTGTTGAACGGCGTTGGTGGGAACCAGCGTGACGCCCTCGAGCGTGTTGACCAGCAGTCTGGTGTTCACAAACTGGTTCGGATACAAAGCGCCGTCTTTGTTCACGAAGAGGGCGCGCAACTTGACCGTTCCTGTCGTGGTGTCGATCTGGTTGTCGATGCTCTGCAACTTGCCTGATGCGATCTTGGCGGTCTGGGCGCGATCCCATGCCTCGACGGGCAGCGTATGCATCTGCCGCATCCGCGCTTGCACCTGTCCCAGGCTGTCCTCCGCAAGTGTGAACACCACGGTAGTAGGCTGAACCTGCGTAATGACCACCAGCACGGTGGTTCCCGTTGCCTGCACCACGTTTCCGGGGTCCACCAGGCGAAGACCAACCCGGCCTGCAATCGGCGCCGTAATGTGGCAGAAGCCGAGCTGGACCTGGTCGTAATTCACCGTGCCCTGGTCGTTTTTCACCGTGCCCTGGTCCTGCAGCACGATCTTCTCCTGGTCGTCGAGCAACTGCTTTGGGATCCCGTTGCGTGCCCATGCCGCGCGATAGCGGTCCAGGTCCATACGGGCCTGCGCCAACACATTTGTGTCATGCTCCAGCGCGCCCTCGGCTTGCATCAGTTGCGCCCGGTAGGGTCGCGGATCGATGTCGATCAGCGCCTCCCCTTTGCGCACCAATTGCCCTTCGCTGTAATGCACTGCGGTCAGCACTCCGCTTGCCTGCGCGGTAATGGAGGCGGTGTAAACCGGAGTCACGGTGCCAATCGCTCCGAGGTAGACGCCGATGTTCCCCTTGGTGGCGGTGGCGAAAGTGGCACTCACGGAAGGCTTTGCGCTGGCCAAGGCACGTCTGGCAGCCGCTGCCTTGGCGTTGTTGTTATGGATGATCGCAAAGACGATCCCGCCCAAAAGCAGCAGCAGAATCAAGCCTGTCCAAAGAATCCAGCGCTGGCGATACCACGGATGGGGAGGGGACAACTGATGGCCAGCACCAATGTGGTGCATTTCGGATTTATCATCGACTCCAGGCATCCAGGACTCCGCGCCAACCCATAGCTGGCTATGTGCTGTTCGCAGAATAACTTAATTTCGGAACATTCGTGTGCTCTTTTTTGCTCACTCTTAGAACGCCTGCATGAGCCCGCGCTTGAATTCCAAGTGCAACATTTCTGAATCTGAAAGGGATAATGCTTCATGGGAAAAGCCTGCCGGCATTCGACTTTTGAAGAACAAGCATTGCTTCAGACGCAATTGGCGTTGGGTCGGAGGCTGGCGGCTGCCCGCCTTAATGCAGGCTCGTGTTCAGCCAGTGCGAACCTTTGACGTTCATCTTTGCCGGCGCATGCTGAACGCATCTGGATTATTCAGGAGATACAGAGACGAGCGAAAATCGGGATCTTTACCACGTCCAGGATTGCGCCGAATGCGATTGCCGCGGCGAACTCGCCAGCGATGACCGCGATGGGCAATGGCACCATTGCGATTCCCAGCGCCGCGAGGGTCGAGATGATCAGAACGTCAGCCACTGAGGAAAGCACGAGCCAAATGCTGGGACGCAGTCCCCAGAGGTGCTGGCGTCCGCGAATAACGTAGGTCGTGGCCTGGCTGCCAAACACAATGCCGACCACGGAGAGGGTTTGCAGTGCCTCGATGCCGAGATGCAACTGAAATTTGCCCACTGCCAAGAGTGCCGTGGAGAACGCAAGAAAGCAGATTCCGACGATAATTCCTGCGCTCGTGATTCGGCCGATTTGCCAGGAGTTCGGCATCGTTGATGGCCGTACTCTGTCAGTAGTCAGCGACATGGCAAGGAAGTCGCCCGTGATCATGACAATGACTATGAGCATGGGTGTCAGAACCGCATGCCCTGTCATCACCAGGCCAACCGCTAGCAGGAGCACCTGAAATATCTTCTTTTGAACTGAGTTGAGTGTATAAGTGAGAATGCGCTGAAACGTGATTCTGCCTTCTTTGACCGCAGCCACAATTCCGCCCATTCCAGCTTCGGTCAATACGACCCCGGCCGCCGATTTAGCTACATCGGTTGCCGTCGAGACCGCGATGCCAATCTGCGCCTGACGGAGGGCAGGCGCGTCATTGGCTCCATCCCCACACATTCCCACCGTAAATCCGTTTTTCTGGAAGGCCTTGACGAGGTCATATTTGCCTTCTGGAAGAACGCCTGCGAATACCGAGAAATCTTCCGGTTTGATGCTTTTTGGCAAGTTACCGGCCGGGCAGACTGCGCCCTTCAACCCCACCGCGTGAGCGACGATTGCGGCCGTAGCCAGAGCGTCCCGGTCACCATGACTGTGCGCACGCCGAGGCTATTCAGTTCCGAGATAAGAGAGAGCGAGTCCGTCCGCGGCGGATCGCTGAGGGCAATCAATCCAATGATCTGGGCGGATGCCGCAGTTCCTGAACTAACTGCCAAAACCCTGAAGCCTTGCTCCTCGAGTTCCTCGACGATGGCGGCTGCTCCCGGAGAGGGAGCGGTGAGGGCGACGACCGCAGTGAATGCGCCCTTGATGATTTGCTCTGAACCACCATTCAGATCTGTCGCGGTCGCCTCCGAGGTCTTTCTAGCCGGATCGAACGGGACAAAAGCGATCAACTTTGGCAAGCCGGAAGCCGGCTTGTGCGATGCGGCAAGGCGAATTGCCGCATCTACGGGGTCCTGACCACCTTCGGAGCTTGCCAGTGCTGCCATTCCAAGAACGTGTGCTTCATCAAAACCAGGTAATGGGCGAACGCTGGTTACTGAAAGTTCATTTTGGGTCAGAGTTCCGGTCTTGTCCGAACATAAGACATCGATCGATGCGGCTTCGTCCACGGCAGATAGCCGTGTTGGCAGCACGCCCAGCTTCGCAGGAGCACGAGCTCCGACTGCCGCGGCAAGAGTGAATGTTGCAGGCAATGCTACGGGAATGACGGCAAGAACCGATGTCAACAGCAGTGGAACGATCTCGTTCCATGGCATCGCATGGGTATAGGCATACGTGACTATCGCAAGGATCACGAGGCTATTGAAGATCGCCAGGTTGCACCCGATTTTGAGCACAGCCTTCTGCTGCGTGCTCACTACGTGCGCAGTGCGAACGAGTTCCGCCGTGCGGCCGAATTTGGTGCGGGTGCCCGTAGCCGTTACGATGGCGGTTGCCTCGCCACGCCGGACGAGCGCCCCGGCATAAGTGTCCACACCCGAACCGGCTTCAATGGGCAAAGACTCACCCGTGAGCATCGACTGGTCGAGCTCGACTGACCCACCGATCAGATGCACGTCAGCAGCGACCACGCTGCCAAGCGATAACTTCATCAGGTCGCCACATACCAACTCCGCCGCCGGCACAGTCTTCCATTCACCGTCTCGCTCGACTGAGGCGTTGAGTGCCAGACGGGATTTCAGAGCGGCAAGGGTGGCCTGAGCGCGACTTTCCTGGAAGTAGGCAAGCGCCGCGTTGAATATGAGCAGGGCTGCAATTACCGCTGCTTCGTAATACTTGTGCAGGGAGATCTCAAGCACGACGGAGGCTTCGAGTAGCCATGGTACCGGCGCCCAGAATTTGTTCAAGGCATTGCGCAGTGGGTGAGCCGATGTGTCCGGCATTGCATTGGGACCGTCTCTTTCAAGACGGGCTCGCGCCTCATCGCTCGTAAGCCCCTTTGAGGCGATCCCATGCCCCGTTAATGCAGGAGCAACGGCATGGTTCACATTTGTCATCGAAGACCCGTACCAATGCTTTCCCTGTCAATATTATCGAAAGCGCCGAAGTCTGAAGCGCATTCCTTGGGGCTCTTCCCGGCCTTCGGCTTTGCCGAGTGAAGAAGCAGGAGGGGGCACTGCACAAGCTTCACGACCTTCTCGGCAATTGAACCGAAGACCAGCGGATGCCACCCGGAGAGTCCATGCGTGGAGATCACGACCATGTCGATATGCTCGCGCTCTATTACGCTCATGATGTTTCCCACTATGTCATTGCCAGTTTCAACGCTGAAACGGGAAGAGACCCCTCTGAAGGTAAGAACCGCCTGGCACTCGACCAGGCGGTGCTCCGCCTGAGTTCTTGCCTCCTGCAGAAACGCCTCTTCGGGAGCAAAGTCGCGGAAGGTCGTGACTGGAAAGGCAGGAATAACATGAACCAGAAAGAGTTCAGCGTGAAAATGCCGGGCAAGATCCGCGGCCATCTCAAATGCCGTTCTGGACGATGCGCTAAAGTCAATGGGCAGAAGGATTTGTGCTGGAATGGACGGAAATGCAGGAACTTCTGTCATGACGCACTCCTTTGAGAATCCTCCGCGTAACTAGATGTCGATTGTAGGGCGTCATAACAGCGAATGTTGTGCTCTTTTGAGCACCTGCTTCGTGTACCCGACTGCTTAACACTTCAAAGCCTGAAGTGAAATACTTACTCTGGAAGTTGTGCAGCTGCGTCAGCGTCCTCGATAGATTTTCCGAAGGCGGGACAAGATTGGCGCTGACTTGCGGAAGATTATCGATGTGCGTACCGAACACTAGGTCCGCAGACGGAATTTGCCGAGTCGCGGATGCTCGTCGCGGAGATGCGGTTCTTCTCTGCCGAGTGCGCACAATGGAAGGCTCAGGAGCATGCCAAAGGATCCCCGCCTAGTCAAGGAGAATGCTCTTGCAGCTCTTCTGGAAGTCGTTTCTGATCGCCTTCAGTGTGCTTTTGCCGCTGATCAATCCGCTCGGTCGGCTCTGGTCTTTCTCAGGCTAGCCGGCGAAGCGCCCCTGGAAGTCTATCGCTTATTGGGCGTAGAATCGCCATCAACAACGTTATATTTCTTGCAATCATCGAGCTATTGGGGGCGACTATCCTCAATTTCTTCGGCATATCTCAGCCCATAGTATAGCTTTCGGGCGGTACAGCCATCGCGGCGATGGGATGGTCTGTATTGAACGAAAGGGACGCACGCGCTGTTTGCCTGATTGAAC
>Ga0326727_10020159_pt1 | contig 13277 bp, 14 predicted proteins | sample MB2enrmetagenome_FD_207643 | JGI IMG/M metagenome (GOLD analysis project Ga0326727, IMG submission 207643) | Lab enriched peat soil microbial communities from McLean, Ithaca, NY, United States - MB29MY | ecosystem: Environmental > Terrestrial > Soil > Wetlands > Peat | place: USA: New York...
CGGAGCCGATGGTGACTGCCAGGTAGGAGCACGTGGCCTGGTTCCGCAGTCCGTCGGTGAACAGGTTCAGCACCGCTTGTCCAACGCCGGTGCGGTCGACGATCAGCGTCGCGCCGATGAGCGGGCTTGTCCGCAGCATCTGGCGAACCGTGGCGATGATTTCCGGGTAGGGTGTGCCGGGTGGAAAGCGCTGCAGATGTCGCAGGGATTGCACGGGTCGGCGTAGATCGTGGACAGCGCCCGGCCGGACGACCAGACGTTCGACGACGGCTAGGGCCGTGGGCTCGCTGGCCTGACCGAGATCCAGTCCGAGGAAGTAGCATTCCGCCATACTGTGGTCCCATCATGAAATCGTCGGCTCACCTGCGTTCGGGAAACAAGGGTCCCGTGATGAACAAGTCGTCTGGCATGTCGTAAAGGATGCTGCGGGACTTCGGATCCTCGGTCACTTCGAATGCTCCGTAGCAGCGCCGCTCGGCAAACCAGCCGGCTAGTGCGACGGCCAGCACCAGGTCGTCGTGCTGGCCCTCCCGCCAAGCACCGAAGGTCTCATTGGCGGCCGCAGTGATCTTCACCCGGAAGTTCGACAGCTCTCGAACGAGGAGCTTGGCGTCGGGAAGCGACTTAGCGATCTGCAACCGGCGGTCTTGAAAGAGGAGCTGCAGGCAGGTGACCAATTCCTTCTTCGGCACATTCATCGAACCATCTTCGGGGGTGTTGATCGTTTGGCCGGCCGTGATGGTGATCGGAACAACGTGACATCCGGCAGATTGGCGCAACATGTCCACTACGGCGCGCCCGACGCCGGTCTGATCGACCACCAGACTGACATTGCCCGCCAAAGGTCGCGACTGCACGAGCTGGCTCACCGCGGGCACGATGGTTGTGTAGGGTGTACCGAGCGTGAATCGTTGCAGATGACGCAGGTTGTAGATCGGATTCGGCGGCGGCTTTGGTCGCTCGAGAACGGCCAGCGCGGTGAAGTCGGTGGCTTGGCCGAGATCTAGTCCGACCAGGTAATAGCTCTGCATCGTCTCGCTCCTAAAACAGCGGCTTCACGTCATCGCTCAGTGCGGCCTGGATATCGGCGTAGGCGAACACCGCGTCGACCACGTCTTCGAACGAACAGAGGTATTCCTGTCGGAACCAGCGATCCCCGAGGGCGCGAAGCTCTTCGGCCAGGAACTCCGAAGATATACGCGTGCACTCCGGGGCTGTGATGCGGACCCGCTCCCAATCGCCGCTCCCGAACCACTCATCGTGGAACCAACCGCGCTTACCGAACGGCGTCGACAGGCCCACAAAGCGCCCACCACTTACGGCGAGCATCGGTCGCACCGCGTAATAGAGCGAGTACATCACGCGTGCCGCCTCGTCGATGACCAGCAGGGCCACGTCGCTGAAGCATCGGACTGTGGCTTCCTTGCCGGGCAGGGAAAGCACCCGTGACCCATTCGAGAACTCGACCCTCAGGGCGCTTTCGGCCACGACGCCGAGTGGCCGACCTAAGGCGTTGAACAGATCCATCACCTTGCGGAAAAGCTCGCCGGATTGCCGGGTCGTTGGACTGAGGAGCAAGACCGGCGAGCGGGGTCGCACCAAGGCGGTGTGGAGGGACAAAGCTGCGGCCACGGATGACTTTCCGGCCTGGCGACTGGCGAGCAGAAGCAATCGGTTCGCAGTCGACTGCAGCACACCGGCCTGCCAGGGATCGGGCGCCATGCCGGCGCGAGTCAACAGTCGGAGTGGTTCGGCGCGAAGTTCGTCCACCGCACCGGTGTCTTCCCGCTGAAGGAGTGCCAGTGCTTCGAGCCGGTCAAGCTTCCGTAGCAATTGCCGTGCACTCATCGCCAGCGATCTCCTGCTATTTCTGAGCTGTGGCAGGCGGTGCCTTCGGGCCCGTGTCTCGACGACCGTTATGTCCTTTGTCCTGAGCCTCGAGCCGCTGTTCCAGTTCGTTCATGCGCTGTTGTACGTCGGCGTTCTCCCTCGCCTTCATGCTCAGTTCGACGACGGCCTTCGACGCGCCGAGCCGCACGGACGGCGGGTTGCCTGCCTTCATGAGTTCGACCATCGTGCGGGCGCCCTCCGTGCTGGCCGCTGTCAGCTGGTCGGCGATCCGCACCGCCATGTCGGATCGCATTTGCTTGAGGCGTGCGGCAAACCTGTGGTCGCGAAGGCGGCGCCGGATCGTGCTCTCACTAATCTTGAGGGTGCGTGCCGCAGTCTCAACGCTGGCACCGCAAGCTAAAGCGAGCAGAAGTTGATGATCGAGTTGTTCCCTAGCCTCTTTGGCCATGGCTGTCTCCTAACCTAAAAGGCGGTTTTTTTCTGACCGCCGTTGATTGCCGTTGACACCCTTTCGGGGGTTTTCGGCTTACCCGGCCGCCAGGCGCTTTGCCTTCTTGCCGGTGAACTGCTCCCACCTCTGCACGATCACGTCGACGTACAAAGCATCGAGTTCCATCAAATACGCGCGCCTACCGATCTGCTCGGCTGCGATCAACGTGCTGCCGGACCCACCGAACAGATCGAGTACGTTTTCGCCCGGGCGGGATGAGTACTCGATGGCCCGGACCGACAATTCGACCGGTTTCTCGGTCAGGTGAACCATGTTCTGTGGATTCACTTTTTTGACGGACCAGAGATCGGTAGCGTTCGCCGGTCCGAAGAACTGATGGGCGGCGCCCTCACGCCAGCCGTAAAAACACCATTCGTGGGCGCCCATGAAGTCCTTGCGGGTCAAAACAGGATGCTGCTTATCCCAAATTATGGCTTGGGAAAAATAGAGCTCATTCGCCTTCAAGACCGGCGGGTAATTGGCGCAATTGGCGTAGCCGCCCCAAATATAAAAGGCTCGTCCCGGCAGCAGCACGCGCGCTAGGTTGCCGAACCAAGCGACGAGTAAGCGCTCGAATTCGTCATCCGAGACGAAGTCGTTGGCCAGCGGCCTGTCCTTCGCGCGGAGCTTTCGGGTAGTTGGTTGGCTTTTCGCCGGATGACGATCCAGATCGAGTTTCTGATGGTGGGTTGTGCCGGAGAAGGAGCTCAACCCGGCGGCGATCGCGTTGTTCGAGCGCGGTTCGACGCGGACATTGTACGGCGGATCCGTCGTCGCCAGATGAATCGCAGCGCCATCGAGGAGGTGATCGACGTCCTCAGGCTTACTTGAATCTCCGCACAGGACTCGGTGGTCGCCAAGGATCCACATGTCGCCTGCTTGCGTGATGGCTTCGTCCGGTGGCTCGGGAACCGCATCCGGGTCGGTCATGCCTTCGGTCTGGGACGCCATCAACCGCAACAGCTCATCTTCGGGGAACCCCGTGAGACTTAGATCGAAGCCAGCCTCCTGCAAAGCAAGTAACTCGAGCGGTAGTTTGTCCTCGTCCCAGGTGGCAATTGTCGCCGTTTGATTATCGGCGAGTCGGTACGCTCGCGCTTGTTCGGGGGACAGCCCGACCGCTGTGTGGCAGGGCACCTCTTCCAGACCGAGCTTCTGAGCCGCTCGGTACCTTGTGTGGCCGACGATGATCACGTCCTGCTCATCGAGCACCAATGGCTGTCGGAAGCCGAATTCTTTGATCGACGCCGCAACAGCATCGATCGCGTCGTCATTGTGCCGCGGGTTGCCCTCGTAGGGTTTGATGTCCGCCAGCTTTCGCATTTCGACCTTCATGGTGCATCTCCTGAGATCCGGTGTTAGCCAATCGGTCCTAGCAAAACGCAGTGAACAAATGCAAATCGGCGTCATTTCGGCGCCCGTCCCGACTCCTTGGAAAAGCTGAAAAAAGCCTGAAATTCATCGCGGAAATAGCTTGAGGTGCTTCCCGAAGCTGAGGTAACTGTCCTGTGGTCGCGGGGCGAAGCGATGGTCGCAACGCCCGCGAAATAGCTAGAAAACAGGGGGAAAGCGCCATGTCCGAGACTAAGAACGACTTCAGCGCCATCCGTATCGGGACCCGCATCCGCCATACCACCGATGGTGCCGTTGGCCGGATCGTGTGGGCCAACGCGACGACCGTGAAGGTGCAGTGGGACGACGGCGAAAAGGTGAATTGGAAGCGCGCCGAGCTGGCCGAGAAGGGGTTGGAGATCCTGGACGACGAGCAGGCCGTGGAAGGGCAGGGGAGCGAGCCGCTCGCGGTCGAGACCACGGTGGCGACGGCAACCGAGGCACTGGAATCGCCCGTGATCCCGGATTCGACCGAGCCGACTGTTGTCGGAGAAACGCCCGCCGTCGACCAGCCGGAACCCGCGCTTGCAGCAACCGAGGCGGCCACGACTGAGCAGATCGCGCCGCCAGCCAGGAAACGCCAACCACGCACGGCCTCGGCGGACGGCACCAAGAAGGCCAGCGCGATCGACGCGGCTGCAAAGGTTTTGGCCGAAGAGGGCAAGCCCCTCAGTTGCAAGGAACTGATCGGCGCCATGGCGGCCAAGGGATACTGGACATCGCCGGGCGGTAAAACGCCCGCAGCAACGCTTTACTCGGCCATCCTTCGAGAGATCGACACGAAGGGCGATGCCGCGCGGTTCCTCAAAACCGGTCGCGGCACCTTCGCCCTTCGTCCGCAGCCGTGAGATTCCCGACACTTCCAACCAACCAAGGAGACATCCATGTCGGGATTCGGCAAACCTACGTCGCTCAAGGCTGCATTGAAAATGGCTTTGTACGGCGCTGCGGGCTCGGGAAAAACTTTGACCGCGCTTTTGCTTGGCGAGGGACTTGCACGCCAGGCCGGACGCCGAGTCGCTGTCCTGGACACGGAGCAGGGGACGGCGTTCTATTCGCAGGCCGTCCCGCGGCGAGCTATTCATCCTGAAGAATTCGACTTCGACGTTCTGCACACCAAATCGGTGACCGAGGCGCTGTCGGCACTGCACAAGCTCGACTCCGCGATCTACGGGGTCGTGATTATCGACTCGATCTCGCACCTGTGGGACGCGTGCCGGAACGCGTATTCCGGAAAGCTGACACGCCAAGGCGGAATTCCGCTTCACGCTTGGGCAGCGATTAAACGTCCGTATCGCGATTTGATGAACGTCCTCTTGTCGCTGCCGGTCCACGTGATTCTCTGCGGTCGGCAGGGAATCGATTATGGCGAAGACGAGGGGACCGGCGAACTGAAGGCGCTGGGCTACCGGCTCCGGGCCGAAGGTGAGACCGGGTACGAACCCGACGTCCTCGTTCGCCTCGAGTCCCACAAAGCGAACCGGAAGGCTGCCGCCGCGATCCTGGCCCATATCGAGAAGGACCGCACCGGCATCCTCGCCGGATCCACCATCGAATGGCCGACGTTCGACAAGCTGGCCAAGCCGCTGCTCGGTCTGTTGGGCACCAAGCAGGCTCCCGTGCCGTCGGACGACGAAGTCGCCATGAGAGACGCCGAAGCGCTCGAACGCCAGGAAGAAGAACGCTCGCACCGGTCTGCCGAACTGGCAGCCGACTACGCGGCACGGATCGCCGCGGCGAACACACCTGAGGACCTGCGCCACGTCGGACAGCAGTTGACGCCGGGGGTGAAGGCCCGGTTCGTACCGCAGGATCTCGAACGGGTGCGAGATCTGTACGGAAAACGTCAGGCCGGGCTGAAGGCACCGCCGCGGGCGCCGACCAACTCCACTTCGTAGTCCTGGCTCGGCAACGCCACCTTTTCGCCCCTGGCCCCGCGATCGGGGCCTCTTCTCGTTCGTCGGGCCCTCCGGCCGATCCGGGCAGAAGAACGCGCCACGGGTCAACGTCGGCGATCCGGTGGCCAAGCGCGGCGCGGCCCGACGCCAACCTTTTGACTTCTTGCACCCGGCCTCGCGCGTAGGCGTGTACGCACGCGCGGGCAAGCGGGGGTGCAAAAAGTTAAAAAGAGAGAGAAGAATATATATCTCGTTATTGATCTTCATCTTCCGTCCCCAAACTTCTTGCGCACTTCTTGACTTTTTGCGCGCGGTTCCCGGCTTCCAAGCTGCCGTTGCCGACCTTTTCGCCAAGCCCTGGATGTCAAGAAGTTGGAAGCAACCGATACATCTTGCTCGGGCGCCCGCCGGTGCGGGTCTCGAGGTATTCGATGAGTCGCTGGTTGAGGAGCGTCGTTCGAATGTCTTCATGGTCACGTTCGCTCCACGGATGTTTGCGATTGATCTGCCAAAACGGCATCCAGGCGTCGCCGTGCTTTTCCTGCCAGGTGCGCAGGGTGACGACGAGCTTCTTGCAACGAGCTTCAAACTCGTCCTCGGCCACGTACTCGGCGGCCATAAACAGCATGCGACGGGTCTGGTGTTCGACGAAGGCACAGGCCCAGCGCGCAGCGTCAGCGTCGATGCGCATATCAAGTCGATTGGCGCTGCAGGCGTAGATCAGGGCTAACCGGCGTGCCTTCTCGTTGGCCCGCGCCCAGATGGCCATGCCGACAGGGTCGCCCTTGTCTTCGGATTGCGAATACTGATCGTCGGCGCGTTGCCGAAAGGCCCGAAGTAATTCAAAAGCTTCGCTGGTTGGTTCGACAAACTTCGGCACCGGGTGCCAATCGGCCAGATTGCCGCGCTTCTGGCCGGGAACGAAATCGACCCACCATCGTGCCGCCTCGATCACGGATGCCGGTGGGTCGCGGACGACCACGTCCTGACCGCGACCTCGCTTGCCCGTCTCGAGGATGAACATCCGGGCAAAGAAACCGTTGGTCAGCATCTTCAGCGACAACGCTTCGTAGTAGTACTTCGGAATAGCTGTCCCGAAAATGCACAGACACGGTTGATCGATGAGTCCGGCCTCCTTGCCGGCTTTTACGCGCATGGGATACAGGGAGCCCGCGCTGGTGTACATCTTCAGCAGGACATTCATAATTCCTTCGTGGCGTGCGTCCTTGCCGAGGTTGATCTTGGCCATCAACCCATCGATTTCGTCGGTCTGGAAGAGCACCGAGGGCTGTGTGAACAGTCGGTCTTCGATTCCTTCGCCGCTAGCGAACGTGTCGCCGAGACTTCCGGGCGCGCCGGCTTCCAACAAGATCTTCTGGTTCACCTTCCGCGGGTAGTCTTTGCCGGCGCCGGAATTCGCCAGGCCGAGGACGTAGAGATTGGTTCGGTTATCCGCGACATCGCGGACCTTGCGGCCGGCCAGCAAAGCTTGGAGCGACAGCGCGCCGCAGAACGCCAACGTCCGCTCCGGATACGGCGCGGTCTGGAGCGTGTAGGTCATGACCTCGTCGATAAAGCCCGGAACACGCAGCAGGTTTTCGGGAATTGCGCCGGGATCGGAAGCGTCAGGCGCCTCTGCCTCGGGCCGATCAGCGTACATCTGATCCCAATGATTCTCAGTGAGCGCCACCGCGATCTGATCGGGTTCGTAGCGGGCAACGCTTGCCGCAATGCGTTCGACTTCGCGCGGTGCCAGTGGCGGCAAGCAGCGGTCCGTGTTCACCTGCAGGAGTGCAGCCGCGATCTCAGACTGCGACATACCCACGCGCCGCATCGTGCCCGCTAGTTTGGCCAGGGTGGCGTTGCGTTGGCCGAACGGGATCTCGTTCGCCTCGGCGGCATTCTCCCCAACCCGGGCGAAGACTGGCGTATCCGTGGCCAACCGATCGAGATCGGCGACGAGCCAGGTCGGTGGCTCGGGAAGCCTATCCGGAGGATCGTCCAGCTCTAGGCCGGGCGCCCAGCAGTATGATTTTCCTTCAACTTCGGATGGCGGCGCGACGACATAGCCGCCATCCGCGCGCGTATCCACATGCGGAGCGAGTCGGCCCGTCGTGCAGCGCCAGTATTTACTCGAGGGCTGACGGAACAACCGGTGGCTTCCACCATGTGGGGTCAACGCCATCGGCGCAACCGCTAAATCAAGCGACCGTTCCGGATCGCCGCCCGGCCAGGGATTGTCCGGGCCGTCAACGTCGATGACGATCAGTCCTTCCGTCGCAATGCCGATGTTGGCAGCTGTGCATTGGCGCCACCAGCGTTCGATCTGACCGGCATCTGTGGTCGCCTTCTGAAAGCCGTTGTCCGTAATCGGGATCTTGTCGCCCGGGGCGCAGGGGAATACCCGGTAGCCCATGTCGGCGTACCGTAATGCTGCATTCAGAAGCGCGCCATCCGGACGGGCCATTTACCGTGATCCTCAAAAGGGAACACCGTCCAAGTCACAATCAATCGGGTCACCGGCCGGGATCGTTTCTGGCATCGGCCCGAGTTCGTAGGCGCTAATGCGTTCGAAGTCATCGCCCGAGATGGTGCGGACGGTTATCGCCGTGGTGTGTGCGACGCCACCGTTGTTGGCGATCATCACCGCGTCCTTTGCCGTCGCCGGTATCGGGTCTGGAGACCGGCGCCTCCACCAAGCGGCGGCCTTCTGCCTGGCATACCCCTCATGCTCGAAGCAGATCCATTCGGATTTGAAGGAGTTGTACTCGACCTTGTAATCGACTCGCATCGACCTGGGAGCGTCTTCGTCGGCCCCGTGCTTGCGATGGACGTGGTAGAACACGTCAAGCACCGGGTACTTCTTCGTGACGATCTGCGCCGCCAGGATGCTGGCGTCGCTCGCTTTGACCGCGTGCTTGGCCCGATCCGGGGGCGGGAACGCGTATCCGCACTCAGGGCATTTCGCATATCCTGCAGCGATCACGACGTGACAAGCCGGGCATTCCTTCACTACCGCCTGACCGTCGCCGGCATTTCGTTTCTGAACGCGGATCTGATCAACCGGACCATGGCGCATCACGTTGCCGCCGAAGTCCAGGATCAAGCAATTGGTCTTCGACGGGTGGAGTCGGAATCCGCGACCAACCATCTGGTAATAGAGTCCCGCCGAAAGCGTCGGTCGAAGCAGTGCGACGCAGTCGATATGCGGAGCATCGAATCCCGTCGTGAGCACGTTGACGTTGCACAGGTACTTGAGGCCACCAGACTTGAAAAGCGCCAGAGTGGCATCACGCTCTTTCGCTGGCGTGTCGCCCGTAACGAACCCGCAATGAATACCGTGTTGCTCGATGAACACTCGGACGATGTGTTCGCCGTGCCTGACGCCGCTGGCGAAGATCAGCACCGCATTGCGATTGCCCGTTTGTTCGACGATTTCCGTGCAGGCGGCCTCGACCAGCGCGTCGTCGTCCATCAGGTCTTCGATCTCGCTCGGGACGAACTCACCGGCTCGCACGTGCAGGGCGCCGGTCTCGACCTTTGCAGCGCCAAGCTTGGTCGTCAGACCACAGAGGAACCCGTCGCGAATCAGCTCACGGATTCCAACTTCGAAGCAGATGTGATTGAGATAACCTTCCGGCGTGCAGATCGGTCCGGTCTTTAGTCGGAACGGCGTTGCCGTGAAGCCGATGATGCGTACGTTCGGGTTGACGACTCGGGCTTCCGCCAGGAACTGCTGATACATGCCATCGCCATCCGGCGGGATCAGGTGGGCCTCGTCAATCAAAATCAGGTCGAACGCATCGAGCTCGCACGCTCGCCGGTAGACGGACTGGATCCCGGCAACGATCACTGGATGCGTCGTGTCCCGCCTACGAAGGCCGGCCGAGTACACGCCGAAGCGAACCTCGGGGCACATGGCGTTTAGCTTGTCGGCGGTCTGCTCGAGCAGTTCCTTCACGTGGGCGAGCACCAGGACTCGGCCGTTCCATAGGCCAACGGCGTCCTTGCTGATCGACGCGATCACCGGTGTCTTACCCCCCGCGGTCGGGATCACGACGCATGGGTTGTCGTCCCGTGTGCGCAAGTGACCGTATACCGATGATTTCGCTTCCTCCTGGTAAGGTCGCAGCGTCAGCATTACATGCACCGAATGCGAACTATGGTTTTGCCACCAGGGACCGGTGGATGCTTCTCGGCATTCAGGCGGACGATCTGACTGTCGTCGCCATAGGCGCCTCCGTGCTGGAGCGCATCGAGGAGGGCTTTTTGCGTGTTGTCGATATCGCGGCGGCGGTTGTCGGGCGGGTACACTTCGACATCGACGGCCAGCGATCCAGAGAGTTTCTCAAGGCGCAGGTCCGCGAGGATCCTGACCACCCGCTCGCGGAAGCGGCGGCCTTCGCGACTAATCAGGGTCTTGAGCCCTACCCGCCGCCAGTAATGGTTGATGGACGGCGGGTAGGGCAATTCGACCTCAAGCATTAGGAACGTCTCCAGGGTGGAGGGGAATTGGCCGACGGCGCGGCGGCTGCCGCTGGCGCCGGGACTTCCTTCTTGGCGTAGCCTTTGATTTCGTTCGTGAGATCGCCGGTGTCGGCGCGCTTTACACACTTCACGGAGATCACCAGCGGAAGATCGTGCAGATCTACAGAGTCTTTGGGAGCCAGCACGCCGACCGCCCGACAGATGGCGGAGAGTTCCGCCCGCGCGATCTGCACTGCCTGCGCATTCGGGTTGTCGAGGTTTAAGCGCGTCCACAGTTTACGGCCCGTATGCGGGCCTTCGATTACTTGGAACGTGAGCTGAAGGTAATGTCCGGTCCCGGCTTTGTTCGGCTTCATTTCCGAGTCGGTGATGACCGACAGGTACTTGCCGGCCGGCAGTGGCTCGAACTCGCTGGCGGGTTCGACAGCATTGGCGTCAAAGCCATTTAGATCAGCCATTTTGAGTGGTTCCTTGAGGTTGAGAACTTAGCAGGGCAGCAACGAATGAATACCACGCCAGTGGCAATTCCCCGGTGATTCCGAAACGGTTCTTGGCGACGCAGGAGGGGCCGCCCACGGTACGCAACACACGCTCGCCGCCGTCCTTGCCGATCGCGTGAGCAATCGTGCGCTTGCGGTTGAAGCCCGCGTCCTCGGTTTGCGTGCGGAACTTGCGGGTCGCGAAGAAAACGGCATCGCACCACTCGCAGACGAGCGCTGCGGCATGCTTGTGTAGTCGAGGCGAATACCGGTCGTATGGACTTGATTCAGGGTCCTCAAACTTCTCGACCTTGGCGTGGGCGATCAGCACGACAACCATGCTGTTTTGGCTGCGCAGCAGATTGAGGTGGTCGATGATCTCACGCCAGTAGGTGAGAGCATGAACGTAGCCCTTGGCGAATCCGCCATCCGCCTTCTCAATGCTCTTGACGCCGGATTCCTGACAGACACGATCCCAAATGAGGCGTTCCAGCCAGTCGAGGCTATCGATGACGACTGACTCGTAGTCGTGCTCTTGTGTGCGAAGCTCGATCAGCGTGCCCAGAACTTCTTCGTAGGAAGTGGCCAACGGGAATCTGTCACACTCAATTTCATCGAGTCCGTCTTCGGTCGCGATGAAGACTGGCTTCGGGGCGCCGGCAGCGAACGTCGACTTGCCAATCCCTTCGGTTCCGTAGACCAGAACCCTCGGTGGCTTGGAAGCCCGGCCGTGCTGTATTCCCGACAATCTGCTCATGCGGGCACAGTCCTTTCTTGCCTGGGGGATTGCGGAAATGAGTCGATTTGGCTGACTTGGAATGCGTCTTCGCCGAACTCTCGGAAAAGCAGCGCGGTGAAGATGTGCACGACCATTTTGGCCACCCGGTTGCCATCAGTGACGTAGATCGAACGGTTATCCGGGTCGGCGAGGTACTTTGCATCCAGGCAAACACGGACACGACCGGCAAGCCCTTCCACGGCGAACATTGCCAAGTGCAGAGTCATCTCGGCTTCTTCGAGCGGGACATCCGGCTCGAACACGAACTGGGTTGCACCCTTCATTGCCTCGCTCCGGATGCCTGCTAAGGGGTAGTCGCCGCGATTGATACTTATGCCGCAGCGGGCCAGTGCTGTCCGGCGATCCGTCTGTTTTGAATCCGGCTTAGTCGAGGATCTGGCGAACAGCGGGAGTGGCTTTAGGGAGTTGGCAGCCGGAGATCTCACGGCCTAACGCGATGTAGGTGATTGTTCCCGCGACCTAGCGGCGGACGGAGTCGTTCGAATCTGCTCAGCGACGCTCGCTTCATTTCGTGGCCGCCGGTCTTGGGGCTTGACGCCGCCGAGAATTCTGTTATAGTTTTGTTATGGGTGAGCCGATAGAAGCTCCTGTGACTGACAGCCCGGTTGGTCGGCGAGTGCGGATTTGTCGCCCCGCATTCCAGGACGTTCGCCACATCGTGATGCCGCGACTGTCAGCAAGGGCTCAATTTCGGCGCCAAGCGCTAAAGCTTGCTTTTTGGTGTCCCGCCTCGGCGCGCGCCGCAGACCTCGACTGTCGCCCGATTCCAAATGAGAGGATGTTCGAGGCTCTTGTGACCGATGGTTTCGGCCTGGCGGACGGATTTCGGGTCATCTTTTGTGAAGAACCCCAAGGAGAACCCGAGGGTAAGATTTGTGTCCTGTCCGTCATGCGGGCTGACGAGGCGTTCTCGCCTGCTACTCTTGAGATTCTTCGCGCTAGGGAAGTCGTCGCCAGAGAACGGTTAAACGATCTGTCGCAGTCGGAGGAGTGGTAATCGAACGAGGGGAGTCCGACGGTGGCTAATACATTGCTTCGCGACAAATTATTGCACGACGACCAGCAAACCGTCGCGCGGTTGGACGCTCTTGCTTGCCTGTTTGAGTGGATGCGTTCATGGCCCCACGCGGAGCGAAGACGTTTTTTGGCCAGGCTCGCCGAATGCAGCGACGCCGTCCAGCAAGTAGTCATTAAACTGCTTGGTGTCATCAAAAGCCCAGATACGACGCCGGCGGAGCGGCATCGGGCGTTGATGACGATCGCCGACGCGCTCTTTATCAACCCGGATGAAACGGACGGTGGATACGGGCAGGATCTTGCCGTGTCTGAATCGTATGCCGCCGCTAAGGTTCCGCGTTTGGCCCGGGAAGTTGAGAAGATGAACACTCAAGAGGCGGCTTTTGCCCAGCGCCTCCGCGAGTTGATGCAGGCAAAACGGATTTCTCAGCAAGAGCTCGCTGACCGCGCTCAGTGTTCGCAGCCAGCGATTTCCCAGATGCTCAATCGCGCATGCCGGCCGCAAAAGAAAACGATTCTAAAACTGGCGGAGGCTCTGAACGTGCAAGCTTGTGACTTGTGGCCGGACATCGATGTGTCAGACGCGCTCGACGCCGTTGCCAGTTTCCAGCAACCCGGCTACGTCATGACTCCGGAAGAGGCCCAGGCGCTCGCTGATACGTCGACGCGAAATCCACCGAAGATTCGGGCGAAGTCCCTGCCAAGCCGCCCTCGAAAGCAAGGGTAGCGGATGGCCGACGAACCTCAACAGCTCTATGCGGTTGAATTCACCGAAGCCGACCAAGCTCGCTTGGCCGGCTTTTCGTGTGGAGAAGAGCTGTGGTCCAGGCACGTCACTGAGTGGATTCTCGGCTCGGACGTGC
>Ga0326727_10020160_pt1 | contig 13276 bp, 16 predicted proteins | sample MB2enrmetagenome_FD_207643 | JGI IMG/M metagenome (GOLD analysis project Ga0326727, IMG submission 207643) | Lab enriched peat soil microbial communities from McLean, Ithaca, NY, United States - MB29MY | ecosystem: Environmental > Terrestrial > Soil > Wetlands > Peat | place: USA: New York...
GAGAACCGCTCCGTACCAGACCGAGGAACCCTCTCCGAGCTGGACGCTCCCCGTTATGTCGGCGCTCTTTGCGACGAAGGCTGCCTTCGAGATATCGGGCCTTGCGCCCTCGAAACTTTCGACCATGTCTTTCCCCCTAAACATGCTCATCATATACGCGCGTTTGTCTGTGCGCCAAGGGCGGGCGCCAGTTAGGCGTATGAGAGAAAGCCCTGGTTGCGTCGCATTAAAGACTCGCCGCATAGAATCATCCGTGATATACTAGCAGGAGTGACGGGAAGGGAGCAGCATGAGCAGGGACGAGAATGCGGTCGAGCCTGGGTACTACAGCGAGTCCCTCGATCCGGGACGTGCGGAGCGTCTCGTGCTCCGTTTTCCCGAATGCGAGCTGATCATCCTTCCCTCAGAGGATAGGATGATAAAGCTCGAGCTCGAGCTCAACGGCAATCGGGCTCAGCTACCTGGGTGGAAACCTTCGATCCGCCGAAGCGAGGGAATCCTCATAGTGGCCGACGAGCCTTACGACGAGGTAGTAGCCAGGGTCGCCAGGGTACGGGTTCCCGCCTGCATCCGCGACATCGAGGCCCATGCGGTCTCGGGCTCCATCGAGATCAGGAACCTTATCATCGATCTCCTCGCCGACACCGAGTCGGGCGATATCCGTGTCTCCGGCGGTTCTTCGGTCGAGACTTCTTCGTCTGAAGGCGGAGTCGAGATCGAAGGCGCGCGCAAGGTGAGCGCACACTTGGTTTCGGGCGCTCTTCGCTGCAGGGAAATCAGCGATTCCATCGACGCAGAGACGCAATCGGGGGACATCACCGTCGAATCCTCGGAGGGCGACGTCGTAGCGCAGAGCGAATCGGGCGATATCTCCGTCCTCAGACCGGGCGGCAGGCTCAGGGTTTCGGGAGGCTCGGGCGACGTCGAGCTCGAGCTCCAGGGGCACTTCGCCGGCGGCGAGGTGAGCACGACCACGGGCGACATCAGTCTCGCGATCTCGGGCTCCGACCTTGAGCTTAGGGCCGAGACCCTCTCGGGCAGACTCGACGCTCCCGGAGCCGAGCAGCCGGTCACGACCGGCCCCCGCCGCTGCGCGATCCGCGTTGGTGAAGGCGGCAGACGGCTCCACATCAAGTCCGTTTCCGGCGACATCGAGATAGAGAACTAATCCAGGCTGTCTGATAACTCGGTTAGTCATCAGACAGCCTCTGCAATTTCTCGGTTTTCGAAGTTTTATCATGGTTTTTGACCTCGAAAACCTGCGAAATTGCGACATTTCGGAAGCTGTCCCATAACTTCCTGAGTTATGGGACAGCCTCAATCGAACAGTTTCTTGTATTCCTTGCGGTACATTTCGGCGATGGCGTAGCGCTTGATCTCCTGCTTGGCCGAAAGCTCCCTTCCTACCTCGAAGGGCTTAGGCAGAAGGGCGAAATGGAAGATGCGCTCGAAGCTCTTAAAGCCGTTTTGGGCGTTTATAAGCCCGCTGATTTCGTAATCGATGAGCTCGACGATTTCAGGCGTCTGCAAGAGGCCCTCGTAGTCGACGATGGGGACATTATTCTCCTGGGCCCAGGAAGTCACCGCGTCCTGCCGGGGGATGATCAGGGCCGCGAGGTAGCGCTGGTCCTGCCCGAGGACGACGGCCGCCTGGATGTACTCGCTCTCGAGGAGCTTCTGCTCGATGGGCGCGGGCTCGACGTTTTCACCGCCGCGGAGCACGATCGTGTCCTTAGCCCGCCCCATGATCTTCAGTAGACCGTCGATGGTGAGCATGCCGAGGTCCCCAGTATCGAGCCAGCGGTTCTCGTCTATGGTCTTCGCCGTCAGCTCAGGCCTCTTGTAGTAGCCGAGCATGACCGAGGGGCCTCGTGCTAGGATAAGGCCCTTTTCGCCCGGGCCGAGCTTCTCGCCGAGCTCGTCGACTATCTTAAGCTCGGTGCCGGGGATGGGAGAGCCTACCGTGCCGAGTACGGGCCGGCGTTGGGGCCTCACGCCTATGACCGGCGCGGTCTCGGTGAGGCCGTAGCCCTCGAGGAGGAGGACTCCGATCGCGCCGAAGAAGCGGTCGACCGAGGGCGGCAGGGCCCCGCCTCCCGAGATGCCCGCGACGAAGCGGCCGCCCAGCTTGGACTTGACCGTTTTGAACACGATGATGCCGCCTAACGCACGCAAGGGGGCGATCAGCGCGAGCGGGATGAAGGACCAGAGCATCTCGAGGATGCGCGAGCGGGAAGCGAACTTGGGTCTGCGGCCGAGGAAGGTATCGCGCAGGTACGCATAGCTCTCCCCGATGCCGACGAAGAAGGCGAAGAGGGCCTTCTTCACCGGGCTCTGGTTCTTGAGGGTGCGGTAGATCCCGTCCTTTACGGATTCCCAGATGCGCGGCACGGAGGTGAGCCACTGGGGGCGTATCGCCTGCATGTCCGCGAGCATCACCGAGCCGATGGGCTTCGAGTAGGCGGTGCTCGCTCCGCAGGCTATGACAATGTACTGGCAGGCGCGCTCGAAGGCGTGCCAGATCGGCAGCACTGAAAGGAAGACGTGACCGAGCTGAATAAGCAGGATCTTCGGCAGGTAGTCGGTCTGGTGGAGGAAGTTGCCGTGGCTCAGCATGACGCCCTTGGGCTCGCCCGTCGTCCCCGAGGTGTAGATGATGGTCGCGAGCTCTTCGCGCCTTCCCGAGGCGACCGCGTCGAGATACTCGGAGCTCTTCGCCGCCGCGCGAGGACGGCCGAGAGCGCAGACCTCGGCGAAACTCCTCACGATGAGGCCGGAGGCTTCCGCCGCGGCTTTGGCCGCTGCAGTGGGAGGGTCGAAGAGCAGCGCCTCATTAAGCAGTGGCATCTCTGTCTTATGCGCGACCGCTTTCGCGAGCTGCTTCTCGTTCTCGAAGATCGCGAGGCGGCACTCGCTGAAATCGAGGATGTACTCGATCTCCTGCTCGGTAGCGTCGCAGCCTCGGGGAACGTCGGCGGCCCCAAGGCCGAGAATGGCGAGATCGGCGACGAGCCACTCGCTACGGTTGTCCGAGATGAGGCCGATATGTTCGCCTCTCGATACGCCGAGCTCGAAGAGGCCTGCAGCGAAGACTTTAATGTCCCCGAGGAGGGCGCCGTAGCTACGGCTCTGGAACTCGCCATTCCTATCCTTCGAATACTGGGCGATGAGCTCGGGGTATAGAGCTACCTTTTCGAGGAACATCTGTGGAATGGTGTTGGCCATATCGTTTACAATTTAACGGAAAGTGTAATGTTGTTCAAGATATATGATAAGGAGAGGTGTTTTATTCTGTGTAAATCTTTATGCGATCAGCCGGCACCTCTTGAAAATATGCATCGAGCTCACGGCGCATCGAGGCGAGGTCGCTCGCGTTCACAAGCTTCCATTTTATGTAATGCGCATAGCTGAAGTTGTCCGTATAGTAAAAAAAGAAGCGCTGCGCCCTCGTGAGGCGGAACTCCTCGATGAGTCTGCCTTCGATGAGGTCGAGCATCCTCAGGGCAGTCGCGAGGAGGTCCACCTCCATGCTGAACTCCGGGTCTTTCCCCTTGCCGCGGAGGAGGGCAAAGATCCAAGGTCTGCGCGCCGCCTCTCGTCCGATCATGATGCCCGCGGGCTGGGCCTCGTCCCTGCGCTTTCGGTAATCGCTCCAGCTTCGTATGTCGCCATTCCCGACTATCGGGATGGGCATCTCCTGTACTAGACGGGCCACGTAGTCCCAGCGTCCCTGGCGCCTGAACTTCTGCGCCTCGAGCCTGGGGTGGACGGCCACGTACTCGACGCCTGACTCGGCGAGGCCGCGGACGAAATCCGAGAGCGCTTCGTAGTCGTCTTCCTGTCCTAGCCGTATTTTGGCGGAGAGGTGTTTGTCCCAGGCCGCACGAGCCTCTCGCACGAGGGCGAAAGCCTTCTCGGGCTCTCGCATCCAGGCTGCGCCGCCGCCTGACCTAGTTATGTGGGGAGCGGCGCAGCCGAAATTGATGTCTGCCCCGAATACGGGGGCCCCGAAACCCTGCCCCCCTTGGCCCTGCCTGTCCTTGAGCATCGCGAGAGCCTCAGGGAGTCGCTCGCTCTTAGCCGTGTAGAGTTGGTAGACGACCTTCGAAGGATCGGGCCCCGAGTCCAAGTAGCAGTCTTCATAGGGCGAGCCTGAGACGGCAGCCCCGGCGCTGGCCATCTCGGTATAGGCAAAATCGAGCCCCCCGAACTCGAGGATGAGCTCGCGGAGGGCTCGGTGCGAGAGGGCGACCATAGGCGCGAGGAAGAGAGAGCCGCTGGGGAAGGGCGATGAAGGCGAGCTCATATCCCCCCGAGTATGCCCAGCTTCGCTCGGCCCGCCTAGGCGATAGCGATCCGGCGGGGTTTGGCCGCTTCCTTCATATGCAGCTTCATGGTCAATAGCCCGTCGACGAGCTGGGCCTCGATTCTGTCGCGATCGATGGTCTCGTCGATCGTAAAGCTCTTGCGATAGTCACCCAGTCTTCTTTCGCGGGTGAGGTAATTACCCTGAAGCCCATCCTCCGCCCGTTTCCCTTCGAGCGTGAGGCTATTCCCTTCGACCCGCACTTCGAGTCCTTCCTTTTCCACGCCCGGCATCTCGACCTTGACGGTCACGATCCCGCTATCCTCGCTGATGGAACAGGCGGGGATTATCGCTTTTCGCTCTATCGCCTTGACTTGGCTATCCATGGCATTCCTCCTTTAATCGACAGATACCTTGACAAGCCGCGCCTTGGCCTCTTCCTTCTTAGGGATATCGATGGTCAGGACGCCGTTCTTGAGCTCGGCCCTCACTTTCTGTGTGTCGACGAGGCCGGGCAGCTCGATAGTTCGGCCGAAACTGCCGACCCAGGTCTCCTTGCGGAATATCTTGCGCTTCTCCCCGTTCACCTCTGCCCTCTTCTCCCCCTTTATCGTGAGCAACGAATCCGTCATGGTGAGCTCAAGATCGTCCTTCTGAACTCCCGGCAGATCGGCCTTGACGATTATCTCGTCAGCCGTCTCGACAAGATCCACAGCCGGAGCCTGGGCCCTGTCGAGGAGGCCTGCCGTGTCCGGGGGGAGCCTGAGGAAATTCATGGCGTCTTCCATCTCGCCGCGTAAGCTGTCGAAGGCATCCCAAAGGTCGCGGGGCGCCTTGCCTTCCCATTTTACGAGGTCCATGACACACCTCCAAATCTAAGCTTTGTGAACCTCAAGGTTCATTTATTATTAAGCAAATAGCGTGCCAATTTTAAAGGCCCTTCGGTTAGGCGAAAATGCTTGATTTGAGGGGCTTTTCGCTAGGAGCCGCGGTATGCTGTGGTCTTTCATGTTTCATTCCGCGACAGGGTAGAGGGCTTAGGCCGCTCATCCTTGTTTCAGAAGGAAACGGCGGCTCCTCCATCCTTGCCATCCATCATTGACCTCGGGACGCGAACGGGGTATAACCGTTACGCACCCCGCTCCGAGCCCCCCGTCCGGGGAAATTCATTGTCGTAAGGGTGGGCTCAATAATCGGAGTTACGGACTCTGGAGGACATTGTATGAGCGTTAAGATCAGGCTTAAGAGATTCGGCACCAGGATGCGGCCCTTTTACCGCATCGTCGTCATGGATTCCCGCGTGCCCCGCGACGGCGTCTGCCTCGACGAGATCGGACTGTACCACCCGATCGAGAAGGAAGAGAAACAGATCGTCCTCGACGAGACCAAGGTGAAGGAGTGGCTCTCCAAGGGCGCCCTCCCCTCCGATACTGTCCGAGGCCTTCTTAATAAGAAGGGCATTCAGATTAAGAGGTAGATCGTGGAACGCGATCTTATCGAATACATCGCCAAGTCCCTCGTCGACGACCCTGCGGCGGTATCCGTGCAGGTAGTTGAGGCTGATAAGTCCACGGTGCTCGAGCTCAGGGTGGCTGCCGACGACATCGGCAAAGTGATCGGGAAGCACGGCCGCATAGCCAAGGCTATGCGCACCATACTCTCCGCCTCCTCCGGCGCAACGGACAAGCGCGTCGTGCTCGAGATCCTCGACTAAGCGCTCTCGTGGACAAAGATTTTCTCACGATAGGTCGCCTCGGTGCCCCCAAGGGGGTCCGGGGCGACCTTAAGTTGCAGTCTTATTCGGGCGAATACGCCCATTTCCTCAAACTAAAAGAGGTCGAGCTGCGCTCGGCGGAGGATGACTCCATTGGCGTTGCTCCCCGCAGGCTCAAGCTCAAGGTTCTGCGCCTCGACGATGCCTCGGGCAGTCCGACAATAGCTTTCGAAGGCTATCCTTCGCCAGAGAAGGCCCGCGAACTTACGGGCCTCGAGATCGTAGCGCCGCGTTCAGGCGCAGCCCCACTAAAGTCCAACGAGTGGTACGTGACCGACTTGGTCGGGCTTTCGCTCGTCGTATCTGATGTAAAGCTCGCGACGGTGCGCTCGGTCCTCGAGGGAGGCTCGGATCCCTGGCTCGAAGCGGTTATTCCGGCGGCCAGGGGGAATCCAGAACGCACGGTGCTCGTCCCATTCCGCAAGGAGTTCGTTGGCGAGGTTGACCTGAAGGCCGGCACCATCGAGCTCCTCGCGCCATATCTCCTCGACGCATAATGCAGATCACTGTCCTCACCCTTTTTCCCGAGATCCTCCGCGGCTTCTTCGAGAGCTCCATCATGGCTAAGGCGGTGGAGAAGGGCCTCATGTCCTACGAGCTCGTCAACATCCGAGACTACGCCACGGATAAGCATCATAAGTGCGACGACGAGGTCTTCGGCGGAGGGGCCGGCATGCTCATGCTGCCTGGCCCCTTGAGCTGTGCTTTAGAGGCCGCTGGGGTCAGGCCTAAGGATTCGCCGCCAGCCGTCGCTGGTTCGTCCGGCAAGCGCGCCATCTTCGTTACGCCCTCGGGCAGGCTTTTCAACCAGGCCATGGCGGCCGATTTTTCCCGCGAAACGGAGCTCGTGCTCGTTTGCGGCCACTACGAGGGCGTGGACCAGAGGGCGATCGACCGTTATATTACTGATGAAGTCTCCATAGGCGACTATGTCCTCTCTTCGGGGGAGATAGCCGCCTTAGTCCTCGTCGATGCGATCTACAGGCTCGTGCCTGGGGTTATAAAAGGCGAGTCTCTCCTCGAGGAGAGCTTCGCGCCGTCGGCCGTAATGCCTGTGCTTCTCGAGTATCCCCAGTATACACGCCCCGCGCTTTATGATACTTTACAAGTCCCTGAGGTCTTGACTTCGGGGCACCACGCGAATATTGCCCGATGGCGGCTCAAGGAAAGCTTGAAAAAGACCCTAGCCTACCGTCCGGAGCTTCTCGCGGCCGAAGGTCTTCCTTCCGAAGTCCGGAAGCTATTACGCGAGATATTAACCGAAGGGGGAGAGCATGAACCTCATACAGAAAATTCAGGCGCCGCAGATTAAGGCGGGCCCTGTAGGATTTAAGGTCGGCGATACGGTGAAGGTGCACTTCAAGATCGTCGAAGGCAAGACCGAGCGCGTCCAAATCTACGAAGGCCTTGTCATCGCTATGAAGAATTCTGGCATCGGCCAGTCCTTCATGGTCCGTAAAATATCCTACGGCGTTGGCGTAGAGCGCGTCTTCCCCGTCAACTCGCCCAGGGTCGAGAAGGTCGAAGTCGTTCGCGCCGGCAAAGTGCGTCGCGCCAAGCTCTATTACATCCGCGGCAAGGTCGGCAAGAAGTCTAAGGTCAAGGTTCTTCTTCCTGGCGCCGGATATAACGCTAAGAAGGAAGAGGCCGCTCAGGAAACCAAGGCGTAAAATGCCTTCGGGGCAGGCTCCCATTGGGACTTCTGGCCCGAATTCCGCTTCTTCTCTGCGACTCGTTGATGCGGGCGCCGGCCGGGCGATAAGCCTCAGGGCCGGCGCTCTCGTATCTCTGATCGTTCGCGAAAAACTCGGGAGCGGGCTCTATGCCGTCTCGATAGGTTCTCGCCTCTTCTCGGCCTCCTCTTCCGCTTCCCTTCAAATAGGCAGTGTCCTCAGGGCGCGCGTCGAGCGCTCCGGGGGTGGGCTCCTTTTGCGCCTCGACGCTTCCGATCGTAGCGTCACGGACTCTCGCGCGTTTCCTGTCGCCGACAAGGCTGCTTCCCTCCTCGCCTCCGCCCGGCTGCCGAACGATATCGCTGGGCGGATTGCCCTCGCAGCCCTCCTTGGAGCCGGCCTTTCGCCCGAGGCTAGGGTTCTCGGCAGGGTGCGCCTTGCCGCTCTCCGTGGCGCGAGCGAGGGCCGGGAAGAGGAGTTCGCCTCCCTCGCTGCGCGGATGGAGGAGAAGGGTATTGCCGCGGAACTCGACGCCCTCGATGAGCTGTCTGCCCTCGGGGACGGGCGCTCGGGCGGGCGGGGCAGCGCCGGCGAGCGCGGATCGAGCGGCGGAGGGGATGCACCGCGTTCGCCCAACGCGCAGGTCGCCGAGCGGAGCCTCGATCGCGATTTCGAGCTCGAAGTTTCCGAGGAGGAGCTTCCCTCCGTTCTCGGTTCTCTCGTTCGCCGAATCGTAGAGCACTCGGAGGTCTCCGGCGGCCCGACTCAGGAGACCTCGAGCCTCGCGCTCTTCAATCGCCTGCGAGGCAAAGAGGGGGGCTGGGTCCTTGCGCCTTTTCGCTTCTCCTTGGGCGAGGTTGATTTCGCCGGAAGCTTTCGTATACAATTACCGTACCTATGCGGTGGTGAGGGGCGTTTCGAGGCTTATTTTAGCGCCTCGCGAGCTTCGTCCCGCGAGGATTGGTCGTTCTTTGTCAGTTTCGGCGGATCCCGCCCGAACTCGCTTCGCCTCGTCGCGCCGAGCAAAGGCAAGTTGTCTTCCGCCCGCGTCGACGAGCTTTCTTCCGCTCTGGCGGCGTCTTCCTGCTTTCTCGCGATAAACGAGAAAGGGGAGGGCGAAGGGCTTTCGGGAAAGCTGGATATCGGAGGCTTCGATGCCGATGCGTAAAAGAGGGAAAGCGGTCGCCCTCCGCTACTGGGCGGGCCTGCCCGCTCCATTCCTTTCGGCCAAGGCGGCGGGGCGAGAAGCCCTCCGATTTGTCGCGATAGCGAAGGAAGCGGGGGTTCCTGTCGTCGAGGACGCGAGCCTTGCGGACGCGGTCTTTCCGCTGGACCTGGGAGAGTACGTGCCTGAAAAATGCTTCGAGATAGTAGCAAAGGTATTTGCCTTCGTGGCGTCGATAGAGGATGTATGAAGAAAAGAATCGCCCTGGATCAGATCAAGGCAGGCTCTCGCTTCTCCGAGGACGTCTTCATCGACGAGAAGAATCTCCTCGTGCCGGGAGGCTTAGCGGTCAAACAGAAGGATATAGATAGCCTCAAGCGCTGGGGAGTCGCCTTCGTCATCACCGAGGGCAGTCTCGTCGAAGAGAGCGCCGCGCCCGAGGTTGCCAAGGCTCCCAAGGCCAAGCCGCAGAGCTTCTCGGGTAGCCGCGAGCTCTACCTCCGCTATACGGAGCTCGTCGATAGGCTAGCCCAGATTTACGACAAAATCCGCAAGAACGCGACTATCGAGTCCAAGGCCGTCGATCAGATAACCCAGGGCGTCCTCGCCCTCGTCCGCGAGGAGCGGGACTCGGCCATATCGGCCATACTCGGCGCCCCGAACTCGGGCTCCGACCTCGCCCGCTCCGGTGTGAACGTCGCCATACTCTCCACGGTCATGGGCATCACGCTGAAACTCCCTCCCTACCGGCTCGCCTATCTCGCCGCGGGTGCCCTTTTGCACGACTCGGGTATGCTCAGGATCCCCGACTCGATCGTCAAGAAGCAGGGCCTGCTCGCCGAGGACGAGGCGCAGAAGATCCGCGCCCATCCCCTCCTGTCGTACAGGATCATCACGAAGGAGCTCATGTACCCCGACGATGTGGGCCTCGTCGGGTTGCAGCACCACGAGAGGTGGGACTCCGAGGGCTATCCGCGCAAGACCGGGGGCGAGGCGATCGACGTGCTCGCGCGCATCGTCTCGGTGGCCGACGCCTTCGAGGCGATGGTGAGCGAGAAGCCCTACCGCAACTCGATGATCGGCTATGCCGCCATGAAGGCGCTCCTCTCCGACAACTCGAGGCGCTTCGATCCAGACATCCTCAAGGCTTTCATTAAGAGCATGGGCATCTACCCCCTGGGATCGACGGTCATGCTCAATAACGCGGCCATCGCCCGCGTTATTGAGACCCATTCCGACGCCCCTCTGCGGCCCAAGCTCCGAGTCATCGTGGACGAGTTCGGCAAGAAGTACGAGGGCGACGAAGGTGACATCGTCGATCTCGTCGCCGAGAAGACCCTCTTCATCGCCCGCGCCCTCGATCCCAAGGAACTGGCTAATTCCTAGGAGCAGTTCCGAGCGAGGGAGGGCGGGAGAAGGTCTCGTCGCCTCCGTCCTCGCCTCCGAGGGCTGGTCCGTAGTCGAGCGAAACTTCCGTTGGAAGGGAGGAGAGGTCGACCTTATCGTCGCTCGCGAGGCTCTCTTGGTCTTCGTCGAGGTCAAATCCTGGGAAACCATGGGGCCCGAGGAGCTCGAAAGGGCAATCGGAGCGAATAAGCGACGCCGAATCATCGAAACGGCTAAAATCTTTCTCTCTCGGCATCGAGAATATAATGGCTGGAGTATTCGATTCGACGTCATCCTCGTCCGAGGGGGCGAAGTCGTCGAGCGCTATCCTTCGGCCTTTACGGGAGAGCTATGACGAGCCGGACTAGACAGGTACTAGCGTCAAAAAGTGAGCGCTCAGATCAGACGGCGCGCATCGCCGAGCTCAAGATGAAGCTCCGCGATGATGACTACATGAATGGAGCCATACTGAGGATAGCGACTGTCTTGAGCGCGCGCCTTACGCTCCGCTAAAGAATCCGACCCTTCGCGAGATCACGAAAAAGTGCTACTGTAAGAGCACGCCTCCAGAGGCGGAAGGAGTGCCCGATGGCCGACGACAAACCCGATAATGCGAGCGGAAAGGCTGGTCCCGAAGGACAACGCAGGGACGGTCGCGGCAGCAGGCGCAAGGGCTTTAAGCCTCGCCGTGGAGGAGCCCAAGGTTCCCCGAATGAAGCTTCCACAAACGACAGTTCTGCCGAAGAGCGAGCATCATCCGCCCAGGGGGCTTCGCGACAGGATGTCGCGAGGCAAGATGTCGCGCGCAGCATGCCGCTCTGCCCTCTCTGCGGGAAACCGGTCTACGATCTCTCGACCGCCCTTACCGCGAGCCGCGAAGCGGCCGAACCCGCCCACTTCGACTGCGTTCTCGACCGCGTGGCCGCCTCCGAGTCCCTCGCTGCGGGCGAGAAGATCGTCTACCTCGGATCGGGTGCCTTCGGCGTCGTCGTGTTCAAGGATAAGAGCGAGAGTTCCTTTACGGTCGTCCGCCGCGTGCAATGGGAAAAAGAGGGCGAGAAGAAGGACTGGCGCAAAGTCCTGTCGACGAAAATTACGAGCATCTAAGAATCACTTTGTAGCATCACCCGCCCTGACGGTATCGCCTACCTTTATATTTGGAAGGAAGAGAGCGAGAGGGAAACCTTTTCAAAAGGTTGCCCTCTCGCTCAATGTTTTCCTAAACAAGCTAACAATCGATATCGTTTTGAATAATGAAATCAAATTGAAATCGACAGCAAGAAACGACTCGATCCCGAAGGCTATACTTTCAAAAATGGCGAAAAATAGGGTTTTGGGCATCACTTTCTTCATTTTTTCACTACTTATTAGCGCCAACCTCTTTACAAGCGTTTCACTCTGCGATACGGTTACAGACATCATGAGTGATCGATACGTCCTTTCGGCTTTAGTCCAGAACCACGCGGGCGTTCTCTCCCGCGTATCAGGCCTCTTCAGCCGCAGGGGCTACAACATCGATAGCCTCACCGTAGGCGAGACGCAAGAGAGCGGCGTCTCCCGCATGACCATCGTGGTCCGCGGCGACGAGGCGACTATCGAGCAGATCCAGAAGCAGCTCGAGAAGCTTGTCGAGGTGGGCGCCGTGCGCCGGCTCGAGAGTTCCAAAGCAGTCTATCGTGAGCTCGCCCTCATCAAAGTCTCCGCTTCGCACCAGAACCGCTCGGATATCCTGCAAATCGCCAATGTCTTCAGGGCGAGGATCGTCGATGTGTCATCGGAGGTCCTCACCGTCGAAGTCACGGGCGATCAGGAAAAGATAGACGGCCTCATCGAGCTCCTCGCGCCCTATGGCATCCGCGAGCTCGCCCGCACGGGCATAGCCGCCCTCGAGCGCGGGCCCGTACAACTCTCCCTCATTAGCTAGCCCCCGCGGTTTCCAATCGAATCCCGGGGGCGGCGATAATCACAGTGAACTACCCGCTGTCCGCCTAAGGGCGCGGGAGGAGGCATAGCATCATGGCGATCATGTATTACGACAAGGATTGCGATCCTAAGGCGCTCGCCGGCAAGACGATCGCCGTCATCGGCTACGGCAGCCAGGGCCACGCGCACGCTCTCAACCTGAAGGACTCCGGGCACAAGGTCATCGTAGGCCTGTACGAGGGCTCGAAGAGCTGGAAGGAAGCCGAGTCCAAGGGCTTCAAGGTCATGACAGCGGCGGACGCGGCCAAGGCTGCCGATTTCATCATGATTCTCATCAACGACGAGAAGCAGGCGAAGCTCTACAAGGAGAGCATCGAAAGCGGCCTGACAAAAGGGAAGACTCTCGCCTTTGCCCATGGCTTCAACATCCACTTCAAGCAGATCGTACCCCCCAAGGACGTCAACGTCGTCATGATCGCGCCCAAAGGCCCGGGGCACACGGTCCGCAGCCAGTTCCTAGAGGGCAAGGGCGTGCCGAACCTCATCGCGGTGGAACAGGACGCGACTGGCGACGCGAAGAAACTTGCCCTGGCTTATTCCTCCGGCATCGGAGGCGGCAGGGCCGGCATCCTCCAGACCACGTTTAAGGAAGAGACCGAGACCGATCTCTTCGGCGAGCAGTGCGTCCTCTGCGGCGGCGTCACTGCCCTCATGAAGGCGGGCTTCGAGACCTTAGTCGAGGCCGGCTACCAGCCCGAGAGCGCATACTTCGAGTGCATCCACGAGATGAAGCTCATCATCGACCTCGTTGTCCAGAAGGGCATCGGCTTCATGCGCTACTCGATCTCGGACACCGCCGAGTACGGCGACTACACGGTCGGCAAGCGCATCATCACCGAGGATACCAAGAAGGAGATGAAGAAGGTCCTGGGCGAGATCCAGGACGGCACCTTCGCCCGCAACTGGCTCCTCGAGAACCAGGTCGGAAGGCCCTACTTCAACCGCATGCGCGAGATCAACGCCGCTCACCAGTCCGAGAAAGTCGGAGC
>Ga0326727_10020161_pt1 | contig 13276 bp, 7 predicted proteins | sample MB2enrmetagenome_FD_207643 | JGI IMG/M metagenome (GOLD analysis project Ga0326727, IMG submission 207643) | Lab enriched peat soil microbial communities from McLean, Ithaca, NY, United States - MB29MY | ecosystem: Environmental > Terrestrial > Soil > Wetlands > Peat | place: USA: New York...
ACATGGCCGGGGTGGTGCAAACCTTGCAAACGGGCCTGCCACGGTTGGCTGCGGACCAAGACCGGGTGCGGAGCATCTGTGCATGGCCCTGGATTGTTAGTCTCAGCTTGAACGCGAACTAGAATTAAGGACCCGCTCCCGTGAGCTCATCGTTTCCTTCTTTGGCATAAGCTAGTTTTTCGATCTGGCCTCCGCGACTGCCCCCGCTCCCCTCGGCCTTCGGGTTTCGGCCTTCTTTCGGATTTCGGCCTTCGGCCTTCGGATTTCCCCCCTCCCTACACCCCTGGCCTCTTCGGATAAGCTGGCCGCTTGACCTCCGTCGGCGGATGCTGCCGCAACCTCTTCATCACCTCGGCCACGGCCCGCTCCAGTTGCGGGTCGCCGCCCTTGGCCATCGCCGCAGGATCATCCACGACCTCTATGTCCGGGTCCACGCCGTGGCCTTCGATGATCCACTGCCCATTGGTGCTGTAAACCGCGAACGACGGCACGGTCACGCCGCCGCCATCAATCAGCGGCGGCGCGCCGCTGATGCCAATCAAGCCGCCCCATGTCCTCATGCCGATGAGCGGTCCCAGCCCCGACTGCTTGAAATAGAACGGAAAACAATCCCCGCCCGAGCCGCTCCAGCCATTGATGAGCATCGCTTTGGGGCCGAGCTGGCTCACGGGCGGCGTGGTCCAGTCCTTGCCGCTGCGCACCGCCCAATAGTTGCGCAGAGGCCGATCCAGCAACTCGACAAACCGATCCGGTATCTGGCCGCCGCTGTTGAACCGCTCGTCAATCACCAACCCTGGCTTGGTTACCTGGGCCCGCCACATCCGCACCAGTTCGTTCTGGCCATTGATGCCCGTGTCCGGGACATACACATACCCTACCTGACCCTGGCTGAGTTGCTCGACGCGCTTCCGGTTCTCCTCGATCCACGCCAGGTTGCGCAAACGCTCTTCACTCCCCAAGGTCTGGACGAGCACCTCCCGCGCCCCTGCCAGCGTCGGCTTGTCGTTCACGGTCAGGAACACCGGCTTGTCGGCCAGCCCTTGAAAGGCGGCCCAGGGGTCCTCGGTCACGTCCAGAGGCTGGCCATTGATGGCCAGCAGGTAGTCGCCCTCATGCACGTTCGTGATGCCCGGCTGGGTCAAAGGCGAGCGTACTTCGCTGTCCCACGCCGCCGCTTGGACAATGTGCTTGATCCGATAGGCCCCGTTTTCCAGCGAGTAATCGCACCCCAGGTAGCCCACGCTCACCGAAGGGCCTTTCTCAACCTCGCCCCCGCTGCGGTAGGTATGAGACGAGTTCAACTCGGCGATGAGTTCCCCGAGCACATAATTCACGTCCCAGCGCGTCACGGCGTCCTCCAGCAACTTGCCGTAACGCTTCCGCATCTCGTTCCAGTCAACGCCGTGCATCCCCGGGTCGTAGAAATAGTCGCGCTCCAGCCGCCAGGCGTCGGTGAAGATTTGCCGCCACTCGGCCACCGGGTCAACCAGCGCTTCGAAGCTGCCCGTGTTGATCTTCTTGTCCAGCTTCTGCCCTTCCTTGGGCTCAATGATGGCGTAATCGTTGCCTTTGCGCACTAGCAGCTTCTCGCGATTGGCGGAAAGCTCCACGAAGTCCGCGTCCTCCAGCACCGTCTTCTCCTCCCGCTTGTCCAGATCGTAGAAGACAACCGCATTCTTCTCGTCTGCCGAGCCGACCCTCGGCAGACGGCGGTAAAGCAGTTTGCCGGAGATTGCCGCCAGGCTGTCATAACGCCCGGCCTTCGGCGGCAGCACGACCACCCGTTCCTCAAAGCCCGCCAGGTCAATCTCCACCGGCTTCGGCTTCTCTTCCTTCTCCTTAGCGTCTTCCTTCTTCTCCACCTTCTGCTTTTCCGCCTTGCCATCGTCTTTCTGTTTGTCAGGCTTGTTGTCGTCCTTCGTCTTGTCCGTCTTGTCGTCGTCCTTCTTCTTCTCGCTGTCCTCCTTCTTGTCCTTCGTCCTGTCCCCCTCCTCGTCATTGCGCGGGGCGAGCGGGGAGAGGACGTCCTTCCGCAGCGGCACTGCCGCGAGCACGGAGGTATTCGCGTAAATCCAGGTCTCGTCCAACTCGCTGTAGCTGGGCGCGAAGGTGCGGCCCGTGCAGAAGAACAGGTATTTCCCATCGGGATCGAACACGGGCTGCTCGTCATTATAGAAGCCGGAGGTGACCTGGTGCAGCTTATTGGACTTGCAATCGTAAAGCGCGAGGGCCGAGTTGCGGTTGTCCAGGTCCTGCGCCCAGGCAATCCAGCGCGTGTCGGCCGACCAACTGACGGAGAAGCGGCTCAACTCACCATGGTGCATCCAGAGCTGGCGGCCTATCACCTGGTTGGTCTTGCCCTCGAAGTCGAAAAGGTTGATGCGCATCGCCTGGTCCACGAAGACAAGCTTCTTGCTGTCCGGCGACCATTGCGGTCGGTAGCGGAAGCCCGGCCCGAGTTTGCTGAGGGTCTGTTCCCCGACCTGGTTCGTCACGGAGCCGGGTTCGGCATTGCGGACCGTCAGTTCATACTCCCCGGTGCGATCGCTGAAATACGCGATCCACTTGCCATCGGGCGACCATGCCGGGTAACGCTCGGCCACGCCGGAGCTCCGAGTCAAATCCAGCACCACGCCGTGCTCGGCTGGCGCCGAGAAAATGTCCCCGCGCGCCTCGAACAGCGCCCGCTTGCCGGTCGGTGATACCGTCGCGCTGCAGATATGGTCGGAGACGTTCTCGTAATGCGGCTTCAGCGTCGCCCGGTCCGTCACCACGCGGATCTCCACCTCGTGATTCTTCTCCGTCTGCAAATCCAGCAGGTAAAGCCGCCCCGCGTTCTCGAATACAATGTCCCCTGGACCGATGCTGGGGAAATGCACGTCGAATTCCTTGAAGAAGGTCACCTGGCGGAACTTGTCCCTCTTGATGTCGCAGGCCCAGATGTTGGCGCGCTTGTTCTCGTCCCGGTCAGAAAGGAAATACAGCGTATCCCCGTGCCACATGGGGACGGAGTCGGCCGCGGGCGAGTGCGTCAAGTTGCGTGCGGTTATCTTCTCAAGGTCAAACAGCCAGATATCCGGGTTCATGCCGCCGCGGTAGCGCTTCCAAGTGCGGAAATCCACGCTGATGGGCACGTAAGCCAGCGTCTTGCCGTCGGCCGAAATGGCCCCGAACTCCCCGTAAGGCACGGGCAGCTTCTCCGGCAACCCTCCCTGGGCCGACACCCGGTAAAGCTGGTTGAACCGGTTCTTCGGGCTGGTCATCGAGGTCGCGTAAAGGATCGTCTTGCCGTCGGGATACCAGCCGAGCATCCGGTCCGGCGCGCCGTGGTGGGTGACCCGCGCTGGCAATCCCCCCGTGACCGGCATGACGTAAATGTCCTCGTTGCCGTCGTAATCACCGGTGAATGCCAGCAGCGACCCGTCCGGCGAAAAGCGCGGAAACGACTCTTCCCCTCGCGGCGAGCTGAGCCGCACCGCCACGCCGCCGCCCTTTTCGGCGATCCAAATATCACCCGCATAGACGAAAGCAATCTGTGTGGCCGACACCGCCGGTTCCCGCATCATTCGCGCGTCAATTCGCGCAGGCACCATCGGTTGAGCCGGCGCCGCAGGCGCCGCCAGCACGGTGACGACTCCGACCCATAGCCCAAACGCAGTTCGGAGGTTCAGCCGGTGCCACTCGTGCGCGGCCCCCCCGAACCGACAAGCAAAAATAACTTGGCGCATACCCGTCCCGAAGGGACAACCGACAATAGCCCAACGCTTCAGCGTTGGGAATTCGGTGCCGGTTGCGCCAAGTCCCGAAGGGACGGCTGACAACGGTCCGTAGGATAAGGATTTCATATTGTGTTCGAATGCTAATCTACTTTGGCTTCACCTCTGACATCACCACTGTCTTCTCGACCTTCCCCGCGCCGCGTTTGCGCCACCACTCGTTGGCTTGCTCGCGGCCCCAATCGCTCGCCGCCGCACACCTGGCCAGGCTGACCTCGAACGCCTCGGCGGTCGCCGGGCGGTCCGCGGCCTTCTTGGCCAGGCAGCTCATCAACACCTCTTCCAGGTCGGCGGACACCGGTTGGCGCAGCCGCACGGACGGCTTCTCCGGCACGGAACGGACCTGCTGCAGCAGTACCTCCCCGACGCTCAGCCCGGCAAAGACCGTCTCGCCAGTCAGCAGGTAATAGCCCACGCAGCCGAGCGAGTAAAGGTCGCTGCGCGCGTCCACCCGATCGGGATGCTCGACCGCTTCGGGCGACATATAGAGCGGCGTGCCGAGCGTCGCCATCGCGCCCGTCAGCTCCACCTGGCCCTCCATCTTCCGCGCCTTGACCAGCCCGAAGTCCAGCACCTTCACAAAGTCCGGTATGCCGCCGCGCTGGGTAAGGAAGATGTTCGCCGGCTTGACGTCGCGATGCACGAGGCCCTGGGCGTGCGCCTCGGCCAGCGACCCGCACACCTGCCTTAGAATGTGGACCACCCGCCCCTCCGGCTGCGGGCCAAACTCCTCAACCAGTCTATCCAGGGCCAGGCCGTCCAGATACTCCATCGCGTAATAGAACAGGCCATCCGGCGTCCGGCCATAGTCGTACAGCGCGATCGTGTTCGGATGCGTCAGCCCGCACGTCAATTGCACCTCCCGCTCGAACCGAGCGATGGAATACTCGTTAGCCTGCAGCGGATCGAGCAGCTTCACCGCCACGGGCCGGCGCATCAGCGCGTGATGACCGCGATACACCGTGCCAAACCCGCCCGTCCCAATCTCTTCATCTAGCGCATATTGCCCGAGGTGCTTGGCCTGAAGCGCCGCCTTCCGCGCTGACTCCTGCCAGCGCCGCGCCAACCGCATCAGCAGAAACACCGCTATGGCCGCCAGCACCAGCAGCCCGAAGATAAACCCGAAACCCAGCCGCAATACCCGCAACGGGCCCAGCGCCTCCACCATGTCCAGCTCCGTCACCAGCCCCATGTCAAAGTCTTTCAGCCACCGCCACGCCCCGACGGTCGCCTCGCCCGTATAACTACGATAGCCGGCGACATCCACCCCGTCGCGTCCCGCAACGGCCTCTGCTACCGGGCGCGTCAGGGGTTGCTCGGCCCGCCGCATCGGCGACGGCTTGCCCCGGGTCAGGTCCACCTGCGGATCACGCAGCTCCAGCGTCAGAATGGCCTCTGTCCCCGGTGCATCGGGGATTAACCCCAATCGCTTCAGGTCGTCGTCAAATCGGCTGGCCGACAGCAATAGGCCCGTCCGGCTGAACGCGTAAGTCTCCCCGCTCTCGCCGGCGCGCGCGGTGGCCATGATGCGCGTGAAGTCCTTCTCCGGCGCAATGCGCAGACACAAGACCGCGATCACCTTGCCGTCCGTCGCCCGCACCGGCGCCGCCGCAAACATCGTCGGCACGCCCGTGCGAACCTTGCCCTCTTCGCCGGCCAGCATTGCTACGCTGGGGAACGGCGGCGTGACGAGAATCTCCCCCTTCAAGCACCGCCGCAGGCTCTCCGCGTAGCCCGGCGGTAATTGCATCCCGATGACTTGCTCGTTCTCGGCAGCGACCACAACAAAATCCGAATCGAGCACCACATACCCGCTGAAGTCGTAGTGGTCCAGCTCCGGCTGCAGCAGCGTCCGAAGCTCGGCAAGCTGCGGGGAGGCCAGCAGCGTCGCTTTGGAAATCCCCGGTCGTCCGGTTCGCTGCACGATCCCGGCTGCCAGCTCGGCTACCCGGGCATCTTCCGACACCGCCTCCGCGCGCGACTTCATCGTCGCCGCCCAGGCCCGCAGCGCCTCGGTGTTGGCATCCAGGATCGTCTTGAGGTTCCCGGCGATCTGCGCCTTCATCGCCCCCTCCATTTGCCGGCGCACGAACACCCCCACCAACACCAGGATCGCCGCGGTGACCAGTGGCCAGATCCAATATTGGGTGCGCAGGAAGCTCCGTGAGCGCGCCAGCACGCTGCCGCCGCCCGTGGCCGGGGATGCACCCGGTGCGGCAAGTTTGTTCCTGGGCTTCTCGCGGTCGTTCATGGGCCGGACCTGCAGACGATCCACTATTCCGCCCGATAATCCGGGCATACTCCACCCGCCGTCAATCCTCGAATCAACCCACGCCGCGCCGGCTTTCGGCGCCAGCGAGCAAAACCAGGATGCAGGATGGGACCAAGGTCAGGCCACGGCGCGGCAGTGCATAGGGTGGGGAAAAAGCCCCAGGACTACAGGAAGAATACAGGAATAATACAGGGAGAATAGAGGAAGAATCGAGAGCCTCGCGCTAGCAGTGCCGGGCCAGTGCCGCACCGGCAGGCTCTCGGCGCCAACCTTGGGCCAGCATGGTGCCGCCCCACGCCGCCCCCGCTCCTGGTTCTGAACAGGTCGCCTACTGCAGCTTCAGACGCAACACAGTCACCGAGTTGGCGGGAAAGGTGTGACGGAAGGCGGCGCTCGCATCGTCCAGCTTGAACGTTACGGGCTTGACCTTAGTAGGTTGCTCCAACGTGTTCTCGTCTTCGGGTGTGTCGGACGCGAGCACAATGCCCGTGGCGGTCCGGCGGACTCGCGCTCCCTCCAAATGGAGGTCCGTTTCCTGCTCCGCCGCCGACACGTTCACGACCTTGAGGATCACCTCGTTCGCGCGCTTTGCCAGGCTGGCCACGGCGTAAAGCGGCTTCATCGGCTGCCACTTCACATCATGGGTCAGCTTACCATCGAGGAAGCACTTGACGTTCGCCCCCCGCACCTCGATGCGGAGGTCATACCACCGGCCCGTCTCAATGCTCCCCGACACGCTGTTGCCCGAAATCCCGTCCATCTCGATGGCGTGCCGCGTATTGCCCCAGCCGCCGATGTTCCACCACGCCTTGGCCTCCTCGTCCTTGACCAGGAACGGGATCAGAAAGCCCTCCGCGCCCCCCAGCTTCCGCGCCTTCAGGCTGTAGGTGTAATTGCTCCAGCTCTTGTCCCCGGCAAAGGCCCGAATGTTTTCCGTCAGCGCCTTCTGTTTCAGTGCGCCATCCTCCACCGCCCAGTCGCCGCCATGCAGCGTCCAGCCCTTGGTGCCGTCAGCGAAATCGCACGCGAACAGCGTTTCATCGCCGCGCGTGACCTTGATGTCCTTGAACTCCGCCCGGGTGTTCCAGGTGCCGACACCAATCCCGCCGGATCTGGCCGTGGGCGCCACCTCCGGCGCGGTCACCGTGGTCGGCAACACCACATCGCCGCGGTTCACGCTGAACATCTGCTGGACGTAATAGGACGGGATGCCATAGACGCGCGCGCTATCAAAGTCAATCAGGTCGGGGTTCCACTTCTTGTAGTGGACATTGGCAAAGAGCGGTGCGTATGACGCCATCACGACGACATCCGAATTCCGTTCCATCCCGGTCATAAAGGTCGCCTCTCCGATGGCCGCGCGCAGGTTCCCCTGGCCGCAGCCTTGGGTCACCGCGTATTCGCCCACATACACCTTGTGCCCCGCACGATCGTAGGAGTCGTACTTGCCCGCATTGGCGATGAAGAACTCCGGTGTCGAATAGTAGTGCTCGTCCACGATCTCGACAGGCCGGTTGTTCGGCGTGCCACCCCACTCGTCGGCGAGGAGGTTCATCTGCGGATACTTCGCCTTGATTGCGTCGTAGAACAGTGGATAGCGCTCTTGATAGGCGCGGCCACCGTTCTCGTTCCCGATCTCCATGTACTTCAGGTTGAACGGCGCGGGGTGGCCGCTCTTGGCCCGGACCGCGCCCCACGTGCTGTCCACCGGCCCGTTGGCGTATTCGATGGCATCCAGCGCGTCGTGCACAAACTCCCCCATCTTGTCCAGCGGCACCACTTCCCGGTGCGACATGCCGCAGTTGATCACGAAGAGCGGCTCCGCCCCCAGATCCTCGCACATCTGCAGATACTCATGAAACCCGACGCCGTGCGTCGCCTGGTATTGCCAGAGGTTGTATTGCGTTCGGCGCTCCGACGGGTCCCCGATGGTCTGCTTCCACCGATAGGCCAGGTTCATCACCTCGCCTTCCACCCAGCAACCCCCGGGGAAGCGGACGAACCCCGGCTTCAGCCCCGCCAGCATCTCCGCCAGGTCGGGCCGCAAACCGTTCGGCCGGTTCTTCCAGGTCCGCTTCGGAAAGAGCGACACCATGTCCAGCCAAAAGGTGCCCGGCTGGCTGGCGCTGATGACCAGGCGGGCTTTCGGGTCAGTGGCGTTGGGCTTCAGGGAGCAGGTGTAGTGCGACCAATCCGACGCCACGTGCCGAAGCGTTGCCTCGGCATACACAACCCCGCCAAGACTCTCCAGTGAAACGCTCAGCGGCCCGGTGAAACCATCGCCGACCCGCGCTGAGAGCCCGAGTTCGTACGTCTGCCCTTTCGTTACCGACATGCCCCAGTAACCGTTGTTGGCGACACCGGCCCGCCCACCGCCGGTTTGGCCAATCGTCACTCTGAGCGAGTGCGGGTTCTTCGGACTGACTGGTTGGCTGGAGTCCACCGCCAGCTCGCGGTTGACCGCCCCGTTGCCAACCGCTTCCCACCACTCCGGTTTGTCGGAGTCCTCGAAGCTCCGGTTGCGAACCATCTCGGCGTAGATGCCGCCGTCCGCCGAGCAGTTGATGTCCTCGAAGAAGATCCCGTACAGGACAGGGCTGATCGCGTGGCCCGGTTTATCCACCTCCACAGCGATGGACGCCCCTTCGGCGTGCAGGCGGACGGCGGCGACCAATGCAAAAGCAGCGACTAGAGGCAGCGTGATGAAGTAGCGTCTCATACGCGGCCTAATCTGCCGAGGACGCTGCCGGCGGCAAGCAGAATTCGGGCGTTTGAATTCGCTTTGTATGCCAATGCGGCCTATTTTGAGGCCCAAAACCAGAATGTCCGCGCGTGATCTGTATCAAGACCCCATCTGGCAGGCCGACCAGCTTGGCCAGCCGATCCCCGCGTCCCCGCACGCTGTATCGGTTGCCCTTCCACGCTGGCAGGATGTCGTAGGCTACGAGGAAAAGAAGCCCGAGGTAGTCAACGCGCTCACCAGCGGCTACCCGCGCTTCTTCATCCATGCCGGGGTGCAGGAACTGGCGCGGCAGATTGGCGGCGGTCAGCCTTGCCTGCCGTTTCCATCCCTCCGCGCCGCCCGCCTGTGCGCTGGCTTCATCGAACGCACCAGCGGCGAGCAGGCGAAGGTGGTGGCGTCTCGGGGCATCCACGGCGTTGTGACCAGCGAGGTTGGCACGGCCCCCATGCGTGCCTTCTGGCAGCATACTGGGCTGATCGTTTCCACCCGCCGCGCCGAGGCTCACTTGGCCGGGCGCGCGCCGATGGCCGAAGCCGAGGCCGTGTGCCGGTCCTTGCGGCGGCAGCTCGCCGGGTTTTACGACTGCGCGGAAGACGACGTTTTCCTGGCCCCGACCGGGATGGCCGCCCAATTCGCCGCGCTCCAGGCCGTCATGCAGCGGAATCCCGGCCGGCCCACGGCGCAACTGGGGTTTCCGTACGTTGATTCCCTGAAACTCCAGCAGAAGCTCGGCCACGGCGCAATTCTGCTGCACCACCTGGAGAGCATTGAAAGCGAGTTGAAGGACTTGCTGCGCCGACAGCCGCTCGCGGCGTTCTTCTGCGAAATCCCCGGCAATCCCTTGCTCGGATGCGCCGACGTCCGCCGGATCAGCCCAATTCGCCGCGGGCACCGCGTGCCACTGGTGGCCGACGACGTGGTCGCCACTCCAGCCAATGTGGACCTTGGCGATTACGCCGACCTCATAGCCACCAGCCTCACCAAGTTCATCGCCGGGACGGGCGACGTAATGGGCGGTGCCCTAATCTGTAATCCAAAGTCCCCCTTTTACCACGAGCTCAAACCCATCGTCAGCGCCCAGCAGGAGGATCTACTCTGGGGCGAGGATGCCGTCGTGCTCGACGCGCAGGCGCGAACTTTCCCCGAGCGGATGAAACACCACAACCAGAACGGCGTCCTGTTGGCCGAACGCCTGCGCCGCCATCCGGCGGTTGAACGCGTCTGGTACCCCAAATGGGAGTTCAGCGAGGCCTACGAGGCCGTGCGGCGCCCGGACGGCGGCTGGGGAGCCCTCCTCACCTTGCTTCCCAAGCATGGGGCCACGAGGTCCCCGGCCATTTACGACCGCCTCGCTCTCTGCAAGGGGCCGAGCCTGGGCACGGTCTTCACCCTCGCCTGTCCGTTTACCCTCTTGGCGCACTATACCGAACTGGAATGGGCCGAATCGTGCGGCGTCTCGCGCCACCTCATTCGCGTCTCCGTGGGGCTGGAAGACCCGGAAGACCTGTGGCGGCGGCTCGAGCGGGCATTGGTGGGCCCGTGAGCTTGCCTCGTGAACAGACTACCAATTCTCATTACGGCGAGGGGTCGTAGGGTAGAGCGCGTCACTCCGTGCGCGCCGTTCGCTCGCAGGCGCCCCAGGGCCCGCGCGCACGGAGTGACGCGCCCTGCCAACCTGACAAAATGAGAATTACTTTGGACAGGCGCTCGAGTAGTGCCAGTGGGTTCCAGGACGAGCAACAGGTGCTGCTGCCCGAAGCGGTTGTCAAGCCCGCGCTGCGGGATAAGCCGCTGTTGCGCGGCTTGCTGGCCGTGGGTGCGGGGTGTTCTCCGCGGGCCACTGGCCAGCTTCGCCGCCGCGCGCAGGGCATCGGCGAAGCGTTGCTGGTCTATTGCGTTAAAGGCGGCGGCTGGTGCGAGCTGGCCGGGCAGCTCCACACCGTGCGCGCGGGCGACCTGCTGGTGCTGCCGCCCGGTGTCCCGCATACCTGCGGCGCCCACGTCTCCAACCCCTGGACCATCCACTGGGCCCAGGCAGCCGGCGGGAACCTCCGCGAATACCTGAACGAATTGGGGGTCTCCGCGAAAGCCCCACTGGTCTGGATGGGTGAAGACCTGCAAGTGGCCCGGCTGTTCAACGAGGTGTTGAAGACCCTGGAGCAGGGGTCTTCGTTCCTGAATCTCCTGCACGCCTCGCATACGCTGGCGCACCTGCTGGCCCTGATGATCCGACATCGCCATGAGCGAATCCGCGACACCTCGGACAGCGTTCAGAAGGTGGCCGAGGGGATTATCTACATGAGCGAGCACCTCAACGAACCGATGCGCGTCAGCGCGCTGGCTGCCCTGGCCAATCTCTCCCCAGCGCATTTCACAGTGTTGTTCAAGGAACAGACCGGCTGCTCGCCGCGAGACTACCTCCACCTGCTGCGCATTCACTCTGCGTGCCAGTTGCTCCGCAGTTCAGCCTTGCACGTGAAGGAAATTGCCTCCCGGCTCGGTTACCAGGACCAGTTCCACTTCTCCCGCCAGTTCAAAGCCTTCCAAGGCGTCTCGCCGACCGAGTATCGGGAAGGCAGGCCAGCACGCCGAGAAAGTGCTTAGGCTGCGCCGCGTGGTTCCAATAGCCGTCGCGGAAGGTCCCGCCGTCGGTGCATCCCTCGGCGCATCCCAAATCCTCCCACGATTCCTTCATGCCAATCTGCGATTTGTCCATTCCAATCCCGGCCCTGGGCGGACTACCGTTGGTCTGTATGACGCACAGTGCAGACACCGCCGCACCGATCCCCGCTCTCTCAAACCCCGGACCCGAGCCCCAACCCGCCGCCCCCGAGTCCCAGCCCACTTCGGACTTCGCACTTCGGACTTCGGACTTCCGCTTCCAGCGACTCGCCATCTCCAGTCCCGCCGACCTGCGCTTCGGGGTCGCGCCTAACCCATTGACCACGCGCCACGGTCTGACTATCGGAGGCGGCCTGGTTTATCCCGAAATCAATTTCACCCTGCCGCCCATGTTCGTGGATCAGACCACGATGCCGGAAGTGCGGGCGCAGTATCAGCAGATCATCACCGGCGTCTTGCACCGCGCCGTGGAGCTGGAAGCTCCTGGGCTCGTGGTGGAGTTTGAGACCTTGCCACCGATGACCGAGAACCCGGCTTGGGGCATCGAGCTGGCGCGTATCCTGCTCGACGGCATGGCCGAGGCCGAAGCGAAGTACGGCCTCAAGAGCGTGCTGCGCATTACCCCCAACGACACGCGCGAGATGGTACGCCCTCCCCGCATGAGAAGCGGCCCGCTCTACGAGGCTATGCTGGCGACCTTCGACGGCTGCGCTGCCGCCGGCGCCGAGTTGCTCAGCATCGAATCAGTCGGTGGCAAGGAGGTTCATGACGAGGCATTGATGATGGGCGACCTGCGCGGCGTCATCTTCGGGCTCTGCGTGCTGGGCGTGCGCGACATGCGTTTCCTGTGGACCGAGCTGGACCGGATCGCCCGCAAGCACGGCGTCCATTGCGCCGGGGACACCGCGTGCGGCTTCGGCAACACCGCCATGGTGCTCGCTGAACAGAAGATGATTCCGCGCGTCTTTGCCGCCGTCGTGCGGGCGGTATCCGCCGTGCGCACGCTGGTGTGCTATGAGTGCGGCGCCGTGGGGCCCGGCAAGGATTGCGGCTATGAGAATCCCATCCTCAAGGCCATCACCGGCTTCCCGATGGCCATGGAAGGCAAGACCGCCGCCTGCGCTCATTTCAGTCCACTGGGCAACATTGCCGCGGCCACCTGTGACACCTGGAGTAACGAGTCGGTGCAGAACATTAAGCTCTTGGGCGGCATGGCCCCCACCTGCTACGTCGAACAACTCATCTATGACTGCCGCCTCATGAACGAGGCTCTGGCCGATGGCCGCGACGCCGCCCTGCTCTTCCGCAAATGGCTGGTCTCCTCCGACGCCTCCCGCGACCCGCAGGCCTACGTGCTCACGCCCGACAGCGCCATCGCCATCGCGCAAGCCATCGTCACCGCGCCCACGCCCTATGACGCCGGCAAAGCCGCCGCCCTTACCGCCGTGCGGCTCCTGCGCGACGCCGACCGCGACGGCGCCCTGCGGCTCCAGCCCCGCGAAGTCCCCTGGCTGGACCGCCTCCAGAAAACCGTCGAAGCCCTGCCGGCCACGGAAACTGAGTTCATCGAGGAGATGATGGCCGAGGTGGACACCACCAAATTCGTAGCTGCGGATTACGAGATCCGCTAACCATCTCTGTTAATCTGCGGTCGTCCCCCTGCCGCCGCCTGACTGTCTCAAATATCTACGCCAACGCGCCCGGACGGGACGCTCGCCGGCCCGCGATCTGGTGCTGCCTGGGGTGCGACAGCCCGAGCAGGAACCTCTCGAACGGTGTGGCGGTTGCTCGTTCGGGATCGTCGTCCGATAGGACAACCTCCAGATCGCGAATCCGCAGTTTGTGCGCAACTTTCAGGGCCTT
>Ga0326727_10020163_pt1 | contig 13275 bp, 10 predicted proteins | sample MB2enrmetagenome_FD_207643 | JGI IMG/M metagenome (GOLD analysis project Ga0326727, IMG submission 207643) | Lab enriched peat soil microbial communities from McLean, Ithaca, NY, United States - MB29MY | ecosystem: Environmental > Terrestrial > Soil > Wetlands > Peat | place: USA: New York...
GGTACTCCTTCCAGCCCGACCCGGAGAGGTGGCTCCGGACCACGCACTCGACGTCGATGCGCTCGGCCCACGCGCAGTGCATCGTGCGCTCCCGCCACTCAGCCCAGATCTCGGGCGGCAGGGCGTCGGGGCGGTCGGGGAGGAGGTGGTTGGCCACGATGTGGCCGGTCCGGGCGAACCACCAGCGCGAGATCTGGGTGAGCACCCGCCCCTTCTCGGGGATGGGGTCGGGGAGCACCACGTCGAAGGCGGAGATGCGATCGGTGGCAACCATCAGCAGCGTCCCGTCGTCGAGGACGAAGGTGTCGCGCACCTTGCCTCGCCGGAAGACCTCGAGGCCCACGTCCGCTGCGGAGATCATCACCTCGGTCATGGCATCCCTCCTCCGATCCCCGCCTCGACGGCGAGCTTCGGACGCTCGTGGGGGGTCGCGGTGGAGGACGGCGCGCGGATCTCGAGGCCGAGCCGGCGGTAGGTGTCGTCGATCCCGGCGAGGTAGGCGCCGAGGTCGAAGCAGCGGTCCAGCACCTCTGCCGGGAGGGCCGCGCCGAGCTCGGATCTGACCAGCGCCTCGAATCCGGCCTCCCCGTCGCGGGCCCGCTCGGCGAGCGCCTGGACCTCGCGGTAGGCGTCCTCGCGGGACCGGCCGGCGACGATCAGGGCGTCGAGCACCCGGGGCGAGCAGGTGATCCGGCCCAGGACCTCGACGTCCGCCAGCATCTTGTCAGGATGGACATGAACTTGGAGAACGAGGCGGGTGCAGAGCTTCAGCATGTAGTCGGCCAGGGCGCACGCGTCGGGGAGCACGATCCGCTCGGCGGACGAATGGGAGATGTCGCGCTCGTGCCAGAGGGCCACGTCCTCCATGGCGGTCAGGGCGTGGCCGCGGAGCACCCGGGCCATGCCGCAGACCCGCTCGGAGAGCACCGGGTTGTGCTTGTGGGGCATGGCCGAGGAGCCCTTCTGCCGCACCGCGAAGGGCTCCTCCAGCTCGGCGACCTCGGTCTGCTGGAGCAGCCGGATGGTGGTGGCGAGCCGCTCCAGGCTGGCCCCCAGGATGGCCATCGCGGTGACGAAGGCGGCGTGGCGGTCACGGGCCAGCACCTGGGTGGCGGCGGCGGCAACGCCGAGCCCCAGCCCGCGGCAGACGTGATCCTCGACCTCGACCGGTACCGACGTGTGCGTCCCCACCGGACCGCTGACCTGACCGACCGCGACCTCCGCCGCGGCGGCGGCGAGGCGCATCCGGCCCCGCCGTATCTCGTCATAGTGGTTGGCGAGCTTGACGCCGAGGCTGAGCGGCTCGGCGTGAGCTCCGTGGGTCCTGCCCGGCATCAGGGTGAGCCGGTGGCGGACCGCCTGCGCCGCCAGCGCCTCCTCCAGGTCGGCGGCGTCGTCGTCGATCTGCCGGGCGGCATCCCGGAGCTGGGTGGCCAGCGCGGTGTCGACGATGTCGGACGAGGTGAGCCCGAGGTGAAGGAAGCGGCCCTCGTCGCCGACCCCCTCCTGCACCGCCTGGACAAAGGCGGCGACATCGTGGCCCTGCTCGGCCTCCAGCTCGGCGATCCGCGCCGGATCGATGCGGGCGTGCTCCCGCAGCAGCCGGGCCGACTCTTCCGGAACCCGCCCGATGGCCGCCCAGCCCTCCACCGCCAGGAGCTCGACCTCCAGCCACCGCCCGAGCCGGGACTCGTCGCTGAAGACGGCGGCGATCGCGGCCGGGGTGTAACGCGGGATCACGTGGGCCAATTCTATTCGGTGTCGGACGCCGAGCCGGGGCGCAGGAGATGGGTTGGCATGGAGGGGGACGCTGCAGCTCCCGGGAGCCCCCCGGACCCGCCACCGTATACTGCCGGCGCCGATCCCCGGCAGGCTCGGGGTGGTTGCCGGCCGCGCGTGTCCACAAACCCACGCCGTGAGATGAGCAGCCCCGTAACTCGAAGCAGCGCCCATCCGTTCACCCATCGCACACGCCTGGGGATGGGGTACGTGTGATGACGCTTCCCCGGGCCTACGAGGATCAACTCGTCGAGCGCGCCAAGTCGGACGCCGACGCCTTTGGGGAGCTGTACGACCACTACTTCGGGCAGATCTACCGGTTCGCCTACAGCCGGACCCGGAATCGGGATGCCGCCGAGGAAGTCACCCAGGAGGTCTTCATGAAGGCACTCCGGGCGATGCCGCGCTACCGGCCCTCCGGGCACCCCTTCAGCTCCTGGCTGTACCAGATCAGTGCCAATGCGATTGCCGACCACTTCCGCCAGCAGCGTCCTCAGGCGAGCCTGGACGTCGCCATGGAGATCGTCGACCCGTCCCGCCCGGTGGCGGAACGGGTGGTCGAGTCGGCTGAGGCGGCGCGGGTCTGGGCGGCGATCGACAGCCTCCCGGAGCATCAGCGCACCGCCATGACCCTGAAATTGGGCGAGGACCTGAAGCTGGCTCAGATCGCCGAGATCATGGGCAAGAGCGAGGGCGCCATCAAGCTGCTCATCCACCGCGGCATGGTCGGCGTCCGGCAGCGGCTGGGCGTGAGCGCGGTCGCCGGGGAGGCGCCGTGAGCGAGCGCCGCGACCGCTTCGACCCCGAGCTCGCCGAGCTGTTCGGCGACGACCCCGAGCTGCTCCGGCTCGCCCAGCAGGTGCGCGAGAGCCGGCCCGAGCCGGACTTCGACCCAAGATTCCGGGCGGTGCTGCGCGCCCGGCTCATGGCCGAGGCGGAGAGGGCCCCGGCCCCACGCCCCGGCTTCCGGTTCGCGCCCGAGCGTCTGGCGGCATGGGGGTCGCTGGCGCTGGGCGCCGCCCTGGTCGCCGCCGCGGTTGTGGTCGGCGTCGCCCACGCCCCCTCGGGCGGGCTGGCGGTGGTCGCCTCCAACGTCAGCCATCACCAGTCGGTCGACCCCCACCAGGCCATCACCCTCAGCTTCAACCAGCCGATGGACGAGCAGTCGGTGCTCGCCGCCCTGAAGATCGAACCCGCCACGCAGGTGACCGTGACCTGGGAGAACCCCGAGACCGTCGTGGTCACCCCCATCCACCCGCTGGCCGCGGACACCGACTACCAGGTCACCATCCCCCAGGGGTCGGTGCACAGCCAGAGTGGCCAGACCCTCACCTCGAGCGTGACCATCGACTTCGGCACGGCGCCGGCGACGCCCAGCCCGACGGCCTCCCCAGCACCGGCGCTGCAGCTGGAGACGATCGGGCCGGCGGCCGGCGATGCGCAGGCCTTCTGGGGCCCCGAGGGCGCGCCCGGCGCCACGGATTCCACCGGGGTCGAGGCCACCCCGGCGGTCAGCCCGTCCCCGTCCCCGTCTCCGTCGCCCGCGCCGTCGGCGAGCCCGGCGAGTTCGCCCAGCCCCTCGGCATCCGGCACCCCCGTCCCGACACCGGCGGAGGGGGCGTATGTCTTCCCCACGGGCCAGGCGGCGGTGGCGCTCAGCGGGGCGCCCGCCTCAGCGGTGGCGGTCTCCCCGAACGACCTGTATGTCGCCCTCGCGGTCGTTGAGCCCGACGGCGACGCCGAGGTCGTCGTGGAGAACGCCGACGGCAGCCAGCCCAGCCAGCTCTGGCCGACCGGGTCCATCGCCGGGGCCCCGGTGACCGCACTGGCCTGGGACGGCGACAACCAGATCGTCTTCGTCACCCCCGAGGGGATCGACGCCGTGGATCTGGACGACCAGTGGTCGAAGCTCTACACCTTCGCCGCCGGTGGCTCGGCGACGGGCGCAGTGCTCGCCGCGGACGGGAAGTACGTGTTCCTGCCCGCCGCCGACCTCCCCGCCTCTCCGTCCACCTCCGTCTCCCCATCCCCATCCGCCACCTCCTCGCCGTCCGGCTCCGCGGTCGCGACGACGGCCACCCCCGGGGCGTCGCCCACCCCGAGCTACCTCCCCACCGCGGCGGACGGCTGGCTGCTGACGCTCCCATCCGATGGCGCCCAGCCGGCGGCCCCCACCCAGCTGCCGGGCAGCGTGAGCGGGGTGGTGACCTTCAGCGGAGCGGGGGATGAGGTCGCCTGGGTGGACGCGAGCGGGGACCCGACCACGGTGCTGGAGGCGCCCACCTCCGATCCCACGAAGATGACCGCGGTTCCCGGGGCCCCGCCCGCGGGAATCGAGGGGCTGGCCCTCGACGCCCACGGCGCCACGGTCGCCTACGACCTCGGTCCTGGCGGCCTCGAGGTCGAGACGGCGGCCGGCTCGGTGCTCGGCACCTCGACCGACGAGGCCAGCTCGCTGGCTTTCTCCCCGGACGGGACCCAGCTCGCCCTGGTCGCCGCCGGCAGCCTCGACGTGGCCCAGGTCGAGGCGTCCTCGACTCCCTCCTCTCCCTCCTCCGCGTCGGCCTGCGCGGGCGCCGACCAGGTGCTGAGCCAGTTCGTCGACGCCCAGGTGACCCACGACCTGACCGCCCTCGCCCCTCTGACCGCTCCCGGGACTCCCTCGGGCGGGACCGTCACCCCGGCGTCGGTCGACCGCGGCTACGTCATCAGCTCCAGCTGTGCCGCGGCCGGTGGGCCCGCTCTCACGGCGTCAGCACGGCTGATCGTCGACCCCACCGGCAGCTCGCCGGGACAGCTCACCGACGAGACCGTGATCCTCGCGCAGAGCGACGGGCAGTGGCTGGTGACCGGGCTGTCGGTGCCACCTCTGAGCGCCCTGGGCAGCGGTCCGCACGTCCTGAGCGTCGCCACCACTCCACCCGCGGCGGGCTCGGTCAGCCCGGAGACGGTGGTGACGGTCACCTTCGACTCCGACCTCGACGCCTCCAGCGTCACCGCCACCTCGCTCTCGCTGCAGACCGCCACCGGGCAGGCGATCCCGCTGCTCGGCGCGCCCACGTACGACGTCGACACCCGCGAGGCGACCCTGACCGTGGCCGGCACGCTCACCGCGGGGACCGAGGTCGTGGTGGGAACCGCCATGGCCGACATCGACGGCGGCCACCCGCCCGCCTCATCCATCTATCCGGTGGGCGGCTAGCTCGCCACCACCACCGCCGCGGCCACGGCGGCGACATGGGCGGGGTCGCGGAGCAGCCGGTCGAAGCGCTTGCGCTTCACCTCCCACTCCTGGGCGGCGGCCACCAGGCCAGGATGGTCATCGATGAAGTGGGTGGAGTACTCGCCACGCTGGAAGTCGGCGGAGTCGAGGACGGCGAGGTGGTACGGGATGTTGGTCCGGATGCCGGTGACGGCGTATTCGACGAGCGCCCGGCGCATCCTGCCGATGGCGAGCTCACGGGTCGGTCCCCAGACGATCAGCTTGGCGATCATCGGGTCGTAGCGGGGTGACACCAGCCCCGGCCCGGTGAGGGCGGAGTCGACGCGGACCCCGGGACCGGAGGGCTCGTGGTAGCCGGTGACCCGGCCCGGGGAGGGGAGGAAGCCCTGGGCGTAGTCCTCGGCGTTGATCCGGCACTCGATGGCGTGACCCTGGGGGACGATCTGCTCCTGGCGAAGGCTCAGATGCTCGCCCGCCGCGATCCGGAGCTGCTCGGCGACCAGATCCACGGAGTACACCGCCTCGGTCACCGGATGCTCGACCTGCAGCCGCGTGTTCATCTCGAGGAAGAAGAAGTCGCCCTTGGAGTAGATCATCTCGACGGTGCCGGCATTGACGTAGCCGACCGCCCGAGCGGCGCGGACGGCGACCTCACCCATCCGGCGGCGGGCCTCGGGGTCGATGACCACCGACGGCGCCTCCTCCAGGATCTTCTGGTGGCGCCGCTGGATCGTGCACTCGCGCTCGCCGAGGTGGATGACGGCGCCATGCGCGTCGGCCAGCACCTGGATCTCGATGTGACGGGGCTCTTCGACATAGCGCTCCAGAAAGACGGTGGCGTTGCCGAAGGCACGCTCGGCTGTGGAGCGGGCGGCCTCCAGGCCACTGCGCAGCTCCGCGGGGTCGCGGGCGATCCGCATGCCGATGCCGCCGCCGCCGGCCGAGGCCTTGATCAGCACCGGGTAGCCGATCTCGGCGGCCACGCTCTCCGCCTCCTGGGCATCCGCGATCGCGCCACTGCCGGGGACGACGGGCACCCCGGCAGCCCGCATCCGCTCTCGGGCTGGCACCTTCTCCCCCATCGCCGCCATCGCCTCCGGGGGTGGACCGATGAAGACGAGGCCGGCGTCGGCGCAGGCCCGGGCGAACTCCTGGTTCTCGCTGAGGAAGCCGTAGCCGGGGTGGATCGCCTCGGCGCCGGTCGTCCTGGCCGCCTCCACGATCCGCTCGACGTCGAGGTATTCGCTCCGGGCTCCCGTCGATCCGCTGCCGGCGGCGGCCGGGGAGCCGAGCTCCACCGCCTCGTCGGCGAGAAGCGTGAAGGGGGCGCCGCGATCGGTCTCGCCGTGCACCGCCACGGAGCGGACGCCCAGATCCCGGCAGGCGCGGATCACCCGGATCGCGATCTCTCCCCGGTTGGCGACGAGCACCTTGCCGAACACGGGAGGAATGGTGCCATCGAGAGCGCTGCGACCGGCTCCACCGGACGGAGCGCCCCCGCCCGGTGGCTCCCCACCCGGGTGCATCATGGAGGCCGGTCCGAGGTGAGCGAGGAGAGGAGCGATGCCCAAAGACGCAGACGAGGCGTGGCGGGAGGTGGGCCGGCACGTCGGCGACCTCGGCTCCCGGATCCACGACCACTACCGTCACCAGGTGGAGGAGTGCGAGCACCCGGCCGGCGAGACCGCGCATGGGGTCGCCGACGTCCTGGAGACCCTGAGCCGCCAGGTGGAGAGCGCCTTCGAGGCCCTCGGGCAGGCCTTCCATGATCAGACGGTGCGGGAGGAGGCGCTGCGGGCATCCCGGGCCTTCGCCGACGCCGTGGAGGCGTCCGTCGCCGGCCTGGGCGACGAGGTCAAGAAGGCGAGCCGGCGGACGTCCAAGCGGCACGACGGGTAGCGCCCGGCGCCGCTCCGGCGTGATGGGCCGGCGCGCCGGGTAGGATCGGGCTGCGAATGGAGTACCGGCGCCCCTCTCCGCGGATGTGGATCGCCCGCCAGACGGTGCTGGGGCTGTCCAGCCTGCTTCTCGCGGCCATCGTCGGCACGGCCGGCGTGATCCTGTGGGGCGGCCGGGGCGGCCTGATCGGGATCGGTGTCTGCCTGGCCCTCGCCGCCGCCACCTGGTTCGTGGAGCGCGGGCGATACCGGTCCTGGGGGTACCTCGAGCGGGATGAGGATCTGGTGGTGCGCCGCGGTCTGGTCTTCCACCGGCTGACCGTCGTCCCCTTCGGGCGGATGCAGTTCGTGGACGTCACCGCCGGCCCGGTGGATCGCCTCTTCGACCTGGCCACGGTGCAGCTCCACACCGCGGCCGCGGCCACCGACGCGCGCATCCCCGGACTTCGCAGCGCCGACGCCGCCCAGCTCCGCGACCGGCTGGCAGCTCTCGGCGAGGCCCGGACCTCGGGGATCTGATGGGCGCCGCCAGCCCCCAGGCTCCGGCTCTGGCCGGCACCTGGTGCCGGCTCCATCCGCTCTCCCCCCTCGCCCGCGTCGGGATCAGCCTCGGGGTGATCGTGGCGGCGGTGGGCATCCCCACCGTCTCCGGCGGACAGGCGTCCTCGGGAGGGCTGGGGGACCTGATCGTGGTGGTGGCCGTGGCGCTGCTGGCGATGGGCACCGCCGTGGTCTCGTGGCTGGTCACCCGCTGGCGGGTGGTCGGCGACGAGCTCCAGATCGACACCGGGCTGATCTACCGGCAGTCGCTGCGCTTCCCGCTCCGCCGCGTCCAGGCGGTGGACATCGTGGCGCCGCTGACCGCGCGCCTGCTCGGTCTGGCCGAGGTGCGGGTGATCTCCGCCGGGACCGGGCACCATCAGCACGGCCGCCTCGCCTACCTCAGCAACCAGGATGCCGCGGCGGTGCGGGCCCAGCTGCTCGCCCTGGCCCACGGGCTCGCCGCCGAGACCCCGGAGCCGCCCGCCCTGCCCCTCTTCCGGGTCGACAACGGACGGCTGATCGCCGCCAGCCTGCTCCGCGGAGCCTGGCTGGTGGTGCTGGTGCTGGTCGCCGTGGTGGTGATCCTGGCCGCCGTCTCCCCGGCCGGAGCCGGGACCGCCGCCGGACGGGGCGGGACCGAGGCCGCCGCCTCGCTGCTGAGCGGGATCGTGACCGGCGTCCTCGCCCTCGGCCTCGACGTCGCCCGGTCGGTCAACGGCGACTTCGACTTCACGATCGGCGAGGCCCCCGACGGCCTGCGTCTCCGCCGAGGACTCCTCCAGAAGCGTCACGAGACCATCCCCTACGGCCGCGTCCAGGCCGTGCGCCTCATCCAGCCGCTGCTTTGGCGGCCGTTCGGCTGGGCCCGGGTCGAGCTGGACGTCGCCCGCCAGCCCGAGGCCCGCGGCCAGGGGGAGGCCCGGCAGCTCGCCCACCTCCTCGCCCCGGTCGCGACCATGGAGCAGGCCCGATGGCTGATCGGCCGGGTGGCTCCGGGAGCCCCGGCGACGCTCACCCGCTCGGGCGCGCCGCCGCGGCGGGCGCTGGTGCGCGCCCCCCTGATGTACCACTACCTCTCGATCTGGCACGACCAGCGCTGGCTGGTGACCCAGACCGGCCGAGTGCGCCCGGCGACGGTCATCGTGCCCCTGGAGAAGGTGCAGAGCATCCGGCTGAGCAGCGGTCCGCTGCTCCGGCTGCTCCGCCTGGCCAATCTCCGGGTGGACACCGCGGGCCGGCGCTGGGTGGGCGAGGCGCTCTGCCGCGACCAGGCGGAGGCGGCGGCGCTGGTCGACCAGCTCAGCGAGCTGGCCCGCCGCGCCCGCCGGCTCAGCTGGTGACGATGACCGGGGTCCCCAGCGGCGTCCAGTCGTAGAGCCAGCCCATCAGCGAGGTGGGGATGTGGATGCAGCCATGGCTGGCCCAGTCCTGGTCGACGTCGTACTGACTGCCGGGGCCGAACGCGCTCTGATTCTCCCAGTAGGCGTCGTGGAGGAAGAAGCCACCGGCCTCGTACTCCATGGCCCACTGGACCCAGGTGGGCGGGTACCAGCCCGGCGACCCCGGCGGGTAGGTGGTGATCATCTCGAACGGGGAGGCCTTGTAGAAGACCGCGAAGGATCCTGTCTCGGTGGCGAAGCCGGGCCGGCCGGTGGTGACCGGGGTGGCATTCACCACACAGCCGTTGTCGTAGAAGACGGCCTCCTGGAAGGTGATGCTGACGGTGATCACCTTCCCCTGTCCGCCACCCACCTGGTGACCGCACAGGTCGCTGGTGAGATCGGCGTTGATGGCCGACTGGAGGCCGATCTCCTGGGACTGCAGGGCGTCCAGCTCGTCGTAGGTGGTGTCCCCCAGGAAGCTCTGGTCCAGCGTCTGGTACTCGCTCAGGTAGGTCGCGGAGTTGGGCGTCCCCTCCGCCGCCGCCTGATCGGCGAGCATCTCCAGGGGTCGCATCTCGCCATCCAGCTCATCGTTCAGGGAGAAGAGCTGGTTGAGCTGGAAGAGGGCGGTGTAGAGGAGGTCGGAGGTCTGGGTGGGGTCCGCCCCGGTCGCCTCCTCATCCTGGAGCTGAGCCAGGAGGCTGGGGACCTCGCCAGGATCGAGGTTGTCCTGGCTGGCCTGGCTGACCGCGGCGGTAGCCTGGGAGATCAGTCCCGGCGGCCCGCCGGCCACGGCCACCTCCGCCTGGATCATGGCCTGCTGCTGGGCGGTGGCGACGTCGGTGCGGGCGGTGTCGAGCTGCACCTGCCAGGGACCGACAAGCGCGGCGATCTGATCGGGCGTGGTTGCGGCGCTCAGCTCCGCCGGCCAGCTGTTGCCAGCCGCGGCCTCCGCCGGCGACAGCATGGTCTGCTGCTGGCCCACCTCCAGCTGCCAGTCGAAGAGGATCAGCTCGGCCCGGTCCCGCTGGACGGTCATGGCAGCGGCGTAGGCGGCGTTGGTGGCCCGGGTCAGCGAAGCCAGCAGGCCCTGCCCGTCGGTGGTCCACCAGATCGGCGACCACGACTGCCCCCTGGGGCGCTTGGCGCTGAGCCGGGCTCGGAGGGGAGCGATGCTGGAGGCGGGGACGCCGACGGCGACGTCGTGGGTCCACGTCTGCTCCAGGCTGGCGGCCTGAGCGTCGAAGGCGGAGCTCCGGTCCGAGCCGACCACGGTCATCCCGGCCACGCCGGCGAGCAGGCAGCCGGCGACGGTCACGGCGGCGAATCGGGCGGCGCGGGTGGGGCTCATGTGCTCTGGGGGAGGAACGCCGGGAGCAGTCCCGACGTTACGTGAGATGGGGCGGGGCGGGTCGTGGCGGTTCGGGGGCGACGGAGGGCATCGAGGAGGCTCGGCGGGGGCGTCCTCATTCGATGTCGAGGATAGGGGCTCGAGGGCCCACCACGTCGCCCTCCCGCACGTGGACGGCGACGACGGTGCCCGCCCGGATGGCGGGGATGTCGTTCTGCATCTTCATCGCCTCGAGGACGGCGACGACGTCACCGACCTGGACCCGGTCGCCGGGACGGACGGCCACCTTGAGGATCAGACCCTGCATCGGTGCGGTGACCGTGCCGCCGCCGACCCGCGGCGGGGCGGCCGGCCCCGGCGCCGCGGTGGTCGGGAGCGAGGCGGCGCCGGCGCCGAAGACGCGGACCTCGTAGCTCTGGCCGTCGACCTCGACACGCAGCTCTCGCACCTCCCCGGCAGGGTCTCCGCCGGCCGCCTCGATGGCCGCGGCCGCCTCGGGCGGGGAGGGACGGACGCCTCCAGTGTCGGCGCCCGCCGCCGGCGCCGGAGACTCCTCGTCGCCGAGCCGCTCCACCGCCGCCTCGCCCCGGGCAAAGGCCAGGAAGTCGGCGCCGAAGAGGGCGTAGGTGACCAGCGCCTCCGGGTCGGCCCGCACTCCCTCCCGGGCCAGCTCCCGGCTGGCCGCGGGCAGCCCCGGCTCGAGCAGATCGGCGGGCCGGCAGGTGATCGGCTCCTCGCGCCCGTTGACCAGCTCGCGGACGTCGGGGTCGATCGGCTCGGGCGGGGTGCCGAAGAAGCCCAGGCAGTAGTCCTTGATCTCCTGGCTGATGGTGGCGTAGCGGTCGCCCTCGAAGACGTTGTAGACGGCCTGGGTCGTGATCACCTCGGGCAGGGGGGAGACCGGCGGCGGGTCGCCCAGCTCCCGTCGAACCCGGGAGATCTCCGCCTCGACGTCGGGAAGCCGGTCGAGAGCGCCGCGCTCGCGCAGCTCGGCGATGCCGTGGCCCATCGCCGAGATGGGGAGCATCCCGCGCAGCGCCGCTCCGTCGAAGCGCCAGAGCGCGGGGTCAATCGAGTCCGCGTAGAGGGGAGCGATCTCCTCGAGCAGGTGGGCCACCCGGGTCACCGGCTCCAGCTCCATGCCGGTGCTGTCCTCGGTGTCGGCCAGCGCGGCGATCAGCGCCTCGGCGGGGGGGAGGGCCGCCCCCCCGCCCAGCGGCGAGGCGCAGACATCGGCCCGCACGGCTCCGGCGCGGTGGGCGGCCTGGTAGGCGAGCGCGGCCTGCCCCGCCTGGGCGCAGAAGCTCAGCGTGACCGGAAGGCGGCTCGCATCGGCGACGGCAGCGACGAGCGCCCCGGCGCGCGCGGCGCCGGTCGATCCCAGGGGATCGTGGAGGCAGACGGCGTCGCAGCCGATCCCGGCGAGCTCTCCGGCTACCGCGGCGAGCGCGGGGATGGGCGCGTCGGAGCAGACCACCACCCCCTCGACCAGGGCTCCGGCCGACTTCGCCGCGCGCACCGCGGTGGCCAGGTTGGCGACGTCGTTGAGCGGGTCGAGGAGCCGGAAGACCCCGATCCCGGCCTCGGCCGCCAGGCGCACGAAGGCGGCGACCACGTCGTCGGGGAGGTGACGGTGCCCCACCAGCATCTGCCCGCTCAGGGTGGCCATCAGGGGGGTCGACGGGGCGGCCGCGGCCAGCGCTCGGAGCCGCTCGAAGGGGTCCTCGCCGAGGAAGCGGAGCTGGGCTTCGAAGGTGGCGCCGCCGAAGACCTCCAGGGCGGAGAACCCGCAGGTGTCGAGGAGCTCGGCGGCCCGGACGGCATGGCGCTGGCGCAGGCGGCTCAGCATGAGCGCCTGCTGCCCGTAGCGAAGTGAGGCCTCGACCAACTCCAGACGCGGCATGACCGAGCGATTGTATGGGGGACGAGGGCGTCCGTCGATCGACGCGCGCCGTGCGCGCGCTCTGAGGACCCATCACCGGTCGGCGGGTGACGGCCCGGTGCGCTCCGGGATCAGTCCTCGGCAGGCCCTCCGCCCGTGATCTCGAAGCCCTCGGGGAGACTCACCCGGGTGCCCATCGCCGCGCGCCGTGCGCGCAGCGCCGTGGCCACGTCGGGATCGGAGAGGGCGAGGATGCGGGCGGCGAGGTGGCCGGCGTTGCGTGCGCCCATCTCGCCGATCGCCACCGTGGCGACGGGAACTCCGGGGGGCATCTGGACGATGCTGAGCAGCGCGTCCATCCCGGCCAGGGGGGTGCCGGCGAGGGGAACGCCGATCACCGGCAGCCCGGTCAGAGAGGCCAGCACGCCGGGAAGGTGGGCGGCGGCGCCCGCCCCGGCGACCAGCACCCGGAGCCCGCGGCCCTCCGCCTGACGCGCGTAGGCCTGGACCGCCTCCGGGGCGCGGTGGGCCGACATCACGCCGATCTCCCAGGCGATGCCGTACTCGTCGAGGACCTCCCCGCAGAGTCGCATCGCCGCCATGTCGGAGTCGCTGCCCATCACGATGCCGACCCGAGCAGCGGTCATCGCCGCACCCCGGTGGGCAGGACGGCAATGTCGGAGCGCGACCACATCCCCGCGAAGTGGACGCGCTCCAGGTTCTCGTACGCGCGGCGCCGCGCCTCGACGACCCCGTGGCCCTGCCCCACGATGCCGAGCACGCGTCCCCCCGCCGTCACCAGCCGGCCCCGCGGGTCGCGCGCCGTGCCGGCGTGGAAGCAGAGGGCGTCATCATCAAGCTCCTCCAGGCCCAGGATGGGGTCGCCGGTGCGCGGCGTCGACGGGTAGCCCTGCGCCGCAGCCACCACCACCACGGCCGCCCCCGAGGCGACCGGGGCTTGGTCGCCGAGCTCACCGCGCGCGGCGGCGAGAAGCATGTCGAGGAACCCCGGCCCCGCCAGCGGCACGACCACCTGGGTCTCGGGATCGCCGAACCGGGCGTTGAACTCGAGGACGCGCAGCCCGTCCGAGCTCAGCATCAACCCCACGTAGAGGCAGCCGGTGAACGGCGTGCTGGCCTCGGCGAGCGCGGCGAGGGTGGGCTCGATGACCCGCGCGGCGATCTCCCCTGGGGGAGGGCAGCCGTCATCGGCGGGC
>Ga0326727_10020164_pt1 | contig 13275 bp, 10 predicted proteins | sample MB2enrmetagenome_FD_207643 | JGI IMG/M metagenome (GOLD analysis project Ga0326727, IMG submission 207643) | Lab enriched peat soil microbial communities from McLean, Ithaca, NY, United States - MB29MY | ecosystem: Environmental > Terrestrial > Soil > Wetlands > Peat | place: USA: New York...
CTCGTGGCTCGAGGGGATGCGCTTTCGAAGGCCGGCAACCTCACGGGGTCTCGTGAGGCGTATTTGCAGGCCCTGCGCGTCCTTCCTTCCGTGAACCGAGGGTATCTCGCTCTCGATGAGCTGCGTGCCTCCCAAGACTTGCAAAGAACGCAGGCGGCGGATGCCGGACTGCAGAAGGCGAACCTGTTCTATCAGGCAGGCGATTTCCTTGCCTCTCTTTCACAGTACCGTCAGGCAGTGGGTCTGCTTCTTGGGGATGCGGCGCTTGCCAACCAGTTGGCCGACAACATGATGAACGCCGGCTACCATGTCCTTGCCGCGGATGATCTTGCCGCGCTCGCAAGTGCCCGGACCGACGAGCAGAAGCGGCAAGCCATCCTGAAGCGCTTGCAGGACATGCGCAGCCAGTATCTGGCTTACGCGGCGCTCCCCCAGCAATCTTCTTCGGCGGAATCCCCGCAGGACAAATCCCTTGCGAGCCTGCTGCAGGCCAAGATCCTGCTCCGCCAAATCCTCGACTCTGCTCCAATCCGTTCCCAGTACCCGACACTCGGCTCGGACATGGATAAGTATTTTGCGGCCCTCGAACAGCAGGGGAGGGTCGAAGGCCACGCGGAAGCCTTGGGCGAGGTGACTTCCGTGCTGCAAAGCATTGCGAGCGCCAGCAACCAGCCAGGGCCGTCCACGGCTGCAAATCCTATAGGGGCCCAGTCCCTTGTAAGCTTCCTGGACCGCCTGCAGCAACTGCTTGCGGGGAAGGAGGGCACACCGCGCGCGTCTGAGTCCCCGAGGGGCGTCAGTTCACCGTAATCGTCATTACGTAGACTCCCGGGGTTCCGCTGGTGTTTAGCTGGAGATACGTTAGCTGATTCTGCTCGGGGGCAGTGAGCGTCCACGTTGTCGACAACGATGTACCCGTGGCTGACGCGGTGGCGATCACGGTGTCTGCGGTGTTCAGCACGTTCAACGTAACGCTTGCCGAGGTTGTCCACGTCACGGTGAACGTGACAGTGTTGGCAGTGCCAGCATTGAAGGAGAGGAAATTGTTTGTGGCGGTCAGGTTTCCGGCAACCTGAATGCTCATCGGTGGCGCCAGTGTGATCCCCATGCTAGTTGCAGTCCCAAAAGCGTTGTTCGTTGTATTCGACAGCGCCTCGTCGAAGACGGCCATAGTGTTGTTTGCCGGGTTCAGGTCCTGGTCGCCGGATACGCTCACGCTGACGACAAGGTAAGAATAGCCGGCCGTCGATGGCCAAACTCCCCCGCTGAAAGAGATAACTGGCGAGAGAGTCCCAGCGAGAAGCGCGGGCGTCGAGCCAGTGGCAAGGAGCACTGGCGAGCCGGCCGTCGTTGGTGTTGTGTTTGCATAGACGTCCCACGTCACTGGTTGGGTTCCGCCGTCCGGACCGTTGTTCTCCACCTGGAAGTTTCCACTTGCGGCGGTGCCAATAGCTGTGGTCGCCACGGAGGTGAAGTTGACCGTAGTTACAGCATAATCCACCGCCGCGGCGATCGTGAACGCGCTTGCCGTGGGGCCTGATGCTCCTGCGCTGTCCGGCGAAGAGAGGGAGGCAATCAGATAATAGTTGCCCGAAGTCGAGGGCCAGGAGCCCGAGAATGGGATTGGTGAGGACGTCACTCCTCCGTTCAAGAAAGCTGTAGTCCCCGAGGTGACAACGACGTTCCCGGCGCCCAGGGTGTTCGTTGGTGAGGCATAGATGGTATAGGACACCGTTTGCGTGCCGTTCGACGTACCTGTGTTTTTGAATGTGAAGGTCCCGTTGACGGTCCCGGTGGCATACAGAGTGCCGCCTGTCTTGCTCACATTCGTCACCGCGTAGGCCACCGGATTGACGACCGCAGTCGCGGCAGATCCCTGGCTGTCCTTGACCTGGACTATTGCTGGCCCCGGGGTCGCGGTGGCGGTATAAACTCCCGTTGAAGCGCCGATCGAGCCGGGGCCGGAAGTCACGGAGAATGTATAGGGCGGAGTGCCTCCTGATGCGCTGAAGGTCGCGCTTCCATTCGCCGGCACCGATACGGTGGCTGGCGATATGAGAAGCTGAGCCTTGTTTCCGAGAGTGGAATAGAAAGAAGTGATGTTGCACGCCCCGACCGCAATCAACGCTACCAGTAGGAGGATGATGGTTTTCAGCCCGTTTCTCGATTTCATAAACGCAACTCCATATTCACAGACGGAGAGAAGCCCATCACGAGGTACGGCATCTCAAAATAGACGTCGTAGTCCGCTAGCACGTTGATCCCCAAACTTCCCGTCATCATCAAATCAAGGCCGATTCCGCTCTTCAGGAATGGCACGACACTGGTAACGGTGCCCTGGGTGCCTGTGACCATGACGAAAAGAGCGGGGCCGCCGGCCACATGGAAGAAAGGACGAAGAAAAGCGCTGCCCAGCTCATAGCGGATATCGACACCGAAGGGAAGCAGGTAGGTGTTCGCGTAGTCCTGAGACCCTGTTGCGGTGAAATAATCCATTCCCAGGTAAAGACCCAGCCCCAAAGGTCCCATGGGTGTGTCAATGAAAATGCTCGCAAGCAGCGACGGGAGATAGCCGAGGTTGAAATAGTAGGCGGCCGCCCCTGCGGGTAGAAAAGGCGCAAAACCGCCCGAGAAGAGCACTCGGCGTGTCGGAGAAGCCGGCCTTGCCGGGGTGATGGTGGTGATTTTCGGCTCCCCTGTGGTGAGCGAAGCCGGTGCGACTTGGACAAAATCCGAAGCGTTGCGGTCCGCCATCGCTTGGATCCGATCATGCACCTTGGCAATCATCTGGTCGAGGGCGGCGAGAATGACGCCGTCAAGGTTCAGGTCTACCTCGCCGGTGGTCTCGACAACGGTAGGGGAAGCGCCGGTTGTTGCGTCGTACCAACCCAGCGTGACGTCCATCTGCTGGGCTTCCACGCCATAGCGGCAGACGAGCGCAGCCGTTGCGTCGCGCTCCTTCGCAAGGGGCTGCTGCGTCTCTTCTGGCGTCGCTGCAACAACGCGCGTTCTCAGCCCCAGCTTTTGCAGCTTGTACTGGGCGGCGTCTGCAACGAGCTGGCGAAAAACCTCGTCCTGTTTTTGCGTCGGGCTTATGAGCACAACAACGTCTATCTTCGACGCCGGTGGTTCCAGGTTGGCAGCAAGGAGGGGGAATCCTCCCAGCAGGAAAAGCACCGCTAGTCCGGCCCATCGGACAGCGGTCCATGTGTGTTTGCTCATCCCTTTCCAGCGCTGCGGCGGTCACCCAGCCCGCAGCTATCTATAGAATGTAGTGCAATCCCAGTGACTTTTCCTGCACTTTAAGCTTGAGCGTGACGCGCTTGGCGATCTTACGAACGGCGGATCTGTTGTTGCGAGACGATGCAAAGGTCGTGACCGGACGCGGCCAGGTGCGGCAGTACCACAGAATGCGGAAAAAAAACAATCCTGCTTGTCACAAGGATCAAAGACGCGGCGAATATCGTTGCCCGCGCCAGCTTCTGGTTTATTGGCGCTTTCACAGCATAAATGTAGCACGGGTAGTGGCATTATTCCGTCCCTTTTGCGTCACCGCAGCTCGCAGGCGCGCATCAGCGGTACATCTGCATGAGCTGCACGAAGTTGTAGATCTTCTTGTACACCGCGGCTATCAGACCGCGTATGTCCCTATCCATGGAGGGCTTGAGGTCTTTCCAATTGATGAGCAAGGAGGGGTTGGGCCGGACCACGTCGTCATGAGCAATTTTGAGGACCCGGGCTATTCCCACGAGGTGCTGGAGAGAGTCTCCGATCAGAGTGTGCGCCTCGTCATTGATCTGGCGGAGCGTCATTCGAAGCTGCACGACCGCCTTGCGGTCGCGCTCAGCACGCAAAGCGATGGTCTTTAGCCTCCTCCCGGTTTCGCCGTCCTCAGCAAGGTCCGCGTCGAACAGACTGATGGTCTCCGCCTGCTTGAGCAACTGGTGGAATGCCTCCGACATCTGTTGGGAGGTTTCCTTGTTGGTCCATTTCCCCTTGATCAGCAGGAGGTCAACGATCTCTCTGATGCTCGTGGGCAGATAGTCGGTGAGGAACGCGCGAAGGTAATTGAGCGACGCAACATGTGCGAATCCGCCCAGGAGCTTCTGCGCGAACTCGGGGTTGGCCTTTTCGGAGTAGTTGGAAAGCCGGGTCACGGCCCCGGTCCCGAAAACGGCGCGCGCGAGCTCCTCGATTTTCTGGTTCCTGCGGCCCGAGGCGACCTTCTGCGCCGTCGTTTCCGCCTCTCCCTTGATTTTGGAGATGTAAGGCTCGACGATCCTCTCATGGTGGACCCGCACCATCGGCTTCCAATCCGGGTTTTGGGCCAGGCAACGCACGATTTTCAGAAGCACCCCGGTCCTCTGCGCCTCGCGGATCCCCTGCAGAGCCTTGCGCAGTCCGTCGCGCGTCACGACTTCCACGCCGCGATGGGACTTGAGGATAGTGAGCATACGATCCCAGTCGGCGTCGGGGTCAACGTTGGGGAGGATTTCTAGGAAGTCCTGCAGTTCCTCTAGGATGTGCGTTGCTTCGATGGTTGCAAAGCGAGGCTGGTAGGCAAAATCCCTTTCGGGCAGCCCGGCGTCGAACTTTTTCAAGAGGAAATAGTAGTCGAAGCCAATTAAGTCGAGGAGCACGAGCAGTCGGTTGTACAACGCGTCCGTCTCCGCGATGGAATCCGCGTCGAACCCGTCAAGAAAATTCTTGAGGTCTTCGTGAACTTCCGCGGAAAGAGAAGCGGGGTCTTCTTTCTTTGCGCGCTCGTTGATGGAGTTCTCTGTCAAGCGCTCCCGGAGGGCGAGCCTTTCTTCGTTGAGCGTCAGGTCCACGAGTGTGCCCTTGAGGGCGCCGGATGTCTCGGCGCCTTTCAAAAGGACTTGTCCGGCCGCTACCGCGCGGTAGATATCCCAGAAGAATCTGCCCAACGCGGGCTCCGCCGCCGACTGCGTTGGATTAAAAAAACGCGGCCGAGTCCTTTTCAGGTCCCCTGCCAGCTCCCTCAATCGTCTCTGCTTCTGCCGCTCGGGATCATCGCTTAAGAAAAGCGAGGCGAGCCAGTCGAGAAAACCCGGCGCAGGGGCAGGGGCGCGCCGGGACGCCGGGGCAGGGCGCTCGGGAGGTGTCGCCGCTGATTTGGCGTTCTGAGAGGCCATCAGAGAAGATCGTAGGAGAAAAGGTACCAGCTGTCAAATGGAAAATGCTGAGGCTTCGCTTACCGCGGGCAATTTCAGCACGATTGAAAACTGGTGCGTTTTCCGGTAGGATGCGTTGCGCAGAATAGGAGGGTACATGCAGAAGTGGATCTGCACCGTGTGCGGCTATATTTATGATCCTGGCAAAGGTGACCCGGAAAATGGAGTCGCGGCGGGCACCTCATTCGAGGATCTCGCGGCGGATTGGGTATGCCCGGTATGCGGTGCAAGCAAGGACGACTTCGAGAAGACCGCCGCCTGAGCATCTCCCTCTCCGATGCACAAAGGATTAAGAACCTGGCTTTAGAGGCCGGGTTCACTCGAGCGGGCTTCGTTCAGGGAGCTGACCAAGCGTCTGTTCTTGTTTGCTGCTTGTCCTGCCATCGCAGCGAACTTGATGATCTCTCAACACCTGATGATCCCCATGGCCTGATTGCCCCTTTTGCCCGGAGGAACTACTACAAAACAGCCGTCCGCATGATGCGCCGGCTAATCGCCCGCGTTGACGACGAGCTTCGGATCGCTAGGAAATCCGTAAGGATCTTTTGCAACTCCCGCTTGCCGGAAAAGCCGCTGTGCGTGGCCGCTGGCCTTGCGTGGCAGGGAAACAACGGTTTGTGCATCACTCCCGGGCTGGGGTCCCTCTTTGTCATCGCTGGAGCAGTCTTTCCGGAGTGTTCTGATTTTGGCGACTCCAAGCCCTACCCCAATCTCTGCGGATCATGCAGACGGTGCATCGAAGCGTGCCCGACGCAGGCCATCGTGAGTCCGGGAATCGTGGACCGTAGTAGGTGTCTGCAGGGGTTCGCAGCGGTGGCGGATGCGCTTTCTCCCGAGGTGATGGAAAAGTGGGGAGCCCGGTTGTACGGCTGTCAGGTCTGCCAGTCAGCTTGCCCGTACAACAGTGGACAGCTGCAGGAAGCCCCCGCTGCGGACGGGGAAATCGGGCCGAGCGTCTCCCTTCGGTGGTTCCTGTCCCTCGACGGGCCGAGTGTGCAACACCTTTTTCGCGGCACGGCCATGGGGCTTTCCTGGATTTCGAAGGAGGCGCTTGTTCGCAATGCGATTATCGCCGCCGGCAACCGCGGTGTTGGCGGACTACGGGCGAGTGTAGAGCCTTTTACGGGCAGCGCCTCCCGCGCACTCAGCACCGCGGCGAAGTGGGCACTCGAGAGAATGTCTTGAACGTGCGCCCGGCCTCGCCGGACGCCACGCTCGTTACCGTCTGCCCCCGGCGAAGAATGCAAGGATCAGGAAGATGGGCATGATGACCAGGAGAAGCAGCTCCCCGATCACCGGGAGACCCGAGATTAGGTTATAGTTGTACACCTTGGGGACGTACTGCATGAAAAGCACGATCAGGAACCATAAGATCCCGGTGAGGGAGAGAAAGACGTTGCGCTGGCGGGCGAGGTTCCAGATCCCGAGAATTGCGGCGATGATTGCGAGAATCAGGTAGACAGTGCTCCATCCCATTCTGAGTCTCCTTACATAACGATCTCTCCGTGAGTTTCACAGAAATGTCGCCGGCGGTCAAGCCGTGCAGGCTTCCGAAAAGCTGCATAGTGCCCGAGGGGATCTCTCATTTCTCATAGCGCACCGTTCGGCGAAGCTCTTGGCGTTCCATGGCAAGGCGGACCAACTCGTCCAGCAGCCCGGGGTAGGAGAGTCCGGATGCCTGGCACATACGGGGAAACATGCTAATGCTCGTGAAGCCGGGAATCGTGTTGATCTCGTTGAGATACACGGCGCCCGTGCCGCGTTCGAGAAAGAAATCTATCCGCGCCATTCCCTCGCACCGCACGGTGGCGTAGGCGGCCTCTGCCGTTGACATGATGCGCCTTTGTGTCGGCGCATCCAGGCGCGCAGTCACCACCAACGCTGCACCGTCGGGATCTGTGTATTTGGCTTCGTAGTCGTAGAAGGCGTGGCCCTCCGAAGGGACGATCTCGCCGGGCGGGAACGCGCGCGGTCGCGAGTTCCCGATGACGGCGCACTCGATCTCTCGTGCGTCCACCCATTTCTCTAGAAGCGCGCGCGTGTCGAAACGCAGTGCCTCCGGAAGGGCCCGCGCGAGCTGCGCTTCGTCGTCCGCCCGCGACACCCCGAGTGATGATCCGGCGCTGCACGGCTTTACAAAGACGGGCCAGCCTAAACGCCGCGCCGCCGTCGCCCACTGGTCTGGGGGCGTCTCCCGATGAATCATTTCGAAGTCCACGACGGGGAGACCTGCGTCGCGCCACAGCCGTTTTGCCGCTTCCTTGTCCATGGCCGCCGAGCTTCCCAGCACTCCCGCCCCCACATAGGGGAGACCGGCAAGCTCCAGCAACCCTTGTACGGTGCCGTCTTCTCCGAATGTACCGTGAAGGACCGGAAAAACGCAGTCCAGCGCGAGTTTTTTCCCTCGGTCGTGAAAGCCATCCCCCGGCACGACGCTGACTGGCTCAGAAGCGGGAACAAGGGTCAGGACGTCGCCCTGCCCAGCGACTTCGCTTAGCTCGATCCTGCGCTGAAGGTGCCAGCGCCCCGATTTGTCAATGCCAATGGCGGTGACCTCGTACCGGCTCGTGTCCAGGTTTTTCACGACGGATGCCGCCGAACGCAGAGAGACTTCGTGCTCTCCCGAACGCCCACCAAATAGAATGCAGATTCTCAAAGGTGCCACGCCGTTCCTTCCCGTAGCCATCAGACACCGTATCCGAGTGAGCGGAGGGTTTTTTCAGCCTCGGTTCGTTCGTCCCAGGGTACCGGTCCCGTTGGTCCGATGATGCTGCCTTCATGCCCCTTGCCCAGCAGAAGCACGACGTCTCCCGGCGAGGCAAGCTCGAACGCCTTGCGGATGGCTTCCCGCCTGTCAGGGATGAGAAAAAGGTCTCTTCCCCTCGTCTTGGTGGCGCAGCCCGAGGCGATGTGCTCCAGAATCTGCACTCTGTCCTCTCCGCGCGGATCCTCATCTGTGATCACGACGGTGTCACAGTACCGGGCAGCAGTTGCCCCCTGCATGGGCCGCTTTTCCCGGTCTCGTTCTCCCCCGGATCCGAATACCGCCGTGATCTTGCCAGCTGTCGTTTTCCGCACCCAGGGAAGAAGCCTTTCGAAGGCACCGGGGGTGTGTGCGTAGTCCACGATCACGCCGAACGGCTGTCCGAGATCGACGCTCTCCATCCTGCCCGTGACGCCGCGAAGTTTCGTGGCCAGCGGGGCAAGCGAGAGCGGGTCCACGTCCAGAAGGCGCGAAACGGTGAGGCATGCCGCCAGTGCGTTCTCCACCCAGAACGGACCGGGTATCTGGATGCGCGCCGCGGCCTCTCTGCCGTCGTGGCGCATGCGGAAGCAGGAGCCGCTCATGTCCTCCTGCGAGCCTACGGCTGCAAGATCCGCATCTCCGCGCGCGCTGTAGGAGTAGACAGGGACAGGGCAGCACGAACGGAAGTACTCGGCGCTTGGGTCAGCGGCATTCACGACGCCGAAGCCGGGGACTTTTGAAGATCGGCCTTTGCCCAGGGAGCGGAAGAGGTTCGCTTTGTCCGACCTGTACTGTTGAAATGTGCCATGGAACTCCAGGTGCTCGTGGGTGACGTTTGTGAGGACGGCGGCGTCGAAACCAACGTCGCCCAACCTGTTCGTCTTTGACGAAAGCCCGTGCGACGTGGCTTCGACCACAGCGAACTCTTTCCCCCTATCCGCCATATCTCGAAGCATGCCGTGGATCTCGCTCGCTTCCGGGGTCGACTGGCGGAACGGGTTCTTGACGATCTCTTCATCGGTCTGGAAGGACACGGTGGAAAGGAACCCGGCGCGCTTGCCCAGAAGAGAGAGGAGCTGATTGATGAACCACACGGTGGAGCTTTTTCCGTCCGTGCCTGTCACTCCTACAACGCGCAAGGAGCTCGAGGGATGGTCGAAAAACTCCGCCGCGATAGGAGACAATGCCGTGCGGGAGTTCTCCACGCGGACATAGGTGACGCTTTCCACTGTTTTCTCCAGGGGCCGCATGTACGCCACAGCCGCCGCGCCCCGGGCAATTGCGTCGTCAATGAATCGGTGTCCGTCGGCATGCAAGCCGTCCATTGCCACAAAGAGGAAGCCAGGCTCAACGTCGCGTGAATCGTATGCAATCCCATGCACGCGCCTACCCATGTCTCCATGGGTCTCCAGCACAGGCACGCCGGCAACGATCTCCCGAAGGGCTTTCTCCCGCATAGGGCAGATGCTACCCAGCTGGCCGCAGCGCTTCAAGGCCAGACCCAGTTTGATCAGGAAAACTGAAATCGCTATGCTGGAAGCATGTACACCGTTCGGATAGAGGATAGCTTCGCCGCAGCCCACTTCCTGGCCCGCTATCACGGCAAGTGCGAAAAGCTGCACGGCCACAATTACAAGGTCTTCGTGACAGTGGCGGGAACGAAGCTCGACGATGGCGGCATGCTCCTGGATTTCGGCATCATGAAGGAGGCGCTTCGGAAAGTGATTCAAGAAATCGACCATACCAGCCTGAACGACCATCCCGCGTTCGCCGACGGCTGCCCGAGCGCGGAGAGGATCGCGCATTTCATCTATGATCAGATGCACGCGGCTCTCCCTGATGCAAGGCTCACCCTGGTCGAAGTCTTCGAGACCGATAGGAACAGGGCGACCTTTTCTCCCGATTGACTGATCAACCTGACCTCAGACATCCCTATCTCACCAGCCAACTGATCGCGTACATCGGCAACAAGCGCGCCCTGCTTCGGTTTCTCCACGAGGTTCTCCGCGAAGTTGAAGGCTGCGTTGCGGCAACAAGCGGAAGAAAAGGGGGAGTCACTTTTCTGGATCCGTTTGCGGGCAGCGGGGCGGTGTCCCGACTGGCCCGAACGATGGGCTTCTCCGTGGGGGCCAACGACTGGGAACCCTATTCGTTCGTCATCAACTCTTGCCACCTCGGGCTTTCCCCGAGGAAACTGGCGGACCTTTTTCGGTCTTTGGGCGGAATGGATGGCGCGCTCCGAGAACTCAATAGCCTCCCTCCGCCCTCTGAACCCGAACGATACATTGCGCGCCACTATGCGCCGAGGGAGACGAAGACCGCGGACTGGCGCACCGAGAGGCTGTTCTATACCACGGAAAATGCGCTGAAAATCGATGCCATTAGGCAGCGAATCGAGGAGATGTATCCCGGCGACCCTGCCAATTCCGCGGACCGGGCGCGTAAGGCCGCTCTTGTCGCGCCTCTTCTCTACGAAGCGGCTACCCACACGAATACCTCCGGTGTGTTCAAGGCGTGCCATCGCGGCTTTGGCGGGCATGGGCGGGACGCACTCACGCGGATCATGGCGCCTATCAGTCTGGAGATGCCGGTTGTGGTGGAGTCCGACGCTCCGTCTAAGGTCGCCTGCGAGGACGCGGTGAAGTTTCTTTCCGCGAGGGCCGCGGACATCTGCTACCTGGATCCGCCGTATGCCGTTCACCAATATGGAAGCAACTATTTCATGCTCAACTCCATTGCGCTCTGGGACCGACCCTCGGTGAGCGAAGAACGGGGACCCGACGGTCGGCTGCTGAAAAAGGCGGGGATACGGGCGGATTGGGTCCGCACCAGGTCCCGCTTCTGCTATCCCTCAACCGCGCTTGCTGCGCTTCGCGAAGTGGTGCAGGCCGCGGACTGCCGTCACCTTGTGGTCAGCTACAGCAACGAAGGGCTGATCGGACTCGAAGAGCTGTGCGACGTGCTGTCTGAGACGGGAAAACTGTCCGTCCGCTCGACGGGCTACGTGAAGTACCCCGGCGGCAAGCAGAGCCTGGGCCGTCGAACGAGCAATACCGAACTTGCTCTGATTGTCGACCGCCGCGCCGGACCCCTCACGGCGGGCGCCGCGGCCTCACGGACGCGCGAGGTCCTGCGGAACGTTGCCGTCTCCCAGCTCCTGGGAAGGGCATTCGACCCCGAGCGCATTCGCCGCTCTTTCCGCACGGTATCCGAGGGGATCATCATCGAAACGGGGGGACATCCACATCTGCTTGCTATGCGGCATCACTGGAGGTTCGCCACTGGGGCGTGCGCGCCAAGATTCCCGGAGACCTCCGAGGCCGACAGTTTCATCCAGCGTCTTACCGAATGTGAGGTAGCGGACGTTAAGGAAGAGATCGAAATCCTTGTCCGCGTTACCGGCGCGGAGCAGGAAGGCGCAGAGAGACTGCGGCTTGTGCGCGTAATGCTACGGCTCTTCAACAAGCTTGCGCACCGCAAATACGCGCGAGAGTTCGCGGAGGCGCTGGCCGTCCTCCAGCGCCTTGCCACGAAGCTTGGTGATCCCGAGGAGCTGCAGGCGGGGCTCGCTCGGGTGGTGGACACCGCCGCGCGCAGAAAGCGATAGGAAGTCGGCCCTATCTGCCCCTCTTGTTGTAGAAGTACTTGTAGAAATCCGAGTCAGTGCTCAGCGTCTTATTGAACTTCGGCAGGAGCGTCTGGTACTCCTGCAACGCCATCCAATAATCGGCAAACGCCGGGTCCTGGCTGTAGGCTTTGTTGCGGATGTCCAGGGCTTCCGCGTCCGCCTTTGCCTTGATCTCCTTTGCTTTCCGCTCCGCCTCCGACTGGATCTGGAGGAGCTCCCGTGTGGTCTGGCCGAGCCACTTTGCTTTCTCACCCTCTCCGTCGGAGCGGAACGCCTGGGCGATCTGGTTTCTCTCCTTGATCATGCGGTCGTACACGCTCGGGGTCAGGTCATCCGAATACTTGATCTGGCGGATGATCACGTCGATCAGTTCCATGCCGAACTGCGGCATGATGCCCCTGGCCTCGTCCCGCATTTCAATGGAGAGCGCCCGGCGCCCTACGGCGATGGGCTCGTACTGGATTTCTGCAAGCGTCGAGATGTTGCTCAGCGCCGCCGAGCTTTCGGCGGACCCCGCCACGCTGGCCAACGCATTGGTCCGCTTGATCTGGCTGATGACGTTAGAATCCCGCACGGCTTCCCGCAGGGGGTTTTTCGAGATGATCTTTCTCACCTCGGAGTCGATCACGTCATCTAGCCTGCCTTGCGCCTGGGTCATGGAGCCGACGGATTCGTAGAACTTCTTCGGGTCTACAATGCGCCAGCGTGCCGTGGTGTCTACCCAGATGAACTGGTTCTCCGAGGTAGGGATCCTCTGCGCGTCCCCGTCCCAGGACTGCACCTTCTTGGAGTATTTGATCACGCTTTCCACGAAGGGGACCTTGTACTTTAGGCCCGCCTCCGTCTCCACGCGGACGATCCTCCCGAACTGAACCACCACGGCCTGCTCGCCCTCCGTGACGATGTAGTAGGGGCCGAGAAGGGAAGCGATGAGGAGGACCACGCCAACGAGGACGAGAATGATGATTGTCCTTCTCATTGGGAGCCTCCCTGCTGGTTTGTCGATTGGTCCGTCGAAGGAGCCGGGGAAGCGGGAGCCGGCTGCGGGGCAGGTGCGGCGGCAGGGGGTGGCGCTTCCTGCGTAGCGCCGGTGGGCGCGGTAGCTTCGGCCGGCGCTTGCGCGCCTCCCATGTTCTTTAAGGGAAGGAAGTTCTTGAGGTTCTTGTCGATGAGGTCTGTTCCGTCTGCGTTGGCGAACACGCGGTCATACATCTCGTAATACAGGCGCGTCCTCACTACGTCGGGGTCCTTTCTGTATTCCCCCAGGACCGCGCTGAACCGCGCGACGTCTCCTTTTGCCTCGTTCACGCGCTGGATGGCATACCCCTCCGCTTCCTGGATGGTCTGCTCAGCCTGGCCGCTTGCCCGCGGGATTGACTGGTTATACGCCTCCTTGCCTTCGTTGATCATACGGCTTCTGTCCTGGATCGCCTTATTCACGTCCTCGAAGGCGTCCTGCACCGATCCCTTGGGGGGCACGATGTTCTGCAGCTTCACGGTGGTCACGTGGATGCCCAGGCCGTAGGACTTGTATAGATCGTTCATCATATCCTGGCCCTGCAGCTCAATGTTGGCCCTTTCGGCGCCGATCACGTCGAATATCGTGCGGTCTCCGACCAGCATGTTGATTACGGACTGGGAGATGTCGCGGATCGTCTTATGCTGGTCCTGCACGTTGAACAGCCATGCCCGCGGATCGGTGATCT
>Ga0326727_10020165_pt1 | contig 13275 bp, 12 predicted proteins | sample MB2enrmetagenome_FD_207643 | JGI IMG/M metagenome (GOLD analysis project Ga0326727, IMG submission 207643) | Lab enriched peat soil microbial communities from McLean, Ithaca, NY, United States - MB29MY | ecosystem: Environmental > Terrestrial > Soil > Wetlands > Peat | place: USA: New York...
TGCAATTCAAATCGTGGACAGGCAAGAATCGGCGCAACTCGTGGTTTAAGTATGAGTTGCAGACGATGAAGATGGATTTAACCGGACACTACTGATCTTGCATTGACGAACTAGGATGTTGCTCATCAAGCAGGCCCTTGAGTTTTTCGGGAATGACGTACTCGATGCCATGTTCGTTAGCCCGATCACGCAGTGATGAGATAACCGATCGTCGCACAGCATTTGGTAGTGAATTCAACTCGCGTTCGAACCGAGCGATGCCGAGCTCGCAAAATGAAGCGGGGAAGACTTTCGTAGTGATGAAACCATGCGGGAAATTCTGAATGATTTCTGCTTCGAGACCAAAATAATACTCAAGTGTCTCGCTGGTTAGTTGTACCCAATAAGGAACACGTACAACCCTATAGCCGCCGAGATTTGCCCACTCGTCTTTCTCGCGATCTTTTCGGATTTGCAACGTGTCTCGGTAGTGCTTATCACCGTCAAATTCAACGGCTACTTTCCCCCGAGTTCCCTCGTAAACCATGTCCCAGCGCTCGCGCCGCCCCGGTATGACTTGGACCTCTCTGCCCTGCCATGCTACATCTCCAACAATCGTCGCGAGGGCCTTCTCAAGCTTATTTTGAAGCAAGTACCCATCGACCTGCACTTTGATCCGGTCAACCATTTCCTTTACCTCCTTGCTTGCAGGATATCCTGAGCTGCTATTCATCAAGGTGTACGAGTGATTTAGCATCGGTCCCGGCAAGCGCCCTTCCCATCGCGAACCAGAGCCTCATTCGCCGGGTGTGCCGATGTCCCCAGAGACTCCCCCGGCCCGCTCGGCCTCAATCCCCTGCCACGGGCTGCCACAGCTCCACCCGATTCCCTTCCGGGTCGGTGAACCAGCCGAACTTTCCAAAATCGTAGATCTCGCGTTTCGGATCGACCGTGACACCCTCGGCAATCAGGCGGTCCAGCACGCCGTCGAGATCGTCCACCTGCAGGTTGATCATCGCCTTCTGTGCCACGGGAAAGTAGTTGTCGTCTTCCCCGAAGAAGGCGAAGACAACCTGGGCGCGTTTGGTGGTGGACGGAAACGAGAAAGCCCCATTGGCTTTCGTCAGGCCAAGGTGCTCCTCGTACCACCGGTACAGAGCCTTCGGATCCTTCACGCGAACAAACGCGCCGCCAAAACCGATGATTGAAGCCATTCAGCCTCCTAGTGGAAGACGGTTCTCCATGGATGATGCCCAAGGAATCGCAGTGCCGGGTGTTCCAAGTCCGGACTCACGGACATTGCACCGCGCGTCCATGCAAAATGAGTCCTTGAGCGCCGTGTAAAGATTCTACTTCGCTTCCTCCGCGTAGTACCCTTCCCGCGCCACCACGGTCCAGTCGTCCTTCTTGCCCTTCAGCAGAATCTTGTGGAACTCCCCGTCCGCGGGCTTGTCCGGCGTGTAGCTCAGCAGGTACTGGCCGCGCAACTCCTCCACGATCTGCCCATAGATCTCTTCCAGGTTCTCCTTCTTCTTGGCCTCGAAGAAGCGTCCGCCGGTGCGCGTGGCAATCTGCTCCATCACCTTCTTGCCATCCACCTTGGGCGCATTGTCCCCGCCGCCGCGCCGTCCGCCACCGCTGCCGCCGCCGGGATAGCCGCCTCCACCGCCCGGATAGCCGCCGCCGCCGCCCGGCCATCCGCCGCCCATGCCGCCCCGGCGTCCGCCGCCGCCATTGTTGCCCATGCCGCCGCCGCTGCCCCGCTCCTCTTCGCCCTTGAAGTAGATGGTGAACACCTCGAGGTTGGCGCGGTCGGCCGCGTCGATGGCGTCGTTCAGCGTCTCCTTGCTGTTGCGGTCCACGCCGTCGGAGAAGACGATGAGCGCCTTCCGCCCCTGTTGCGGCTTCATCAGTTCGTCGGAGGCAAGGAAGATGGCGTCGTAGAGTTGCGTGCCTCCGCCGCCCATGCCGCCGCGGCCTCGCTCGCCGCCACGCCCGCCATATCCGCCGTTGCCGCTGTCACGCCCGCTGCTGTCGTCGGTGGTTTCCGGGCCCTGGTTGTTGCGCGCGGCCCGCGTCGGCCCCATGTCGTCGATCTCGCGATGCAGCTTGTCGCGCGAATTCGTGAAGTCTTCCAACAGTTCCACCTCGCGGTCGAAGTGCAGCAGGAAGGCCTGGTCGCCTGCTTTGGCCTGCTTGGGGTCGGCGGGCAGCATGGCGTCAACAAATTTTCCGGCCGCCTTGCGCTCGGCGTCCATCGCGTTCGTCAGGCTGCGGCTGGTGTCCACCAGCAAGCCCAGGCGGAAGGGCAAATTGGTCTCGCGCGTAAAGCTCTTGATGGTCTGCGCGCGGCCGTCCTCGGTCAGCGTGAAGTCCGTGGGGCCAAGGTTGCTCACCAGCGCGCCGTGCTTGTCGCGCACGGTCACGGGCAACAGCACCTCGCGGGCCTGCACCTTGATGGTCACCGGCGGCTGGCCGGCGGCTGGCTGTTGGGCAACAGCGGCTGCTGGAAAGGCCACCGTCGGCAAGCCGGAGCAAGCAAAGCCAAAACAAACAAGCATCCGTAAGCGCATGGGATTCACCGCAGATACACCTCAGCATTTTAGACGAGACAAATCGGGAACCGGTGACGTGCGGCCCGCGCAGGCAGGCGCAAAGGCGGCCTTTGGCCCTCTCAGAGGTTGTCTAAAAACTCAGCTTTCGTCGAAGGGTACGGGCTTTAGCCCCCGAGGCAGTCTTTCGGGGCGTTTGCATTGCCTCAGGGGCTAAAGCCCGGCAAATTTTATATGGTCGAACGTACGGGCTGAAGCCCGTACCCTTCAATCTGTAAGTTTCTAAACAGATTCTCAGGCCTCGCCCGCAGCGCGGCGGCGGATGATCCAGTCGATCAGCGCTCCGGCGCAGATAGCCAACCAGTAGGCGGCAATGTCCCGGAAAGAAAAGTAGCGGCCCAGCAGCAGAACCCCGGCAAGGGTGGAACGGAAGGACTCCAGCCAGGGCCAGTGGCACAGCTTGCCGAACTCGACCGCTGTGGCAATCGCGCCCGTCAGCAGTACAACCGCCGGCAGACGCCACCACTGCAGCAGCGCCGAAACAAACCAGTAGATAGCCAGCGCCCACAGCATGGAGCCGCCGTATTTCACGACGAAGAATGGCAAGCCCACATGCGCAAAGCGAACGGCAACACCCAGAGCGCAGGTTGTCAGCAATAGAGCGAGCGAGAGCCAGGGTGAGCGTGGGGCAAGCGGCATGGAGTCTGAGGTCATCGCTGGAGGATCTTCTATTGCACGGTGAAGGACTTCATGGCGATGGCGTTGGGGTTGCGGCCGGCGGGAAGCAGCGTGAACAGGGAACGGATGGCGGTGCGCACCACGGCAACGTCGCCCGAGCGCTGATCGACGGCAAAGAGCAGATTGCCGGAGTTCGAAAAGGCCATGGCCGAAGGGCCGTCGCCCACCTTTACCGAGCCCAGGCGCTTGCCCTCGTCGATGCCGTAGATGGTGATGTACTGCGAGCGGCTGTTGGCCACATAGATCAGCGCGTTGTCGGCCGAGACCAGCCCGCGCGAAGGACCGTCGCCGATGGTGAAGCTGTCGCCCACCTCGTCGGTGGAGTCGTAAATTTCAGAGACGGTATCGGAAGCCAGATTGGAGGAGAAGATTTCGCCGCCGTCGGGCTTCAGGGCCAGATGCACCGGCGCGCGGCCCACGTCCAGCAGAGCCTCCAGGCGATCTGCCGCCGCGGGCGTTGCAGCCGACTGCGCCGAGCCCGGCTTGGCGTCGCGGGCAAGGGCGATGGTCATCACTTGATGGCCGCCGGAGCAGGCCACAAAAGCCTTGGTGGAGTCCTTCAGGACGACGGCATCTGCCGCTCCCGGGCAACCCTCGAAGACGGCGCGGACGGCGCGCGTAGCTGGGCTGATGAGGCTCACGGAGTTGCCGCCGCGGTTGGCCACCACCAGCGTCTTGCCGTCCGGCGAAAGGCGCGCTGCGGCAGGCTGCTCGCCAGCGCCGATGCGGGCCACCTCACGGCGCGCCGTCAGATCGACGACCGAAATCGAGTTCGAACCGGCGTTGGCGATGTAGGCCGTGGCGCCGTCCGGAGCCACTTCGATCGAGACCGGCTGGCGATGCAACGCGATGGAACCGATCACCGCATTCTTCTGTGCGTCAATCACCGAGAGCCAGCCCTGGCCTGTTGCCAGGCCGGAGTTGACCACGTATACCTCGTTGCGCGTCGGGCTCGCGGCCACGGCGACGGGGTTCGCGCCGGTCGCCAGCTCGCGGTCCAGACGCACGTTGACCACGTCGTAGACGCTGACCGTGCCCGAGCCGCCGTTGGTCACGTAGGCGTACTCGCGGTAGTTGGCCGGGTACTGGGGAAAGTCGTGAGGGCGGCAGCCGGCCAGCGTAAGTGCAAGAAGTGCGCCGGCAACAAGGCGTGCCGAAGTCAAAAGCCTGGAGTTCATCGCGTTCTTTCCCTCTGGAGCATGATAAATGGAGGAGCTAGGGCTGGGGGCAGTGAACAGGGGTCAGAGGTCAGAGGTCAGAGGTCAGGGGTCAGGGGTCAGGGGTCAGGGAATCGTAGCTGCGTGCCCCATCCTTTCGGCGCTCTCTGCCGAAAGGGTGGGAAACCGCGAACCCGGGCCGGCCTTATCGCTTTCCCCCCTTGCCCCGGAAAGAAAAAAGCAGCGGGACCGAGGTCCAACGCTGCTTTGTGTTCTTTGTAGCCCGGCAAAGGCCGCGCACTGCTCCGAAACGACGGCTACTTGGAAGGGTTCTAGATGCCCAGCTTGCGCACTTCGTCGTTGTAGTACTTGCGGTAGAGGATCTCCCACTCCTGGGAGCCTTCCTGAATGATCTTGCGCTGGTTGGCGATCTTCAGCCGGGCAGCGGTATCGATCCGAGCCTCTTCGATGAGCAGCGCTTCGAGCGCCTTGCGGGCTTCCTGGCGGATGGTGTTGCGATCTTCGAGAAAGCCGACCTCGTCAACTTCGGCCAGGGTGTCCGCTACGGTGTGGGCCAGTTTATTGAGCTTGTCGCGGCTGATTCTCATAGCACCGCCTTGTATTTCTTGGCCAACTCGGTTTTAACCTTCTTGAACATCTCGGCGTATTGAGCGCCGGACTTGCGCATCTCCTCGGAGTACGCTTCAAGAATCACTCGTACTTCCTCGTTGATGCGGTCCTCGAGGGAGAGCTCGTCAATGAGACCTGCGCTGACGCGCTCTTCGGTCACCTTCAGATCGCTGGTGGTGATCATCTTGGCGTCGATGAGGTGCTTGACAGTGCGGCGGGCTAAATACCCAATGTAATCGCGTGAGAAGATCATGGGTTAAACGTAAGGATACCGCATGGGGCCGGGGCCTGTACACCGCTGAGAAATCGACAGTAGGGCAAACGCATCTCAGTTTTCACCGGTAAAGAAAAAACAGAGCCGATGAGAATTAAGATGCGTTTGCCCGCTGTCCATGGCTCCCGGCTCGCTTCCTCCTCCCCCATCCGCGCTATCGTGGTAGAGACATGAGTGAGCAACACAAAGCAACACCCGGAACGATGCAGAGAGAGTTTCCATCCGCGCCGCTGGTGGGCGTCGGAGCGGTCATCGTGAACGACGAGCGCGTCCTGCTGGTGCAGCGCGGCACCGAGCCCATGAAAGGCCGTTGGTCGATTCCCGGCGGGCTGGTCGAACTCGGAGAAACCCTGGCCGATGGCGTGCGCCGCGAAGTTCAGGAAGAGACCGGCCTCGCCGTCGAGCCCGTCGCGCTTGTCGAGTTGCTCGACCGCATTCATCGGGAAGACACGCGCATCCGCTACCATTACGTGATCGCCGACTACCTTTGCCGCGTGACAGGCGGACAGGCAACGGCCGGCTCCGACGCCGCCGCAATCCGCTGGGCCGACCGCGCCGAGTGGACCCAGCCGAGCGAACTCGATCTGGACCCGCTGACCGCCCGCATCGTCGAAGCCGGCTGGCAGCAGGCCGGCAAGCTTGCCAACAGATAGCAATCCCGGGAGGAACGATGAGCCTGAAGAAGGCATTACTTTCAGCAGGAGCCGCGCTGGTGGCCGCCGCCGCGATTGCCGGCGCTGGATTCCTGCTGCGCCCCGTCAGCTACTTCAACCAGATCACCTACGTGCGGGAGGCCTTCAGCGGCGTCCAGAGCAGCACAGTCACCGTGGAAGGCCGCCGCATGCACTACCTTGCCGCCGGGCCCGCCAACGGTCCCGCCGTCGTCCTGGTCCACGGCCTGGGCGGCCGTGCGGAAGACTGGCTCAGCCTCTTCCCCTACCTCACCCGCGCCGGCTATCGCGTCTACATGCCCGACCTGTTCGGCTACGGACGCAGCGACAAGCCCGCCGATTTCTCCTACTCGGTGCGCGATGAGTCTGCCGCCGTCATCGCCTTCATGGATGCGCTCGACCTGAAGCGGGTCGATCTGGGCGGATGGTCCATGGGCGGATGGATTGTGCAGTTGGACGCCGTCGCGTTTCCCGAGCGCGTTCATCGCCTCATGCTCTTCGACTCAGCGGGACTGTACGCGCCGCCCGCCTGGAATACCAACCTCTTCACCCCCGCCAACACGGCCGAACTCGACCAGCTCGACGCGCTGCTGATGCCGCATCCGCCCGCCGTCCCCGGCTTTGTGGCGCGCGACATCCTGCGCGTCTCCGACGAGCGCGCATGGATCGTTCACCGCGCCCTCGACTCCATGATGACCGGCGTGGACACCACCGATGCGCTGCTGCCCCACTTGCAGATGCCCGTGCTCATCGCCTGGGGCTCGCTCGATCGCATCACTCCGCCGGAACTGGCCAGCAGGATGCACCAGTACATTCCCCAGTCCGATCTGGAGATGGTTGACGGCTGCGGTCACCTGGCTCCCGGGCAATGCGCCGCGCAGATGGGCCCCCGTGTCGTCGCCTTCCTTCAGCGCTAGGGCGAACCTCCGGCAAGAGCAGACAACCGGCAGCAGTGGAACCGCTCTCCATTGCTGCCGCTCCCTGCAGAACATTCCTTCTTCATCCCTCACGCCGCCCCATCTATCTCTCTGATTCCCTTACTATTTCTTCATCGCATTGAAATAGGACTATTCTTGTCGTATATTAAACAAGGACCAAAATAGTCGCATTTCCGGCAGCCATTCTTCCCGCTCTTCTTCTCCCCTTTGCTTGCCGGATGCCTGTGACTGGTCACAGCCGCCCGGAGGTAGTTTTCTTGAAGTTCCGCTCTCATCTCGTGGTTCTTTCTCCCATCTTCTGCTGTGCCAGCTTTCTTCCGCGAACTGCGGACTCCCAGAGCCCAACCCGTACATCCACTGTGGTTGCCTCCACATCCCCCGCACCGCAAGCCGTTTCGTCGCCCTTCGCCGTAGCCGGCGTCGCACACGACGCTACCGGCGCGATTGTTCCCGGCGCTGAGGTTGAACTGCGCCCGCCAGCCGGAGAGCCCATCGTCTGCCCCTCCGCCGATGAGACAGGCAACTTCCGCTGTTCCGCGCCCTCTGCAGGCAGCTATACCGTCGGGGTGCGCGCCGCGGGGTTCTCGGTTTTCCGCGCCGCGGTAGCCCTCACTGCCCAGGCTCCCGTGGCCCAGGTGGACGCCGCACTGCAGATCGACGGAGCAACCCAGACCGTGGAAGTTACCGCCGACCAACTGGCCGCCGAAACCACCAGCACGCAGCTCGGCGAAACCCTCGACACCAGGAAGATTGAGGCTGTGCCGCTCAACGGGCGCAGCTTTACCGATCTGATGGCCGTGCAACCCGGCATCGTGCCCCAGAACACGGCCCAGCCCGGCGCGGTCATCATGACCGGCGTGGCCTCCACGCCGCCCTCCGGCGACGCCAACCCCGGCAACCTCTCCATCAGCGGCCAGCGCGAAGCCTCCAACGGCTTCCGCGTGAATGGCTCCGATGTGGAGGAGGACGTGAACATGGGCACATCGATCCTCGTCAACCTCGACTCCATCGACGGCTTCAAGGTGCTCACCTCGAACTTCGACGCCGAGTACGGCAACTCCTCGGGCGGCCAGATTCTGGTCACCACCAAATCCGGCGAGGCAAAACTCCACGGCTCCGCCTTCGAGTTCCTCCGCAACACCGCCCTCGACGGCCGCAATTATTTTTCCAGCGATCGCGCCGCCTATCGCCAGAACCAGTTCGGCGGCACGCTCGGCGGCGAGCCCTGGCACAGCAGCGTGAAACTCTTCGGCGACTACCAGGGAACGCGGCTCACCGAAGGCATCGACACCGGCTCTATAGCCGTGCCCGCCGCCGCCCAGCGCACGGGGCAGTTCTCCGCCTCCGAGTTGACCGGCGCGGTCAGCGGGCCGTACCTGGCCAGCCTGCTCACCACGCGCCTGGGCCGCACCGTAACCGCCGGCGAGAACTACGCTCAGGTCTTCCCCGCCGGCCTGATTCCGCGCTCCGCATGGTCGGCGCCTGCCGCGGCGCTGCTGCCATACATCCCCCAGGAAAACTCCGGCTCCGGCGTCTTCTCCACCGCCGCCCAGGTTGAAACCCTCACCGACAACAAAGGCGCGCTGCGCATGGACTGGTCGCACGGCAAGGGCACGCTCACCGCTTACTACTTCCTCGACAACTACTCGCTGAACAACCCCTATCCCACCGGCACCGGCGGCGCCAGCGTGCCGGGCTTCGACGCTGACTCCAGCGGCCGCGCACAGTTGGCCAGTCTCACGCACACCCTGCCCATCAACTCCGCCGCGCTCAACGAATTCCACCTGAGCTACATGCGCAACGCCAACGCCGTGGGCCAGCCGCGGGGCGGCGTCGGCCCATCGCTGGCCGCGCAGGGCTTTGCCAACATCGTGCCCCTCAAACCCTCTACCGAGGGCGTTGAGAATATCGCCTTCACTGACTTCACCATCGGCGTCGATACCACGGCCCTCATTCAGACCGAGAACATCTACGAAACCAGCGACGCCTTCTCGCGCATCTGGGGCCACCATGGACTAAAGGCCGGCGGCGAGTTCCATAGCAGCCAGATCAATACTCACCCGGACGTAGTCTTCAACGGCAGCTTCTCGTTTACGGGCTCCGAGACGGGCTCGGACTTCGCCGACTTCCTGCTCGGCGCGCCCTCCAGCTACACGCAGGGCCAGGCCCGCGACTTCTACAATCGCAACCTCTACATGGCCGCCTTCGCTCAGGACAGTTGGAAGGCCGCCAGCAATCTCACCCTCAACTTCGGCCTGCGCTGGGACCGCATCCGCCCCTGGGCTGAGAAGTTCAACCAGTTGCAGACACTCGTCCCTGGCCAGCAGTCGCAGGTTTTTCCGGGAGCGCCCACCGGCCTCGTCTTCCCCGGCGACAGCGGCGTTCCGCGCTCGCTGGCTCCGGCGCGCAGCAACTTTTCGCCGCGCTTCGGCATTGCATGGTCTCCCGCCGCCGCTGCGCGGAGCGGACCTTTGGACAAGGCCCTGGGCAAGGCCGGCTCCACCAGCATCCGCCTTGGCTACGGGCTCTTCTACACCGCCTACGAGGGCCTCTCCGCCGGTATCATGAGCGCCAATCCGCCCTACGGCTACACCTACACCTCGGCCGCGCCGCCGCTCTTTACCGATCCGTTCACCGCCGCCGCCACCGGCGCCAATGCGGGGCAGCGCTTCCCGCTGCAGCAGGTAGCCTACGGCGCCAGCCGCTCCCAGCCCAACTCCACCGTGGACTGGACTCAGTTCGAGCCACTGGTCGGCATTCCCGCCGTCTCGCCCTCCGACGTTTCTCCCTACGCCGAGCACTGGATGGCCAGCATCGAGCGCCAACTCGGCAGCACAACACTAGCGCGCGTCACCTACGTCGGCGCGGCAGCGCACCATCTGCTGGTGCTCGAAGAAGCCAACCCGGCAGATCCTGCGCTCTGCCTGTCGCTCGGTTCCAGTTGCGGCCCCTTCAATGAGCAGGCGGCCCGCACCCGTTTCGGCTCCGCCTTCGCCTCGGTCGAGTTGCAGCGCACCATCGCCAACAGCAGCTATCACGCTCTGGAGGCCACGCTGAACCACCGCAGCCGCGGTTTGGAGATGCTGGCCAGCTACACCTACGCAAAGTCCATCGACCAGTCCACCGGCCTGCCCGAGCCCGTCAATCCTGTCGATCCATCGCTCAGCCGCGGTCTCTCCTCGTTCGACATGCGCCACAACCTCGTGGCCAGCTTCCACTACCAAATCCCGCGCGTGGTCGGCGCTGGCCTGCTCACCAGCCTCACCCGCGACTGGGCTATCGCAGGCATCGCCCGCTTCACCTCCGGCCTGCCCGTCACGCTGATGAACAACAACGACACCTCGCTGCTCGGCACCATACCCAACGGCATCAACAACAACGGCGTGGACACGCCCGCGTGGAACGGCGCCGCTCTGCGCCTGAACCGCGATCCCCGCAACGGTGCGCCGGTCTTTGACGCTTCGGCCTTCTCGCTGCCTGCGCTCGGAACCATGGGCAATGCCCGCCGCCGCTTCTTCTCAGGCCCCGGCATTGAGAACATCGACGCCACCATCGAGCGCAGCCTGCTCGTCAAGGACGATCGCGCGCTCCAGTTCCGCCTGGAGGCCTTCAACGTCCTCAACCACACGCAGTTCTTCGGCGCGGCGGCGGTCGAAGGCAACATCTCCAGCGGCACCTTCGGCCACAGCGTGCAGGCCATGCCGCCGCGGCTCATGCAGTTAGCCGTCCGCTACCGGTTCTGAGCGGTAGCGGCACATCCATCCCTCCACTCAGCCCCTGTGCCCCCTCCATTTCTACGTTCCATGCGGAAATGGAGGGGAACCCGCAAACGCTCATCATCCCGCCTTTCTATTTCCTATTCCCTACCCTTCCCCCCGCCTGTTATTCTTCCTGCGCTGAAGAAAAACCGATTTAGGCAAGGAGAACAGGCAGCTATGTGGTTTCTGGGCATGGATGTGGGAACGGGCGGAACGCGTGCGGTTATCGTCGATGGCGATGGCCGTCTCATCGGCTCGGCATCGAGCGAGCACAAACCCTTCAGGGCAGAGCATCCCGGCTGGGCCGAGCAGGATCCGGAAGACTGGTGGCGCGCCGCGCAGGAAGCCATTCGCGGAGCCCTGGCTGCAGCGCCCGAACCCCGGCAGCCCATCGCCGCTCTCGCACTGACCGGCCAGATGCACGGCTGCGTGCTGCTGGACGCGGCGGGCCAGGTCCTGCGCCCGGCCATGATTTGGTGCGACACGCGCACCCAGCCCGAGTGCGACTGGCTCACCGAGAAGATCGGCTACGAGAAGCTGATCGAGCTCACCTGCAACCCGGCTCTGCCCAACTTCACCGTCACCAAGCTGCTGTGGACCCGTACGCACGAGCCGGAGATCTTCGCCAAGGTCGCGCACATCCTCTGCCCCAAGGACTACGTCCGCTACCGGCTCACGGGCGAGTTCGCCATCGACGTCCAAGAGGCTTCCGGCACGCTGCTGCTCGACGTCACCCACCGCCGTTGGTCGCGCGAAGTGGCCGAGGCTGCGGGCGTAAAGGAAAGTTGGTTGCCCCAGGTCTACGAGTCGCCGGAAATTTGCGCGCGCATCAGCGAGCAGGCCGCCGGCCTGACAGGCCTCACGGCGGGAACGCCGGTAGCCGCGGGCGCGGGCGACCAGGGCGCGGGCGCGGTCGGCATGGGCATTCTGCAGCCGGGCTCGGTCTCGGCCACCATTGGCACCAGCGGAGTAGTTTTTGCCGCCACCGCCGCACCCACCAAGGACCCGAAGGGCCGCCTGCACACCTTCTGCCACGCCGTACCCGGCCTCTGGCACGTGATGGGTGTAACGCAGTCGGCCGGGCTCAGCCTGAACTGGCTGCGCAACACTTTCTTCGCCGGCCAAAGCTACGACGCGCTCTCGGAGGCCGCTGCCAAAGTGCCCGCCGGAAGCGAGGGCCTGCAGTGGGCTCCGTATCTGCTCGGCGAGCGCACACCGCATCTGGACCCCGAAGTCCGCGCGGCCTTCACGAATATCGGCGTCAACCACACCAGCGCGCACTTTGTCCGCTCGGTGCTGGAAGGCGTGGCGTATTCGCTGGAAGACACCTTTACGCTTTTCGCGGAGCTTGGCATTCCCGTCAGCGGCATTCGCCTGGGCGGCGGCGGCGCGCGCGGCGGGCTGTGGCGGCGCATCCAGGCCGGCATCTACGGCCACGCGGTGGAAGTGCTTACGGCTGAAGAAGGCGGCGCATTCGGTTGCGCGCTGATGGCGGGCGTGGGCGCGGGCCACTGGGCCAATCTCGACCAGGCCTGCGGCGCGGCCATCGAAGTCGCCGAGCGCATTGAACCCGTCGCCGAAGACGTAGCCGCCTACAAAACGGGCTATGCCGCATGGCGCAAGGTCTATCCCGCGCTCAAGACGCTGCGGTAGTTTTCGCTCCGGACCTGCCGCATCAATCTCAATACTTCCGCGCCGGCTCTCCCAGAGCCGGCGCTTCAGCGTGTAGACTGGCAGCGTCTATCCCGCACGCAGGAGCGTACCCGTGGAAGCTGCCGGAGAACAGCCGCAACGCAATATAGCCGTCGATGCCTATCGCGGCTTTGTCATGCTGCTCATGATGGGCGAAGTGCTTCGCTTCGCCCGCGTCGCCGAGGCATTTCCCGGCAATCCCATTTGGCACTTCCTTGCCTGGAACCAGACCCACGTGGAGTGGACTGGCATGAGCCTGCACGATACGATCCAGCCCGGCTTCACCTTCCTGGTCGGCGCTGCCCTGCCTTACTCCGTTCGCAGCCGCCAGCGCAAGGGTGAAACCTTCGGGCGCATGTTCGCGCACACCATTTGGCGCAGCCTGCTGCTCATCGCGATCGGCATCTTCCTGCGCTCCACGCAGAGCCCGATGACCAACTTCACCTTCGAGGACACGCTCACGCAGATCGGCCTTGGCTACACCTTCGCCTTCCTGCTCTACTGGGTCCGCCCACGCTGGCAGTGGACCGCCTTTGCCGCGCTGCTCTTCGCCTACTGGCTCGCCTGGGCCGTCTATCCCGCGCCCGGCCCCAACTTCGACTGGGCCGCCGTCGGCGTTCCTGCCAGTTGGCAAGGCCACTTGCTTACCGGCTTCGCCGCGCACTGGAACAAGAACTCCAACCTCGGCCAGGCCTTCGACCTCTGGTTCCTGAACGTGCTGCCGCGCCCCAGCCGCTTCCTCTACAACGCCGGCGGCTATCTTAGTCCATCCTGAAAAAGCCTCTTTCAAGCGGGCTGCATGGTCATCAGCGCGCCGTTGTTTCGCCATGGGGATAGAAGCCTGCTCAGGATGGCGTAGATTTCGCACATACAACGGCGGGGGACA
>Ga0326727_10020166_pt1 | contig 13274 bp, 14 predicted proteins | sample MB2enrmetagenome_FD_207643 | JGI IMG/M metagenome (GOLD analysis project Ga0326727, IMG submission 207643) | Lab enriched peat soil microbial communities from McLean, Ithaca, NY, United States - MB29MY | ecosystem: Environmental > Terrestrial > Soil > Wetlands > Peat | place: USA: New York...
TTTTTGAGCCAAATATGTTCTTTACTGCCGCATTTTGTACAAACAACGCCAATTTGGTCTCGCTGTGCTTTGAAATGCGCAATACAAGATTCCTCGTTGGGAAAGTCTTGTATGAAATTTAAGAGATTCATGATGCTTTTCTTTGGAATTATTACATCACAAATATAATGAAAATCAATATATTACACAATTATTTCAGAGGCTTTTTTTACACAAATATCCGTAATTTTTGATTGCCTTTTTTGTATAGGTCGCTTTGCGGATAATCATTAAATTTATTGTATTATTGACGATTTTTGCAAAGAATATGCCATTGAGGCTTCCAAAATGCCTTGCTTGAAAGATGCCGACAAACCCCGTAGAAATCGCTCCTGTGAGATGTCTGACAGTGAAATTATGACTATTTTAGTGCTATTTCACTTCGGAACTTTCAAAAATTTCAAGCATTATTACCTCTTTTTTATTGGTGTTCATTTCAAAAATGAATTTCCTAAACAATTGTCATACAATAGATTTGTGGAAATTCAAAGACGTGTATTTGTGCCTCTAATGTTTTTTCTCAATACAGTCAGTTTTGGAAAATGCACTGGTATTACATTTGTTGATTCAACCAAAATAAGTGTTTGCCACAATAAGCGCATCAAACGAAACAAAGTATTTGATGGATATGCCCAAGTTGGGAAAAGTACAATGGGCTGGTTTTATGGCTTTAAACTACATTTGGTTTGCAATGACAAAGGTGAATTACTTAGCTTTTGTCTTACTCCAGGCAATGTAGACGATCGCGACCTGAAAGCTCTTAAAGTATTGACAAAGAACTTATTATGAAAATTATTTGGCGACAAAGGCTATATTTCTGCTTCACTTTTTGAAACTCTTTTCCATGATGGTATTCACCTTGTTACAGAAATTAAGAGTAATATGAAAAATAGATTCATGAGCCTTAGAGATAAGATATTGCTACGAAAACGTTCTGTAATTTAGACAATTAATGATGAATTAAAAAATATTTGCATGGTAGAACATACTCGCCATCGTGCCATGCATAATTTTGTAATGAACCTAATTGCCGCTTTAACCGCATATAGTTTCTTTGAAAAGAAACCAGCTATACAGTTTGATATTCAGGCTGATAACCTGCAATTGTGGCTTTTCTAAAACGCACTTCTCCTAAAGCATTTCCCTTCTTTTCTATCTGTCAATAGATTCTCTCATCTTGTTGACAGTACTCTCTCATGCCTTTTCTTTGTCTATTCCCCAATTTCTTATCCCGAACTCAGGTTCTTACGGCTCTATTGCCGCTTAATGTGAGTATGTAATTACCGAACTATTGACTGAAAGACAGGCATGGCAGTCAAATTCGGAGGGTAAGCATTTGATAGCTGACATCTATGGTCTATCGGTTGCCGTATAGTCTTTTTGAAAACGGAAAATAGAACGATAAATCATTTACAACTTCGGTTGTTCCGTGATATTTTAGACGATTTCGATTGTGGCTTTTGAGTTGAATAAATGATGTTCTTCAATCGAAACATACCCCAGCGAATTGGAGAGCAACCGGGTTTGTCCGATCACTTTTCCAGGTACATTGCTATGGCTATGTCCGTAAATCCAGTATCGGATATTGCTTTCTTCTATGAACCCGTTTAAGTTGGAGGCAAAAGCCAGATTCAAGGGGCTGTTTTCAAATTCAGGTGCAATACAATCGAACGAAGGCAGATGATGAGTTACTACCACAATGTTATCATCTGGCTTGCATTGTCCAAGCGTTTTCCTAAGAAAATTGACCGACTCTTGATGTAGTCGATTGTAAAGTTCAACCGTCAATCGATCATCGTTATAACGGATTAGATGGAAATCATTTAGTTTTGCTTTTATTAGAGGAATCGCACCACTATAAAGATTCGACCATAGAGCACTTAAAACCAACACAATGTTATCAATTCGCTCAACATAATTGTTGACAAAAAAAACATTGTCCATAATTTTGGAATACAGAGGTTTGTCGAGCAAAGCAATATCTGTTGTTCCATAGAATTCATGATTGCCCGGTATATAGTAAACTGCTTGAAAACTATCGGAAAGAATTCGAAAAAATGCCGTTATCTCAGGATATTCAATTTGCTCCAAATAGCACAGATCGCCGGCGATTATCAGAATATCTCCAGCCGGAACAATCGGATACATTTCAAAATAGTGTCGGTTTTCCTTAAATTCAAGGTGCAGATCTGAGCAATATTGGATTTTCATGGGATATATACTTTATTCGCAATTCAATCAGTTTTCTTCAATGTATTTTGCAATATTTTTATTTCGAATCTCCTTTTTCCAATTCTTGTTTATCTTCGATAATGACATTCTTACAGAATCCTTTCCGTAGAACTGAGTAATTTCTTCAATCGCTATTTTATCCCCATATTCAAATACACGTTCAATAACCCAATCCTTGTGTCTATTCCAATCTATTTTTTCCGGCAAGGTGTCCCAAAACAATGAACGGGATAATTTGCTTAAATCGGGATGATAATCCAAATCAGGTTGATGTGTATTTTGGTATATCTCATAGTTGCATTGAATCATATAAAAAAAGCCTTCAATATTTATTTCAAGAGCCTTTTCTAACATGAGTGAAAATGCAATGGTAAATTTTCGTTTGCCGGTTATTAAATTATTGATCTGGTGTGGAAGGACACTTAATAGTGCTGACAACTCTTTTTGAGTCATCTTTTTCTTTTTCAGGATATGCAATAACACAGCTCCTGATGGAACGCCTTTCATATCAAGATATTCTTTCATACATTCTATTTCAAGACACAGATAATCTTTGAGTCAGTATAATATTTATTCTGTTACATTCTTCCTCCGACCATTACACATCCAAAATATCCGTACTCCCCATTCTTGTATTTCCGAAATGTCTCACGTTTTCCATCTGCAGGACATAAGTGGGTATATGTGGCACTTCCGTCTTTATTTCGACGAATAGGAGAAAAGTACCGATGACACTGGTTGCAATATTCCCTTTAAAATTCAATGAGTGATGCTTTCATATTGTTCAGTATTTTATAGCGTTCATTGACAATGAACAAGTGTTTTTGATGAACAGTTTACTTTTCCAAAAAATCTTTTGATTATCGCTTTTTCATTTCCATTTCTATTACACGGAACGCTTCCGATTTCCTTTCAATTTCAGAAAGCGGCAGGCCTAATGTATTAGCAATAGTTCTCCATCGTGATACTGCATGAATCACCTCGTTTTTGATTTCATCAGTCCTCCTCTTTGTCAGAAGATAATAGGGTGCCGTACTTATTACAAGATCAATATCGAGTGAGTTGTCATGTTCATCGATGTTTAATTTAAGCCCGGCACCGTATTCGTTCGGATTAATGTCAAATGCAGGAGACAATCCCCATCCTGTTTGAGTATATATAAATCCGTGATTTCTAAGATGGTCATCTGTGTTTGATATACAAACGGATAATAAGACTCTGCGAAATAGTTCTTCGAGATCATGTTTTACATCCGAACACTCCGAGCGTATAAACGAAACAATATCCAGATAGCTAATTCCCTGGTTTGCACCAGCTCCATCTTGCTGTTGCAATAATGTCATTGCAGATGCAAAGTGGATTCTTCTTTGATTGTTTGTCCGGTCAAAACGCTGAGATAAAAATGTATGATAAGGAGAGGCCAATTTCTTAACTGTACAGATTGGAGTAGCGATTTTTGACTGAATGGCAAGCTCATGTGCAACCATCTCCCAAAGGCCGACATTCGCGTCGTCATTTTTACTGGGAAATTTAGCAATCCATATATTTCCTGCGTTATCAATAACATCCGCTTTCGGACGTGCACCACCAAGTGAAGAACCGGGAGCGATAAGCTGATTAACCCATTTTAGGGTATCCTCCGTCAGGCGATCCGGTGTTTCTTCATATTTTTGTACTGCATATTCCAGTTCGCGCAACGAAGTCCAGGGAGGGGCTGCCATAAAATTATCATCATTCAGAAATGGACCGTTTTCGGACTCTTTGAATCGAAAACCGCCCATACGATGTCCATCGTGAACCCCCAGCATAAAATCAATATCGGATAGTGTCGTAGAAGCCCTTTTTTCTATTTTGGACAACAACACCTCTCTCCGTTTCATTAACAATTGTCCCCACCTATCGGGAGAAGCATCTTTAAATATCCCGAAGTTTCCGTTTGAAGATGAATATTGCATGCCGGAGTAAAGAGGCAACTGAGGATCTATTGGGATTCCTTCTTTCAACCAGTCTTGTCCATATTCAAAAGCATAAATAGGATTACCTCTTACCGTTGAAAAAAAGAGCATTCCTACATAACGTGGAGAATTGAATAGGTACCAGTCTGCAAACACTAATATTTTCTTTTCAGTATTCATATTATTCAAAAGTAGGCTCAGTCGAAATGGTATTGATGCTGGTTTCTATATCTGGTTTCTTCTTCTTGGGAGCTCGTTTCTTCACTATTAGATCAGCATCCTGAATATGCCTCCCTAAAGGATCATTAGCCCCGATTAAAAGAATATCTTCTTCTAATCGAAGCACTATAAGCACTTGCATATAACTTCCCAAAGAAACGGATGGAGAACCTTTTTCAATGAATCTCATTGTGCTCTCGGAAAGACCGGCTCTCTCAGCTACCGAAGCCACGGAAAACTTACGTCTTAGCCGAGCTAATCGTAAAGTTTCACCAAGAGTCTTCAGAATTTGTTTTTGCTTGAATGTAAAAACCGCACCTTTTGATTTCATAACCGATGATATTATACTGCAAATATAAGCATTATTATTACAATATCAGTTGTTGTTATTTTTCAATCGAATACATTCAAAATTCCGCTTATCGATACACTTCATCGTATAAGTACGCACTTTTTACAGCATAGCTGCTTTTTAAGATTAAAAAATAAGATTGTCATTTTTAGAGACTTTCCAATCGGATGCGACCGAAAGGAGCATTCGGCAAGAGAACGATACCAGCCTTAAAGCTGGCATCGTCCGCAAAGCGTATATCTCGACCAGAATCCGATCCTAAGCATAGTGCTCCTTTTCAGATTACTTTTCCCGAATATTGACACTCCAATCGGATACTCGTCAAAATAAGTTTTACTACCGGAAAAAATTTATACGATCTTTATTTTGCTCAGCCCGCTCCTGTATTGTTTTTTCGACATATTGTCTAACATCCTCCCCCGTAGCTCCTTTGTCTTTAATATACTCTTTTACTGCTTGATTTTCCCATACATCAGAAGAATCCATAAGAGCTTTATTTCTACTTCCGATAATCTCTGCGGATGAGTGCCACGTAATCCCGAATTGAATCAGCAACAGCATCAAAAATAGGCCTGCTACAGAATAGATAAATCTCCGCAATCGTGCAAATTCTCTGACTGGAGTGGTGTTTTCTCGATAAGATTTAATTGATTCATCAACCCCTTTTTGTGCATTTTTCAATGTGTTGTCAATATTAAGATTAATATTTTCTGTTGCATGTTGAACTGATGATGTTGCTTCCTTGATCTCAATGAGTGCCTGATTTAAATAATTACGTAAAGCCGAATAGTCCACTTGAACTTTGACCTCTTCAGTGCCCCTTGCAATGGATTGGTAAAGCATCGTCTCTAAATCTTTAGAGAAATATTTCAACTGTTTATCAATCACTTGAAATTGCGAATTGACATTGCCAGCTTGTTGATTCAAAGATGTAACAGTTTGCTGTATACATGTTGAAATTTCGGTTAACTCTTTCTTGGTAGATAAGTTAGCCTCTTGAAAATCAGAAAGAAATTCGGATTTCCTTTGGACTTCATTTTCAATTGCGGTTGTAATTGAATTAGTAGCTTGATTAAAGTCCCGTTTATAGTCAGCGGTCATTTTTTCAAGCTCCCCTTTGAATTTTCTCAATTCTACGATAGGGTCAATCTCATCAAATAATTCATTCTGTTCCATTGTGTTGAAATTTAATATTTATAAAAACGCCATTTACTTTCTTTTGTTTCTTTTGTTTCTTTTTGCTCAACAGTTCATCATCGTCTTCGGTGGGTTGAAGAGGTAAACTGGAAGTAAAAAAATCTTCAATCGAGTTCTCCATGTGTGTAACCGATAGAGTGGAAATGTTAGTAGATTCATTAGATTCAATTGCTTTTTGTTCTTTGAGAGCGTTACGATCAAGCTGTTGACAAATATTGGCGACCTTTAGCTCCCTATCCACTTCAGATAGCTTATATCCTAATTTTTTATTTTTCAGAACTTTAGAAGGATTTGTTTCGTTCTTCTCGTAAAGTGCTTTCGGAATAATACGTAAACCTATTACCTGTTCATCCCGCTCGTTCCATTGCAATAACCATCCTTTTGTAGCCATCATATCATTTAATACATCTCTGTTTTTTGCTGTTGCCATATATTCTACCAGTAATGCTTTTATTTCCTCTTTTTGTTGTAGACTATTTTCAACTGCTGTTTTCCATTGACGATTTTTTGATATCTCTGCCGCTATCAACTGAACCTGCTGAGCGATGTTGTGGGCTTCTATATGGTTTCTACCATTCAGATCAATGCGGTTTGCATAGATGTGAATATGAGGTGTTTGCGTTGATTTATGCAAATAGCAGATGTATTGATTTTGCTGTAAATCAAGTCGTTGTATAATCTCTTTTGCGAGGCATCGCCATTCAAAAATGTTCCATCCTTGCGTGTATTTTGCATGCGGAGAGAAAAAGGCTGTAAAGAAAGCTTTTTGGATAGGGTTTTGACTGTGATTTGCAACTTGTCGCATCTCGGCATACAATTCGTTTGGTGTATTTCCCAAAATAAGATTTGTTATTACTTTTTGGGCCAGGCCTTTGTCATTCATAGCGTATGCAATCCCTTTAATAGAACCTTTGATTGTTAGTGCTTTACTGGTCATATATCCAATTTTTTAATGCAATTACAGTCTGTTTAATATCTTCTGCTGTCTGTTTTACCAACTGATCCATAGCTTGAAATTCTTTTTTTTGATAGAGGTTGCTTATTCGCGAAAAGTTGGTTTTATAGGTTGCCAGCAACTGAATTATTTCAACCTCTTCTTTAGTGGAGTGACGTGGTTGTACTTCTTCAATTAATACCTTGCGAACCCAAACCGGCAATCTAAGATTAAAAGCATCTGCTTTCGTTTTTACAATCATCAACTCTTGTTCTGTCAATCTTACATCAATATGTTTATTCCGCGGTTGATTTGCTACAGGCAAATGCTTCCTCCCATTCTCGCGAGAACGTTCAGCCCGCTTTTCATTAGCTTTACGTTCAGCAGACTTTTGCTTGGCTTCCTGATGAGCCTTTATCCAATAATTTATGTTGCCCATAGATATTTATGTGTTTGAATCCATTCATTTTTTCCGATAGTTATCCCGAAATTTTATAGCAAGATTAAAATCACATTTTACTGTTGTATTGTTGCAAATCCTCATAGTGTGCATATAAACAACACTTTATCGACACAACAGTTACACAACAAATTATATATCCGTTGCAATTTTACACAACAAATAGAAAATTGTTGTGAGTTTGTTGTGCAGTTGTTGTAATTGTATTTTATTGAATAACAATAGAATAAATAATTTATGCAACATTACAACAAGATATTGTCAATCAATTCCTTTTTTATCTCAACATATCGCCCTTTTCTTTTCATTGGGAAAAGCTCACCTCCTACACCAAAGTGATAAAATGTATAATCGCTGTTATGCTCGGCTCGTAAACTCCAACTATCTTTCAAAATATTCCGAATTTGTGAGACATCTGCTTTAAGTCCTGATTCTCGTATAACATCAACAAAATCTTTTGCTACACAGCAAATTTTATCTCGTTGTAGAAGTTCCATAACTTCGCTACAATAATTTGCAATCTCGATTTCAATTTTGTTTGTATTGTATTGCTTTATCTTTCGTAAAGCCGCAGTTTCTAACAACGCAGGATTGAACCACATGCGGGATTCTTTTTCGGTTGAAAGCTTTCGATGTTTAAGGTAATAGAGAAAATGAGGAATTTCTTGAATCATCTGCTCACGGAGTGAGGTATTATCCGAAGCGATTGGTTTGATCTTTCGCGCCCAAAATCGGATCTCTTCTTTGGGGATAATGATCGGATTACGTTCATTGTTGGAACACAATACAAACTTGGCGAAAAATTCGATCTCTCTACGGTCTTTGTTTTTAGCTTCAATTTTATAGTCTCCAGCCGTAGATAAATTTTTTATTTTCTCAGTGTCCTCGATCTTGTTTAGGAGTAGCTCATCGACTAAAACCAAAAGGCGATTCGCCCAGTCTGCATTGAATTGGCTACGGAAGTCCTCGTTTGTATTGAATGTCGCATTTTTGCCAAAAACAGCTTTAAGAAACCTAAGAAAAGTTGTTTTCCCTGTTCCTCTCTCATTAGATACCAATAGAAGTATCGGTAGCATCTGAGTTGGTCGGACATATAGGATTTGGAGGTAATCCAGACCTAATTCGATCTGCTCTTCAAAGATGTGTTGCAGAAACATCTGAATATGGGGAAATTCTCCCAAACAGGGCGTATGATTTATAGCTTCATATTGGTTTAAATACGCACCATAAACCTGCTGATAGTCAATATGATTAGGCATTATACAAAACCCATCATATTTATTTATGGCAGGCAAGGTGTTTTTACCATAATCCTGACGGAGGGTTTCATAAGACCAGACCACTTTATCTTCGATAAAATCGCCACTTATTAGAGGTTTATTCACTATCTTATAAAGTGTTGTGCCAACTCGGATATACTTCTCTTGATTCATTGCATTATTGGTTCTTCTCGGTATTACCATTGAGCATTCTGTCAATATCTGACTTCTTGTACATCACACGCCTACCTATTCGTATAGGATTCAGATAATTACGCTTCTGCCAATGCCATAGAGTCGCATCGCACACTCCGCAGAATTGCTTAACTTCTGCTTTTGTAAAGTATTTTTCTTCTTTTTTTTCTATTGCCATTTTTAAAAATAGCTCTTCTTTAGTTCTAATAATCAAGTCATTAGAGAATTTCAGTAAATCTTGTCCGCTCAATTCGAATCTGATCTTGTCGCGATCATCATCAAGCAATGTCATTAGATTGTCCATAATAATACAATATCTACCTGATTTTAACTTTTTTGTTAGGTAGAATTTTAAAAACAAAAAAGCCGAACCCGTTATTGGGTTCGGCAAAATTACAATCATAATCGATTGAAATGTAATTATTTATAGTCAATTAAATAGAATTCTATTCGATTCTATTTCTGATAATAAATTCCTCTATTAATCTGTTTAATTCTTTTTCATTTGTTTTGTCCAGGTTCTCTCTACTTGAGTAAGTATATATCGAATTTTCAACAAAAGAAAGGGTGAACGTATTCTTAAGTACTCGAACAAAAGTTGCTTCGTCAATTTTATTCAAACTATTTTTCCCATTCTCAATAAGCTGTAATTCTTGTAGTGCAATGTATACCAATCCAATTTTACGTCCCTTTCCTTTTTTTAATAAATAGCTATCTATCTTACCGTTCAATTCTTCTTTCTGTTGCTCGTCTAAATTGATAAAAATATCTGTCAATTTCCTTTTTTCTTGATCATTTTCTATCTTAAATTGAATTTTCCTGACAATTGCGCCTTGCTGCATGCCCAATCTAACACATATTCTCATTATGGCATATGCACTATTTTTTAGTGGATTGAAAGAAATCACTCTAATTTTATGCTTATCCAAATATTGTTGAAATTTTACATCAAGGCTTTCTGTTGAATTAATCTTATACTTATAGATTATTTCATCTAACCTCCAAAAACCAGTGTTAAAACCTTTACAATACACATGATATAAAATTGAATCATATAAATTAGTACACTGCTTTGTATTATCAATCATGAACCTCAATATTTTAGAAATGGGGGATTTTTTCGTGTTGTACGTTGGAATTAAAGATTCTATCAGTTGTATGTCTTCCTTCCTGATTAATGCTTCTGGATATTCTTTCATTGTGTATGTAGATTCATGGAATGTATATCCTTTAATTCGCATATCTTTGAAAATGTATTTACCCTCTCGAATTTTTAAATTCGGACTAAGTCCTGTTTTTTGTAAAAAACTTAAGGTGGCTTTATAAATTACATACAAAAAGGATAAACCTACCATTGTATAAAGCAATACTTTCCCTAAAAAAACAACTGTTTCCATATCAATATCTTAATTTAATAAATCTACCAGTTCCTTCTTCATATCTTCATCAATTTCCCGATAACGAGCAAATGCTTTTGAGCCCTCTTTATGTCCGGAAAGAGCTCCTACAAGATTAGGATCTTTAACCTGTTTGTATAAATTACCCACAAAACAACGCCGGGCAATATGTGAACTGGCTATTTCATTCAATGGACGTTTCTCTTCTTCACGTGTAGTTGGATTAATTATGGTAACCATCCGGTTCAAGCGAGCTGCTAGAAAGATTCGCTTAATAGCGGCATTGTACTTTTGTTCGGAAATAAATGGTAAAAACTTGTCAGCAGTGTTGCTATATCTCTCGATAATCTCTTTTGCCGTTGAATTTAATGGTACTCGAACGGTCAATGGTCTCCCTTCTTTTGTCTTCTTTGGAATGTATTCGATTGCTCCATTGATAACATTTGCTTTTGTCATTTTCAACAAGTCTCCAACTCGGCATCCGATTAAGCATTGAAAAACGAAAATATCTCTCTGAATGGCCAATTGAGAATGATTTTTCAGATTAGTATGATATAGTTTGTTCCGTTCTTCTATAGTTATGTAATAAGGAGTACCATAAACCGCTTCTTCAATAGGGAAATGATCAAATGGACGGTTGGTTGTTTTCTTATTCTCATAGCACCATATAAAAAATGTTCGTAACCTACAAAAATTATCAATTAGAGTGTTACGCCCTCGGGGTCCAGGAATCCTGCTCTCAGGCACTTTCTTGTATAAGGAGGGGTATTCTTTATAATGTTGGTATTCAAACTCAAAAAAATCCCATACCTCACGAAGTGTATCCGCTGTAATTAGATCAATATCGAGTGCAAAATCTTTTTGATTCCGCTTTGTTAATCTGATAAATAATTCAAAGCGTAGCAAACGCCTTTGTATGACTTCAAAATTCTTTTTTCGAACTGCCGAGAGACGATGTTTGGCGAAAAATTCATTAAACAGATCATGAAAAGAAGGTCGTATTTTCTTTGATTCTGGAGGTATTGGTGGATGAAAATACTCTTCAATAGTTTTGTTTAACCATTCTCCATCTGCTTTAGGATTATATGTTTTTGCTATTTTCGAGAAGATGTTTTGAACGTGGCTATTGAATTCTTGTTTAACTTGTTCATTTACAAGCACTATCCGATCTTTATAACCTTGCTTTTCAGGGCTCCAGTGATTTGGGTTGATGGAAAGAATACTGGCAGCTTTAATATCTTTTTCTCCATCCCGTAAACGAAAATACACAGTAGCTAACGTGTCAATATCGTTTTTCTTTGCCGACTTTCTAATAAAGGCAGAAACTTTCATATATGGTTGTTTTATGCGAGACAAAGATATATATTTGTTCCCAAATTGTTCCCAATCATCCTGAAATCAATTCAATATAAATCAATCTAAACAATGATCATAAACGTATATTACACTGATATATAGTACATTTATGATTTATTTCAATTGATATTAATTTATTCTAGTTTAATAAATTATACCCCGGCTCTGGGTACTTTTAAAATAAAATCCTAATTGATTTTTAATCAGTTAGGATTTTTTATTAGAAAATTTATTTTCAATCAAGAACTAGCATTTCAGATCATCAATTGCAACTACACCAAAGTAAGATGTTATTCTCTTATATGTAATATTCTGATTAACGGCTAAATGGGCATAAATTACGTATAAAGATAAATTGGTTCATGCTATTTAGTAGCTCCCTGTGGCTTTTTGATAGTTGATCTTTGCAATTAAGAAGTCATAAACATCTGTTATATATTCCTGTTCGGTCGTGCTGAGTGATTTTTCGGTATCCAAAAGTTTCTCGTATGAAAATGAGCCCAAACTGTATTGTTGTTTCTTCAATTCATACACCTTTTCCGAAAGAATGTAATTGTCGTTAGCGACAGTAAGATTTTGTTTTGCATTATTGAGTTTTGTCAATGCTTCCTGCACTTCGTATTGTACATCGGTGATTTTCTGCTTCATTTCTAAATAAGTTTGCGCCAACTTTAGATTGAACTCTTTTACTTGATTGGTGTTTTTGAAACTACCGAAAATAGGAACTGACAATTTAACGCCAATGGAACTAACAGGAGACCAAAAGAAATTGTCGAAATAATTAAATGTCTCACTCTGAAAGAATTGGGTATAGTTGGTAAAAAGTGATAGCGTAGGAAGATAGCTCTGCCTTGCTTTTTTTAATTCCAATTCATGACCAACCTGTTGAATCCTTAATTGTTTGATTTCCGAGCGATTTACAATAGCTTGGTTTGAAATATCTGAACTTGTAATAGTCTCCATAGAAGATTGCAATGAATCAGTAAGAAGAATAACTGATAGCAAAGGAACATTTATTTTGTATTTTAGATTCTGCATACTTAAAAAGTAGTTCTGTTTTTGCTTTTCAGCATTAGCTTTCGCGTTTTTATAGTCCAACTCAGCAAGTTGCATATCGCTTTCAAGCAAAGCCCCTTTGCTGTATTTTCCGTTGGCAAGGTTGTAATACTCTTTATAGCGGTTTTTATTTTTCCGGGCTATTTCGTATTGCAATGATTTGAGTAGTACATTGTCATATGCTTCGGCTATTTCCACCTTGATATTGATGTCCGATTGATTGCTCTTCTCTCTTTCCAAAGCAAGGTCGTTTGATGCAATCTTTATATCGGTATATAATCCCGGTTTATAAACAGTGTAATTTAAGTCAAGGGCAAATGCCGTATTGTTTTTCATCAAATATGTTTTATCCTCCATTTAGCGTTAATATAAATTAAATTGCATTCGTGATGACATTTTTAATGTTAATATCAATTAATATTAAAACTCATTACTTGGATATTGCACAAATTATATCCATCTTTGAAGTCATAAAATAATAAGAAAAATCTCCACACATCCACATATAATCATAATATACAATTATATAGCTATATTAATTCTAATGTGAATATAAATATTCAATATTAGAATAATAAAAATAATTGAAAAATATGATTTATACAACCAATAGAGATTTTCAG
>Ga0326727_10020167_pt1 | contig 13274 bp, 10 predicted proteins | sample MB2enrmetagenome_FD_207643 | JGI IMG/M metagenome (GOLD analysis project Ga0326727, IMG submission 207643) | Lab enriched peat soil microbial communities from McLean, Ithaca, NY, United States - MB29MY | ecosystem: Environmental > Terrestrial > Soil > Wetlands > Peat | place: USA: New York...
CTCACCAACCGGCCCGTGATCGTGCCCGATACCAGCACCGTCCAGGTCATCGATCTGGCCGAGGACGACGGGGCCTACCTCACCATCGACGGGCAAATCGGCGAGCCGCTCAAGACCCGCGACCGCGTGGTGGCGAGCCGCTCCTCGAGCGTGCTGCAGTTGATCCGGCCGCCGCGCTCGCTGTTCTTCGACGTGCTGCGGCAGAAGCTGAAATGGGGCGAGCGCTAACCTCTGGCGTACTGCGCGGCCATCTCGGAGAGCGGTATGGGCGCGTAATCGCCCGCGTGTCCGGCTTGCCCGAAGGCCGTCATACGCGCCACCACAACCTTCTGCATCGCCTCGCGGGCGGGCTTCAGGTAGCTGCGCGGGTCGAACTCCTCGGGCTTCTCGAAGAACACCTTGCGGATGGCGCCGGTGATGGCCAGCCGGCTGTCGGTATCCACATTCACCTTGCGCACGCCGTTGCGTATGCCGAGCTGGATCTCTTCCACCGGAACGCCCCAGGTCGGCCGCAAGTGGCCGCCGTACTGATTGATGACGTCCTGCAGATCCTTGGGGACGCTGGAGGAGCCGTGCATCACCAGGTGGGTCTTGGGAATCCGGTTGTGGATCTCGATCAGGCGGCCCATCTTCAGCGTTTCGCCGGTGGGCTTGCTGGTGAACTTGTAGGCGCCGTGGCTGGTGCCGATGGCGATGGCCAGCGCGTCCACGCCGGTGGCCTCCACGAACTCCTGGGCCTGGGCCGGATCGGTGAGGTGGCTAAGGCCGTCCAGGCCGGCACCGTGGCCGTCCTCGATCCCGCCCAGACAGCCGATTTCGCCCTCCACGGTGACGCCCTTCGCGTGCGCCATCTCCACCACTTCGCGGGTGGCCTTCACGTTGTAATCGAAGCTGGACGGCGTCTTGCCATCCGGCATCAGCGAGCCGTCCATCATGACGCTGGTGAAGCCTTTGTCGATGGCCGACTTGCAAGTCTCGGGGCTGTTGCCGTGATCCAGGTGCATCACGATGGGGATTTCGGGATAAATCTCGCTGGCAGCGACCATCAGGTGATACAGGAACGTGTCGTTGGCGTACTTGCGCGCGCCGCGGCTGGCCTGAATAATGGCCGGTGATTTGGTTTCGCGCGCGGCCTCCATGATCGCCTGGATCTGTTCCAGGTTGTTCACGTTGAACGCGCCAACGCCGTAGCCGCCCTTCGCGGCTTCGTCCAGGACCTGTCGCATGGGAACTAGGGGCATGATGGATTCTCCTCCGGAAGGCTAAAGCTCAAGGTACCACGCGCCCGGCGGGCGCGGCAAGTCAATGGTCGCGGTCGGTGACCAGCTCGGTGATGGCGTAGAGGGCGCGCTGATAGGGGGAGGCGGGGAACTCGCCGATGCGCGCGCGGGCGGCTTCGGTGAACAGGCGGGCGCGCTCGCGGACGCGCTCGATGCCGCGGCGGCGGTAAATCAGTTCCAGGATGTTAGTAAATGGCACGCGCTCGTAGTTACGATCCTGGAGGACGCCGGCCACCATTTCCCGGTCCGCTTCGCCGGCGCCTTCGAGCGCGTAGATGAGCGGCAAGGTCACCTTGCCTTCCCAAAGGTCGTTGCCCACCGGCTTGCCCAGCACGTTCTCGTGCGCGGTGAAATCCAGAATGTCGTCGATGAGCTGGAAGGCCATGCCCACGTTCCAGGCGTACTCGCCGAGCCGGTTCTCGGTGGCGGAATCGGCGCCCGCGACCACCGCGCCCAGCCGTACGCAGGTCGAGAACAGGCCGGCGGTTTTGCGGTCGATCAGGAGCATGTAATCCGCCTCGGTCACCTCCATGGAGCCGATGTGCTGGAGCTGCAGCAACTCGCCTTCGACCATGGTCTGGGTCACGCCGATCAGCAAATCGAGGATGTGGAAGTTGCGCTCGCGCAGGGCGATTTGGAAGGCCTGCATGTAGAGCCAGTCGCCCGCCAGGACGGAAGCGTGGTTGCCCCACTTGATGTTGGTGGAAGGGTGGCCGCGGCGGGTGCGTGCGTCGTCGATGACGTCGTCGTGCACCAGCGTGGCGGTGTGAATCATCTCCACCACCGCGCCCAGCCGGATGGCGCTCTCGCCGCCGTCGCCGATCAGCTTGGAAGCCAGCAGCACCAGCGTGGGACGCAGCCGTTTGCCGCCGCTGGCCTGCAAATACTGGCCGATGGTGGTGATGGCGTCGACCGAGGCGACCCACTCCAGGCTGATTTCCCGCTCGACCTGGCGCAACTCCTCCTCGATCAAGCCGGCGATCTCGCGCGGCGCCATTCCCAACCCAGTCTCACCGGACTCCATGGATGCCTTTCAGTCTAGCATTGGGGGCCAAACAGCCGCCGGAAGTTGGCGGTGGTGGCGGCGGCGAGCCGCTCGATGGATTCGCCGCGGAGCTGGGCCAGGTGGCGGGCGGTCTCGAGCACGAAGGCCGGCTCATTGCGGTGGCCGCGATGCGGGACCGGGGCGAGATACGGGGCGTCGGTCTCGACCAGCAGGCGGTCGAGGGGCGCCATGCGCGCGGCCTCGCGGAGGCGCTCCGCTTTGGGAAACGTCAGGATGCCCGCGAAGCTGAGGTAGAAACCCAGGGCCAGGACTTGCTGGGCTTCTTCCGGCCCGCCGGAGAAGCAGTGAAAGACGCCGGTGCCAGCCGGGTGCTCGCGCAGCAGATGGAGCGTATCGAGCCAGGCCTCGCGGGTGTGGATGACGACGGGCTTGCGCGCCATGGCGAGCTGTCTAGAGAAGACTTCGCGCTGCACTTCGCGCGGCGAGAAATCGTAGTGGTAATCGAGGCCGATCTCGCCGATGGCCACTACCTTGGGACGGTCCAGTAACTCGGCCAATCGCGCGAAGGCTGTCTCGTCCGCCTTGCCGGCGTCGTGCGGATGGATGCCCACGGTGGCCCAGATGTGCGGCCAGGTTTCGGAGAGGCGGATGGCGGCTTCGAGATCGGGAGGCCCGGAGCCGATCGCCAGGAGCTGCCCGACTCCGGCCTCGAGCGCGCGCTGGATCACCGCGGGGCGGTCCGCGTCGAAGCGCGGGTCGTCGAGATGGCAATGCGAATCGATCAGCATTACTTGAGGCGCGCGCCGACCGGAACGTCTTCGAGAAAGCCCGCCAGCACCGGCTTGCCGCCTTCGAGGGAAGCGGCCACGATCATGCCGTTGGAGAGCACGCCGCGCACCTTGCGCGGTTCGAGGTTGGCCACGATCACCACCTTGCGGCCAATCAACTGCTCGGGACGGTATGCCTCGGCGATGCCGGCGACGAGCGAGCGCGGCTCGGGCTCTCCGATCTCGACTTTCAGCTTCAGCAGCTTGGTGGCGCCCTTCACGGGCCCGGCTTCGAGCACCAGGCCGACGCGCATCTCGACCTTCGCGAAATCGTCGATGGAGATTTTGGGCGCGGCCTCGGCGGCGGGGGCGGCGGGCGCGGGGGACTTGCCGACGAGCGCGGCCTGGCGAACGGCCTCCTGTTCCTCGAGCGCGCGCATCTCGGGGATCGCCAGCTTGGCGTCGATGCGCGGGAAGACGGCCGCGACCGCGCCGATCTTCTGTCCCGGCTCCAACTGGCCCCAGGCCAGATCCTGTAGGCGCACGAATTCGAGCGGCGCCGGCATTCCTAATTGAGCCCAGATCTTGGCGGTGGAATCCGGCAGCACCGGCGCGAGCAGGACGGTGGCGATGCGGAGCGCCTCGGCGGCGCTGTAGAGCGTCGCGTCGAGCTGCGGGCGCGACTCGGGCTTCTTGGCGAGCAGCCAGGGCGCCTGCTCGACGATGAATTTGTCGGTGGCCGACAGAAGCGCCCAAATCGTTTCGAGCGCCTTCGAGAACTCGAACGCCTCGAAGCCGGCGATGGCGGATTGGATGGTCTCGCAGGCCAGCTTCGGAATGGGGCCCTCCGTCGTTGCGGGCGGGATCTCGCCGCCGCAGTACTGGTTGATCATGGCGAGCGTGCGGCTGGTCAGGTTGCCGAGGCCGTTGGCGAGGTCCGAGTTATAGCGGCCGACCAGCGCGTCGTAACTGAAGCCGCCGTCCTGGCCGAAAACCACCTCGCGCAGCAGGTAATAACGCAGCGCATCGGTTCCCATCACGCGCCGGATCGGCTCCGGACGAACGATGTTACCCTTCGACTTACTCATCTTGCTCTCTTCGAAGAGCAGCCAGCCGTGCGCAAAGATACGCTTGGGCAGTTCCAGACCGGCGGCCATCAGGAACGCGGGCCAGTAAATGGCGTGGAAGCGCAGGATTTCCTTGGCGATCAGGTGCAGGTCGGCGGGCCACATATCCTGGCCGGCCACCGCGCTCATGTAAGCGGCCAGCGCGTCGAACCAGACATAGAAGACATGCGGCGCCTCGCCCACCACTGGGATTCCCCACTTGATGTTGGTTCGGGTGATCGATAGGTCGTTCAGCCCTCCCTTCACGAAGGCGATCACTTCGTTGCGCCGCGTTTCGGGGCCGATGAAGAGCGGTTCGCGCTCGTAGAGTTCGAGCAGGCGATCGCGGAAGGCCGAGAGCTTGAAGAAAAAGTTCTCCTCGGTGATGGTCTCGGTGGGCCGGCCGCAATCGGGGCAGGGATCGCCCGGCTTGGCGTCGTTCACGTAGAGGTTATCGTGGATGCAGTACTGGCCGGTGTAAGCGCCCTTGTATATGTAACCGTTGGCGCGACAGCGCTCGAACAGATCCTGGACCACCGCGGCGTGCTGGGGGCTGGTGGTGCGCTGGAAATGGTCGATATGCAGGCCCAGGGATTGCCATTGCCGCTCGAATTCGGCGGCGATGATGTCGCAATAGTCGCGCGGCGTCTTTCCAAGGCGCTCGGCGGCCCGCTCGACGTTCACCCCGTGCTCGTCGGAGCCGGTGGTGAGGATGGCCTCGTAGCCCTGCATGCGTTTGAAGGTGCGCACCACGTCGGCGACGATGGTCGTATAAGCGTGGCCGATATGCGGCGCGGCGTTGACATAGTAAATGGGAGTGGTCAAATAGTACTTCATCGTGTTTGTGCCAGGTATGCGAAGTTAGCGGCTGCCAGGATCTGTTGCAATGGGACGCCGCGAGCCAGCGCCAGTCGGCGGCAATCCTCGTACTCGGGCGCGAAATGCCCTTCCTCGGAGACTTTCAGGCGCACCGTTCCGTGCGGGGTCTCGACTTCCACGATGCGGCGGGCCTGGACGCGGCGCTCGGCCGAGTAAATGCGCAGTCCGAGCGTGGATGTTTCGGCGAAGAAAAGGGCGGCGAGGCGCTCCCGATCCTCGGGGCGCGCGATGACGCGCACGAGCGTGCCCGGGCGATTTTTCTTCATGAAGATGGGCGAGAGCGTGACGTCCAGCGCTCCGGCATCGAGCAGGCGGTCCATGGCGTAGGCGAGAACCTGGGCGCTGGAATCGTCGATGTTGGCCTCGATGACGAAAACGGTGGTCGCTTCGGTGGCGCCGCTCGCTTCGCCGAGGATCACGCGCAGGACATTGGCGTGCTCGGTGAAATCGCGGTCGCCCGCACCGTATCCAACAGCCGCGATGCGCAGCGGGGGCAAAGGGCCGAAAAAGCGCGCGAGGGTGGCGGCGACGGCGGCGCCGGTGGGAGTGGTCAACTCGAGGGCGGGGCCGCGCGCATAGACAGGTTTGCCCTCCAGAAGTGCGGCGGTCGCCGGCGCGGGGACGGGAAGAACTCCGTGGGCGCTAGCGACCGTTCCACTGCCCAGGTTGAGCGGGGAGCAGTAGATTTCTTCGACGCCGAGTAACTCGAAGCCCAGGCAGGCGCCGACGATGTCGCTGATCGAATCCACCGCGCCCACTTCGTGGAAATGCAGATGCTCGACGGGCTCCTGGTGGATGCGCGCTTCGACCTCGGCGAGCCTCTGGAATATTGAGGCGGCGTTTTGACGGGCGCGCTCGGGCAGCGCGGCGCTCGCGATCAATTCGAGGATCTGCGCGAGATGGCGGTGGCCGTGCTCGTGGCCGCACTGGACGCGAAACTTGGTCGCGGCGATGCCACGGCGCGCGGTCTTCTCGAATTCGTAAGTTGCGCCGAGGTTTAGCGCGGCGAGCGCGTCGCGCAATGCGGCTGTATCCGCGCCGGCATCGGCCAGCGCGCCCACCAGCATGTCGCCGCTGATGCCGGAGAAGGCGTCGAGGTAACAGATTCTCATGATGCGACCAGTTGGGGCAGCAGTTCGCCCGCCGCCCCTCGAAAGGCCCGGTCCACTTGCGCGGAGAAGGGCGTCTCTTCCATATTGCACTCAATGACCCTCGCTCCGCTCGACTTGGCCAGGGGAATCAGGCCGGCGGCGGGGTAAACCACGGCGGAAGTGCCCACCACCAGGAACACGTTGGCCGCGCGCGTGGCGGCCTCGGCCCGCTCCCAAGCGTCGGGCGGGAGCGTTTCCCCGAACCAGACCACTCCGGGCCGCATAGGAGCGCCGCATTCGCAACGCGGCGGCAATTCGGGCAGCGGAGTCCGCTCGTCGCGGCGCTCGCGGTGGCAGACGGTGCAGCGCAGGGTCCAGAGATCGCCGTGGAGCTTGACGACGTTGCGGGTCCCAGCGCGCTCGTGCAATCCGTCCACGTTTTGCGTGATCAGCGTAAACGATGGCCTGGCTCGCTCGAGCTGGACCAGCGCCGCGTGGCCGGCATTGGGCTCTGCGGCGGCGATCAGGGTGCGCCGCCAGTCGTACCATTCCCAGACCAGCTTGGGGTCGCGTGCGAAGGCCTCGGGCGTGGCCAGATCCTCGGGCCGGAATTGCTTCCAGAGCCCGCCCGGGCCGCGGAAGGTCGGGATGCCGCTCTCGGCGGAGATGCCCGCGCCGGTGAGCGCCGTGACGACGGCGGCCTCTCGAATCCACTTGCGAGCCAGGTTCACAGACCCCATTATCGCGTATTGGTTTTAGTGGGAAATCTGAGAGGGGGAAAGCGCGGGGGCGGGCGGACGAGGCGGCCGGTTCCAGAGCGGCGGCTCCGGGGAGGTTGGACGTCAGCGGGCAAAGGCACGATTCAGCGACAAGCCGCCAGGCGGCACCGGCGACCATTCCGGCAACCCGTTTTCTTGCGCTCCGATTCGCGTAACCGGTGCTTTGGATTCGGCACTGACGCTCATGGCACACAGGCGTCTGCAAACGCCTGTTGTGGTGAACTTATGTCACGCATTATCATGATATGCTCGTTTCCGATGCCACCCAGCGAGCCGGATCGAGGTCAAAACAAGGTATGCCGCGTTTGCAGCTTTGCCTGCTCCCTGGCGCTGTTACTTTCCTGTCTGCCCACAGCCGGCTCGGACCAACTGCCTCATTTGGTATTTAGCCAGAGAATAGGGACCGACTGGAAACCGGAGGCCAACGAATGGATGAACTTCGTGGCGATCATCTCGGACGGCTCGATAGTGGCGGCCAATGGAAACGTTCCCGGAGGCAAGTCCCCCGAAGTGAGCCTGTGGGCGTTTCCCGGCGGGAGATACCTTCGACGCGTCGCTGGTGCGCCGATAGGCATCTCTGCGGACTTCCGGTATCTCGCAACCGATCGCAGCGTGCTGGACCTGCAGACTGGCAAATCAGTCTTTCAGATCTCCCGCGGGCAGGATACGATATTGGGCGCCGCGTTTTCTTCAACAGGAGATTATGTTGCGCTTGTTGGAGGTCGCGGCATCGGCAAAGGTAAGCGTGGGCAGATCGCGGTGCTGAGGACGGCGGACGCGTCCGTTGTGTCAGAGTTTTGCACCCGGTATACGGGATCGCTGGCCTTCCATCCTGATGGTCACACGCTAGCTTCCGGTCATTGGAACAATGTGACCCTTTGGGACGTTCGAACAGGCGAAAGGCTGGCGCTACTGGTCGGCGGTCAACGACCTGTCGATGTCAACGGATACCAGCGCGACGGCAGATATATGTGTGGGATTGGATTCAGCCGTGACGGGAAGGTGCTCGCCGCTGGTAGCGATGACGGTGAACTCCAGGTTTGGGAGCTAGGGCCCCGGAAGCTGTTGCATTCCCTAAAAATCGGGTGGGGCGATGTGTCCAATCCTGCGTTCAGCCCGGATGGGAGGCTTGTGGCGGCTGGGACCTACGCCGATGGGGCTGCATCCCTGGTGGACGTGCACTCGGGAAAGATCGTTTCCCAAGTTCAAGTCTCAATGTTTGGCTGTGGCTCGGTGGCGTTCAGCCCAGATGGTCAGTATCTGGTCACGCCTTCAAATGCCGGCACACTCAGGAACGGGAGATACGAGCCAGGCGGAACGATACGCGTGTTCCGCGTGGCAGAGTGAGCCTCGGCCGTGGCTCTCACGGCAGCGTCTGTTCGAGCACTTTGTTGGACTGCTCCTCGCGGAAGGCGCGCAGCTTCTCCTGTAATTCCGGGCGGTGCGTGGCCAGGATGGCCACCGCGAGCAGCGCCGCGTTGGTGGCGCCGGCCTGGCCGATGCCGAGGGTTCCCACCGGGATGCCGCCGGGCATCTGGACGGTGGAGAGCAGGGAATCCAGGCCCTTGAGGGCGGCGCTTTCGATCGGCACTCCCAGCACCGGCAGGATGGTGTGCGCGGCCACGACTCCGGCCAGATGGGCCGCGCCGCCCGCGCCCGCGACGATCACCTCGATGCCCCGCGCCTGGGCCGCGGCGGCGTACTTCGCGGTATGCGCCGGCGTGCGGTGCGCCGAGAGGACGCGCACCTCGTGCTCCACGCCAAAACGGCTCAGCGTCTCGGCGGTATGGCGCATGGTCTCCCAATCCGACTTACTGCCCATGATCACGGCTACCAGCGGTTTTGTTTCGGCCATACATACTCAAGGTACACTAGGACTGAATCCTCTGGGGTTTCCCGCGATGGTAGAGACCGAAGATCTGGTAGTGGAATACGGCGCCCGCACTGCGCTGGCGGGGGTCTCGATGGAGGTGCGGGAGCGCGAGATCTTCGGAGTGCTGGGGCCGAACGGCGGGGGGAAATCGACGCTGTTCAAGGTGCTCTCGACGATGCTCGGGCCCACGCGAGGCTGGGCGCGCGTGGCTGGATTCGACGTGGAGCGCGAGGCCACCGAAGTGCGCCGGCGCATCGGCGTGGTGTTCCAATCGCAAAGCCTGGACCGCAAACTCACGGTCGAAGAGAACCTGCGCGGGCAGGGACATCTGTACGGACTGTGGGGTGCCCGGCTCACGGAGCGCATGGAAGAAGTGATGCGCCGGCTGGGCCTCGGCGAGCGGCGGCGCGAGTTGGTGGAGGCGCTCTCGGGCGGGCTGCGGAGGCGCGTGGAGATCGCCAAGGGGCTGTTGCACCGGCCCGCGGTGCTGCTGATGGACGAACCCTCGGCGGGCCTGGACCCCGGGGCGCGCCGCGAGCTCTGGCGCTACGTCGCCGAACTACGCGGAACGCAGGGCGTCACGGTGCTGCTGACTACGCACCTGCTGGAGGAGGCGGAGGGCTGCGACCGCCTGGCGCTGCTGCACGAAGGCAAACTGGTGGCGGCCGGGACGCCCGCGGAGTTGAAATCCAGAATCGGCGGCGACGTGGTGGTGCTGGAGGTCGGCGATGCGGCGGCCGGGATGCGGGAGCGTCTGGAAGCCCGGTGGGGAGTGCGCGCGACTGAGGTGAACGGCTCGCTGCGGGTCGAGATCGGCAACGGGCACCGCTTCATCACGGAGGTGGTGGAAGCGTTCCCGGGCGCGATCCAGTCGGTGGCGCTGCACAAGCCGACGCTCGAAGACGTGTTCCTGGACGAGACGGGGGCGGCGCTGTGAGCGGCTTCTGGCTTCCCGTGGCGACGCTGTGGTGGCGCGACCTGCTGCGCTTCTGGCGGGAAAAGGCGCGCGTCGTGGGCTACGTGGGATCGCCGCTGCTGTTCTGGCTGCTGATCGGGTCGGGCTTTGGGAACCTGGCTTACTTCTTTCCCGGCGCGCTGGTGCTGACGGTGATGTTCTCGGCGGTGTTTTCGACCATGTCGCTGATCGAAGACCGGCGGGAGGGCTTTCTGCTCTCCATGCTGGTCTCGCCGGCGCCGCGCGGGGCGATGGTGCTGGGCAAGATATTGGGATCCACGACGCTGGCCTGGATACAGGGCGCGATCTTCCTGTGCTTCCTGCCCATGGCTGGATTCCAGGCGGGCGCGGCGGAGGTGCTGGAGGCGGCGGGGGTGATCCTGCTGGTCTCGTTTACGTTCACGGCGCTGGGATTCCTGATCGCGTGGCAAATGGATTCGACGCAGGGCTTCCACGCCGTCATCAATCTGCTGCTGCTGCCGCTGTGGCTGGTTTCGGGCGCGGTGTTTCCGATGGCCAACGCGCACGGCTGGGTGCGCTGGCTGATGCGGCTGAATCCGGTCACCTACTCGGTGGGGGCGCTGCGGCAAAGCCTGGAGCGGCATGCCGCCGCCGGCGCGCCGTCGTTCGCGGCCAGCTTGCTCGTGACCGCCTGCTGCGCGGTGGCGCTGTTCGCGGCCTCGGCGGCCTCGGCGCGGCGCAAGAGCGCGCGGAGTTTTGGGTAGGGCGGCGGCTCAGCTCATTCGCCGAGCTTGTTGATGGCCGTGCAAGCGGCCTCGATTCCACCGTCGCATGCCTTGCGGTAGAGCCGCGCGGCCTCGCCACGATCCTGCTTCAGGCCCGAGCCGGCGCCGTACAGCGCCCCGAGATCGTAGCAGCCTTGAGCGTTACCGCCCTCGCAGGCCTTCCGATACAACTGCATCGCCTGATTGATGTCCTGCGTCGTGCCGGCGCCCTTGGCGTAGAGCGCCCCCAGTTTGTCGCAGGCGTAAGCGTAGTCGGCGTCGCAGGCCTTCTTATAGAGGCGGACAGCGGCGGCCTCGTCCTTCTCCACCCCGGCCCCGCGCTCATACGCCCATGCGAGGTTGTTGCAGCCCCAGGGCTCGTTTTGAGTGCATGCCTGCTCGAAGAGTTGCGCCGCTTTGGCCTTGTCCAACGGGACTCCATCGCCCCCTAGGTACAAGCACCCCAGCGCGGTGCAGCCGATGACGTGCCCGCCGTCGCAGGCTTTCTGATAGAGCGGAGCGGCCTTGGCGTCGTCCTTCGGCACGCCCTTGCCGAAGTGGTGCACGAGGCCCAGCCAGTAGCACCCAGCCGCATGCCCGCCGTCGCAGGCGTTGTTGTAGAGCTGAGCGGCTTTGGCTAAGTCTTTCGCTACGCCGTCGCCGTAGTAGTAACGCTCTCCATCGCCGGGACAAGCTTCGATGTCCCCCTCGTCGCAGGCCTTCGGGTAGGTTGGTGTCGCGTGCCTGCCGGCTGGCGGCGCAATGTCGCCCCTGCCGGCCGGGACGCCCAGATGGGCGCATCCATTTGCGGAACCGCCATCGCAAGCTTTTCGATAGAACTGCGCGGCCTTGGCTTGGTTCTCCGCGCCCTCGCCTTTTGCGAACCACTGTCCCAGGTAATCGCATTCCTCGGCCCAGCCGTTCCGCTCACACAGCTTCTGGCGCAGCTTCACAAGGGCCGCGCACAATCCTCCCATCCCCTCCCGGCACCCCGCTGCGTAGGAATACACCGCCAGGAGAAGGTCCGGCGGCATGCCGCCCATGCCGTTCTCGTAAGCGTCCCCGGCGCTGAAGCACCGCGAAACGAAAGACCGGTTGCATTCCGCCCCGTTTTGCTTCAGGAGGCCGGAACATCCCTCGGAGTGCCCTTCTCTGCACAGCCGGTAATAAAGCACACTGGCCTTGTACGAGTCCTGCTCGTGGAGTTCGCCTCGCTCGTAGTCGGCCCCTAGCCCGATGTAGCCCGGCACGTTGCCCGCCTCGCATCGCTCCTCCAGTGAGCCGAAGATTTGCGCAAACAGTCTCCAGAGTTTCACGCCCACCGAATTCTCGATCGCCTGGCCGAGGTGCGGGTTGTTGGGGAGGGGCTGGGTGAATCCGGGGAAAAAGCGCTCCTTAAACTCCCCGAAGTAGCCGACCTTATAGGGCGCTGTTCCCGCCGCCGCCAAAACGATCCCGCCGGAGACGAGTGAGCCGCAGATCCCACTGGCCTTCACGTCGTGATTGTCCGCTCTGACAAAATTGCACCAGTCGCTGCTAAAGCAGCCGCCGATCTGGATCGTGAGGTCCGCATTTGCCGGGACGACGGTAAGGCCGTTCGACGAGGCGGCTCGCTGAAACACGTCCGAGACCATCCCTGCATGGCTCGAGTCCGGCGGCGCCGAGGGCGCGACACACGCGGACACGACGAAGTTCAGAGCCACAGTTTTCGCCTGCCGAAATGCGGCGAGCTGCTGTGCGTCCGGGCCAGTCTCCGCGTTAGGCTCGAGCTTCGGCTTGGTTTTGGCGTCGAGCGGAAAAACCAGGACGCCCAAGCACACAAATACCGCCAGTTGCCACTGGTTCGTCAGGAGCGCCATCCTTGCCTTCCGAGCAAAGACGATTAAACTTCGCGGAGCAGCCTCCCCAGGCCCTTCTCCGACTGGCCCGCGATCCGTCCGCAAGGAGTTTCGGACTGAAGGCGGGGAGCGCGCATCGCGGGCTCGCAAGAAGCAGGGCGAGCCGTTTGCCGACGCCAAGTTGTACAAGTACTGCGCGGTGGCGGCCAACCGCTGGGACTGCGACGCCAAGCGGCCGCGGGAGTGGCGGCGGGAGAAGGCGGGCGCGATCGAGGCGGCGCACGAGGTGTTGCAGAACGAGCTGGCGGCGGGGGTGATGCCGTGTGGACGCTGGGGGGCGAACGCGGCCCGGCTGCGCCTGCCGGTACCGACCTGCAATCCGCCGAGCGCGCGGCCCAAGCGGCTGCGGTTCCCGATCTTCAGCACGGCGGGCCGGATCGTTCATCGCGCGCGCAGTGCGATCTGCCGGCGGAAGCATCTGGGGCAGACGGCAGGGGGATGGAGAACGGTGTTGGCGGCGTTGCGGCTGCCGCAGCCGGCGCGCGTCTGGGATTCCTTACGGACGGATTATGGAAGCACCTTTTTGGAAGGCGAGCCGGAGGTGCGACCCCACGAGGGCTTTTTGAGATTGCCGAGCTTTCTCCCGGCGCTTATCCGCCACTCAAGTCCGTCCGCGAGGATCGCCATTCGCTCTCAGCCACCGAGTCCCAACGCTTCCGCGCCTCGGAGGCTCTTCCCGGCCGGGAGGATCGTCCTTACGCACGGATCACGGGCTGGAAGAGACTCGCAAGTCCGCGTCTTACAACCAGGGCGGCGCGGGACTAAAATGGGGGTAGCCGCTGGGACTGGGATTCCCGGCGAAATCAGAGGAGTCGTTCATGACCGTTCCGGTCACAACGAGGGATGAAAATGGGCGCGGGTGGGAGTAGCGTGGGGAGAGACTGCTTCCAGAGGAAGGTCGTTGATCGCCCTGGC
>Ga0326727_10020170_pt1 | contig 13272 bp, 8 predicted proteins | sample MB2enrmetagenome_FD_207643 | JGI IMG/M metagenome (GOLD analysis project Ga0326727, IMG submission 207643) | Lab enriched peat soil microbial communities from McLean, Ithaca, NY, United States - MB29MY | ecosystem: Environmental > Terrestrial > Soil > Wetlands > Peat | place: USA: New York...
ACCACCGTGGCGTCCGGCAAGCGTCCCGAGGAGTCGGGACGCGGCAGGCAGGAGTGCCTGCGCCACAGCGCTACTCTTTCCAGAACAGCTCGGCATCGGAGCGGCGCACGTAGTTGGCATCGAGCGCGGCGGGGTCGGAGGCTTGGCCGCGAAGGAAGCGTGCCAGCGCGATGCGCGCCACGGCGGCGGCCAGTGCCGAGGGCGCGGTGACGATGGGGGCGCGCTCGAAGCGCGTTCCGGCGAGCGCAGCGCGAAACGGCGTGAAATCGGTCGAGACGAACTCCACGTACGCCTCCGGGAGCGTCGCCAGCCACGCCGGGAACGTGGTCACCACTTCCGGCGCCGCCAGCCGGCCGGCATGGTCATAGACAGCGCCATAGATTTCGCCGCGGCGCGCATCCAGCACTACGGCGCGCAACGGAGCGCTTCCGAAGGAGGCCAGCGCCTGGAGATTGGAAACCGCCACCGCCGGCTTGCCCAGCGCGTCCGCCAGGCCCTTGACGCACGCCAGCCCCACCCGCACGCCGGTGAAGGAACCGGGTCCCGAGGCGGCGGCAAAGCAATCCACCATGGCGGGCTTCATACCATGCCGGCCGAGCAGTTGCGCCAAGTGCTGGTAGATGACGTGCGCGAAGCCATCGGGCGCGCGTAGCATTGTTTCCTCAACCAGTTCCTGGCCGCGCATGAGCGCCAGGCTGCCGGATTCGCGGGTGGTATCGATCGCCAGAATCAGTGGATTCACTGGTTGAGCCCGAGGGCCGCGTCCATGGTGTAGACCTTTCCGTTGGCGTTCATCCCGTAAAGCCGCAGGTGCATGATCGCGGGGAAGTTCTTCGCCATGCCCGCCAGCGGCCACAGGGTGCCTTTCTGCCCGGTGCCGATCACGCGATAGCCCTGGCCATCGGCCGCCACCTCGCCGGTCCACAGCCACATCATGGACCGCGTGGCGTGCGTCTCATGCGTGATCTTGGCGGCGTACGGCGTGGGCAGGGGCACCGCAATGTCGCTGGAGGGCTGCTCGATGGTAAACGGCACCTTAGGGCTGTTGGACTCGATTTCCTGGAGTACGATATCGCGCGATTCAAACTTGTATGACCTGTTCATGCCCGCCAAATGGCCTTCGCGCACCACATGCAACACCCAATCGTGCGACTTGTCGGGCGGCTCGCCGGTGAAGTGATCGCCGCTGAACTTCTTCTTCGACTTCACCACCTCGCCGTCGATAGGATTCATCCAGTAGACGTCGTAGCCGTGTTTCGCGACGGTCAATTCCACTGGACCAGGCTGGGCCACGTAGACCACGTACTCGGTGTCTTCCAGCGCCACGGCCCGGCCGCCATCCACATCGAAGTACGGCTCCAGCTCCCAATGGCGTGTATCGGACATGAAATCGAACCACACGGTCATCTGCTTAGCGCCGGGGCCGCTGCCCGTGTAGGTGACGTACTGCCCGTCCATGCTGGCGTTCCACAAGCGGCGGCGGAAGGCTGCGGCGTCGCTGTCATCGCGCCCAAGATCCAGGTTCACGAAGGGAACGGCGTAGAGCTGATGCTCGATGGCGCCCACGTTGTCGTCGGAGGTGCCGTAGGCGGCGAAATCCATCCAGCCGTCATCCAGCAGCGGGGCCGAGGTCACGCTCGCGCCCGTGGTGCGCGGGTGCTGGTAGGGGTCCAGCTCCTTCAGCAGCCCGCCGATTTCCTTGAGCAGCGCGCGGCCGTCGGCGTAGTCTTCAAACCGGTCCACGCCCTGCCAGGTGATGTTCATGGCCGCGTAGCGCCCCACCACGTAGCGGACGAAGCGGCGGCGCTCGACCCAGGTAGGAAAGACCTTGGTGAGGAAGCCCGGCCCGCCGGCCAGGACCAGATCCACCACCAGGCCCTTTTCATTCAGATAGCGGACGCGCTGGTCCAGCCGCTGAAACTGTGCCAGGTCCGGAGAGTCTGGCGACTGGAATGCGGCATCCCGGCCTTCCTGCATCACCACGCCGCGCAGGTGATTGAACTTCTGGGCGGCGCGCGCGTCCGCCACCGCGCGAAACGCTGCGTCGTCCAGGAACGCGAAGCGCACCTCGTTGGCACCCATCCACAGGTGCGGCCGGTCGAGCCCCGCCGGGTCCCGTTCCGTGTATTCCCAATGATGCATGTTGGCCGCGCGGATGAACCCCGGCGCCGGGGAAGCGGCGGCGGTGAATGTGCCGGTCTGGTCGTTCCATTGGGCGATATTGCTGGTGACGTGGTAGTCCCAATCGCCGGCCTCGGTGGGAGAGAAGCGGACGGCCATGCGCCGGCCGCCATCCCAATAACCGGGGAGCGCGAAGGTGCGATGCCGCGGAGAGCGGAACTCCACCTTCAGATCGACGGTCAGATAAGGATGAGGATGCGCGGCGGCGTCCTTGTCGCCGAGCTCGAAGACCAGCTCGCAGGGGGAGTAGGCGGGGGTATTGTTGCAGGGGCTCTGCGCCCGGAGCGCCAGGGGAACGAGCGCCAGAAGTACCATGGCCAATCTCAAGCCCATAGGACCAGTGTAGACCGTCGCCAATGGCAATTCCGGATTCTACGGGGTTCAGGCTCACCGGTAGCGGTACAACGTCACGCGCTGGATGGCGCGTTCGCCCCACGAAAGGCGTACGACGCTGCCGGAGGAATCGTCGCCCCCGAGCGAATGCGTCGCCACCCACTTGCCGTTCTTGTCGAACCGGCCCGCTTCCTGCTCGGCCAGACCGGCAATCGGCGGCCCGGGCGTGTCCGGCGTGAAAGTGATCATCACATTATTGCCGGCGACCAGGTACTCGTCCGGGCCGGCCGCCATGAATAAACCGTAGCCGATCAGGTCGGGAACGGTGGCCTGACGGCCGCGATCGCGCGGCAACCCCACGTTCAAAACGTAGTTCCCCAATTTCACCTTTTCGTCCGGTTTCTGCTTGTCCACCACGACTCCCGCAATGGTGCCTTTGCTCTGGTGCTCCAGGATCTGAGGGGCGATCTGGGAAAGGGTCAGGAATGCCTGTGAAAGCGCCTTGGCTTCGTATTCGGCAGGCACCGGCGGGAGTGGCTTGGTAGAACCGGGCCCGCCAAACCCAAACAGCCGGGTTGGCGAATCCATGCCCGCCGGAGTATGCCATGCCGGCGAATTGATACCTGTCTTGGTGAACCAATCCAGCAAGCCGTCGTTACCCATCCCGGAATATCCGATGGCGCGTTGCCCACCAATGGCGTAGAAGGCATGAGCGGCGCCAATTTCACCGTCCGCCGCTTCGACAGTGAAGAACGGAACGGCGCGGGCGTACCGCGTGGTGATATCCACGATGTGATTCGCGGCGTCCTGGCGCCCCATGTAAGCATCGGGGCAGGACATGTCCACCGCCGGAGCGCCCGCTCTCAATATGTCGATCACGTGGTCGAACGCCTCGCCGCGCGGACCCCTCCCCCAGCCTTTAATGCCCCACACATTCACGAACATGGGGACCGGATATTCCTTCTTGCCGGCCTCCGCGACGCGATTGATATAGCGCGCATAGTGCCAGACCATGAAGATCTCGTCCGCCTCCGGACCCTTGCCGAATACCTCCTGCCACGTCCCGGAGGTTTTGAAACCGGCCGCTTCCCAGACTTTGCGGAGATCCGCTTGCAAATCGTCTTTGTGCTTCTGGAGGTAATCCATCAGTTCGGCCGGGACGGGCACCGCAAATGCCTTTTCTGCCAGCTCAGACCGGTCCCGCGAGTCGCCGTTGATGCCGATTTCATTCTCCACTTGAGCCATGATCACGCGGTGCGTCCGGTCGACTTCTCGGATGTGCCGCATCAGGGCCGCAAACGCGCGGGCATCCGCTTCCGAGTTGTTCTCGCTAAAGGTGGACAGGGCTTCGATGGTTCTGCCGCCCTTGATTTGCGCGCGCGGGAAGCGATCCTGGTCGGCCTTCACCCAGACAGGCGCGAATTGAGACTCGCCGTTTTTCCAGCTTCCGAACCACACCAGGACGACGCGCTGGCCGATCTGCCTGGCGTCCTCGATGGCCGCATCCATGATCTTGAAGTCGTACTTGCCGTTCTGGGGCTCGATCCAGTTCCACCCCACGGCAATGTCCGAGGTGTTCTGGTGCGTGTCGGCCTGCACCTGTAACATGTACTTCAGGTACTCGAGGTTGGATGGTCCGCTGGTGGGCGGCTCCGCGCCCAGAACGAGGAAGGGTTTCCCGTCGACGATCAACTGCGTGGCCACGCCGCGCTTCTCCAGATGCGGAATGGCCGGATCCGCGGGCCTGGTTTGCGCATACGCCGCGGAGATTGCCAGGGCGCAGACCACGGCGCCGCCGGTTCGAATCGAAAGTATCATGATGTTGTTCCTCACCCAAGAGATTGTAATGCACTTGGGTCGAGGGTGGCCGATCTACACCTCTGCGGGTCGGATTGATGAGATACTGATCGGAGTCATGAACTCGACCGAATCGACCAATGGCGCAGTGTCCCGGCGCGCCGCTGTTGCCGCCGGCCTGGCGCCTCTCGTCGTCGCACGCCATGTGTTGGGAGGCGTTGGCTACCAGGCTCCCAGCGACAAGCTCAGGATCGCCTGCGTGGGCGTCGGCGGCGTGGGCGCGGACTATGTAGCCGGCTGCCAGAGGGAAGAGATCGTCGCACTTTGCGACCTGGACCACGAGTTCTCCGCACCGGCATTCAAGCTCTATCCCAGAGCCAGGTTGTACAAAGATTTCCGGCAGATGTTCGACAAGGAGCAGAAGAACTTCGACGCCCTGATCGTGGCCACGCCGGACCACTGGCACTCTCACCTGGTGCTGGCGGGCCTGGCCATGAACAAGCACATTTACTGCGCCAAGCCGATGACGCGCACCATCGCCGAGGCGAGGAGGGTCAAGGCCGCGGCGCTGGCCTCCAAGGTCACCACCAAGGCGAGCCTTCAAGATTCGCGCACCTCTCCTGCCCGGGCCAGCACGGAGTTGCTGCTGAGCGGGGCCATCGGGCCGATCCGGGAAGCGCACTTCTGGACCGGCACGCACTGCCCCAGCGGGCTGGCCAGACCGGCAGAGGTCCAGACGCCGCCCACGGGGATGAACTGGGACCAGTGGTGCGGGCCGTCTCCGGCGCGGCCATACCATAAGATCTACCATTACGGCAACTGGCGCCCCTGGTGGGACTTCGGCACGGGCAACCTGGGCGACGTGGCCTGCCACGCGCTGCACGTGTTCCATGACGAACTCGAGATGGGCGCGCCGGACTGGATCGCGGCCGACGCTTGCCAGGCATTCTCGCTGGCAGGCACCGTCGAGAACAGCGAATGCGCCAGCATCGCCAACTACGTCCAGTGGCACTTTCCGGCCCGCGGCAAACACCCGGAGATGATGGCGTACTTCTACGATGGCGGCTTGCAGCCGCCGCGGCCGCCGGCGATGCCGGCCGAGATGGGGATGCCGGGCAGGGGCATGATGTTCGTCGGCGAAAAGGGCGTACAGGTTTCCGCGTTCTACGGCGGGAGTCCTTCGCTGCCGGACCATGTCGGACCCCGGCCGGGCCAGCAGCTTCAAGGGCTTCCCGGCGGCTGGCTCCTGCCGTTGAACCGCTTCAAGGACTTCAAGCAGCCCGAACCATATTTGCCGCGATGCGAGAGACCGGATCATTACGCCGAGTGGATACGGGCGTGCAAAGCCGGCAAGAAATCGATTACGCCCATCGAGTACGCCTGCGGGCTGACGGAATTCGCCTTACTCGGAACCGCGACGCTGCGGCGGTACAGCACGCCCGGGCCGCGCACGGGAGCGGGTTGGGGGGGAGCGGGGCGATCGGACTCCGCGGTGGTGTGGATTCCCGCGTCCAGCGATGGCCACGTGCATGTCCCCGAGGGGCGCCTCCCGGCTGGCGGCGGCGCAGACGCACCCCGCTACTGGCGAAGTTCCAAGGTCCTCCTGTGGGACTCGAAGGCCATGCGATTCACCAACGACGAGGTGGCCAACGGCTACGTGGACACGCCCTACCGCAAGGAGTGGGATTACAAGGTTTAGTAAGATCGGCGCTCAAGCCTCAAACGCCACGCCCAGCTCCTGCTTGACAATCGGCTCCAGACTCTTGTCCAGGCTCGACGCGTCGTACCGCAACTGCCACTCCAGCACCATGCCGTAATACAGCGCGGTGAACCCCCAGAAGCTCGTCTGCCCCAGGCCCAGCCCCGTCTCCGCGTCGTAGTACTCGCGAAGCACGGGGTTCTTCTCCACGGCCATCTCCAGCAGCCGGTCCGCAAGAATCTTTGCCTCGGCGGCAAATCCGTAGCGCCTCAAGCCCTGGAAGATCATGTAATTGGTGGGAGCCCACGTGGGACCGCGCCAGTTGCACTCATTATGCGAGCCCTGGTAATAGTCCGGTTCCGTTTTGGCATAGCTGGCCACGGGATATGCCAGCCAGAACTCCTTCTCATTCAGCAGATGTTCCCGCACCATGCGCCGGGCGCGATCAGGGGTGGCCGCGCCGGCGAACAGCGGCATAAAACAGGTCGCGGACTTCACCTTCACCAGCTTCCCGGTCTTCTCGTTGCGATCGTAATACATCCCCGCCGCCTCATCCCAGAAGGTCTTATTCATCAGTTCGATCAGGCGGCCGGCATGATCGTTATGGCGCTTCACATCACCGGCCAGTCCAAGCCGGTGCGCGATCACCGCCACGGCACGCAGCTCACGCACCAGGTACGAAGCCAGGTCCACGCCCTCAATCTCAAATGCCCCCAGCGCCCCGCCCCGGCTCCACTGGTTGTCGGTCCCGGCTGCGTCCGCCGAGTTCCACACCGGCAGACCATTGTTGTCTGCATCGTAAGAAAACCACTTAGTCAGATACTTATCCAGCCGCTCGTAGTAATTCCCGCGCACCCACCCGTAGTCATTCTTGTTCTGTCCGCAGCCCAGCACTACCAACTGCGCCAGGAACGGTTTGAAATGCTGCCGATCGCGCTGCTTGATCAGGCTCCGGTTTACATAGCCGTCCGGCTGCTGACGGTCCAGAAACTCCCGCAGATTTGTAAAGCAGTACGTCCATACCCCGTAATACGACAGATACAGATTCTCAAAATACAAATCCCAGTCATAGAACTCGTTGTATGGATAGCCCGTCAGCAGCGTCGCTTCCACACCGGGGATGGTCCTCAGGCCGTGCGCGCGGATATCCGCGTTCACCGTAACCAGCCGCTGCCGCAGGTCGGTCCAAGTCTTCTCGCCGATGGCCGCGGCAAATGCCTTGCCAGCCGCCGTTGGAGGCGCCGCACCTGTCTCCGGCATCGCAGCGGCCTGCGCCCAACCAGTACGCCAGGCAGCCGTCATTCCGAACACCCCTGCCGCACCGCCTACAAACGACCGTCTTGTCCTGGACATCGTATTCCCTCCTCCCGGCGCAGCCACGGCGCCCGAAAAACTATAACCAAACCCTATCACATGCCACGCGGACATTCCAGAAACAGGGCTGGCCCTGAAGCCTGCGGCTGGAGGTGTATACTAAACAGGACTCGGAAGTCCAATTCCGCGCGAATGAGATCATGACGACGACAGCGGAGGGGATGGCGGCGAGCCGCCGCCGCTGGCCCGCGATTAGGGGTCTTCGCTGGTGGATCGTGGGAATGGTCTGTCTGGGGACCATCGCGAATTACCTGACGCGCAATTCCCTGGCGGTGATGGCGCCGCAACTGAAATCCAGTCTGCATTTCACCACCCAGCAGTACTCCTATGTCGTGGCTGCTTTCCAGCTTGCCTACACGGTGATGCAGCCGGTGTGCGGTCTGATCATCGACACGCTGGGGTTGCGGCTGAGCTTTGCACTCTTCGCCGTGGCCTGGTCGATAACCGGCGGACTGCACGCCGTGGCCGGCGGTTGGCCCTCGCTGGCCGCGTTGCGGGGGGTGCTCGGCCTGACCCAGGCGTCGGTTATTCCCGCGGGGGTGAAGGCCGTGGCGGAGTGGTTCCCCGGCAAAGAGCGCTCCGTGGCCATCGGGTATTTCAACGTGGGGACCTCGCTGGGCGCCATGATGGCGCCGCCGGTGGTCGTCTGGTTGGCACTCCACTACGACTGGCAGACGGCTTTCGCTGTCACCGGCGGGCTGGGTGTTTTTTGGGCCGCGGCATGGTGGCTGTTTTACAGAGCGCCGGCCGATCATCCGGCAATAGGCCCGGCGGAGCGCGATTATATACTGGCGGGCCGCCCGGCGGTGAAGACGGGCCGTCGCGTTCCGGCGGGGGAAATCGTAAGACGCCGCGGATTCTGGGGCATTGCCATCGCCCGATTCCTGGCGGAGCCCGCCTGGCAGACATTCAGTTTCTGGGTTCCACTGTATCTGGCCACCGAGCGGCACATGGATTTGAAGGGCATCGCACTATTTGCGTGGCTTCCCTTCCTGGCGGCGGATTTCGGCAGCATTCTCGGCGGGTACCTCTCGCCCCTGTTGATGCACTGGTGCGGCCTCAGCCTGGTGGCCTCGCGCGTGGCGGGGGTTTGTATCGGGGCGACGATCATGATTGCGCCCGGGTGTGTGGGGCTGGCTGCCACGCCTTCCATCGCCATTGCCCTGCTGTGTCTGGGCGGATTCGCTCACCAGATGATATCCGGCCTGCTGAATACCCTGACCATCGACGTTTTTGCCGAAAGAGAAGTCGCCACGGCCAATGGTCTTACCGGGATGGCGTCGTGGACCGGCGGCTTGTTGTTCTCGTTATTGGTCGGGGCTCTGGCGGAGCGCGTGGGTTATGGCCCGCTGTTCGGATGTTTGGGCGTGTTCGATTTGCTGGGAGCGGGCATTCTGATTGCTCTCATACGCCCGCAATGGCGTCTATCATGAACACTTACTCTACGGTTTACGACCCCCCGTTGTTTCACGTGAGTGCGAAGTCGCCAGGGCGCATCGACCTTGCCAGTTCGACACAAGCGACAGCGCATGTCTTTATTCTGGAAGACGACATTGTCAGGGTCATGGTGCTGCCCGATGGCAGGGTACACCAACCAGCGAGTTGGGCCATCGCTCCGGGACTGGACGACGTTCCCGTGGAGGGTTGCGACCGTTTCGATTTCTCAAGTTTCACCTGCCCGGAATTCACCCTGGAGGAGCAGCCGGACCTGCTCAGGATTGAGACGTCACGAGTCCGTCTGAGTGTCGAGTTACGCGGGCTTCTCTGTCACTGGGAGATCCGCGTAAACGGGGAATGGCTGGACGCGGCCCGCGATCGCCCTACACAAGCCTATAACTTCGGTTGGTGGGATGACAAAGTCTACCATTACCTGGCTCGCGACCGCGGCGAGATGTACTTTGGCCTGGGCGAGAGGACAGGCGAAACGAACCGCGCCGGCCGGCGGTTCCGGATGTGCAATATCGATGCGATGGGTTATAGCGCCAGGTCCTCCGACCCGCTATACAAGCACATCCCGTTCTACGTCACGTGGAAACCGGAAACGGGTTTGGCCTTCGGCCTATTCTACGACACACTGGCGGACTGCACCTTCGATATGGGCTGCGAGCTGGACAATTATCACGGGCTGTACCGCTATTTCGCCGCGGACCACGGCGACCTGGACTATTACTTCATGGCCGGCCCCTCGGTGGCGGATGTGGCGCGGCGGTTTACGTGGCTGACCGGACGACCCGCTTTTATGCCGCGCTGGGCGTTGGGTTACTCGGGATCGACCATGAGCTATACCGATGCGCCGGATGCCCAGAAGCGAATGGGGGAGTTTCTCGAGCACTGTGCCGAGCACCGGATTCTATGCACCTCGTTCCACCTTTCCTCGGGCTATACTTCGATCGGCGGCAAGCGCTGCGTATTCACCTGGAATCGCGAAAAGTTTCCAGACCCGGCGGCCTTTGTGCGCAGCTATCTGGATGCGGGGGTTCACCTGTGTCCGAATATCAAACCTTGTCTGCTGCGAGGCCATCCGGCATTCGAGGAGGCGCGGCAAAAAGGGCTGTTCCTCAAAGACGAGAGCGGCGAACCGGCGTGGGTGCAATTCTGGGACGAAGTGGGCGCCTACCTGGATTTCACGAATCCGGACACCATTGAATGGTGGAAGGCTAAGGTGAAATCGGCATTGCTCGACTACGGAATCTCGGCCACGTGGAATGACAATAACGAGTTCGAGGTCTGGTCGCCCCGTGTGTTGGCCGACGGATTCGGAAGGCCCTCGCCCGCGCGGGAGATTCGCGCCGTCGAGCCGCTGCTCATGATGCGGGCTTCGCGAGATGCCCAGCGCGAGCACGATCCGGGGCGGAGGCCGTTCCTGGTGACACGCTCGGGAATGGCCGGCATGCAGCGCTACGCGCAGACCTGGTCGGGCGACAACTTCACATCGTGGGAGACGCTGAAATACAACATCAAGATGGGGCTGGGCCTGGCGCTCTCAGGCGTCTCCAATACCGGCCACGATGTGGGCGGGTTCGCGGGACCGCGGCCCGATCCGGAGTTGTTCGTCCGCTGGGTGCAGGCGGGAATCCTGATGCCGCGATTCTCCATTCACTCGTGGAATGACGATGGAACGGCCAATGAGCCGTGGATGTACCCGGAAGTGACTTCTCAGGTCAGGGAATTGATTAACCTGAGGAGCTGGCTGACGCCTTACCTGTATCTGCTGCTCTGGCGGTACCGAACCGAGTACGAGCCGGTCATCCGGCCGACCTTCTACGATTTTTCGGACGACCGGCAGTGCTACCTCGAGAATGACGATATGATGCTGGGCCCATCCCTGCTGGCAGCCGCGGTGGTCGAGCCCGGCGCTCAAACGCGCGCCGTATACCTGCCCCGCGGCGCCGCCTGGTGGGACGTGTGGTCGGGCACGCGTTGGGAAGGCGGCCAAGTGGTGGAGTTGGCAGCTCCATGGGATCGTCCCGTGCTGCTGGCGCAGGCGGGCAGCGTTATCCCTGTAGACTCGGGCGACGTTCGCGGCTTTCTGTTGTTTCCGCTGCTGGAAGGCGCGAGCTCCGGCCAGAGTCACGAAGACGACGGTGAGAGCGAAACTTATCGGGAAGGCGGGTTCGGATACTGGCACGTCACTGTAAGAAGTGAGGCTGGCGCCTTGCAAGTGTCGGTCATGCGTTCGGGCCGATTCACCGGCGGTCAAAATGAGCTGGCGCTGATCTTGCCCGAAAGCGAGCTTCGGCCGGTAAACGTGTCCGGAGCGCTACTGCTGGAGGACCATCATGGCAATGGCCAACGCCGTCTACGGGTGAGGATCGTTACCGCCGCATGAGCAGCTTGATTCAGAAGCCGCCGCATGCGGCGGTTACCCTTGGGCGATCGCGTACTTTGGGCTTCTGAAGCTTCCTGAAACTCAGGGCGTCCTTCATTTGGCGCGCTGCCAATAGATGGCCCAGCCGTCGATTGGAAGGATCGGCTCGGTGATGCCGTGAGATGCCCGATACTCGTCGATGGCCCTCTTGCATCCCGGAACCTGCACGTAGTCGTCGAATATGGCGTATCCCCCGACAGATAGTTTGGGATAGAGATTCTGGAGCGCGTCCATGGTCGATTCGTACAGATCCGCATCCGCCCGGAAAACCGCCAGCTTATCGATTGGAGCGCCCGGCAGGGTCTTATTGAAGAATCCTTTCAGAAAACGGACTCGATCATCGAGGAGTCCGTAACCGGCAAAATTCTCCTTCACTTCGTCGAGAGAAACGGCCATCTGGCCCTCATACCAGAAGCCGGCGTTTCTTGCACGATCGAAGGGCGGCAAGCCCTCGAAGGAATCCGCTACCCAGACCTTTCGATCCGTGTCGCCGTAGGCTTTGAGAATCCCCCGCATTAAAATAGTGACGCCCCCCCGCCAAGCCCCAGCCTCAATCAAGTCGCCGGGCACCTTGCGGCGAAGCACGTCCGCAACGCAAAACTGCACGTTGTCCAACTGCCTCAGCCCGACCATGGTTTCGGCGTCTTCCAGTCGATTCTCATTTGCGTACCCGGCCTTCATATAAGCCTCGGCATCGGAAGGCCTCAGGCGGACCAGTTCCAATCCTCTGTCGTGGATCAGCGGTTTGGCGAGGCGGAAGGCCGCATGAGCTATCGCGCCATCGGGTACCAGGGCATGGCGCTCGTAGCGACCAGCCACCTGCGCACGCGTGAGCGTCTTTTTCAGCAGATCCAGATACAGCTCTTCGGGTGTGTGCGGTTGCGGGTTCGTCTTGACGGCGTTGGCTACCGGAACTGCCGGGGGATTCTGCAGCGCGGGATGAAACTGGAGTTTCACGAGGACCACCAGAAGCGCGAGTCCGACGAGAGAGAGGATGGCGACAATAGAGAAGAAGGCGCGTCGCAGAAAGAGCATGCGCTCAGTGTACAGCACTGAAAGCCGATCTGCCGCAGATCGGCCACCTCGATCTGTTTCAAGGGCCGCTCCTTGATGATCCCGTCGATTCTGAACACAATCTGCGCTACTCGTGCAACCGCGCACAGCGCTCCATGTCTCAGAGACAGGGTCGAAAAACCAGCCCGACTCCTTGAAAATACTGTAACTCCAGGAATTGAAGATCCGCCGGCTCGTGGGGCTGGTCCCCGACCTGCCGCGTCGCGACGGTAGCCAACCCCATCAGGGCAGGTCGGGGACCTGCCCCACGAAGCCCGGCACTGAGCCAATCGAGTTTTTCATGAAGTTTCGCGGGCCGAAGGCCCATCCCAACAGACAACCAAACTCCGAGAGTCTAGCGGCGAGGCGATTGTGGGGGTAGGCTGTCCCCGAAACGTGATACCCTGGCACGCCGCCTGCACAACACCCGAGCCTTGTGCCACCATTAGACAAGTGCCACTTACTTGTTATCTGGACGCATTTTCGGGAATCAGCGGCGATATGCTGGTCGGCGCGCTGGCGGACGCCGGCGCGGACCATGACGCCATTTCCAACGCCATCGCCTCGCTCGAGAGCGGTGCCACGGTTTCTTTCGAGAAGGTCAAGCGCGGCGGCATCGGCGCCACCAAGTACCACGTGCAGGTGCAGGAGGCGCACGCCCACCGGCACCTCTCGCACATCGTGAAGTTGATCGAACAGGCCGATATCCCTGAGCGCGCCCGGCGGAATGCGGTGGCCGTGTTTCGCCGTCTCGGGGAGGCGGAAGCGCAGGTCCACCAGGTGCCCATCGAGAAAGTGCATTTCCACGAGGTGGGCGCGGCCGATTCCATCGCCGATATCGTGGGCGCCTGCCTGGCGTTCGACCTGCTGGACATCGGCACTATCGTCTGCTCGCCGCTGAATGTGGGAAGCGGAACCGTCCAGACCGAGCATGGCCTTCTGCCCGTGCCCGCGCCGGCTACGGCGC
>Ga0326727_10020171_pt1 | contig 13272 bp, 8 predicted proteins | sample MB2enrmetagenome_FD_207643 | JGI IMG/M metagenome (GOLD analysis project Ga0326727, IMG submission 207643) | Lab enriched peat soil microbial communities from McLean, Ithaca, NY, United States - MB29MY | ecosystem: Environmental > Terrestrial > Soil > Wetlands > Peat | place: USA: New York...
TATAGCCGCCGTGTTCGTTGGGTTCGAAAAACGCCGTGTACTCACGGGTCCTTTGCTTCTTCATTCGAATACCGTAGCACGGTCTTGAGGGTAGAGTAAATGCCCAGCTCTTGCTCTCGCACCCGGCACGGCCCGGAAGCAAGGTGGCCCAGAGTTTCGTTCCTCAGAAACTCTGAGGCTCTTCTTCCCGTCGCTCCGATGGGTTCTTCACCTTGTCCAGGATGGCGCAATTATGAAACCAGGGTATTTGTGCAGCAAGCTGTTGCACAATTGGCTCGTCGGGCCAGGCTTCGGCTAAGGCCCGCATATACTTCAAGTTGCGCGGGGAGAACCCTGTGACCTCGGGGAATTCCTGGCGCAGATCAGCGGCCAGGCGGTCGATGACACGCCCCTTTGGGGTTTGGTCAGGGAAGCTCGAAGCCGGGGAGTCTCAATGCCGTCTTGTCGAAGGTCAAGGTGCGGGCACAGCCAGCCCGGGCCCCGAGCGCGCCGATGAGGGCGTCGGCAAACGAGCCGCTCCCCTCTTTAAGCGCGATCGTCGCCATAAACACTTCCTGCTCGTTTTCGACAACCAGGGTGTCCGCCTGGAGTATGCGCTCCAGGGCCGAAGCGATCTCATCGTCCGCAAGGCCGTAGGCGCGATCCAGGACCCACACCGTCTCGACCAAGGCCACGATGCTGATGAAGCCGGGGTTTCCCTCGGTCAGGCGGAACTCGATAATGTCCGTGGCCAGCGGCGATTGAACCGGGTCATCCTGCGCGAGGTAGCGAACCAGGATATTGGTGTCGAGCCCTATCATCGGCGTCGGGCGTGTGGACGGAGCCCGGCGGCGCCCTCCGCGATCGCTTCACCCATTCGCTCCAGGGTCACCGGCCGGCGGGGGCGCCTAAGGATGCCCCTTAAAGCCGAGACGGGGAGTTTGGGCAGTAGCACCACGGTCCCGTCAGGATGGATAAAAAACTTCACGCGGTCCCCCGGCTTCAAGTGGAGATGCACCCGGATGGCCTTCGGGATCGTGGCTTGGCCCTTGACCGTAATTGCCGATTCCATATTTCCCCCATTACATTCTCACAAATGTAATATCACGGCGCATGACCGGGGTCAAGCAGATAGCGCGGAGTTGCGCGTAGCAAAATGGGACTAAGAGATTGTATCCAGTTGCGCTCGGGTGTATTGTTTCGGCCAAAACAGTGCAAAAGGAGATTTGCCAATGACCAGGAACAGTCTTTTCATGATTATGCTTTTTTGTTTGATGTTTCTTGCCGGTTGGATACTTGGTTCTCGGTCGTGGGTTTCCGCCCAATCGACGGGCCCCAGGATTGGGTACGCTGCTGGCGGCGGTTGGTCTGTGCAGTATGCGGACCAAAACAAGGAGCACGAGTACGATACCGAAGGACGATGCCGAGTGGTTTTTACTGTGCCAGCTCCCGGCGCACCAGCAACAGTCGAAAAGTGCAAGTAGGGTTGTAGGAGGCGATGCTCATTGTCCGCCTCCATCGCTGGTGTGATTGGAAGGTTCGTGTGGTTCATCCCCGCCACAACGGAACCCGACGTTGTCGTTCCAGTTGCCAGGATTGCTCCTGACGCGGAGCGATACACGGACGAACCTGGGATAGCTGAGCCAGGACCCGCCGCGCAGAACGCGCAAATGACCGCTGGCCGGCCCTGTGGGGTTTTGCGACGGACTGTTCTGGTAATAGTTCTGGTCATACCAGTCATTCACCCATTCCCACGCATTCCCCAGCATGTCATACAACCCGAATCGGTTGGCCCGCTTCTGGGCCACTTCATGCGTCTTTTGGCCGCTGTTGTCGGAATACCAGGCAACCTCATTGATAGGGCCGTGCCGCGCCTCAGTGCTCCCGCCGCGAGCGGCGTATTCCCACTCCGCCTCCGTCGGCAGTCGCCCTCCCATCCACGTGCAGAAGTCGTGTGCAACATTCCAGTCCACATTCACGATAGGCATGTCCTGGTTGTTCCAACCCGCGTTGAAATCCGGTGCTGGCAGCATCTGCGCCCCCCTACTCCCGACAAACCTTTTGTATGCCGCCACGGTTACTTCTGTCTGCCCTATCCAATAACCCTTCGTGATGGTCACTTCATGAGCAGGCTTTTCATCGTCAGAACACTCGCTGTCTCCCGGCGAACAACCCATCATAAACGTCCCGGGCGGAATCCACACATACTTCAACCCGTCGTTGGGATTGACCTTCACCTCACCCTTGGATTCTCCGGCTTTAGCGGACCAAGACACGTCCCCCTTTTTCGCCCCATGCTGTGAAGAATACCAGACCCCCACGACGACTAAAATCAGCGCAACCACCGCAATGACGACGAACTTCACCTTGCTGGGTGGCTTTGAAATCGTCCCATACTGCGGAGAATTGGCCGCTGCGGGCGGGCGGCTTGCTGCCGCCATGGGCTTGCTCCCCTGCGGCTGCGCACTCGGGGGTTCGCCAATTCTTTCTGGTGGAGCCTGGGGCGGAGTTTGAACGGCGGAGTCAACTTTCGCCTGCGCAGTTACGGGTAGCGGCATGGGCGCATCAAGTTCCCGCACGGCGGGAGACACGATGACCTCAGTTGATGGAAGCGGCCGGCTGACGTCCGCTGCGGGAGCCGCAAGGGCGGCTGCCACGAAGGCGTGGGCGAATTCCAATGCCGACTGGTATCGTTCCTCCCGCTCCTTCTTCAGCCCTTTCATCACCACGGCTTCGACTTGGGGCGGCACGGGGAGACCGGGTTTGACGGCACGGAATGGCGGCGGCTCCTCCATCAGGTGCTTGCGCAGGTATCCGACCGGCGTGTCGGACTGAAACGGCACGCGCCCGCTCAGCATCTCGTACACCACCACGCCCAGCGAGTAGATGTCGGAGCGGGCATCCAGTTCTTCGCTCCTCATGCCCCATGCCTGCTCATAGGACATATAAGCGGGAGTGCCCAGCACCGTGCCGGGCATCGTGTGCGTGGCGGACTTTCGGAGCTTGGCAATGCCGAAACCCACGACCTTGACCACCAGCTCGCCTCCGTTCCCGTGAGTCAGGAAAAGGTTGTCCGGCTTGAGGTCCCGGTGAATGATGCCCAGCTTGTGGGCGGCGTTCAGCCCCCTCGCTGCTTGCTGGAGGATTTCCATGACTTCCGTGACGGGAAGCGCCCCCCGCTGCTTGAGGGCTTCACGGAGCGATTCGCCTTCCAGGAATTCCATGGCGATGTAAGGCGTGCCGTCATCGGCCTGGCCGGATTCGTGAATGGCGACGACGTTCTGGTGGTGGATGCGCCCCGTGGAACCCGCCTCGTTCTGAAAGCGCGGCAGGAACTCCGGGTCATCGAGCAGCTTGCGGTTCAGGACCTCTAGCGCCACGGGGTTTCCAACCCCAAGCTGCTCGGCGAGAAAGACCGTACCCATGGCCCCTTCGCCCAGGCGGCGGACAATGCGAAAACGCCGGGAGAGCCCGGCGGCAAGCTGTGCTTCGGTCTCCGTGGCTTGGGTGGCAAGGCGAGCGCCGTCGCGGGCACAGAACTCAACATCGCCGGAGTAAGTATGCTGGCAAGTGGGACAGGTCTTCATGAGCGCCAGTGAGACTCTCCTGTGTGGTGGATTCTAACAGAAGTGTTGCCGCAAAGGGAATCGGGGCCCGAGGGCAGCGTGTAGTTCTTGCACTCTACCGGATGCTGGTCCAGCCGTCCCAGGGTGTGCCCTAAGTCAGTTGCGGCCGGGGCGAGTCCCTGAAAGCGCCGCACGAGGAAACGCTCACTTGCAGTTTTTCGTCGCACACAGATTCTTGCTGAAGAACGGGAGTACGTGGTTCTGAAACCGATCGGCGACGGCGCTGGTGTGCGTACCGTGATAAATCTCAAAACTGTTGGCTATGCCATAATTATCGAGGATATCGTGCAGCTTGCCTGCATCGAGTCGTAACCCGTCCTGGTCGCCCACATCCATGGCGATGGCGTGATACTGGCGCAAGTTGTCGATGTATTGGTCCACGAACGCCAAAGGCGCGTTGGCCGCCCATTTGGCAATCACGTCGGGTTGGGGCGCACCGTCTTTCCTGGGCAGGTCAAGATAGAGCAACGGATTTTTCGGGTTGGGCGACCAAGCCGCGGCCGAGGCAAGCTGAGCGCGGACGAAGAACCCCAAGCCGGCCGCGTCCGCAGGAGTCTTTACCGATTCTAATGCCTTTTCTTGCTCTTCCATGGCCTTCTGCATGGCTGGAATTGCCGGCCTGGAGCCCATCGGCGAGAGGCAACAGGGACTCATGATATAGAGACTGCCGAACACGTCAGGGTGTTTCATTCCAATCCGAGCGGCGCCATAGCCGCCCATGGAATGGCCTACCAGTCCCCGGCTCATACGGTTAGGAATCGTGCGGTAGTGCGCGTCAATATACGCGACCACATCGTGGGCGATGAATTGCTCAAAGTCGCCAGTGGTAACAGAGCTAGAATACATGGACCCGCCATACACGGTCTTCGAGTCGGGCAGCACAACAATCTTCTCTTGGCTGCCTCTGGCGAAGGCTCCCTCAATGGTTTGGGGCACGTGGATTTCGTGCGTCCATTGCTCGGCTCCGATGGAATAGCCGTGCAAGGCATAGACGACCGGGTAGCGCCGGTGCTTCTCCTTGGCGTAGCTGGGCGGCAGGAACACGATCACGTCGCGATCGACGGCATCACCCTCCAGATTCCCTTCCAGCGCTTCACCGTGGATTTTGATGTGCTCCACCGTCACAGGCTTCGCACCGGGAACCACGGGGGGCACTTCGGTCTGCACTTGCGCCTCCAGCCCAGGCACCAGAGCAACACTTATCGCCAGCGTCACAACAAAAAACAGCTTCGTTAAAATCGTCCACATCTTTTTCATTGGAACACCTCATCCTTACTGAAAAAGTCTCGGCGCGAAGTCTTTCAGATCGCGCCGCCAGGTGAGCCACTCGTGCGCCGTGCCGGGCGAGGAGAAGTAGACGTACTTGATTCCCGCCTTATCGAGCATGGCGCGGAAGGCGCCGATGGCGCCCGGGAAGGGGTTCGGCTCCTCGGTGCCCATGCCGATCCAGAGCAGTTTGACTTTCGCGTTGAAGGCGGCGCCGTCCTTGAAGGTCCCATTGAAGGCCGTGGCCGGATCGAGCGCTTCGGTGCTGAGCCCGTTCATGGTGCCGCTGAAGCCGGCCATGTAGGCGAAGGTGTCCAGGTTGTGGGTGGCCAGATGGAGCGCCTGATTGGCTCCCATGGAGAGGCCCGCCGCGGCCCGGTGATCGCGGTCCGGAAGGGTGCGGAAGCTGGAGTCGATCATGGGGATGAGTTCCTTGGTGATCACGTCCTCGAATGCGCTGAAATCGCCCGGTCCCCTGGCGCTGGGCGGCCCGAAGGGCCCCGACGGCCGCGATGCGTAACCGTTGTCCATGACCACGATCATGGGCACCGCCTTCTTCTCGGCGATGAGATTGTCCAAGATCAGATTGGCGTGGCCCTGGAAGATCCATCCGGTCTCATCCTCGCCCATGCCGTGCTGGAGGTAGAGCACCGGGTAGCGCGCGCTCGGGTTGGTGTCGTAATCGGGCGGCGTGTAGACGAAGCAGCGCCGCCAGGCGCCCGTAATCTTCGAGTGGTAGACGCGCAGGCGGACATCGCCGTGCGGCACATCCTTCGCCAGGTAATAGTCCGAGCCGTCCTCGGGCACCTCCAGGCCGCTCGCGTCCTTGCCGGTGCCAAAGTACGCGTGGCTGCCGGGATCGTTCACGCGGACGCCATCGACGACGAGCTGGTAATAATGGAACCCCTCGACCAGCGGCGGAGTGGTCACGCTCCACACGCCGTCCGCGTCGCGGGTCATCGGATACTGCTTGTGCATGATGTCAACCGCCACGCTGCGGGCCTCCGGCGCCTTGAGCTGGAAGGCCACGCTGTGGTCGGCCAGAACGCGGGGATACTGGGCGTCCATCACGTTCGTCGTGGCGGGCCGCGCATCATCGACGGCGGAGGCGCGGACGCCTTCCGGCGAGCGCCGCCAGGCAAAGTAGGCATCGAGCGCCTTGAGCCCCTCTTCGTTGGGAACCGGTCCGGCGTGGGGCGTTCCGGCAAAGTACATCAGCTCGGGAGACTGGTCGCTGAATGCCGGCCACACTGGCACGCCCTTTCCGTTCGGGTCGCCGTATTTAGCGAAGTTAGTCCAATAGGTGGACATCGCGTCGGAGATGGTGCGGTCCGCCTCACTGGGCTGCTCGTTGTGGAGTTCGTTCAAGTGGCCGAACACATAGGCAACCTCCCTACCATGCGGCGCACCGAGCCCGGGCTGGGGTGAATTGGCAGGCGGCTCCGGATGCTGATCAAAGTAGTAATAAAAGACCTTGGACTTTCCAAGCTTCGCCTGGAGCTCGGCCCAGATCCAGGTGTGCCAGCCGAAGGCCGCGTCACGGCTCAGGTCGCGGGCGGTCTTGGGCACAGTCGCCTCGCCGGCGGGATAGGCCTTCAGCAAGCTGTCCGCGAAACCGGCGTAGCGTTTGTGCACGCCATCGATGTACTCCCGCGGCGTGCGGTCATGGGAAAAGCTCGCTCCCTCATCCGAGTTGTATCCGATCAGGACAGGGACATCGTTGAACTGCTTGGCGGCGTAAAGCGTGTATTGGTCGGTGGGGATGACCCAGCCGTCAATGATGGGCCAGGCGAGGCCTCGCTGGCCTCGTGCAACCTTTTCAGCCGGCAGCTTGCGTAGGTCGGCGATGGAAGCGGCGCCCGCGGCCAGGGCGAGCGACACGCCGTCCCGTTCGGCGTCGACGAGCAATCGCATGTTCTCGCCCGGCTGGCCGGCGCGACGCGGAGGGCCAAAGGAGCCGCCGCTCTCCGAGACCGCGCCGTCGAACAGCCCCTTGGCCAGGGGCGAAGCGCACAACATGCTCACGGCAATGCCGCCGGCCGACTCGCCGAAGATTGTTACCTTGTTCGGATCGCCGCCAAAGGCCGCAATGTTCTTCCGGATCCACTCGAGGGCGGCGATCATGTCGAGCAGGCCGTAGTTGCCGGAGACGTGCTGGGGCGACTCCGCGCTCAGTTCCGGATGCGCTAGGAAGCCGAGCGGACCCACGCGATAGGCGATGCTGACCAGCACCACGCCCTTGCGCGCCAGGACCTCACCGCTGTAGCCGGGGACTGAGGTGGCGCCGGCGTTGAATCCGCCGCCATAGATCCAGACCAGCACGGGGATGCGGGCGGAGGCGGACCGCGCCGGCGTCCAGACGTTCAGATAGAGGCAGTCCTCGCTCATCGCGGGTGTCTCGCCCCCGTTGGGCGGGGGGCCGAAGCCGCCCTGCACGCACTGCGGCGCGAACTTGTCCGCGGGACGCACGCCCGCCCACTTCGCGGCCGGCTGCGGCGCGCGCCAGCGCAGATCGCCGATGGGCGGGGCGGCGAACGGGATGCCGCGGTAGACGGTGAGTCCATCTTCTTTGGTGCCTTGCAGCACACCCTGCTCAACCTTCGCGGTGGTGCTCGCGGACACACTCATCCACGGCATTGCCGCCACGACCACTGCCAGCAAAAACGTCTTCATCATTGATATTCCTCCCTGGCTGGAACGACCCCATGGAACGGGCCTTGAACCCGCCGCTTCCGCGCTCCGGCACACGCAGGGTGGCGCATACGTCGCGACGCCTTTTGTCGCGATGTATGCGCCCATCGTCAGGAAGGCGCATACATGCCGAGAACAACCCTCGGCACGTATGCGCCACCCGGTCAGCAGTTTATTGACCGGCTTGTTGGAAAAGTCTTGGCGCGAAGTCTTTCAGATCGCGACGCCACGTCTGCCATTCGTGGTCTGTGCCTGGTGACTCGTAGAAGACGTGCTTGATGTTCGCCTCCGCGAGCGCGTTATGCAGTCCCACGAGTCCTGCCCGCATTCTCTCGGGTTCCGCTGTGCCGACGCCCACCCAGAGCAAGTGCACTCTTTTGGCGAAGGCGGCCGGATCAGCCATCGCCCCGTTGAAGGCTGTCTTCACATCGAATTTCTGATTGCCAAAAACCATAGCCCCGGCCGCTCCACTGAATCCGCCGATATAGGAAAACATATCCAAGTGATCGAACGTGACCTGGAACGTCTGCATCCCGCCCATCGAAAGGCCAGCCATGGCACGATGATCGCGATCCGCAATGGTCCTGAAGTTCGCATCGATATAGGGGACCAGGACCTGTGTCAAATCGTCTTCAAAGGCTGCCATCATCTCCTGCATCGCCCGCCTCATTTCCGGTGAACCAAACGGCTTTCCGGCGAGATCGGGAGCAGGCTGGCCGGCGGGCCTGGCGTAGCCATACGCCATCACAAGGATCATTGGCTTCGAACTGCCGGTTGCGATCAGGTTATCGAGTATGAAGTTTGCGTGACCCTGCTTCGTCCAGCCGGTTTCGTCCTCGCCGGCGCCATGCTGCAGGTATAGCACGGGATAGCGTGCGTTGGTCTGCGTATCGTAGTTCGGCGGCAGATAGACCAGTGCGTGCCGCCAGGTGCCCGTCACCTTCGAGTAGTACCAAATCTCACGGACCTGACCGTGGGGCACATCTTGAATCGAATAGTAAGTAGAGCCTGGCTCCGGAACCTCAACCATGCTTACGTCCTTACCTCCACCGAAAAACGCATGACTGTTGAGGTCGCTAACCTCCGCGCCGTCGATGATCAGCGTGTAATAGTGCAAGCCAGGAACAAGGGGTGGGGTGGTGACGGTCCAGAATCCGTCCGGCTGCTTCACCATATCCAGTTTCGGCCCGCTCCAGAAATTCAGCCGGACCTTGGTGGCATCGGGAGCTTTCACGCGAATCTCCGCCCTCCCGGCACTATCTACGCGCGGATATTCGGCTCCCCAAACGTTGGTCGAAGCGGGCTGAAAATTGCCCGACTCTTGCGCGCAACAAAGACTTGCGAAAATGAGTATTGCCAGTCCAACCTGTTTCATCTCTTCCCTCCTTGTTCACTTGGTAGCGCATCACAAGCCGATCCTATGAAGCGCCCCATCCAGAATGATCGGCTTGCCAGGTTTGATCCGAGCCTCGGCCGACTCGTCGCCATAACTTATCCTGTATTTCACCGCGCGATCGGATTGCAACCTTAGCTCCGCGAGACGGCCCTCTTTCCACACGACGTCCACCTTGCCGCCGCCCCGCACGCGCACTCCCTTCAAGCTGCCGCTCGGCCATTGCTGCGGTAGGGTAGGCAACACAATGATTTCCTCGGGAGTGCTCTGTATCAGCATCTCAGTAATCGCGGCCGGACCACCCAGGTTGCCATCAATCTGAAAAGGCGGACAAAGATCGAACATGTTCGGCAGCGTATTCTTCGTGATCAGCAGTCTCAGGTTGGCATAAGCGCGCTCCGGGTTTTGAAGCCGCGCCCAAAGCGCCGCCCTCCATACCTCCGACCACCCGGTACCGCCGTCACCGCGCAGTTCGAGAGTCTTCTTCGCGGCAGCCGCAAACTGGGGAGTGGTCTCGAGACTGATGTCATGCCCCGGATAAAGCGAGTACAAATGCGACACGTGCCGATGCGCCGGCTCACCTTCGGAATAATCCTCAATCCATTCCTGTAGTTGCCCACGCTTGCCGATTTGCAGCGGCGGCAAGCGCCTTTGGGCCCGATCCAGCTCCGACCGGAACCCGGCGTCTGTTCCGAGGATTTCGGAAGCACGACGGCAGCTCTCAAAGAGCTCTCGAATGAGTTCGATATCCATGGTGGGCGCGTACGTCAGATGCTCAGGCTTGCCGTTCAGAATGTATGGGTTTTCCGGCGAAGTTGACGGATTCGTGACCAGCCGGCCTGGGAAGGGCGTTGTGGCCGGCGCCTTTACCAGAGTACCCAGCACGAACTCCGCAGCTCCTTTCATCGCGGGGTACGCTTGTCGCCGCAGGAACTCCCGATCTCCACTGAACTCGTAATGATCCCACATCTGGTTCGCCAGCCATGCTTCTCCCATTGGCCAGATTCCCCAGGGACCGTCCACCGGCGTCGTCGCGCGCCAAAGATCGGTGTTGTGGTGCAGAACCCATCCTCCGCTGTGGTAGTCCGCGCGGGCGGTTTCGGCGCCGGTCACATGCAAGTCGCGGATCAAACTCCATAGGGGCTCTTCCGCCTCCCAGAGATCGCCCGTATCAGCCTGCCAATAGTTCATCTCCAGGTTGATATTCGTCGTCATCTTGCTGCCCCAGGCAGGATTCAGATCCTGGTTCCAAATTCCTTGCAGATTCGCCGGCTGACCTCCCGACCGGGAAGACGAAATCAGCAGATAGCGGCCGAACTCAAAGTAGAGGGCGAGCAAGTTGGGATCATCGGTTTTGACAAAATTGCTGATGCGCAGGTCAGTTGTCTCGGTGGAACGGTCCTCTCCAAAGCGCAACTGTACCCGCGAAAACAAGGGGCGAAAATCATCCACATGCCTCTGCCGCAACCGCTCATAAGAGAGCTTCGACGCGCGCTGCAGATACCCTGTAGCGGCAACCAGAGCATCACCACTGATATCCCGGTAATTCTCGAAGCTTGTTGCGTTGCTGAACAGGATCGTGACCGAGTCTGCCCCGGAGACTTCCAGTCGTCCTTCCGCGTTGCGAACAGACCCGCCCTCGGCGAATACCTTTAGCACCGCCGCGAACCGGATGCCTGGCTGGTCCCAGGAGCCTGTCCAGGAGAAACGCGGATTCTGCCGGGGTTGGATTTGACCGATCAATTTCAAGCTATCGTTTCCGGAGCTTTCAACCCGAGTTCCAGCCTGGGGAGAATCCATCCCGAGGCTGAACGTGACTTGGCTTGGTGCGCTGGCCGTGATTCGAATTACAAGGACCTGGTCCGGGTAGGAAATGAGCACTTCGCGCCGAAAGTTCGCAGTCCCGACTTTGTACGTCGTTTCCGCAATCGCATCGTCCAAGTGCAGTTCGCGACGGTACTCTGTCGCCTGCCCATGTCCAGGGAAGTGCAACCGCACATCACAAAACGGCTGATACGGCATGAGCAGTTTGGGTTTGCCCATCAGGTTGTCGGAAAGCTTCTCGGCCTCTTCCACCTTACCCGCGAAGATCAACTGCCGAATATCGTTGAGATGGGTGTATGCATCAGGGTTCGTGTAGTCGTGCGGACCTCCGCCCCAGAGCGTGCTCTCATTGATCTGCAGGCGCTCATCTTCGGCGCCGCCAAATACCATCGCACCGATACGCCCATTGCCGAGCGGCACAGCCTCGGTCCATTTGGTCGCGGGTTTGTCGAACGTGAGCTTGAAATCGTGGTCCGATGCTCGCGCGCCGATGCTCAGCGCGGTCACTACTACGACCGCGATCCACGCTGTTCTTATCCCCGACTGCATTTTTCGGTGCAGCACTTCGCTCCCCCCAATGCTGCCTCGCGAATGACTCGGCTGCGGGTATCCGTTCACATCAATACGAAAGAACCGATTTAGTGGAGAAGCCCCTTGTCGAACTCGACTGGAACAACTGCGCTGCTGTTCCAGGGCTCTGCCAATTCGACCTTTATGATCACGTCAACCGTACCTGTCGCGACCGGTGGTACTTCGATGGCAAGCTTCTCGTCGTGCTCTCTGTAGGGGACAGAGTTCCCGTTAAGATCCGTGATTCTCACGATGCGCGTGGGTAGGGTCGGAAGTTCCACGCTCTTACTTTCCGGAACCTTCAGAACATGCACGTACACAGTCTTGCCTCTGTGTGTCGAAACTCCATAATCTCCCGGGAGCCAAGGGCCGCCGCGGGTTCCGTAGATACTTTCTCCGTTTTGTTTCAGCCAATCACCGAGTTCGTGTAAGCGTTCCGCCTGGCTCGGCTCAATCTCGCCGTCGGGCCGAGGTCCCACGTTCAGGAGAAAATTGCCGTCCCTTCCTGCCGCACCGATTAAGAGCCGAAGAACTCCTGCCAGCGGCTTCACCTTGGCATCTTTTTGATAGCCCCATCCGCCTTCGACAATGGTGGTGCACAGCTCCCACGGCGTCTGGTTATCGAATTTCCCCAGCGCGCCATCTCCTTCGCGGGAGCGGAAGTCTGCCGGGGCGTCGGTACGGTCGTTGATGACGATGTTGGGTTGTTTTTCCCGGAGGAGGCGTACGACTTGGTCATCCTCCCAATCGAATTTGCCGGTGTAGGGTTGGTCAGGCGGGCGAGCCTGCCAACGGCCATCGAAGTGAACACCTCCGAACCCGAGCCATTCGTTACCGCCGCCATCAAACCACAGGATGTCCAGCTTGCCGTAATGAGTAGCAAGTTCCGATATCTGGCGCCGATATTGCTCCCGAAGTGCAATTGCGTTGTCCATGTACAGGTCCGGAAAAAAGAAGCCGGGAAACCGCCAATCCAACGGTGAATAGTAAAGACCAACGCCGAGACCCGCATCGCGTACCGCTCTCACGTAATCGGCAATGAAGTCATGGTGTGCCGCGGATTTCATCGCAGTGAAATCGCTGCCGGGGTCGTCGAACAACGCGAAGCCGTCATGGTGACGGGAGGTTAAGACGACATACTTCATGCCCGCGTCCTTCGCAGTTTGGGCCCATTTCTCTGCACTGAAGTGCTCAGGATGGAATTCCTCCATGAGCTTCGAGTATTCAGTTCTTGGTATCTGCTCGCTCCACTGGACCCATTCTCCGCGCGCCGGAATTGAATAAACGCCCCAGTGCATGAATAACCCGACGCGCGCCTCTCTCCACCACTCGATCCGCTTCTGGGCATTGGAGTCAGTTGCGAGCGGAGCCCATTGCGCCGTGAGCCGAGGCGTAGGGATAGTTAAGAGAATGAGTATGACTAGCGCCTGACCGAGTCTTGACATTCCGTCTACCCTCCGGGTTATTGCACCGCGAATGAGTAAATGTTGACGCTAAACGGCGGCACGGACATCGTATCCGGAACGGATGTGAGTTCCTGTTCCTCGACTTCAACTCCCGGCTTCTGGCCGACCGTGATGGTTGCGTCAACGCTCGAGGGAGCCATGCGCCACAAATGCCCCTGGTTTGAGAGCTTCGCGCCATTGATCGAAATGTTCAGGCTCTGCTCGGAATCCGACGGATTCAGCACAGCGAAAGTGAGCGTTTTGTGATCATCACTCCAAGCTGCGCTTACATCCAGAGGATACGTATCGCTTCCCGGATTAACCGCAGGCTGGTCGCCGCCAGCCGGGTAAATCGGCTTGGGCTGCGGCGAATCTCCGGATACTTCCACCGGAACCGTTCCAAAGTGTTCGCGATACATCTTGAACAAGAGACCGGTTGGATTCAAAACCGCATCGGTACGGCTCTCGCTCATCATTG
>Ga0326727_10020172_pt1 | contig 13272 bp, 9 predicted proteins | sample MB2enrmetagenome_FD_207643 | JGI IMG/M metagenome (GOLD analysis project Ga0326727, IMG submission 207643) | Lab enriched peat soil microbial communities from McLean, Ithaca, NY, United States - MB29MY | ecosystem: Environmental > Terrestrial > Soil > Wetlands > Peat | place: USA: New York...
GCCACCACCACCCAGTAGGCGAAGACCAGCGGCAGGGTGCGGCTCATCGCCTCCAGCGGTCGGCGCAAGAGCAGGCCCCACTTGCCGCCCGTGCAGTACTGGAGCATCAGCAGCGCCAGCCCGCCCACCGCGAAGCCGAAGGTCAGCACCAGCCCCAGCAGCCAGGCGCGCAGCAGGTGACCGGCGTCGAATCCGCGCCCATCCAGAAATCCCAGGCCCACGGCGATCGCCGCGAAGACCGCACCGATCAACAGCGCGCGCCTCTGCCAGCCGTCGACCAGGGCCGGCGCGCCCAGTTCAGCCGGGAGCGTCTTCGCGTCGTGCCTCCCGTGAGCCATTTCGTTCATCCTCACCTCGCGGCCGCCGGGGCCGGCTTGTTCTGCTTGTTCTGCTTGTTCTGCGGAATAAGCAGCTTCGGGTTTGCCGGATTGGCCGGAGCCAGCGCCGGCGTTCCCTGCTTCGTTTCCGGCGGAAGAGCCTGAACGGCCGTCGCGGGCAGCTTCCACGGCTCGGCAAAGCTCTCCGGCAAGCGCTTCTCCCGCGCAATCTCCTTCAGGCTGCGCACCGGTGCGCCCGGAGGAAGGTCCGCGACCGTGGCCGCCTGGCTCAACTGCAGCGCGCGAATGTAGGCCGCCACCGCCCAGCGGTCGATGGGAGTGAGTTGCGCCGAGTAATCCGGCATGGCCCCGTAGCCGTGGCTCATCACATAAAAATAATGCGAAATGGGCTGCGAGAGGCGCACCTGATCGTGAAAATTCGCGGCCGGCTTGTAGCCGCGCTGGACAATCTCGCCCAGCCCGTTGCCCACCCGCGAGTGGCAGGGCGAGCAGTTGATGTTAAAGCGCTCCTGGCCCCGCCGCAGCACCTCGATGGTCACCGGAAAAGGTATTTCGTTCTTTTCCTCTCGGTAACCGTTGGCGCCCTGAACGACGCCGGTATAAAAGTAGCTGTCGGCGCGCAACTGGCCGCGGGCCACGGTGTTGGCCGCCTGCGGACGCGCGCCGCGCTGGTCGGCAAAGAAGGCCGAGCCCCGCTGCGGAATCAGCTTCGGCTGGTTCTGCATGTCCTGGCGGCAGCCGACAATCAGCAGCAGCACCATCACGCACGCGCGGGTGCCCCAGGTCCCGAATTTGGGACCTGGAAATCCACGACCCCATGTACCGAGGCGGCTGGCTCTCATCAGTACTCCACCTCCACCACCGAAACCGGCTGAAAGCTCTCCAGGTACTTTTTCGCCTCCGCTAGGTCGAACTTGGGGTCCAGCGCCTCCAGGCAGAGGAAAAACTTGTCCGTGGTGGCGCCATCGCGGAAGTTGGGCGCGTTGAAGAGCGGATGATAGAGCGCCGGCAGCCCGTTGAGCGCCAGCATTCCGAAGGCCGCCGACAGGCCCGCGAAGAGAATCGTCCACTCGAAGGCGGGCACAATGAAGGCCGGCCACGAGAACAGCGGCCGTCCGCCGATATTCAGCGGAAAGGCCCACACCGTGATCCAGGTCTCGAGCAGGAACATCGCCACCAGGCCCATCAGCCCGCCAACCAGCGTCAGCAGCGGCACCTTGTTGCGATGGAAGCCGATGGCCTCGGCCGCCTCCTCGACCGGGTAGGGCGTATAGCAGTCCATCCTCCGCCAGCCGTCCAGACGCGCCTGCCGCGCGGCCCTCACCAGCTCGCCCGGAGTGTCGAATTCAGCCAGCAGGCCGTAAATTCCTTCGCGTGGGGGCATCAGAGCGGTTCCTCCCATTCACATGCCCTTACTAACTTCATCGAGGGTGGCCTTTTCTTCAGGAAAAGGCCACTCGTGGTTTGTGGCTTCGACGCACAGCAATGGGAGAACCGCATCAGTCGCCAGCCTCCGTGGCCGTATCGGCCGCAGCCGGAACCTTGACCTTGGCTCCCGGCAGCATGGTGCGAATCTCGGAGATGGGGATCATGGGCAGAAAGCGCACGAAAAGCAGGAATAGCGCCATGAACAATCCCAATGTCCCCACGTATGTCATGTAATCCCACTTGGTCGCGCGGTAGGTTCCCCACGCCGAGGGCAGAAAGTCGCGGTAGAGACTGGTGACAATAATGACAAAGCGCTCAAACCACATCCCCGCATTGACCACAATCGAGAGGCAGAACATGAACGGCATCGAGGTGCGCAGCCGGCGCGACCACAGCGTCGTCAGCGGAATGGCCAGGTTGCAGGTGATGAGAACCCAGTAGGACCAGCCCATCGGCCCGAAGGCGCGGTTCCACATCATGAAGGCCTCCCAGTGCGAGGCCGAATACCAGGACATGAAGACTTCCATCGCGTAGCCGTAAGCCACGATGAAGCCGGTGGCCAGCAGCACCTTGCCCATATTGTCGATATGACGCTCGGTAATCAGCCCCTCCAGGTGGTAGAACTTGCGCAGCGGAATGGCCAGCGTCAGCACCATGGCGAAGCCGGAGTAAATCGCCCCGGCCACAAAATAAGGCGGGAAGATGGTGGTGTGCCAGCCGGGCAAAACGGACACGGCGAAGTCGAAGCTGATGACCGTGTGCACCGAGAGCACCAGCGGCGTGGCCAACCCGGCCAGCAGCAGCGAAGCCGTCTCGTAACGCGACCAGTGGCGCACCGAACCCCTCCAGCCCAGCGAGCAGAGGCCGTAAAAATGCTGCGCAAACTTCGACTTGGCGCGGTCGCGCAGGGTGCCGAAGTCGGGCACCATGCCGATGTACCAGAAGACCACCGAGATGGTCGCGTAGGTCGAAACCGCGAAGACGTCCCACACCAGTGGCGAGCGGAACTGTGGCCACACATTCATCGTGAGGGGAAGAGGGAAGACCCAGTAGGCCAGCCAGGGGCGGCCCATGTGAATCAGCGGGAACATGCCGGCGCAGGCCACGGCAAAAATCGTCATGGCCTCGGCGAAGCGGTTGATCGAGTTGCGCCAGCCCTGCTTGAACAAGAGCAGAATGGCCGAGATCAGCGTGCCGGCGTGGCCAATGCCGATCCACCAGACAAAGTTGATGATGGCAAAGCCCCAGGCCACCGGCTGCGTAATTCCCCAGATGCCGGTGCCCTTGAGAAAGAGCCAGGTCACGGCCACCAGCAGCATCGTCGCCAGCGCGCCGCCCACGCCGAAAAAGGCCAGCCAGCCCAGCGGCGTCGTGGTCGTCAGCACAATGCGCGTAATCTTCTCGGTGACCGACCGGAAGCTCTGGCCGGGCGCGATGACGCGGAACTCCCCAGTGGCGGGGTCAACCCGCTCATCGAGACCGGCCCGCTCCTCGCCTTCGGGGCCGCGTTGGACTTCGCCTGGTTCCATCAGCGCTTCGAGCCTCTCAATCCTTCGCCGGGACCTGCCTTCGCCGGCGCGTGCTCGACCGGCTCATCTTCCAGTTCAGGATTCGGATTCAGCACCGCGGCCACATAAGTCGTCCGCGGACGGGTATTCTGATCGGCGAGCACCTGGTAGCTGCGCTCGCCGGCCTGGAGTTTCGCGACCCTGCTCTGCTTGTCGTTCAGGTTGCCGAAGCTGATCGCCGCGGCCGGGCAGGCCTGCTGGCAGGCGGTCTGGATTTCTCCGTCGCGGATGGGCCGGTTCTCCTTGTCCGCCTCGATCCTTGCCGCCGAGATGCGCTGCACGCAGTAAGTGCATTTTTCCATCACGCCGCGCGAACGCACCGTCACGTCGGAGTTGCGCATCAGCTTCAGGCTCTCGGTCTCGTAGTCCGAATAAAGCAGGAAGTTGAAGCGGCGCACCTTGTAGGGGCAATTGTTCGAGCAGTAGCGGGTGCCCACGCAGCGGTTGTAGACCATCATATTCAGCCCCTCGGGCGTGTGCACGGTCGCGCCCACCGGGCAAACCTGTTCACAGGGCGCGTTCTCGCACTGCTGGCAGGTCATCGGCTGAAAGTGGGCCCTGGGGGCGGCCAGATCGCCTTCAAAATAGGTGTCGATGCGCAGCCACTGCAGAATCCGCCCGATTCTCACCTGCTGCTTGCCCACCACGGCGATGTTGTTTTCCGCGTAGCAACCCACGATACAGGCGTTGCAGCCCACGCAGCTCGCCATGTCGATCGACATTCCCCATTTGTTGTCCTTGTACGGCCAGTTGGGGAAGAGAGTGTTGCTCCTGTCGGTGGACGAGTGCGTCTCGCCCCTGTTGTAGCTCTCGCTCTCGTTGGCGAAGCCGGGATTGGCCTTGAACTCCTCGAGCGTCGCATAGCGGACGATACCGCGTTCGGTGATCGCCTCGTCGGCTTCGAGCGAGTTGCCGCCCTGGCCCTGGCCGCCGAAGGCCTTCGGCCGCTGGTCCTGGTAGTGGCTTTTGGTGATCGCCACGCCCCACTTGCCATCGAGCTTTCTGATCGAGCCCTTCGCGTAAAACGGAGCCCAGGTGTTGCGGATCAGGAAGGCGTTGAAGCCCGCGCCCGCACCCACGCGCCCGGCAAACTGGCGCCCGTAGCCCAGGTGAACCGTAACGGAGTTGTCCGGATGCCCTGGCGCCACGACCACCGGCGCCGTCACCCGGCCCGCGCCCACCGTCAGCTCGACAATGTCGTCCTCTTCGAGGCCCAGCCGAGTCAGTGCCGCCCCGGAGAGGATGGCCGCGTTGTCCCAGCTCAGATTGGTGACCGGCTTGGGCAGCTCCTGCAGCCAGCCCACATTCGACCAGCGGCCATCGTAGATGTTCGGGTCGGGCCGGAAGATGATCTCCAGCGAATTCTTCGGCGAAGGCGCGGAAATTTTTCCATGAAAAGCCGCATCCGCTCGAGAAGCCGCATTTCCGCCGCTGGGCGAGTTCATTTCAAAGGCCGTACCCTCGATCCAGCCTCTGTGCAGCGCCTCGCGCCAGCCCGCCTCGAAATCTGCATCTTCCGGCGGGCCGCCACCTTCCGTTTTGCCGCCTTTTTCTGCCTTGCCGCCGCCTTCCAGCTGGCCGCCGCCCTCGGGCTTTTTGAGGCCTTTCTCGATCACCGGCCGCCAGGTCGCGCGCACCGCCTCATACGGGCTCAAGCCCGGCTCGTCGAGCAGCGCCTGCAAGACGTGGTGCGCCGTTTTCCCGCCGTAAAGCGGGTCGATCATCGGCTGCACAATCGAAACCCTGCCGTCCAGGGCGCGCGCGTCCGACCACGACTCCAGAAAATGCGCCGCCGGAATGTGCCAGTGAGAAACCTGCCCCGTCTCGTCCAGATGCGAGCCCAGGTGGGCCACCAGATTGGCTTTGTCAAAGGCCGCGGCAAAATTGAGGTTGGCGGGCGCGGAATAGATCGGGTTGGCGTTCAAGATCATCAGCCAATCCACCTTGCCCGCGTTCAGATCGGCCACCAGCGCCTGTAAATCCGCAATCTGGTCCGAAGGCAGCGGATTCACGGGCTCCGGCGCGAGGAAAACCGTCCGGCCCAGATTGCCCAGCGCCTGGTTGATGGCCAGAGCCAGCGCCGTCACCGACCCGTCCTGATAGAGCCCAGCGACGACCGCGCTGCGGCCCGCGTGCGCCCGCAAATCCCTGGCTGCGGCGGCCAGAAACCTTTTCTGCGCCGCCGTCCACGGCCAGGCCGGAGGCGCGACGCCCTCGACGCCCACGGCCCGGGCCAGCTCGCCCGCGAAGGCGGGAATCTCGCTCGCCCGCAGGCCCAGCCGGTGGTCGGCTTTCAGGCCGGTCGTGGTCGGCGTGCTCTCGACCGCGTAGAGCCGGTTCATCCCCTTTTCCGGCTCCTTGCGCCGCCCGGCGTAGGCGCGGACCAGTTGATGAAAGCCGGGAAATGCGGCTCCCGAGAGAAAATCCGCATCGAGCGAGACGATCACGTCCGCCTCGGCCAGATCATACTGAAGATTCAGCCCGCCAGCCGCTGCGGTTCCGGCGATGGCCGGGTCGTACTGCACGAGCTTCAGTTTGGGCCACGCCGCCTGGACGGCCCGCCACTGCCGCGCCAGCGTGGGCGAGGTGATGGTCGCGGAGAGAATGTAAATTCCGCTTCCGTCCCGGCTCTCGGCCATCTTCTGCCGCAGCGCCTGCTCAAACTCCGCCCACTCGCGGTTCTCGCCGCGATAGGTCACGTGCTGCGAGCGGTCCGGATCGTAAAAGTCCAGCAGCGCCGCTTGCGTAAACGGGTCCGACGCACCCAGATTGTATGGGTGCTCGGGGTTGCCGTCGATCTTGATGGGGCGAAACTCGTCGCTTTTGACCAGCAGCGGCACCGCGCCGGTGATAAACGGGTGGGCCGTGGCAAAGTACATCGGCTTGCCCAGCACCAGGTCTTCGGGCGGCTTCACGTAGGGGTAAATCGACTCATCGGGCTGCTTAGTGCAGCCGGCCAGGCCGGCCAGCGCCATCGAGGCGCCCATCAGCTTCATGAATCCGCGCCGCGAGACTGGGTCGGAGAGCGGATCGGAGACCGAACTGGAGCCCGGGCCAGAGGCCTCCCCGTCCCACTCCCCGGTGGCGTTTTTAGTCCCTTTTTTCATCTCTTCACTCATCGGTGGCAGACCTCGCAACTGGTCAGTTCGCTGGGAGGGCGAATCTTGTACTGATCGACGAGGAAATGGCCCAACTCGTTCTGGCTGGTCAACTTCCTGTAAACCGGCGCGCCTCCCATCCCGCCCGGATTTCCGCCCAGCTCTTCGATCACGCAATCCACGCTCTGAGCCGTCGGCACGCCCGCCCTCTCACTGCCCGCTGCGCACCAGACCGGCCTGTCCTCCGACGGCGCCTCCCAGGCCATGTTATAAATCTGGCCAGTGGGCCGCAGAAACTTTGCCGGGTTGCGGTGGCAATCCAGGCACCACTCCATTTGCAGCGTGTTCTGGGCGTACATCAACGGCATCTGGTCCACCCGGCCGTGGCAGCTCGCGCAGCCGATCCCCTTGTTCACATGAATCGAGTGGTCGAAATAGACAAAATCCGGCAGGTCGTGCACTTTGGTCCACGCAATCGGCTCGCCGGTCGCCCAGCTCTGGCGCACCGGCTCCAGCAGTTCGGCATTGGTCCAAATCTGCGCGTGGCAGTTCATGCAGATTCTGGTGGGAGGAATTCCGGCGTAGCTCGACCGCTCCACGGTGACGTGGCAGTACTGGCATTGCAGCCCCATTCCCTGCACGTGGTGCTTGTGGCTGAAGGGAACCGGCTGCTCCGGACGCTGACCCTGCCGCGTCACCCAGGGCGAGCGCTGCAACTGGTCCAGCGCCGCCCCCAGGGCAACCACCATCAGCCCCGCCAAAACCAGGCTCCCGCGGGCCAATGCATTGGAACTGCGGCTGAATATCTGCGCCATGCGAACTTTCCCCGCCTGATTTTCTTTTGTATGCGTGCGCCGCGCTGGCGGTCACACGCATTCTCTTGAAAAGCCGTTGCTGGGCAAAGCACACTCGATCGGTGGAAAATCCCGGAAATTCAATATAGCAGTCGAAGAGCGCTTCTCATCTCATGATCCGCGCTTCGAAGCTGAAATTGAGCGCTGAAATTTGCAAGGGAGTGCATTCTGCCGGATTTTGCAATCCACTGAAAAGAGAACCGATTGTGACAATTCAAGCGGAAGGCCGATCCCTCCCGCTCCACCAGCGAAAGCGGTGGGGTAGGCGACTGGCCGAAGCGAATCTTCATAAAAGTTGAAAGGAAAGAGAAAGCGCGTTACAGGCTATTACCGCCGAGCCAGCGCCATCATCAGCCCGAAAAGCAGGATCGGCGCCAGCGCCAGCGCGGCGTAGAGCAGCATACGGCGCGCCCCCGGCCAGCGAATGCCGCGCGACGCGGGCCGACGCGGGCCATCCTCGACGCCCACCAGTTCCTGATGCTGCAGCTCCCAGGCCATTTCGCTCGCCGTCTGATAGCGGTGCCGCGGTTCCCGTTCGAGCGCCCGCTTCAGAATCTCCTCCAGTTCGGGCGAAACCTCGGGCCGCAGCTTGCGCACCGGCCGGGGATCGTGCAGCAGCCGCTCGTTCATCACCGCCAGGGGATTCGACCCGCTATAGGGCGGCTCGCCTGCCAGCATCTCGTAGAACATCACGCCCAGCGAGTAGATGTCGCTGCGCTGATCGACGCGCTTCCCCTTCACCTGTTCCGGGCTGATGTAGTCGGGCGTGCCCAGGGTGGAGGAAATCTGGACGAAGGTCAGCCGCCGTGCGTCCTGCTTCATGGCAATGCCGAAATCAATCAGCTTGATGTGGTCCTGCGCGTCGACCATTATGTTTTCCGGCTTCAGGTCGCGGTGGACCACGCCGTGCTTGTGCATGGCGTCCAGCGCGTCGCAGATTTCCAGCGTAAATTTCGTCGCCCGTTCGATGGGCAGTCTGTGCTCCTGATTCAGGATTGACCGGAGCAGCCGGCCCTCGACCCACTCGATCACCATGTAAAGGCGGCTGCGCTCTTCCCCGTCGAAGGTCTTCACCACGCCAGGGTGGTTCAGCGTCTGGCCGATCTCCTGCTCGCGCCGGAAGCGCTCGACGAGGACCGGATCGGCCTCCATCTCCGCGTGGGGAACCTTGATGGCCACCTGCCGGCCATTCCGCAGGTCGGTCGCCTTGAAGAGCGTCGCCATGCCGCTGCGCGCCACGGTCGCATCCAGACGATAGTGGTCCAGCATCTCTCCGGTTTCAGGTGTGGTCATAGGCGAGCACTGCATTCCACTCTAACTCTTTCATATAAATCGTAAGAAAAGCGTCAGGAAAATGGAAGGAATACCGCCAGGCAGACACAAACCGCCGGGATGATGGCCAATTTCTCCAGTTTCGCCTGTGATGATATACGGACTGAAGCCCGCACCCTTCACTTAAACCCGCCGAAGCGAAGCAGGGAGCCCGGTTAGAGTTTTGTTGAAAGCCTGCCCAAAGTGGGGAAGAAGAGGGTGAACCTGCGTTGGACTCCTGAACTGCAGGGGCGGCTCTGCTCCAGCCGCTCAGGCGTTGGACTTCAGCGCCTCTTCGGCCCATTTCACCGCCTCGGCGTGACAGCGCATGACCTGGTCGTGGCGCAGGCCGTTGGCGCGAACAATCTCATCGCATTCGGCCCAGTTTCCGTACTCCTGACAGACGCTCCAGCGCAGCAGAATCCCCTCCCGGATATCCTTGTCGAGCAGGGCGTCGCGCGCCTTTTCGCGCAGCGGCAGCAGCCGCACCAGATCCTCGGGGAGAATGCGCAGCATCGCCGGGAAGAGGCTGACCATGCCGATAAGATACTGCTCGCTGGGATTCAGTCCGCAGAGGCTGGCCGCCAGTTCGCAGAAGCGTCCCCGCTCGAAGGCCATGCGAAGAATCTCCGGCGACTGGCCGATGCTGAAGTCGCTGGCGATGGCCAGCATGGCGATGCGCCGGAAGGCCGCTTCTCCGACCAGCATCAGCGCCGACTCGATCGAGGTCACCTCCTGGCGCATGGCGCAGACCGGCGAGTTGACCAGCCGCAGCAGCCGGTAGGTCAGCGAGGCGTCGCACATCACCAGTTGGCTCATGCGCTTCAGATCGATGGGGTCGTTCAGCAGATCCTCCATGATTTCCAGATGAACCAGGCGGTTGCCGGGAATCTTGTGGCTCTCTAACGGCTCCGGACGGCAGAAGTAGTAACCCTGAAAGAGTTCGAAGCCCTCCTTGCGGGTCTGCTCATACTGTTCCTGCGTCTCCACGTTCTGCGCCACCCGGCAGGCCGGCGTGCCACCCAGACAATCGAGCAGATGGTGGCGCTTGGCGGCATCGACCTTGGCTATATCCACCTTGATATAGTCGGCCAGGTTGGCCAGCGGACCGGACTCTAGCCGGCCGGTGAAATCGGTCAGAGCCAGCCGGAAGCCCATGGCCTTCAGTTTGCGGCAAATCGCCAGCAGATCCGGCGTGGGCTCCGCACCGGAGGCGAGTTCCAGAACGGTCATGTGGGGCGGCAAAACCTTCACCCACTCTTCGGTCAGCGAGTCCGCGGTGCAGTTGACAAAGGCCAGCAGCCCGCGCGACAGCTCTTCCAACCCGGAGACGACCGAATTGTCGAGCATGGTGCGGGTCGCCAGGTCGCTATCGGCGCAAATGACCGGCTTGCGCCCATTCCAGAACAGCAATTCGTAGCCATGCACCCTGCTGTGCAGATCCAGAATCGGTTGGCGCGCCACATAGCGGAGTTCGCTTGCTTGCTTCTGAACCGAATCGTCAATCTTTGCCGCAGGACGCGTCGCCATAAGTCTGTCCCCCTTTCTATTTATCGTTGCGTGGGCTTGAAACGTGAGCGGATTTCCACTTACGGAATGACTTCCGGTCAGGATGGGCGGAAATAATCTGAACCGGCGCTACTTGGCCGCCGGCGGCCGGGAACTTGCTGGTTCCGCTGAAGACGAAGCCGTGCGCGCGCGACAAAAAACGCCACCAGCTTGTCCTCTCCGGCGCACCCCTCAAGAGTACAATCGACGCCATGAGCTTTCCTGAAACGCGCCTGCGCCGGCTGCGGCGCACCGAATCCATGCGGGCGCTGGTGCGGGAGACCGCCGTTACTCCCGGCGATCTGATCTACCCCCTGTTTCTCACCCCCGGCGAGGGAGTGCGCCGCCCCGTCGGCTCCATGCCGGGAGTCTTCAACCTCTCGGTGGACGAAGCCGTGCGCGAGGCCGAGGAGGCTGCCAGCCTCGGCCTGGGCGGTCTGCTGCTCTTCGGCCTGCCCGAGTCCAAGGACGAGCGGGGCTCCGGCGCATGGGATGAGAACGGCATCGTGCAGCAGGGGTTGCGCGCCTTGAAGCAAACCGCCGCGGCCAAAAAGCTGGTACTCATCGCTGACGTCTGCCTCTGCGAGTACACCAGCCACGGCCACTGCGGGATGATTGTCGAAACTCCGCACGGTTTTGACGTGGACAACGACAGCTCCCTGGATCTGCTCTCCCGCACGGCCGTCAGCCTGGCCCAGGCCGGAGCCGACGTTGTCGCCCCCAGCGACATGATGGACGGACGCGTCAGGGCCATCCGGCGGGCGCTCGACGCCGAAGGCTGCAAGAATACGCCCATCCTCAGCTACGCCTCCAAGTTCGCCTCGGCCTTCTACGGGCCTTTTCGTGAAGCGGCCGATTCGGCCCCTCAGTTCGGCGATCGAAAAAGCTATCAAATGGACGGGGCCAACCTGCGCGAGGCAATGCGCGAAATCGACCTTGACCTGGAAGAAGGCGCGGACATGATCCTGATGAAGCCGGCCATGCCCTACCTGGACGTAATCCGCGCGGCGCGCGAGCGGGTGGGCGTGCCCCTCGGCGCCTACCAGGTTTCGGGAGAGTATGCGATGCTCCAAGCCGCCTTCGAGCGAGGCTGGCTGGAGCGCGACCGCGCCACGCTCGAATCGCTCATCGGCATTCGCCGCGCCGGGGCCGATTTCATCGTCACCTACTTCGCCAAGGAAGCGGCCAAGCTCCTCTAGTCCTCTAACCGCTTGGTTTTGTACCAAGTCTGGGTGCCCCAGGTCTCGATTTTGAGACCTGGGAAAGCAAAAGCAAAAGAACTAATTTATGCGGTCAGAAATCTAGCGTCTTTTTGGCAATGTGACCCAAATGAGCACTCTGGAAGTTATCAGCGTCCTGTTCGCCACGGCAGCCATCTTCGGCCTGCTCAGCGCCCGCTGGCTCAAGCTGCCGATTACCGTCGGGACCATGCTGCTGACGGTGCTGGTTTCGCTCTGCCTGATGGGCGCGGGCCATGTGGCGCCTCAGTTTCATGCGTGGGCGCTGAACCTGGTCCGCCACATCGACTTCGAGAGCGTCATCCTGCACGGCATGCTGCCGTTGCTGCTCTTTGCCGGGGCTTTTCTGCTCGACCTGGAGCAATTGGCGCGGGAAAAACTCGCCGTCTCGCTGTTTTCCGTAGTGGGCACCCTCCTGTCGGTCTTCCTGGTGGCGGGGCTGATGTTTCTGCTGACCGGCCTGCGGATTCCCTGGACAGAGTGCCTCCTTTTTGGCGCGCTCATCTCGCCCACCGACCCTATCGCGGTGCTGGAGATGCTGCGCCGAACCGGGGTTTCCAAGCCCATTCAGGCCCAGTTGGCGGGTGAATCGCTCTTCAACGACGGCCTCGGCGCGGTGCTCTTTCTCACCCTGCTCGAGGTGGCGCGCGGACAGGCGCCCACGCCCTGGCAGATTGCCGGGATGCTGCTGCTGAAGGCCGGCGGCGGCATTCTGGCCGGAATTCTGGCCGCCTGGGCCACTTCGCAGTTGATGCGCCGGGTCAACGCCTACCAGGTGGACATTCTTTTCACCGTGGCGCTGGCGCTGGGCGGCTACGTGCTGGCCGACGCACTGCATTTGTCGGCCCCGCTGGAGGCCGTGGTGGCCGGAATCGCGTTGCGCCACTTCAACCGTCACCAACCCCGGGAATGCGTGGACCACAAAAACGTGGACCGCTTCTGGGAGGTGATCGACGAGATTCAGAACTCCGTGCTCTTTGTCCTGCTGGGGCTGGAGATCATGGCGGTCACCGTGGATGGGCCGGCGCTCGGGGCCGGAGTGGCGGCCATTCTCGCGGTCAACGCGGTGCGGCTGGTGACCGTCGCGGCCCTGCTGGCGCTGATGCGCCTGCTGCAGCCCGGCCACCGCAGCTCCGCCTTTGTGCTCACCTGGGGCGGCCTGCGCGGAGGCCTCTCTATCGCCCTGGCGCTCTCGGTTCCGGCGGCGCTCGGCCACTCGTGGATTCTCGGCGCCACCTATCTCGTCGTCGTCTTCTCCATCGTCATTCAGGGCGGCTCGATGGACTGGCTGCTGCGCCGCCGGAGCCAGAAGCAAACCGCGGCGCGGGCATGAAGATGGGAACCGCGAACTTGCTTCTGTTGAGAATCTCCTGAAATGCAGACCCCGCACCTCCGGTTTCCCGATATTCCCGATTCCACCGGTTGCAGTACCCCTGTGCGTTCCCGGTCGAAGCGGTAAGAATCAGTGAGCGCGCTTTTGCGGCGGTGAAGGTTTCCCCCTGTCCTTGCACCGGCCTCCGCGCGTATACTCGTCGGCACACAAGGTGCTCTATGGATCTACCGGCAATCTTCCTCCCGAATTCCCTTCAAGGCGCGGCCATCCTCACCGTCGTTCTGGCCTTTTTCAGCTATCTGGCCACCTTTCTGAGCGCCCGGATGCTGGCCCGGCGCAAGGACAAGCTGGAATTGGTGACCCGTCGCCTCAATGAGTTCTACGGCCCTCTTTACGTCGCCTCCGAGGCGGGTACCATCGCCTACCGCTCGCTGCTCAAAAAGCAGGGCAAGACGCAGAGCTTTCCGATTCTCGACAGCGAGTTGAAGGAATGGATGCTGTGGGTGACCACCATCTTCATGCCCCTCAACGACGTCCGCGAAAAGATCATCATCGA
>Ga0326727_10020176_pt1 | contig 13268 bp, 13 predicted proteins | sample MB2enrmetagenome_FD_207643 | JGI IMG/M metagenome (GOLD analysis project Ga0326727, IMG submission 207643) | Lab enriched peat soil microbial communities from McLean, Ithaca, NY, United States - MB29MY | ecosystem: Environmental > Terrestrial > Soil > Wetlands > Peat | place: USA: New York...
ATGCTTTATACCAACGGTATCGTAATAACGGGTCCTCCTTTACGAACAATTATTGACCCTATACAACCGAAACAATTACAACAAGCTGTTCTAACTCTACTCAGTAACAATTGGACTCCATTTATGTACAAACGAGACCTATTCAATGGTATTGGATACCAACCTTTCGTAGTACTCACGATGTGTCGTTCATTATATACGTTGAAGAACGGTGATATCGCATCAAAATTACGTTCAGCTGAATGGGTACTAGCAAATTCTGACAAGAGATGGGTTACTCTGATCAAACAAGCCATAGCATGGACCTATGGAGATAAGTCTGGGAACATTGAACAGACACAGGAATTTATACGTTACACCCTTAAGGAAGCCGGACTGATAAAAGAGATTTAATCAGAAATCCGAAACCCATGGTTATTATACAATAGGGCGTTTTGTTTAGTTGAATTTTAGCTGGAGAAGTTAGGTGGGTAGAGAACATAGAATTTCTGCAGGAGCTATCGTTATACAAGAAGGCAAGATACTTCTGGTACGATACAAGAATAATAATGGCGATACTTTCTTAGTTGGACCGGGCGGTGGCTCGATGAATGAAGAAGGTGTCAATCAAACTGTGGTGAGAGAAGTACGCGAAGAGACCGGCCTTGAAGTAAGTCCGAAACGGATACTTTTTGTTGAAGATTTACTTTCTCGTCAATATAGAATTGTGAAGATATGGTTTCTCTGTAATATTATCGGAGGACAATTGGACCGAACTAAAGGTGCTGTAGAGGAAGGAATTACTGAAGCGGGGTGGTACGCCAAAGAACAGTTGTATAATGAAATCGTTTATCCCCCAACCCTGCTTAGTCAAGATTGGAACGCTTTTTTCAAAGATACTTGGGAAACGATGTATTTGGAACTAAGAGATGCAAACTTCTAAAGGATGTGGGTGTTTTGGAGGAATATGCAAAAACCAGAAACGATAGAAAACCGATGGGATATACTTTATCGGGATTACCCGGAAGTCTACGAGGCTTTTTCTAAGGTCAAACGAACACCGGTAAAAGATTTAGGGAAAATGCTACACGTTAAAGGTAAGGTAGTGGTTGACGTCGCATCTGGAACTGGCCGGTCTACTTTCGCTCTAGCTCGTCATGCTGAAAAAGTAATCGGTGTTGAACCGGAAGCAGCAATGATGAAAATTGCTAGAGCAACATTAAGGCAAAACAAAATAACTAATGTTGTTTTCCGAAAGGGTGACTCGGATCACATTCCCTTACCTAACCAGTCTGTAGATATTGTTGTCGCAGTAACGTCAGCTAGTTTTTATGATGGGGAAAACATAGAACGATTTGTGAGTGAGGCAGAGCGTGTTTTAGTTAACGATGGCAGTATTTACTCGATAGATATCGCCCCGGGTTGGTATGGAGGGGATTTAGCTCCAGTTATATTAGGTCCATCTAGACGTCAAAAAGAGATTGATTATGCCGTTGTTCGTGATGAAACTTTTGCAGCTTTAGGGTTCAAACACAAAGATTTTTATACCTTTCAAGCATTCGATTCCTTGGAGTACATTATTTCGACTTATGGGTTTATTTTTGGAGTTAAGGCTATTAATTATATTAGAGATAATAATAAGACGGTTATCAAATGGAAAACCAGAATATATTCTAAGAAACTGACAGATCAGACATTGTTAAATGGCTAGGTCGTTGGTAAATTTGGTAACAATTGTCCATTCAATGCAATTTAATTTATAAAACTGATTATTTCAAATGCCATTGCAAAGTTCTCCTATTCTATTCGTATAAATAAATAGAATGTTGTTTAATGTGACTTGGCGATTATTCCTCAAAAAATACAGGAACTCCACCATAAAAATAAAGTTGTCCTCGCTATTAATGGTATTTCTTGTTATAGCCGGATGTACCACGCCAGTTAATGCCGGTTATCCATCAGGCACATATGTTGATAATGCTGCTCTTGGAGAAACGATGGAACTGGTTCCCACGCTTATTTTTAAAGGTAATACGGTGCAGATGACTGCGGGCGACGGCAATGAATTATTGTTTACGTACACTTTGTCCGGGACATATACAACGTTCGTTGGTGGATTCATTAAACTGAAGAACACAGCAACCGGTGTCATCTCTAAACAGCCTTTTGAGTACGTCGCAAGTGAAAACCGTGTGGTATTTGGAAACACTTCATATTACAAATGAGAAATGCTTTCCCGAGATAATTTGAAAAGTACCCAATACCAAATAACAATTGCTTGAAAAGTGTCATGCATATAATGGGAATGTGTTGACAATGCATCGAGTCGGGACTGGCAATCGTCAGTGCCGCGCATCATTGCGCCGATGACCACATGATCGTAGTAGAGTTGTTATTCTTTAGCCATTTTTTGGATCTCACTGCTAACCATTTCCAGTATCGCTTCATCAGTTATATCTTTAACAGACTGTGCATATTCATCGAGTAGTTGCTTTATTGCCTCTTTTAGTAAAGGTTTCGCCTTCTCAATCCCACTAAGCGCTAATTTTTGTATTTCGTCCGTAATGGCCGCGCTGTTTTCTCCCTGTCTGATTTTATCGGCAATCTTCTTTAATTTTTTCTCGTCAAGTATCTGGCCCTGTGATTTTTCCAGCACATACTTGACCCTCATTTTAATAATCCTTTTGGCAAATTCCGCGTTTTCTGACATTCTGTTCTCCAATGTTTTCTTTCCTTCGCAAGATGCACGGGATAATCTAATTTTCATGCTTGGACAAAAATTACCGGACACAGGACTGTTTTATTCAACGCTGACATATAGAAACTCAAGATCACCCCATTCGTCACCGGCTACCACTGTGTACGTCCCGGCCGCGAAGGGAGTTAACTGAAATCCTTGCGCGTAGGTTCCATTGACGCTTTCACTGGCTGACATTGGAGTCGGAGATCCAAGATCGCCGCCGGGCATTATCGCCGCATTGCTGCTATTGGGGAGAAAGTCGTAGCCGGTTATCAATCTGATTAATTGAGCGCAGGGAACCGCTGCAAATAATTCCAATGGAGTACCCTGCGAAACATTCTGGGCATTGTATTTTCCCTGAAATACTGCCACTCCAAATGGCATCACATTAATATTCGGGCACGCACCGATGGTGAGGCCGCTAACTCCCCAATGTGTCCCCGCGGCTACATTATTGGTCGTGGAAAGTGTGTTGTACTCACTGACGTTAATCTGAAGAGCTTCACCAGGAGTTAAAGTAGTCGTATTTACGGAGGCCTGGAGCTGCAATTCATTCCCAGATTGTGTAGAAGTGGTTGACGGCGTTGTTATCGCCGGCGCTGTTGTGGGAAATCCATCCTGAATCCAGGCAGTGATCCCTCCTGCCATATTTTCAACATTACTGAAACCAAGTCCCACCATAATTTGGGTGGCAGCCGCGCCGCGGACACCGGTTGCACAATATACTAAATATTGTTTGCTCTTGTCCAGTAAACTGACATCCGCGGTAAACTGTGCAGATGTGTAATCTATATTAATAGCCCCGGCAATATGCCCGGCATTGAATTCATCCGCCGTCCTGACGTCCAGAATAACAAAATCCGGATTATTTATATTTCGCTGTATCAAATTATACGCATCCGGTGCGTCAATTGTCGGAACTGACGAGGTCGTGGTGGTTGCTGTCAATGTAGTTGAAGGGGTTGGCGTCGTTTGAACGGTTGTTTGAATACAACCTGTGATCAATACCATGTTAACGACAACGAATAATGAGATCACTGGTAACCAGTATTTCATTTTCATATTAAGTTACCCAAACCGAGTTTTTATTGTTTTAAAGCTAGCACTGGTCGGAGAATAGCAGCACAATTACTTCATTCCACCGATTACTTTTCTGATTATCAGTATATAACAATTAAAAACAGTTATTTGGAACGGCTTAGGCACCTATTTTAGGGCTGAAAGGTCACGTTTAGTCTGTTACCTGATGTCGAACGTTTAACAGCAAAGGAATCAAAATTATGTGGATTGATTTTGAACAAACCAGTCGATTATTTTCCTTGCGATGCTCATTTTTCCCGGTAATTCCGGTAAGTTACCGGCGTCATACCACCCCGCTTCAGTAATTTCCTGTCCATCGACTGATATCTCGCCGCTTTCATACTCAGCTATGAAACCGATCATCAGGGAATTGGGAAATGGCCAGGGCTGGCTGCCAAAATACTTCAAATTTTTAACTTTTAAACCGGCCTCTTCAAATATCTCCCGGTGAACGCATTCCTCAATCGTTTCACCCGGTTCAACGAATCCGGCGATAAGGCTGTGGATATTCCCCCGAAAAGCCGCGTTATGGGTCAGAAGGATCTTATTTCCTTTGGTAACCGCGGTGATTGTCGCAGGAGAAATACGGGGATAATTTATCAGTCTGCAAGCCGGGCATATTTTAGCTCTCTCCCCTTCAAGCGTTTCCATCCTGATACCGCATCTGCCGCAAAACTGGTTGGTCTGATCCCAGCTAACTATCTGGATGGCTTTACCTGCCAACAGAAAAAGATCTTCATCTAAAATCCCAAACAATGGCCTCAATTCTTTGAATTCCATTCCTTTCGGCACTGCAGTTTCCGGAGTTACCTCAACTGAATTGCATGGACGGCCATGTAAAGTACCCAGGTATTGTATCCTGACCGGAGTAATATTCAGTTCGGATAATCTTTTAAAATACGGGATTGTCGCTTTGTCCTTTTCAACCAGCACCAGCAGTTTATTAGAACAAAACACAAACCAGTAGGCTGGATTGTTATCTCCCGACGGTTGCTTCACCGCCGGTTTAAAATGTTTGTAGATACTTTCCCCTGACACAATAATTATCCTTTTAAAAGGAAAATATTTTTAAAACTAGTCAGTGTTTACCCCATGGCTTCATTCGGCGCCACCATGGTAATTTAACGGCGGTTTTGTTCGCACCGCTTTCTGATTTACACGGAGGCAAATGCTTTTGTGCTTGCTGTAACAGAACATGGAGTTCCTGAACCTCCCTGCGGCGTGCATCCAGTTCGTTCTCGAGAACCGATATCGTTTTTTTCATTGCCTCCATCGTTTCAACTTCAGTGGGATTTTCTTCCTGCTTCTCTTGCGTTTCTAATGGCACAGGGACAACGCCGTCCGGTATTTCCACCAGGTAGATTTCGCCATGGGGAGAAGCTACTTTATGTGCTTTCAGTTCGCCTTGTTTAATACGTCTTCGTACGGTGTCTACAGATACTTTCAATATGGCCGCGGCGTCATTGATGGGGACTGCCTTCATCCTTCCCACCCCCTATCGTTGGACTAACAATCATGGGTTTGCCTATGCAATAATTTTATTCCCTTTGAATCCGGATTGAAATAGCTCGGGCGTTTACTTCTCATGGATGCATAGGCAGTTTCTTATCGCACCAGCCTCACAGCTAGTCTTTTGAACCGAAACCACTAAAATAAGTTCATGATGAGCCAGGTGTTTGCCTTTTGGTTCGATGAGGAGATTGATGAAACACTTATGTCGTTTTGGCACCATGATAACGGCACTTAAGGAACCATAAGGAAATTATTTTGAGCGTATTTACTGCAAATATGAAACCAAACACTGGGCTACGCCACTTTTGTTACTGTTAGCGGCTGAATACGGGACACCTATATTGTTTAAATCTGCCATTCTAAACATTTGTTTGTCAGTGGAAAGTGACAAAACCGTGCAAACTTTACCGGTCTTACCCGGTTCCATCTGTAGAAAATAGACCGCCGGTTATCGTCCACACCAGAAGAAGTCGCCAGGACGTTACAATAATAGTACTTAAAGAACCATTAAGGAAAAAATTTGAGCGTAGATACTATATCTAAAAACCCCAATAAGTGGCATCAGCCCTTATACACTCGCTTAAAGCGCATAATTGTACCATCAAAAGGTAAAGATATGCACAAATTGTACCCTGATGAATTACTATAAAGCCTATTGGCTAATTTTTCTCTTTTACAACGCCATAGTTAGAGTTGTTATCCTATCGCCTTGGCCATCTTTACCCAGCTCTTGTCCTGCTCTCCCGCCACCCGGCGGAGGCAGACCGTTATCGCGGGGGAACTGCTACGGGCCAGAAAGCACAATTGGATGATGGTATGATGGAAGAAGTGGACTTTTCTTTCTAATTTATTATGAAATCCAGAAGCTAATGATGCGTTGATATTTGTTAAATTTGACGAGGAGGCTTTCCGTGAATGAAAAACCGGTTGTCTTGGGTTTAGTTGGCAGTCCGAATAAGGTCGGACGTACTAATGAGTTAGTGAGCGCGGCATTGGAAGGCGCCAGCCGCGCGGGTGTAGCCACTGAATTGATACAAATGTCAGATTGTGTCGTTGGAGCTTGTAAAGATTGTCTGCCGTGGGTTTGCAACACCAACCAAAAGTGCACCTATGAAGACAAGAACTTTGAACTACTGAGCAAGAAGATACTCGGCTGCGGAGCGCTGGTCATCGGGACGCCGGTATATTGGGGAGACACCACCGGAATGGTGAGATATCTCTTTCTGAAAATGTATCGGGTTTTCGCGGGGTCAGGTCAACTGAAAGGTTTGCCCGCGTTGGGAATTGCCATCGCCGGCGGAAGTGGGAACGGTCTTACAACTGGCCTGAAGCCGATTTATCATTTCTACAGGACAATGCAGATGCGGGCTATCGAACCGCTGCCAGCCACTCGTTTTGATTTTGACCGGGCCTTAAAGGAAGCGAAACTATCGGGGAATCGTTTGGCCCAGATGATGCCATCACGAGCTCCTTTTAAGAGTTCCGAGGAATGCTGTCTCTCGTATGGCGCAATGCCTTACATTGGAGAGAATCGGGCTACCGAAAGAAGGCTGTTAGCTGCTATCGTATTCGAAGCCGTAGCAAAAAGTCGAAGACAAGAGGTCGAGGGCGATCTGGCCCAGGCTGATATTCTTGCTACCGCCGGGCAGTCACTCGAGGCCATGAACGAAGTCAGTAAGGTATATAATTCCTGCATCAAAGTTATAGGCTCAAAGTGACTTTCTCCGTCCAGCGACACAATAAAAAGAAAGGAGAAGTAAATTTGGAAATCATCCTTAGTAAAGAAAAAGAAACGCCCGGCACCTGGAGATATAAAGAGAATAAAGAAGACCATCCAATAACCATTTATCTGACTAAAGACCAGGTTAAAGAACTCGGTAATCCGCAGTCGATCAAAATGACGATAACAGCGGGAATTTAGGTAGAAGTTCTTAATGTTCGCGATCGTTTGAAGGCAATGAAACTATGAAGGTATTAGTAATACTAAACCCCGCTTCAGGGAAAAATACCATCGAGTTAATACGCGAAGCGGTAACCCGTCAATTCACTATTTCTAAAATTGCTTTTGAAATTTATGAGAGTAAAAGGGAAGATAATCTCGGGGATATTGTTCGTGCTCGCCTAAAAGACGGTTTCGAATTGGTGGTGGCAGCCGGGGGAGACGGGACGGTATCTAAGGTAATCAATGGTCTCGTGGGGACTCACATTCCCCTTGGCATTATTCCGGCAGGGACTGCGAATCTGCTGGCACAAGAATTAAAAGTCCCGCTTTCAATTGAGGACGCTATTGCACTAATAATTGGACGCCACGAATTTAAGAAAATCGATGTAATGAAAATAGGCCATCGAGTTTATGATCTCAATGTTAGTTCAGGGTTAAGTGCGACGGTAGTCAGTAACACAACTCCCGAGAATAAAAGCCGTTTCGGTTTCTTTGCTTATGTCTGGATGACTATCGTCAAATTATTCACATTAAAAGACCATTATTTTGTTGTTACGGTTGATGGTAAAACACTGAAATCTAGAGCGGCGGAAATCGCAATATTCAATTGTGGAATCATTGCCAAGTCGCTTTATCCCCAAGGACCCGACATTTTAGTTGATGATGGCCGCTTGAACATCTGGGTGTTGAACGCAAAAACCATTCAAGATTACCCGTGGTACCTGTTCCAAATGATCGCTAGAAGGCCGGCGAAACACCTCTCTCATTTTGTCACTGCGGAAAAGAAGATCTCAATTAAAAGCGATGTTCCGGTTCAGGTCCAGGCAGATGGAGACATTATAGGGATGACCCCGATCGAAATAGAGGGCTTACCCGGTGCAATCGAAGTAATCGTTCCTGAAAAACGAGTCACTGCTCAATAATTCCCTTATTTCAATTGCATACTCCCCGATTTTTGGTTATTCTTAATTAGAGACATATATATGAGGGATAAATATGGCAAACGCAGTCAGGGCTTATATCTTTATCGAATGTAATGTTGGATCTACTCGAGAGGTAATTGAAGGATTAAAGCACTTTAAGGGAATTCAGTCAGTGGAGACTGTCACCGGTCCCTATGACATTATCGCGATACTGGAGCTTGAGTCTCTACAGGAAATCGGCTGTGGAAAGTACACGCCTTGCCATAACTGAAAACGGCAACCGTAAAGCGGGCGTTGTTTGGCACACTCAAGGCTCAGGGAAAAGCCTTTCCATGGTTTTCTACGCGGGCAAATTAATACACACATTGGATAACCCCACGTTAGTGGTCATCACCGACCGCAACGACCTTGACCAGCAATTATTCGATACTTTCGCTGGTGCCACAAGTTTGCTGGGAGAATCACCAGTACAAGCTGAATCAAGGGAGCATCTGAAAACGCTTTTGAAAGTGGCCTCCGGTGGCATTGTGTTTACCACTATTCAGAAATTCTTCCCCGAAAACGACCGGGCAGAATATGACCGATTATCTGACCGTCGCAATATCATTGTTATTGCTGATGAAGCTCACCGTACGCAATACGGGTTTGAGGCCAAGTTAATTGATACTAAGGACGAGAACGGCAAACCCAATGGGAAACGTATTGCCTACGGTTTTGCCAAATATCTGCGGGATGCAATCCCGAATGCAACGTTTATCGGTTTTACTGGCACACCAATCGAGAGCACCGATATCAACACTCCGGCTGTCTTTGGCAACTACATCGATATCTATGATATCGCTCAATCGGTAGAAGATGGGGCAACCGTCAGGATTTACTACGAGAGCCGCTTGGCCAAAGTTAACCTAACGGCGGAAGGTCGTCGTCTTATCGAAGAGTTTGACAAAGAAATGACTGATGATGGCTATTCGGAGACACAAAAAGCCAAAGCCAAATGGACCAAACTGGAAGCGATTGTCGGGCAGCCAGAGCGTCTCAAAAATCTCGCAAGAGATATCGTGACCCATTATGAGAAACGCACAGAATTCTTCGATGGTAAAGCCATGATAGTTACCATGAGCCGCCGCATCGCTGTGGCTCTTTACGATGAAATCATTAAACTAAGACCGCAATGGCACAGCGAAGATTTGAAATCAGGTACTCTGAAAGTGGTTATGACCTCATCATCTTCTGATAAATTAGCATTCGACCCGGAGGACCCTGAGAGTTTAGTTATCCCCGCTTACCACCGTACGAATAAACAAGACCGGCAACTTTTGTCAGAGCGCATGAAAGACCCGCAAAACTCGCTGAAACTTGTCATCGTTCGAGATATGTGGCTCACGGGCTTTGATGTACCATGTCTGAGCACTCTTTATATCGATAAATTGATGAAAGGGCACACCTTGATGCAGGCCATAGCGCGGGTCAATCGTGTTTTTGGCGATGATAAGAAAGGCGGTCTTATCGTCGATTACATCGGCATCGGTAATGCCCTCAAAGAGGCGATGGCTTTCTATGCAAATTCCGGAGGCAAAGGCGACGCCATTGAAACTCAGGAGCGCGCATTGGCAATGTTATTGGAGAAAGTGGAAATTGTCAGGCAAATGTTCCACGGATTCGATTACGAGCCATTCTTCACGTCCGGTACTTCGCAACGGCTTTCGACAATTCTTCAGGCTGAGGAATTTATCCTAGGTAAGGACCAGGGCAAAGAGCGTTTTGTGAAGGAGTCTACGGCTGTTTCACGTCTCCTCGCGCTGGCAGTACCTCACGAAGATGCATTGGTTTTAGTTGATGAGATAGCTTTCTTCCAGGCGGTACGGGCACGTTTACTCAAGTTTGAGGACGTGGATGATTACAGTAAAAAGAATAATTATGAAACTGCCATCCGTCAGATTGTGACTCAGGCAGTGCAATCCACGGAAGTCATTGATATCTTCGATGCTGCTGGTATGAAAAAGCCGGATATTTCATTGCTTTCGGAAGAATTCCTTCAAGATGTAAAGGACTTAAAACGGAAAAATCTGGCGCTGGAACTTCTGAAAAAGATACTCAACGACGAAATCAAAGTCAGACTTACATATAACATTGTTGAAGGCAAAAAGCTGCTGGAGATGCTAGAGGAATCAATTAAGAAATACCAGAATAACCTTTTGACTACGGCTGAGATTATCGACGAATTGGTGGATATTGCCCGACAAATTCGGACGGTCGATGGTTTAGCTGACCAGTTAAAGCTATCAAAAGATGAGTTTGCTTTCTATACTGCCTTGGAAGTAAATGACAGCGCCGTTAAGGTTCTGGGGAATGAAACGTTAAAGACCATTGCTCGTGAAATTGCCGACAAAGTGAAAAAGAATGCTACCATCGATTGGACCATGAAAGAAAGTGCCAGGGCAAAACTGATGGTCATCGTAAAACGGACTTTGAACAAATACGGCTATCCGCCCGATAAGCAGCAAAAAGCTGTGGATACCGTTATGAAACAAGCAGAGGTTTTGGCAGATTATTGGGTGGCCGAGTAAAACAAAGCAAAAAATGACGTATAAAGAAGGGGCAGAATATGTTACTAAATGTTGAAGGGCGGGTAAGGAATATTAACCTACCTGCAAGCTCATCTTTATTACCTTTATTGGAAGCAATAGTAAATTCGTACGATGCTTTGGAGCATTGCGTTGGCCAATCTGAGCCAAGAATAACTATTAAAATAAAAAGAGACAGGACACAATTAGCTTTAAAGGAAGATGAAACTGAAAGTTATCCTATTTCGGAATTCATCGTGGAGGATAACGGGCTAGGATTTAATGATGTGAACTTTGAATCATTTTGCACTTCTGATTCGACTTTGAAAATCGAAAATGGAGGCAAGGGAATAGGCAGACTACTTTGGCTTAAGGCGTTTAAATCCGTTTCTATTGAAAGTATTTTCGAACAAAATGGAGTATTTCTGAAGCGGAATTTTAATTTCACTCTTTCAAGACAGGGGATTGAAGGGGGAGAAAAGCCTGAGACAACTTGTGAAACAATTTTAAGAACATCTGTCCATTTAATTGGTTTTAAAGAGGAATTTAAAAAAACATGCCCCAAAAAGCTTGATACTCTTGCCCATAAGATAATTCAACATTTCATAGCAATATTCATGTCGCAGCAATGCCCAACGGTTTGTCTTATTGACGATGATGAGGTAAGTCTAAATTTGAATGAGGTGTTTAGAACCGAATATAAAGAGCAATCGCGAAACGGTTCATTCCAAGTAAAAGGAGAAACATTTCTTATTTCGAGTATCAAAATTAAATCAGGCGACCACCACCTAAGCTTCTGTGCAAACAACAGAGAAGTTTTCGGAGAAGAATTAAAGGATAGTATCCCTGACCTTGCAAGCAAATTAAAAATGGAGGATGGGAGTACATTCGCTTACCAAGCTTTCGTCTCCAGTAGTCTGTTTAACTCAACTGTAAATGCAGAGCGCACAGGTTTTCATATTCCGGAGAAACCTCTCCCGCTTATGCCTCCAGAAGAATTGACATTTAGCGACATTAGGCAAACCACTTTGACCGAGGTTGAGAGTGAACTTGAACCATTTTTATCACCGGTGCAAAAACAGAAAATTGAGCGTGTGGAAAAATATATCCACAGTCAAGCCCCTCAATACAGACCTCTTTTGAAATACGGTTTAGATGAGATAAAAAACCTACCCCCTAGCCTAAACGAAGAATCTTTGGACATGGAACTGTATAAGATTAACCAGAAACATGAAATTGACATTAAACAAAAATCCAAGGAATATTTAAATTCGAACATAAAAGATATCCAGGCTTCACCCGAATACAAAGAGAAGTTTTCTAAATTTTTTGAGAAACTTAATGACCTGGGGAAAGCAAACATCGCTAAATATATTGTTCATCGAAAGACTGTTCTTGACCTATTTGACCGAGCGCTTAAGTTGAATGCAAATGATAAATATGCTCTAGAAGAGAGTATACATGGTATAGTTTTCCCTTTGCGCACCACTTCCGAAGAGATAAGTTATGACCAACACAACCTATGGATTCTTGACGAAAAGTTGGCTTATCACCATTTCTTGGCGTCAGATATCAAATTTAATCAAATCGAGATTCTCAATAGTGACAGCAACAGTCGTTGTGACCTATTGGTTTTAAATAATCCCTGTGCTTTTACCGATGAGACAAATGAATATTCATCAATAGTGATTGTTGAATTCAAGCGCTCCATGAGAAACGACTTTGACGCTTATGATAACCCAATTGTCCAAGTATATGGTTACATTCGAGAACTGCGTAATCAAACAAAACTTGATAAAGACGGAAGAGCAGTAGTTTTTTCCAATAGCACTCCCATTTATGTCTTCATTGCTTGTGACCTCACAATGAAGATGAAAGAGTTTGCAGGAAATTCGAATTTGACCCTGATGCCAGATAAAATGGGATATTTCGGCTTTAATAGTGAACTGTCAGCTTATGTAGAAATACTTTCATACAATAAGATATTGTCAGACTCTCAGAAACGGAATCGAGTATTATTCGACAGACTAAATATTTCGTAAGCAGATGGTTTCGTTTTTAGCAAATTAATTACTCCTCTTGCTGTAATGAATCGATAGTGATAATATTGTCCTAATCATACATATTTTATTTGAGGTAAATATGCCAATGAATAGTTGGGGACTTAACTTACTAATGGTCTCATAATAGTCTGAACTAACAAATTACTCTCGATACAGCCTTATCTTTCGATTGAAATCGTATATTCGGAGGCTAAAGAGTAATCCATTTAATTATGAGACCATTAGTAAATCCGAAAGCATCAACACAATTTAAAAAATTGCTTTCGATTAAGAACATTAACAGGGTATATGAAGAAGAGGTTTCATGGAAAAATATTCGCGGAATTGACCGTTTATCAGTATATCAATTCGAAAAAAATAAAGATGCACATTTTAAAGTTATTCGAGATAAATGCCTTAATTCCTCTTATAATTTTTCACCTTATTTAGAAAAGTTACGAACGAAAGGAAGAAATCGTGCACCAC
>Ga0326727_10020178_pt1 | contig 13267 bp, 11 predicted proteins | sample MB2enrmetagenome_FD_207643 | JGI IMG/M metagenome (GOLD analysis project Ga0326727, IMG submission 207643) | Lab enriched peat soil microbial communities from McLean, Ithaca, NY, United States - MB29MY | ecosystem: Environmental > Terrestrial > Soil > Wetlands > Peat | place: USA: New York...
CGGCCATTGCAGCTCCGCAGGCAAGAACGCCAAGCTTTTCGGCGGAGGAGAGTGCCACGCGCTTGCCGAAGACCTCCATGTTGCGCTTTGCAATGCGGCGCAGCAGCCGGTGGTAGATGGTTGCCAGGACCCACATTGCCGCCCGGCTGTCGCGGTCCAGCAGAGGCATCAATTGGCCTGCTGAGATGTAGTACTCTTCCGCACGAGTGGCCAGCGACCGCAGCATGGAGCGTTCGCGGTCGGTCATGGCGCGGCCGGCGGCGAGCTCGCTCAGGCCCTCGACGCTCGTACCGAATTCGGCCAGCGTGTCCAACGGCAGATAGACGCGGCCCCGCTGCACATCCTCCTTCACGTCGCGCAGGATGTTGGTCAACTGAAAGGCCACGCCCGTATCCTCGGCCAGTTTCTCCGCGCGCGCGTCGCTATAGCCGAAGATGCGGATGCATACCAGGCCGACCACCGATGCCACCAGGTAGCAATAGCGGTACAGATCGTCGAAGGTTGCATACGTTTGCACGGGTCCGATGTCTGGAGTCCGGGGTTCAAGGTCCATGGTGGTTCCGGCGACCAGTTCTTCGAGAAGGGAATCGGGGACATTGAAGCGGCGCTGGGTGTCGCTGAGCGCATGGAAGATGAGGTGGCCGGATGCAGCCCGGTTGAATGGATTGGCACTGACGGAATTGCGCGACGTTCGCCACGCTTCCAGCCACGACTTCATCTCTGCGCGGCGGACCTCGAGCGGCTTGGTCTCATTGTCCGCGATGTCGTCGGCGCGGCGCATGAAGGCGTAAACGGCACACATCGCGTCGCTCTTGGGCCGCGGCAGAACGCGAAAGGCCCAATAGAAGTTCTTCGCCTCGCGGCGCGCCACCTGCCGGCAGAAACGGTACGCGGCAGCCGTCCACGCGTCCATGCCCCCGCGATCTGCTTTGGTCATACCACCGGGAGCTACGGCGCGCGCCGCTTGCAGCTTGCCCAGCAATGCCCGGATGAGCAGCATCAGCTTCTTGCGCCGAGTCACCACCGGCCTGCCGCGCAGCACGTCGAAGTCCTGCGCTTCAATGCCGTCCAGAATCGCATTACCGCCTTTGCAAAACAGCTCCAGCGTCACTCTCAGCTCGTCGTCCACGGTGACGCAAAGTGCAGAACCCTCATGCAGTATCTGGCGCGTGTACTCCACCAGATCGCTCATCATGGAGCGGAACTCCGGGGTAAAGACGCGACCTTCGATCTGGCCCTCGACCACGCCGAAGTGCAGCATGTACTCGGTGGGAATGTAGCGGCGCCCAATCTCCGAGTCGCGAACCGCATCCTGCCAGAAGTTGGCCAGTTGCAGAGCGGTGCAGATCTTGTCGGAGAGCTGGGCGCGCACCTCGTCGCGATAGCCGCACACCATCAGCACCAGCCGGCCCACGGGGTTGGCCGAGTAGCGCGAGTACTCCACGGCCTCGTCCCATGTGTCGTAGCGGGCCTTCACCTGGTCCTGGCGGAACGCATGCAACAGATCGTGGAAGAGACCGCGCGGCAGGTCGCAGGCTGCGATGGTCTCGCGCAGCGCGACGAAAACGGGATGGCGCGACTGCTCCGGCGCGTCGTAGCACTGGTCCAGCATTGTGCCCCAGGTATCCAGCAGGCGCAGCGCGGTCGCCGTGTCGCCCACCTCATCGCCCAGGTCGTCCGCCACTCGGCAGTAGGCGTAAAGGCTATCGAAGTGCGAACGCAGGCGCCGAGGCAGCAAGAAGGTGGTGACGTGGAAGTTCTCATAGTGCGTGCTGGCAAGCTGGCGGCACCAGGCGCGGGCCTCGTCCAGCGTGGGCCGGTCCTCCGGGGTCAGATACTCGACGGGCGCGCCGTCCAGCGGGTCGGGCGCGCGGTTCTCGCTGGTCGCTGCCAACGGCTCGCTCATTGTCCGGTCCCTATGCGATGGGGGAAGATGGCGGTCTTAATGTCGCGAAGGCTATCGCTGCTGCGCGTCATCATGCGCTGAAAGACGGCAGGGACCTCCGCCAGGCTGGCCGTTCGCGTGATGAACTCGGCGCAGTTAAACTGCCCGCTGGCGATCAGCGCGAAGGCCGTGCGCGCGGTGGCGGGGGTAAGGTGGAAGGTGGCCTTCAACGTAATGTCTCCGTAGTGCAGGCGATTGGTGTCCAGGCCGACCACGGTGCCGCTGGGCGGGCCACCGAAGAAGTTCACCACGCCCCCCTTGCGCACCATGCCCACGGCCCACTCCCAGGTAGCAGGCCGGGCCACGGCCTCGATCACCACGTCGGCGCCGCGTGTGTCCTCGGTCAACGCGCGTACGGCGGCCACGGTGTCCACACCTTCGGTAATGCGCACCACATCCGCTGCTCCGAAGTGACGGGCCGCAGCAATCTGGTCCTCGCGCTTTACTACGGCGATCACGCGAACTCCGCTCAACTTGGCGGCATGAACAAACATCAGCCCTATCGGTCCAGCGCCAATCACTACCATGGAGTCGCCCGCGCGCGCGCCGCATGCCTCCAGGCCAAGAACGACGCAGGCCAGCGGCTCGGTTAGCGCGGCGTGTTCCAGCGGCACATGCTCCGGCACATGCAGCGTGTTCTTCTCCACAATGCGCGCAGGGATGCGCATGTACTGGGCGTAGGCCCCGTTGTTGAAGAGCAGGTCCTGGCACAGGTTCTGCTGCCCGTGCCGGCAGAAGTAACAGGCATCGCAGGGCGCGGAGTTGAGCGGCAAAATGCGGTCGCCCACGCGGAAGTCGGTCACTCCGGCGCCCACCTCGGCCACCACACCAGCCGCCTCGTGGCCGAAGACCACGGGAGGCTTCAGCATCATGGCGTGATAGCCTCGCCGGTAGACCTTGAGGTCGGTGCCGCAGGTGAGGGCCGCGCCCACGCGCAGCAGCAGCTCGCCCGCGCCGATCGGCGGGATGGGAATCTGCTCCATGCGCAGGTCCTCCCTGCCATACAGCACCGCCGCCAGCATCGTCTCCGCCGGATGCTCAGAAATCATCCCACCATCTTCTCACTTTCTGCGGCCTGCAAGCCACGGTGAATTGCAGAGGAAGGTGCTGGTTTCCGGGGAGGAAAGGAGTCGCGCGAAATGATACTGCGCAGCGGAAGTGTTCCCGCATCTGATAACCTGAGCCACAGAAGATATGCCCCTCTTGCCCCCAGATGTCTTCGTTAAGAAGCAGGTCGCCGCCGTACAGGAGTACTCCATTCTGGCGGGCAGGGCGATTGCCGACATCTTCTCGCGACCGCTCTACTGGGACGATATCTTCACTCAGATGGACTCCATCGGCGTGGGCTCGCTGCCCATCATCATCCTCAGCGGCTTCTTCACCGGCTGCGTGCTGGCGCTGCAGTCGGTCACCGCGCTGCAGGAGTTCGGCGCCGTCAGCAAGACCGGATCGCTGGTCTCGCTCTCCATGGTCAAGGAGCTTGGCCCGGTGCTGACCGGGCTGATGGTCTCCGGCCGCAACGCCGCCGGCATGGCCAGTGAGCTTGGCTCCATGAAGGTGACCGAGCAGATTGACGCCATGCGCGCGCTGGGCACCGACCCCATCCGCAAGCTGGTCACTCCGCGCCTGATCGCCACCGTCTTTATGCTCTTCTTTCTCACCATCATCGCCGATGCGGTGGGCATCGCGGGCGGCGCGCTGGTCAGCGTCGGCATGCTCGGCCTCACCGCCAGCTCCTATCTGCACAGCTCCTATACCAGCCTGGTTCATGGCGACATCGTGCAGGGCCTCACCAAGCCTCTCTTCTCCGGCTTCATCATCGCTACTGTCGGCTGCTTCTATGGCATGAGGACCACGGGCGGCACGCAGGGCGTGGGGCGCGCCACCACCCAGGCGGTGGTCGTCTCCTCGGTGTTCATTATCGTGGTCGACTTCATCGTCACCCGCCTTATGATCGGCATCTTCGGCAGTTGAGAGCGCCCATGCCTGACGACCATTCCAGCACCGCTGTTGCAGCCATGGAGCCGTCCAACGGAGCGACTCCAGTCGTGCAGTTCGAGGGGGTCTCCATCACCTTCGACGTGAAGCCCATTCTGCACGACATCTCCTTCTCGGTGGAGCGCGGACAGACGCTGGTCTTGCTGGGCCCGGCGGGTTGCGGCAAGTCGGTGCTGCTGAAGCTGACCAATGGCCTGCTGCGGCCCGACTCCGGCACCATTCGCGTCTTCGGCGAGGACATCGCCAAGCTGCGGCGGCGCGAACTGTACCAACTGCGCGCGCGCATCGGCATGGTCTTTCAGGAGTCCGCCCTCTTCGACTCGCTCACCGTCGAGGAGAATGTGGCCTACCGCCTGCACGAAGAGCATGTGCCGGAGGCCGAAGCGCACGTGCGCGTGGTGGAGGCGCTGAAGTTCGTCGAACTGGAGGCCGCGATTGACAAGTTCCCCTCCGAGCTTTCGGGTGGGATGCGGCGGCGCGTCTCCATTGCGCGGGCCATCATCAGCAACCCCGACTTGATCCTCTACGACTCGCCCACCGGAGGGCTCGATCCCATCACCTCGGCCACCATCATCGAGCTGGTGATGAAGCAGCGCGACGTCTCGCATACCACCTCGCTGGTGGTGACGCACAGGCTGCAGGACGCGTTTATGCTGGCCACGCACTGCTACGATCCCGCCGCCGGCGGCATGAATCCGCTGCCCAAGGACGGCCCCGACCACGGCATCGATGAAGGCATGAAGTTCCTGGTGCTGAATGAGGGGAAGATCGCATTCCAAGGGACCACCGAGGATCTGGTCCACTCCGACGACCCGTGGGTCAAACGCTATCTGGAATAATCCGCTTGACAAGCAAACTATTACGTCGCACGATATACTACGTAAGACGTAATAACCATGACTGACCCAACAATCCTCGTCCTCTCCAGTCTCGCCGGTGGCGATAAACACGGCTACGCCATGATGGAAGACATCGAGCGCTTCGCCGGAGTCCGCCTCGGCCCGGGCACGCTCTACGGCGCCATCACCCGCCTCGAAGAGCGCGGCTGGATCGCCCCAGTCACATCGGAGGACCGCCGCCAGCCCTACACCATCACCGGCACCGGCCGCGAATACCTCCACGATCACCTCGCCAACCTAAACAAAATCACCCGCACCGGCCTGCGCCGACTGGAGAATTCATGAAACGCATCCTGAAGCTCCTCGCGCGCCTCTATCCGTCCACATGGCGCACCCGCTACGGCGCCGAGTATGATGCCCTGCTCGACGACGCAACGCCACGCCCGCAAGATGCCTTCAACATTCTCTGGGGAGCGACTAAGATGCAATTAACAAGCCGCAGTTTCGTGAAGATCGTCCTTCCGTGTGCAATCGGCGGAGCCCTCATCGCTGCCGCAATTTCCTTCGCCATACAGCCCCGCTACAGCTCACAAACCCGCATTACGGTGACCGAATCCGCGCCCGTCACTGGAGACAATCTAAAAAAGACCCTCTCAACTTTGCGAGACAGCGCTCTCAATCGCGATTTCCTGGCCTTGGAAATTCAGAGGTACAACCTATATCCGCGCGAGCGCGCCAGTATGCCATTAAATGAGGTGGTCGATAAGATGTTGCAAAATATCGAGGTGAGACCCTTGCAGACCTCACCGGCAAAAGCCCTCCCATCCGGAGACGAGCACACGAGCGCCTTTGCCGTTTACTTCATCTACCCGGACCCGCATCTCGCCCAACAGGTGGACGGGGACCTGATCATGAAATTCGTCAGGGTGATCGACCCTCCCAGGCAAGCTTCTGCATCGCCGGGCCCTCCGCAAACCGTTGTGACATGGCGTATAGAGAACGGGGCTATGGTTCTAGGGAGCCTGCGGATTGGAGCGCCTAGTCACCCCACCAGCCCCATCTTTCCCAATCGACGCATCTTCGCCCTCGGAGGCCTCCTCGCCGGCCTCCTCTGTAGCCTCATCCTCGCCACCTTCGTCGGAACGCGTCGAGGCACAGCCACGGCCTATAGCTGATATGCCTAGCGTTTGCCGTTTTGCCATTCTTCGTAGGAGATGCGCGGGACGGTGAGGAAGCTGTCGCGTGTATGTACATAGTTGCCCAGGCCGTTCATCCGGCCCATGGCGTGCAGCTCTTCGGCCTTGATATAGGGGCCGTGGCCATCGACGGGCGGGTCGATGAATTGGTCTTCGACGTACATGGCCACTACGCGTCCCAGGATGATGCGCGAGCGGCCGATCTCCATGGTGGTGAACTCGGTGCACTCCAGCGCGGCGTGGGCCTGGGCGATGCGCGGAACTTTGACGACGGAGGAGGGCGCGGTGGTCAGGCCCGCCATCTCCAGTTCGTTGATCTCAGCAGGGAAGTCGGTGGCGCAGATGTTCATCTGCTGGATGAGGTCTTCCGTCACTACGTTGATGACGAACTGGCCGGTGCGCCGGATGTTGCGCGCCGTGTCCTTGGGCAGGAAGCCGCGTCCGGGACGGTTCATCACGCCCATGCCTACGATCGGCGGATCGGTGCACAGATAGTTATAGGCGCTGAAAGGCGCGGCGTTCAGCCTGCCCGTCTCATCCATGCTGGTGACCCAGGCGATGGGCCGCGGGGCCACCAGGCCGATCAACAGGTTGTAGATCTGCCGCGCGGGCGTTGTCTCCATCTCAAAGTTCATTGCAAACTCCTCGTCGATCCAGCCTACAGCAGCAAACCGGCGGCCCAAACTGCAGTGCCACGAATCGGATGCTTTTGAGCTGCTTCTTGCAGGACTGTAAGTCAGTCAATGCGATAGACTCACAAGGTGAGACCACTTTCCCCCCACAGACATTTTGCGGCCACAGCCGCAGCTCTGGCGCTTTTCCTTTTCGCCCTTTCACGGGCGCAGGCGCAGCTCCCGCAGACAATTCAGATACAGCCTATGGAAGCTTCAGGCATCCTCCTTCCCGATGCCCCTCGGGCGCACGACACTGACCTTGCAGTAGCACCCGCTGACGGGAAACTCATGGCTTCCTTATCCGAAGCTCAGGCCTCCTCGTCTTCCACGCAATCGGCCGCCCCCGCCGCAAGCTCCACGCCTCCCGCGGCGACCGCGACGGGCTCCGAGACGAAGCAGGAAGAGCGCGACAAGTCGGAGCAGCAGTTAAAGCGGGAGGAACAGCAACGCCTGCTGGGCGTGGTGCCCAACTTCAATGTGGTGATGAACGGGCAGGCCCTGCCGCTCACCGGCGGCCAGAAGTGGAACCTCGCCCTGCACGGAGTTGTCGATCCATTCTACTTCGGCTGGGCGTTTGCGGTCGGCGGAGGCTTCAGCGAACTGATCGACAGCAACAGCGGCTACGGATGGGGGCCTCCCGGCTACTTTAAGCGGGTCGGCGCTAACTACGCCAACGACGTCAACGGCGCGCTGATCGGCAACGCCTTGCTGCCCCAGTTGCTGCACCAGGACCCGCGCTACTTCCGAAAGGGAACAGGCTCCATCAAGAGCCGCATCTGGGTAGCGGCACTCTCAACGGTTGAATGTTACGGCGACAACGGAAAGAGACAGGCCAATGTTTCCAACGTGCTGGGTAATTACATCTCTGGGGCCATCTCCAACGCCTACTACCCCGCCAACCAGCGAGGCGTAGCACTGACCCTGGAGAACGGCACCGAAGTGACGCTCTTCGGCGCGCTGGGCGGCCAGTTTTACGAGTTTGCGCCCGACCTGATCCGCATCGTCTTCCATAGACACTCCGCTCCTTCCACGCCTCCCGGCGCAGGAAGAGTCACCCCTTGAGGTTATTTGGTTGGAGTCAATCGTTTACCACGCCGACGGCGGCCATCATTCTTCCCGTGAAGCCGCTCTCCGCGCGATGGGAGAAGTATTTTCTGCCTGCGGCGCTTCCCACTCCCACGCAGGCCGTACATTCGCCGATCACCGTGATGCGTTTGGCCGGAATCCCCGCGTCGAGCAACTGGCGCCGGTTCGCCTCCCACAGGTTGAGGTGGATCTGCGGGCCGAGGTTGCTGTGGCCGGGAGCGCGCGTGGTAAGAAACAGCAGCGGGTACTTATCCCGAACCGGTTCGGAGTCGTAGACCTCGCTGAAGAGCCGCGACACATAGGCGAACTGCGACTCGAACTCGTGGCGGACCTCCTCGCCGACTGCATAGCAGCAGGGGCCGATGGAAGGCCCTACGACGGCCAACAGGTCCTGTGGGCGCGAGCCGTAGCGCAGCCGCATGGTCCCAATGCCACGCTCCACGATGCGGGCCAGCGTGCCGCGCCAGCCTGCGTGGAAGGCCGCCACCGCGCGGCGGCGCACGTCGGCCACCAGCACCGGGACGCAGTCCGCGGTCTGGATGCCGAGAAATATGCCGGGTACGTTGGTCATCATCCCATCGCCGCGCAGTACGCCGCGCCCGCCGGCGGTCTGCAGGCGACCCTCCTGCGCACAGTCGCCGGCCTCCACCATGCGGACGATTCCTGAATGGACCTGGCGAAGGGTCACGAGACAGGGAGCAGGGAACAGGGAACAGGGAACAGCAGGCCGGGAGCGAGAAGCGGTTGCGGCCCGCATGGGCCCGCCCGCAACCTTTTCCGTCTTGCCAGCGACCGCTGCCATCCATCGCCGGCGGTTCTCGGCTACGTTGGACGGCTGGTCTTGCTCGGTCCAACCCAGGTTGAGGGTGCCATTGCATGATCCAGAATCGTAGATGGTCGAGACGCCTCCGGCCCGCGTGCTGAAGCCGTGACGCAGCCAGGCGATCCTCTGCCAGCCTGGCGCTAGCACTAGACGGATGCCCTGCGCCGTTCCAGGTTCTGTCCGCGCCTCTCGGGAAGATGGCGGTCTCCGCTCTGCCAGGATCCGGTGAGCGTCTTGCGCCGGCCATGTTCCAGGCAAACGGAACTCAGCTGATTGTCTACCTCGCCGGTCGATTCCGTATCTTTCTGTCGATCCATCACCACCCCATTTTATGTTCCTACCGCCACGCCAAGTCACGGATGTTTCGGTCAGGACCCCCTATAGCGCTGCATGGCTCTCATTCCATGCAACTATTCGCCATCGCCTCCGTCTATTAGAGGACGCCGTTGACGGATTGCCACCCCCCCTTGTATGCAGCACCAACCTCAGCGATCGCAAAGATTTACCAGAAAAGTTGCATCCTGATCGATTGCTCTGTAAGATACCCGATTGCGTCCATGAGATTGAATGTGCCCGGAATAGCATCCAACTTCCTCCGTTCCCGCATCACCAAGGTGTGCGTCGCCATCGCCGGCTCCACGCCCACAGAGATGATTGAAAAGGCCACCTCTGTGCTCAAAGAGCTTCCTTTTCTTGAGTTTCGCTTGGATTACCTGGAGAAGCCGCTGCCTTCACTGCCCAGGTTCAAGCAGTTCTTCACCGACAACACAGCCGCCACCGGCATCGCCACCTGTCGACGCTCGGCAAATGGAGGCAAGTTTGCCGGCTCTCTTGCGGCCGAGATGGAAATCCTCACCAAGTGCGCGGACGCCGGGTTCCATCTTGTGGACCTTGAACTCGAGTCCGCCGAGAGCCTCAAAAAGGGAGAACTGCAGAAACTGCGCGATACTGGCATCGGCCTCCTTATCAGTCATCACGACTTCACCGGAACGCGCGATCTGGATGACATTTTCAGACGCATCGAGGCCTTCCATCCCGACTTCATCAAGGTCGTCCCCACCGCCAAGTCGCTGATCGACAACCTCACCCTCATCCGCTTCCTGGAGCGCATGAGCGAACACTCCAACATCATCGGTATCTGCATGGGCGACGCGGGGATCATCTCGCGCGTGCTGGGCGTGCGCGCCGGATCGGCCTTTACTTTCGCGGCCGCCACCGTGGGCGAGGAGACAGGCCCCGGCCAGATCGCCGCCCGCACCCTGCTTGAGACCTACCGCATCGACCAGGTGGATGCGGCCACCAAGGTCTATGGCGTGGCGGGAAACCCCATCCGCAGCTCGCTCTCGCCCATCATGATGAACACGGCCTTCCGTCGCGAGACGGTCAATGCCGTCTATCTTGCGCTGCAGACCACCAAGCTCTCCGACCTCATCAAGCTGGTGCACGACATCCCCATCCAGGGCATCAGCGTCACCATGCCCCTGAAGCAGGATATCCTGGCCCATCTGGAGCGCACCGACCCGCTATCGGCTAGGATTGGCGCGTGCAACACCGTGCTGCGCGCGCAGGATGGTAAGCTGTACGGTTTTAACACTGACGTGGCGGGCATTACCGGCCCTCTGGAGAAGCGCATGCCCATCTCCGGCGCCAAAATCCTGGTGCTGGGAGCGGGAGGCGCGGCGCGCGCCGCCGTCTTTGGCCTGCGCGAGAAGGACGCCAACGTCTTCATCCTCAACCGCACCGTTGAGACCGCGCAGAAGCTGGCGCGCCAGTCCGGAGCCAAGACCATCCGCAAGGATGCCCTTGCCAAGACGTCCTTCGACGCCATTATCAATGCGACGCCGGTGGGCATGGCGGGCAATAAGGCCGCTCCACTGCTGGAAGCCCGCGATCTTAACACCAAACTGGTCTTCGACCTGGTGTACAACCCGCTGGAGACGCCGCTGATTCACCTAGCCCGCCAGATGTCGATCCCTATCATCACGGGCATTGAGATGTTCGTCCACCAGGGCGCGCGGCAGTTCGAAATCTGGACGGGCAAGCCTGCTCCCGAGGAAGAGATGTTCCGCGTGGTGCTGCACGCGCTGCGTCAGCAGGCCGAAGCTGCAGCCGCCGAAGCTGCCGAGGCCAAGCCGAAGCTCGAGTCAAAGGCTAAACCTGCTGCAAATCCGAAGCCTGTCGCAAAAGATTCAGTCAAGCCATCCACCAAGCCGAAGCCCAAGGCAAAGCCTAAGTCTGTCGCAAAGCCCAAGCCTCTCTCCAAGCCGAAGCCCGCCGCAAAGCCCGCTGCCAAGAAACCCTCCAAAACAAAGAAGTAAGGCTTCCGATCCGTAGATCACTCAGACCTGTGCACATTCGGCTCACGCAATGAACTGGATTACGCACCCAGCCATTCATCTGAACCTGTCACGGTAAGAGTGCGTATCATGGAGCTGCTTATTCCCGCCAGTGCATGGCGGGCTGTGGGCCATGCAGTCCATCAGGTGTTTGAGGAGTTCATTCGATGATGAAATTGATGCTGGGCCTCGTAGCACTCGTCGCGTTGATCGCGACCCCTGCCTTACGCGCGCAGACTGCTGCTCCGTCGGCCACAGCCACTCCTGCGACCGCAACCCACGCGCCGGGCGATCTCTCGGGCAACTGGCAGGGAACGCTCCATGCCGGCAAGGACCTGCGAATAATCGTGCAGCTTACGAAAGGCGATAGCCAGTTGAAAGCTGTGATGTACAGCATCGACCAGGGCGGGCAACCCATCAACACCACTGCGGTTTCGTTGCAAGGAACGGTCTTCAAGTTCACGGCGCCTTCCGTCAACGGAAGCTACGAGGGGAAGTTGAGTGCAGACGCCAAGATCATCCCCGGCACATGGACGCAGGGCGGGCAGTCGCTTCCGCTGACCTTGGTGCGCGCCACGCCGGAGACGGCATGGGATATTCCGGCGCCTCCAGCGCCACTGAAGCCTATGGCTGCGGACGCGGACCCGTCGTTCGATGTGGCGACCATCAAGCCCAGCGATCCCAATGTGCCCGGCACTTGGATCACAGTGAACGGACGCAACTTCACTACCCACAATTATTCGCTTGCCGGCCTGATACAGTTTGCCTACGGGATTCAGGCAAAGCAGCTCGTGAACGGGCCGGACTGGATGGACAAGGACACCTACGACATCGCGGCCGTACCCGACGCTGAGGGAGGGCCCAACGACAAGCAGTGGAAGACGATGCTGCAGAAGCTGATGGCGGACCGCTACAAGCTGACGTTCCACCACGAACAACGTGAGCTTCCAGTCTTCGCGCTTATGGTGGGCAAGGACGGCGCGAAGAACATGGCGGAGAATACTGGTGGCGGACCATTGCCGTCCCTGTTCTTCAGGGGAACGCCGGGTGGGATCATGCTGCCAGCGAAAAACGCAACCATGAAGGACTTTACAGACCTGCTACAGGCAGTCGTTCTGGACCGGCCGGTGGTGGACCAGACAGGATTGAAGGGCCGATACGATTTCACGGTGAAGTGGGCGCCAGACGATTCTCAGTTTGGCGGGCGTGTGCCTGCGGCCAGTGATGATCCAAGCTCTCCGCCCGGTCTGTTCACCGCACTTCAGGAGCAGGACGGGTTGAAGCTGGAATCGATCAGGACTGCGGTCGATGTGATGGTCATCGACCAAGTGGAGAAGCCCTCGCCCAACTAATAACCTGTCCCGTAACTCTTGGTCGAGAACTGTTCACTGACCTCGGCGGCTAAAGCTGCAGTTCAAATGATGCATTTACGGCATCCTTCGACTTCGCTCAGGACAGGCTCTGAACCCGTGCCCTTAAACAAAACATGAGCGATACTGCTGGTTCAATAGAGTAATTGGACAGGTTCTAACAGTTCGCCGTGCTTACTGGTCAGATCTGTGCGCCAGTGAGGAGCTGGAGTTATCCGGCGTAGCGCCTGCCGGGGTTACGCGTACCTGGATGGGGTCGAGCAGGCGGAAGCGGACGACCGACTCGGATGGAATCTGTACCTGCTGGCCTCGGGTAACTGTGTTGGCGCCTGCTCCAGCTCCGCCGCCTGCCGCTGCACCGATGGCAGCGCCCTTGCCGCCACCCAGAATGCCGCCCAGGATCGCGCCAATCGCAGCTCCACCGCCAACTTTTTCCGCCGTGTTCTTTCCGCGGGCCTCACCCTGCTTGGTGTATGCCTCGGTGGAGACCTCGATGCGCTCGCCCTTGCGGTCGATGGCTACCAGCGAAAGCGTCAGCAGCGCAGCGCCCTTGAAGTGGGCCGCATCCTGCGCCGCGTCCACATGGCCGGTGACCGGCGTGCCTTGCGGCAGCACGACTACATCGTCTTGGATGAGGTCCGTGGCAAGCTCGCCGGTGAACTTGTCGCCGGTCTGTGTCTTGCCGCTGTCCAGCGTCTGAGTAAGGCGCACCGGGATCGCTGTGCCTATGGGCAGAGTGACCGTATGGACCACCGGTACGGGCGGAGGAGGCGGCGTCTTGGCCACCACTGGCGCAGGCGGCAGAACCGGCGCGGGAGGAGGAGCAGGGGCATTGCGCACAATGGGCGCGGGCTCAGGCTCGGGCGGAGGAGGAGTTGCTGCCACCATCGGAGATGGCTTAGTGGCCTTCGTGGAAGATACCTGCGCCGGGGTCGGTGCAGTACTGGCGGCGGCAGTAGGAGGCTTAAAAGCTGCTGTTGCGGGCGAGGCCTGCACCGTC
>Ga0326727_10020179_pt1 | contig 13266 bp, 9 predicted proteins | sample MB2enrmetagenome_FD_207643 | JGI IMG/M metagenome (GOLD analysis project Ga0326727, IMG submission 207643) | Lab enriched peat soil microbial communities from McLean, Ithaca, NY, United States - MB29MY | ecosystem: Environmental > Terrestrial > Soil > Wetlands > Peat | place: USA: New York...
GGCGAGACGCAAAGCTTCGTCTGGGCGGTATCCGGCGATGGCCGAATCGAGGCCCGGGCCCTGCCGATCACCCGCCCGGCGCTGGAACGGGACATCGAACGGCTGCGGCAGTCCCTGGACCCGGCGGCCGACACCCTGGGCGACATTCCCCCCTTCGACGTCGCCCTGGCCCACCATGTGTACCAAGCCCTGCTGGCGCCGGTCGAAGGAATCTGGCGTCCGACCGGGGCTCTGGTAGAGATCCCCGATGGACCGCTGGGCGGGCTGCCCCTGGCCCTGCTGCCGACCGCCGCGGTCACCGTGAAGCCCGACGACAGCCTGATGTTCGCCGGCTATCGGGCGGTACCTTGGCTGGTCCGCAAGGAAGCCATCAGCCAGTATCCCTCGGCCTCGGCCTTCCTACTGTTGCGCGCCATCGAGATGAAGGCGACGGACCGCCAGCCTTTCATCGGGTTCGGCGACCCCTGGTTCACTGCCGAACAGGCAACAAGCGCGGAAACCCAGCCCCCTGCCAGCGCTAGCGACGGCGCCGGCGGCCTCGCGGTGCGCGGCTTATCCCTCCACCGGCGCGGCACCGTGACACCGGGGACAACCGGCGATTCGGTGGCGTCACTGCCCCGGCTGCCCGATACCGCACCGGAGGTGCAGGAGGTCGGCCGCGCCCTGGGCGCCCGCCCCGACCAGGACATCTTCCTGGGTCGGCGCGCCACCTTGGCCGCCGTCGAGGATGGAGACCTGGCCTCACGGCGGGTCGTCATGTTCGCCACCCACGGCTTGCTGCCGGGCGACATCGATGGCCTGAGCGAACCGGCGCTGGCCTTGAGCGGCGCCGCCGTGGCCGGCCAGGCCGGCGGCGACGGCCTGCTCTCCATGAGCCGGGTGATGCGCCTTCATCTCAACGCCGACTGGGTGGTGCTGTCGGCCTGCAACAGCGGCAGCGCCAACGAATCCGGCGCCGAGGCCGTTTCCGGGCTGGGGCGGGCCTTTTTCCACGCCGGAAGCCGCGCCCTGCTGGTCACGGGATGGCCGGTGGAAAGCAGTTCCGCCCGGTTCATCACCACCGGGCTGTTCACCTTGCAAGGGGCCCACCCCGAGATGACCCGGGCCCAGGCCTTGCAGGCGGCGATGGTGGCGGCGATCGACAAAGGCGGCCTGAGCAAGGACGGCGTTATCCAGTTCTCCTACGCCCACCCCCTGTTCTGGGCTCCCTTCAGCCTGATCGGCGACGGGGGCTAGTCGGCCGATTCACCATAAGTGAAGGTGGTAGGTATTGTCAGTAGCGCCGGCGTCCCTGCCGGTATTGCCGGCGCAGAGGCCGGCGCTACTGCAGTCATCCAACCCTTCAACTTAACGGAAGCGACCGACTAGTCGGCCGATTCACCATAAGTGAAGGTGGTAGGTATTGTCAGTAGCGCCGGCGTCCCCGCCGGTATTGCCGGCGCAGAGGCCGGCGCTACTGCAGTCATCCAACCCTTCAGCTTAACGGAAGCGACCGACCAGGCCTCATTTCACCGTCAACCGGGTGATGCCGTCCCAGGTGGTGGGCGGGGTGGCCGCCAGGGACTCGCAGCGCTGGGCCAGGGCATCGGCCACCGGATCGGGGCTTAAGGCGGCAAAGGCGGTGGCGGCGGCGGCGAACCGGCCCTGTCGATAGCGGACCAGGGCCTCGGCAAAGGCGCCGTCGTCGGCACCGGCCAGGGTGAACAGGTCAACGGGCACGGTCTTGCCCACCACCCTCACCCGGTCGATCTCGCGCAAGGGAACGCCCGGCACCGAGCCGCCGGCCAGCGAGACCGCCTCGCCACTGACCAGCAGGGCAGTCCCATAAAGCTTGTTGGCCCCTTCCAATCGAGCCGCCAGGTTGACCGCGTCGCCGATGACCGTGAAATTGAACCGCCGCGACGCGCCGATATTGCCCATGAGGACCGTCCCGCTGTTGACGCCGATGCGGGTGCGGAACGGTCCCGCCGCCGACTGCGCCGCCATACCGGCGGCAGCCCGGATGGCGGCGGCGGCATGGTCCACCGGCCCGGCCGGTGCGCCGAATACGGCGACGATGGCGTCGCCGATGAATTTATCGATGAAGCCGCCCTGGGCTTCGATGACCGCCGACATCCGGTCAAAGTAGCCGTTCAGGTCACGGACCAGCTGACGCGGCTCCTGCCCTTCGGAAAAGCTGGTGAAGCCGGCGATGTCGGAAAACAGGATACTGACCTCGCGCAGTTCTCCGCCCAACTCCGGCATCCGCTCCGCCGCCATCATGCGGTCGACCATGGGACCGGGCAGGTAAAGGCGAAAGGCCCGCGCCAGCGTCCGCCGATGCCGGTCGGAGACGGCGCTACGCCAGATCGCGGCGGCGGCATAGGCGACCCCGCCGGCCAGCAGCGCCGGCAGGACCGGCAGGACCACGGCCGTCGTCAGGGCCGCCACGCCGGCCGCCACCGCCAACAGTCCCAAGATCCCGACCAGGGGAAGTCCAGCCCGCGGCCGCAAGGCTGTCCCCGCCATGGCACCCGACAGGCTGGCCAGGAACAGCAGAAAGCGCAGGCCTGACCGGGGCACGGTCAGCCATTCCGCGGTCAGCAGATCGCGCAGCGCGCCGGCATGGATGTCGACCCCCGGGATCAGATGGCGGATCCGCCCGGCCTCGATCAGTCCCGGCATCGGCGGCAGGACACAGCGCGGCATCTGGGCGGCATCGTCCGCCGCCCCGGCAAAACGCTTGGCCGACAGCTTGCGGTCCTCGACGTCGAGGACCGCCCCCAACAACACCGCCTTGCCGGCGAAGGCCTGGAAGAAACGGTCGGACCCGCCGCTGTCCAAACAGGCCAGCAGATCGGCGAAGGAATAGTGGGGAATGCCGCCGGCGCCGCCATCGACATTGACCAGCATGCCGCCGCCCGGGGCTGCGGGCACCACCCGATCGCCCAAGCGGACCCCACCGTCGGCCAGGACCTGGGGCATCGCTCCCAGAAAGCGGGAGGCCAGGGCCACCGCCATCGACGGAACCGGACCGACGCTGCTGTCGATCATCAGCGGGACCCGGCGCACCACGCCATCGGCATCCTCGATCAGGTTCAAAGGGGCCAGGTTCGCGGCGCCGCCGGCGGCCAGGATCTGGCTGCCGAAGGGCAACAGCGGCAGGTCCTGCGCCTGCACCTCGCCCAGGACCAGACCGCCGCTGCGGGCGGCACCGTGCAGCGACTGCAGAAAGCCGCGCTCATAGCCGGGGGCGAAACTCTCCACCGAGGTCGGCAGGATGACGTCAAGGCCGATCACCTTGGCGCCCGCCCGCGTCAGAGCGGCCAGAACCCGCCCGATCTCGGGCGTCCACAGCACCAACGGCCGCTGGGCCAGGGCCGGCTGGCGGTAGCTTTCCTCGTCGATGGCGATGATGGCGATCGGACTGTCACCCGGAGAATGTCGGGCACCGAACAGGATGTGCCGGGCAGCCACCATCAGGTCCAGCCCAACGCCGTCGAGAACCGAAGACGGCGTCAGACACAGCGCAAAAAGGGCGGCGGCGCCGGCGGCGACCAGGGCGCGACGCCCCTGGCCCCTCAAAATCGGATCGTCCTGGACAACAAGGGCAGCGAGGCCGCCGCCTCGGGTGCGATGTGAAGCAGGATCTCGCTGCTGCCGGCGGCACCCTCGAAGACCAGGCGATAACTTTGTCCCCGCTTCAAGGTGATGCCCAGTCCACCGAGATCGAGGCCATGGCCGGTAACCGGAATGGTCTGGCGCCAACCTCCGGCCGCATCCTCGCAGGTCACGCTGCCCGGTCCCGGCAGGACCAGAAAAGGCGAAACGGCGGGAAAGGTCATGTGCTTCGGAGCGCGCAGGACGACGGCTCCCGATTGCTGCGCTTCCGCGGTCCGGGGCTTCAGGATCGGGGGACAGGGAACGTCGCGCCGGTCGACATGGCCACCCTTGGCCTGGGCCCCGTCGGCGGTCACCGTCACCTCGCCGCCGGTGACGACTTCCTCGACGCAAGCCTTCCAGAACCCCAGGGTGACGCTGGTTCCCACCGGCAGGCGAAAGGACTGGCCAACCGCCAGCATGTCGAAGGGCTGCAGCGCGCCGACATTGCCTGTGATCTCTTCCACCAGGGCGACATCCGGAGTTGTCCCCATGGCTGGCGAGCCGAGCGCGGCCAGGAACAGGACGGCGTAAGACGCGAAGCGAACTGCGGAGATCACGGCATGCTCCGGCAATAGCCAGGGATAACCTATGGTAGTCCTAGGAAAGGTGTGGTCAATGGCTTTTGGCCCCGCGCGGGAAAGCCGGGAAAAAATCCTGTTGGCAAAGGCCTTGGCGAAGCCCTCGAGCGAAAAGGTGTCGACGCTTTGTCCGCCTTTGGCCGGCTTTCCACCGATGGGTTCAGCGCCTTCAATGATGAGGGATCCTGGCGCCGTCGCAAAGGATCCACCGGCCGTTCCGGTCGGTCACGAGGATCATTTCAGTCTACAAGCGCGGTCGGTTTCTGCGATGGCCTTGGCGAAGCCATCGAGCGAATAGGTGTCGACGCTCTGTCCGCCTTTGACCGGAGTGCCATAGACCAACATCGTCTTGCCATTCATCATGGTCCGCACCACGGCTTTGTCGTCGCGCGCCCAGGCGCTGTTGCCCGTCGTAAAAAGGCCGAATTTTTTTCCGTCGATGTCGATCTCCGCCGACGCGTCCTTCTTATAGGCATAGCCTTCGGTAACACTCACGACACCGATGCTGTGGTCGGCAGTGCGATCTGTGACCGAGAGAAAGACCTCGCCACGACGTTTTGGCGCGTTCAGGCTACGCTCGGGCACAGTGGCGGCATAGCAAATTTTCCCCGCCCTATCCGAATACGCGTAGCTGCTCCACCGACCAAACTTACCCAATATTTTGGCACTATCGGCCCGTGCCGGGCCAGTCAGAACCGTAGCACTCAATAAAGCGCCAGCAGTGATTACCAATCCCCAAAAATGATTGATCATGGAGACCTCACAGTCTTAGTGACCAGACTCGTCCTACGGCATTACTCATGACTTTTTTGCTTTTGTATTTGAGATATCCCTATAGGCATAGGGCACGATATTGGCCCCATCTTGGAGCTCCCACGCAGAGCCCCACATCCACAAGAACGCGCGGTGTCGGTAACGAACAAAGGTCAATTGATCGCCCGAGCCGACTGTGTCGACTCGGCCTTCTGTTGCAAGGGGCGAAGGTCTTTGACGACACTCAAGGTGGCACCGAATCGCTGCACCGCAATGATCTCCCGCCCCGCAACCACGCGATCGCAGTCGTGTTGGGTAAAGGCGATAAAGAAATCGGCTTCGCTCGGCTTCGTGGTGAAGCGCAGGTAGGAGGGCATGAAGTAGGTCGCAGCCAAAGGATCTCCGCAGATGGCGACCTTGTAAACGCGGTTGACCGGTCGCCCCCCGTTTTCCATTTCGACAAATGCCGTGAGATCGCGTGCCGCTTCAGCCAGCGAGTTGCACCAGTAATCAAGTTCGAACTTGCCGTCCGCCCCCTTCACCCCGCCGGCCAAAGCATTGAAATAAACATATTCGTCGGGATGCAGGCGCGCCATCACCCAAATCTGAAACAGGACGGCGGCACTCAGGGCGAGACCGAACGCCTTGGCGCGCTGCTCCGAACCCTGACAGAGTTTTGTCCAAAGGCGATCCAGACCCAAAGCAGCGATCACCGCCAGCGGAGGCAACAGGAACTCGAAATGGCGGATTCCGTTATAGATGGTCGGCCGCTCGATCACGAAAAAAGCGAGCGGGAACACCACGGCCAAAGTTAGAAGAGCGATCTGCAGAAGGTGCACCCTATCGAAATAGGACCGACGTCGCCGCTGCCAAAGCCAAGTCATGGCCACAGCCAATCCGGCAGTCGTACCGACAAGCACCAATTCCGGCACCTTCACGACCAAGTACAAGGGCAAATAGATGGCAGGCAGATGCCCGGCCGGAAGCCAGTTTCCGGCCATCAGTGTGTCGATATTGATGTTGTAGTGGGAAAAATGAGCGACTGCGACCAACGGATTAAGCGGCGACCGATAGGCCCATGGCCAGAACACGGCCATGGTCGCATAGGCGATCGGTAAAACGGGCAACAGCGCCAACGCCATGGTCCGCGCCTCGCGGTGCACGATCTTGACCGACCTTGTCTCCAGACCACGCCACACGAGGTAAACGAGCAGAACCCCCAACAAATAGATACCGGCCAAGCCCCCGCCCACCCTGACGCCCAAAGTCAGACCCTGGCTCAGGGCAAAAGCCAACACATTGCGCAAGGGGGGACGTGGCAAGTGGGCTATCAGTTGACAGCCAGTCAACAACGTCCACACCATCCCGACGGCAAAAGGAATATCCTTGGGATTATTGAAGGCTGGGCCGTAATAAACAGGCGTCATTGCCAACAGGCTCACAGCCAGGAAGCCCGCCCGTTCTCCTCCCAGCAGCCGGGCCAGCCTCCAGGTTCCAACGAGACCGAGAACGCCGACCAGGCCACCGAGAAGATGGCGCGTTTCATACTCGCCCAGCGGCGAAAACTGATTGATAAAAGCCGAGACAACGTCGAACAGACCACCATAATAATAGAGGTCCTTGAAGGACAGTGCCGACAGGTCATGGAAGCCGCTGGTGTAATAGTCCAATATCATTTGGCCATATATCTTCTGGACCTCTTCGTCATTGGTGATGCCGTAGTCGCGGAAAGTCAGAATGACCAAGCCGATAGCGGTCAGGATTGTTAGCCGAGCGAGGTCGGCGTAAGTAATTCCCCATTGCCATCCCTTGGTCGCGGAGTTCGGCTTGATGACGGAAGGCGGGGTTTCCGGCCACAGTTGCTTGATCTTTGTCGCCAACGTTCCCACGCAAACTCTCCGTCTACCCCACCTGTCTCCCTCCATCTTTATAGGGTCCCATGACCATTTGATAAGGGTGGATTATTCGAACAGATTATGTGGCTGGGTCGAATAATTCACGGCTCTCCGTTTGCGAAAATTGGGCTGAAGCACGGATGATGACGAAGAGCATTTTGCCGATGTAGTTCGGAGTCAGGAGATTCGCGCTTCCAAGAAATCAATGAAAAATCGCAACGGAATCGAAATATTTTTGGCATGAGCGTGATAAAGAAAGTAGCTTGATGGGGCCGGAGACCAATCCTCAAGAAGCGGCAATAGTTTTCCGCTTTCGAGCAATGGCTTAACATATTCCTCCGTGATGTATATCAATCCGACCCCATCAAGAGCAGCGCGCACCATTAGTTCGGCCGTATTTACGATCAGTGGCCCGTTGACGGAGACTTCCAGCGATATTCCTGTCTTGTCGAAAAGCCACCGAAATGTCGTCCCATCCGCCATACGCAAGCGGACGCAACGATGACCCTGCAAATCTTGCGGAACATTAGGGCGGCCGTGCTTAGCCAAGTAGTCCGGGGCGCCTAGCACCATCATCCGGGACTTCTTGGTAACCTGCACCGCAGCCGCCATCTCCAACCCAATCCGCGAACCATGTCGGATGCCGGCGTCGAAACGACCACTGACAATGTCGCTCACACTATCATCCACCGTGACCTCAAGGGTGATGCCCGGATGCAACGAAAGAAAATCGGCCATCACCGGGGCTATCACGATGCTGGCAGGGATGCTGGAAACACTGAGACGCAGCGTTCCCAGTGGTTTGTCGCGCAAAGCCAAAACAGATTTGGTGGCCAGTCGGAGTTCGTCTATGGCGGGTCTCACCTGCGCGAAAAGCCGTTCACCCATCTCAGTCAAGGCGACACTGCGCGTCGTTCGATTGAAAAGCGAAAAGCCCAGGCGATCTTCGAGCGAACGAACTGCTTGGCTGAGCGTCGAGGTCGATATGCCGAGGACGGATGCCGCCTTGACGAAGCTTCCCTGCATGGCTACAGCCGAGAAAGCTTCCAATTCGGCGAATTCTGTTCCGCGCATTGTTTGATTATGCCTAATAATTAATTCGGATAATCCTATCTTATCCCGGAACCACAAGTCGATGAGCATAAGGGCCGGCGACAACCATTATGCGCCCCGGTTGTGGGTCGCAGGCCCCCAAATGAGAACGAATGTGCTCGGCGCCACTGGACCCTTTGACGAAAGCGTCCGCTTCGCAATTTCGAGAAGCGCCGCCACGCGGATTCTTTCGCAAAGGCCGTCGCGAGACGGTTCGGCCGCTTCGCCGATGGCGGGCCGATAGCCCTTCCAGTTCGCAAAAACCTTCGTCGACTCTGGCGACCAGTTGTCGCCTTTCAGTTGCAACACTCTTATTGAACGCCATCCCCTTGGCTATGGAATGACCGAATGCCCCGTCAAATCTCGCGTTTCTTTCGTTATCCCGAGCTCTCTCTCAAAGTTATACGGCATCGGTTCTTGTTTTGGAGTGGCGCGGTCGCGGTGGCTTTGGCGGCGATGCTGATTGCGAAGACCAGCGTATTGGGAAATAGCCTATTCGCCGCGACTATCAAGGCTCACCCATTCTTTGCCTTCATCATCACGCCAGCAGCTTTCGCCGGCATTCTTTGGCTGACCCGTCATGTGTTTGCCGGCGCCGAAGGCAGCGGCATTCCCCAGGCCATCGCCGCTCTCAAAATCCCGGTCTTGGCAGAGCGCAGAACCGTTCTGTCGATGCGAGTTGCAATCGGCAAGATTCTCCTGACCACCCTCGGCCTCTGTGCCGGCGCATCGATTGGACGCGAGGGACCAACAGTGCAAATTGGCGCAGCGATCATGCACACGCTGGGACGTTGGATGCGCATGCCGGTGCGCGGAAGTGAACAGGCTTTGATTGTTGCCGGGGGGGCAGCTGGGATTTCCGCGGCCTTCAACACGCCGCTCGCCGGAATCGTCTTCGCCATCGAGGAGCTGTCGCGCTCTTTTGAAGAACGCACCAACGGCACGATTCTCACCGCCGTTATTGTCGCGGGCATCGCCTCGATGGCGGTGCTCGGCAACTACACCTATTTCGGCCACACCAATGCGACGTTAGGATTAGCCGAGGCGTGGCGGCCGGTCTTGGCCTGCGGCGTCGGCTGCGGATTGCTGGGTGGCGTGTTTTCCCGGATTCTTCTGACGTTCTCTTCCGGCCTTTCAAGCCGCCCCGGCGCATGGATCGGGACCCACCCCATCATTTTCGCCGCTCTCTGCGGTCTCGCGCTGGCAGCGCTCGGCCAGTTCTCGGGCAACACGATCTATGGTACCGGCTACGATGAGGCCAGGGGGATGATCGAGGGGACAAGGACCCTTCCCCCGAGCTTCGGCCTGATGAAGCTCGGAGCCACCATCCTGTCCTATATCAGTGGCATCCCCGGCGGCATCTTCGCGCCATCATTGGCGGTCGGTGCAGGATTGGGAGCCAACATTGCCAACCTGTTGCCCGGCGTGCCGATGGGAGCCGTGATCATCCTCGGCATGGTCGGATATTTCACCGGTGTCGTACAAGCCCCCATCACCGCCATCGTGATCGTCATGGAAATGACCGACGACCAGACGCTGGTCATTCCGTTGATGGCTACGGCTCTGATCGCCTTGGGCGCCTCTCGGGTCGTCTGCCCATCGCCGCTTTATCGCACGCTGGCGCGAAGCTATATGGATCGAGTGGTCCGTCGCCAGTCAAGACCGGCGATAGCTGGCAAGGTGTAGCTTCGGGCATTGTGTCCGCAGCCAAGACCGACCCAGCGGCGACAATAAACACCATCATAGCCGACGTCAGAAGACGATCTTTCATGGTATTATCCCTATCCGTGTAGAACACGGATCTCCGATCCGCAATCACATATTGCGTCAAATCCACCGTATTCCGCTGTCTATTATGATAAAACGTCTCACGAGATTCCGGTATTTTTGTCGAGACATTTGAATTTTCTGGGACAGAACATCCATTCAAGTCCGCGCGTGACCTATTTCTCTTCGGGCGAACGAAGGCGCGATGGAGGCCTGTCTGCCCCACCATGAAGCGGCGCACCGCCTTTGGCCGCGGATTCTAAATTTTTTCTAATCAAGCGTTCACAACCCGGACACCCCCACTGAGCGACAATTATTCGTCAGAATTAGGGGGAGAAACGATCAGAACCTGAAAGAGCGGAGAAAACCATGACAACACACCCAGGAATTCTAACGGCCATTCTGGCGACGACGCTGACCGTCGGCTCGGTATCTGTGGCTTTGGCATCGCCCAGGTCTCATACCGAAGACAACCGTGCTACCGCTGCCCTAAATCTGCTGGAAAACAGCGGTTACGGAATTCCGCTCGGCAGCAAGACTCCGTTGGGCAGTTACGCGCAGTTCCAAACCGAAGGGAATGACTTCGCCGCCTATGTCGTCAACAACGGGATAGCCGAGCGGCTGAGAATTGATCCGGACAGCGGTCGAATTGCGGTTGAGGCTGCTCCGAACACTTCGGCTGGCAGGTCTTGACCAATTCAACAATGGCGTTCGAAGGTCGCACCACGGCCCGAGGCACGCTTCCAACCAGCGGTGGGCGCGCCTCATCGCTGGTTGGTGCAAAGAGGGCGGATCCAAAAGGGTCAGCGATCGACCGTCAACAAGGACTGAATATCCATGTTGGAGAAGACCGGAAGGCTCCTGCGTGACCTCAAGTTACTTGCGCTACCTTACTGGCAGTCCGAAGAACGGTGGACATCGGGGGCCCTGCTGACGGTCATTGTCAGCATGAACTTGGGTCTGGTCTATCTGAATGTGCTGTTCAACGACTGGAACAGACTTTTCTACAATGCTTTGCAGGAGAAGAATGTCGCAGCCTTCACCCATCAATTCATCCGTTTCGGTGTCCTTGCCGCAATCTTTCTGGTACTGGCCGTCTATCGGCTCTATTTACGGCAGATGCTGCAGATCCGTTGGCGTCACTGGCTGACGCGGCATTACGTGGCTGAGTGGCTGGGCAACGGATCCCTTTATCGCCTCCAATTGACCGGCCACGACAAGACCGACAACCCTGACCAACGCATCTCTGAAGACATCGACGGTTTCATCGGCCAGACGTTGGTCTTAAGTCTCGGATTACTGGAATCGGTTGTTAACCTGGCTTCGTTCGTCGGCATTTTGTGGGGACTGTCGGGATCGCTGACCATCTTCGGCATTACGGTACCCGGCTACATGGTGTGGGTGGCGGTCGTCTATGCCCTGCTCGGCACCTGGCTGATCCACCTGTTTGGCCGGCCACTGATCACGCTCAATTTTCAGCAGCAGAAATTTGAAGCCGATTTCCGCTTTTCATTGGTCAGGCTCCGGGAAAATGCCGAGGGCGTCGCCCTTTACGGCGGCGAGGAGCAAGAGTCCCGCAGCCTGATGGATCGCTTCTCACATGTGGTGGGGAATTGGTGGAGCATCATGCGCCGGCAAAAACGCCTGACCTGGATTTCGTCGGGATACGGCCAGGTGGCCGTCGTTTTTCCCTTCATCGTCGCGGCGCCCCGCTATTTCCGTGGCGTCATCGAACTTGGCGGACTGATGCAGACGGCCTCGGCTTTTGGACAGGTCCAGTCCTCCCTGTCATGGTTCGTCGATGCCTACAGCAGCCTGGCCGAACTGAAAGCAACGGTCGATCGTCTTACCGGGTTTCGCCGTGCCCTGACCGATGCGACAGAACTGCTTGCCCCGGGGGTCACACGCAGCAACTCTCCGGATCGGGACATGGTCATCGAAGATCTCGACATCTGGCGCCCCGATGGCACCGAACTGATCCGGGGTCTGCACCTGCATCTGGTGGAGGGAGCCCGGCTGCTGATCACCGGTCCGTCAGGCAGTGGGAAAAGCACGCTTTTTCGAGCCATTGCCGGACTTTGGCCGTTCTCTCGCGGAAAGGTGCTGTTACCGACGGCACCTGTGCTTTTCCTGCCCCAAAAGCCCTATATTCCGATCGCCAGCCTGAGGGCTGCGGTCACCTATCCCAACGACCCGAAAGCTCATGCGGACGATGAAATTCGTGCCGCTCTGACCGATTGCGACCTTTCCGCACTGGCCGACAGACTGGACGAAGAAAACCACTGGGCTCAGCAACTGTCTCCCGGCGAGCAGCAGCGTCTGGCCTTCGCCAGAGCGCTTCTCTCAAAACCACGATGGCTGTTTCTTGACGAGGCCACGTCTGCCCTGGACGAAGCCGCGGAAGTTGGGCTCTACCGCCTGGTGCTCGATCGCCTTCCGGAGGTGTCGCTGATAAGCATCGCGCATAGACGGACACTGGAGCAGTTCCATGATCAACGACTCGTTTTCCGGCGAACATCGATGGTGCCCCGAACCAGGCCGCGGACTCCCCGGTAACGCCATCGAGCCCCCCTGCGACCATCCCGCTTCCACTCGTTGAAGAGCATGGAATAGGACCGGAAAATGGGCCCCGCCTCGGTTGCCCTTTTGGTCACTGGACCTATCCGTTCGATTTCGGCACTTACCGAACGCCGGGCAGTCCTTCGAAAGGCCAGTCACAGGTCAACAGTGCGGCGCCGTACGCACTGCCTTGGGAATGGAGATTTGAAACTTGCTGGAAAGTCTTGCCGTGTCCTTCGCTGGCATTGCGTTTCCCCGATCGATCGATGGAACGTAAGAATTCACCACATGATCGGTCGAACTTGAACGGACAGCATGCTTGCGGCGCCCTTGACCAAGATCGGGTCGGTACCGATATACCATCTATCTGGATGGTGGATGGATGGCAAAGAGATGGCAGACACCCTGCGTGAGTTGCGGCCGAAGGCCGGAGACACCGAGAAGATCACCATCAATCTTGGCTTTGTCGACCTGGGTCACATCGACCTGATGGTGCAGGAGGGATTCTACTCCAACCGCACCGACTTCATCCGGACCGCCATTCGCAACCAGTTGGAGCGGCATGCCGAGGTGGTCAAGGCGAGCGTCGTCCGACACTCTCTTGACCTGGGCCTGCGCCACTACAGCCGGCAAGATCTCGAGGAGGTCCGCGCCTCTGGCCAGATGCTGCGCATCCATGTGCTGGGACTGGCCAGCATTGCCCAGGACGTGCCGGCGGAGCTGGCGCGGGCGACGATTGCCTCGGTCAGCGTCCTTGGGGCGTTGCACGCCAGTCCGGCGGTCAAGGCCGCCCTGGCCGATCGCATAGGGTGATTCAAAGCCGACAGGCAGGAGTATTTTTGATGTTCGACAGGCTGCACCCCGCCATCAAGGAGGCCACACGCCTCACCCGTGCCGGCCACATCGCCGAAGCCACCGCCCTTCTGCGGCACATGCTGCGCGGCAAGACGGCATGGCAGGAGCGCATGCCGATCGAGCAG
>Ga0326727_10020180_pt1 | contig 13266 bp, 13 predicted proteins | sample MB2enrmetagenome_FD_207643 | JGI IMG/M metagenome (GOLD analysis project Ga0326727, IMG submission 207643) | Lab enriched peat soil microbial communities from McLean, Ithaca, NY, United States - MB29MY | ecosystem: Environmental > Terrestrial > Soil > Wetlands > Peat | place: USA: New York...
GATCTCCTTGTACAGCTGGTCCGGCGAGTACGGCGGGGGAAAGCGGATGTCCACCTCCGAGGTGCACTTGTTGGGGACCACGTTGAGCCGCGTCCCGCCGTTGAAGGTGCCGATGTTCATCGTGACGCTCCCCAGCTCCGGATGGGCGATCCGACCCCGGAACCCTTCGAGCCCCCGCAGGATGCGCATCATCTTGGAGATCGCGTTCTCCCCGAGATGCGGCATCGCCCCGTGGGCCGCCTTGCCCCGCGTCTCGATCGCCAGGTCGAGGACTCCCTTCTCGGCGTAGGCGACCCGCAGGCCCGTCGGCTCCCCCACGACGATCGCCTTCGCCCGCCGGATCGGGAGCGTCTTGGAGAGGGCCATCGCCCCGCCCATCGAGGTCTCCTCGTCGGTGGTGAGGGCGAGAGCGACGGGGATCTTCCGCACGACGAGGTCCTGAGCGGCCTGTAGCATCGCGACGACGGTGCCCTTCATGTCCGCGGCCCCCCGGCCGTACATCCGTCCGGCGGCGACCTGGCTCTGCGAGAAGCTCCAGTAGTCGCCGATCGGGGGGGTGTCGAGGTGCCCGGAGAAGACCACGCCGGCCTGACCGTACTCGGCGAGGAGCGCCGGCGCCGCCGAGTCCCCGAACAGCGTGTTGCGCATGTGGAGCTGGTCGGTGAACGACTGCACGTAATCCAGGACCTCCTGCTTGTCGGAGAAGGAGTCGCTCGGAATCTTGATCAGGTCCGCGAGCAGGTCCGCCATCTGACGCTTCATGGAAGTTCAGCCCCCGACCCGGCTCCGAGCGATTGCCTCGCCGGGCAGGCGGACCTCAAGAGGCAGAGGGCCCCTTTAATCTATGGTTCAGCCGGGGAGACTTTCCTCGACGGGGCGCGGCCCGCTCCGCGAGCCTCCGAGTGCGGGTGAGCGCCTCCAAGTAGCCGGCCGCCGAGCCGACGCTCCGCCACTCTCCGAGACGGGGGGTGAGCACGAGGGCGACGACCCGGCCGCCGTCGGCGAGCATCCGGGCGATCCCCGCCGTTACCTCGAGCTCCCGGGGTCGCTCGGAGCGCGCCACCGCCCGAAGCGCCGGGAACATCCGGGAGGAGAAGGCGTAGAGCGCCGTGGCCGCCCAGCGCGAGCGCGGCCGGGCCGGCTTCTCCACGATGCGCGTGACGTCGAGGCGACGGTACTCCCCTTCGCGACCCCCCTCGCTCCCCTCGACGACCCCGTACCGGCTCGGTTCCGCCACCTTTCGGACGAGGAGGACCGCGTCCAGCCCCTCGCGCTCCCGGAGGGCGGCCATGGTGCGAAGGGTTCTCCCGCGTTCCGCCTCGAGCAGGACGGCGTCGGCGGCGTGGAGGAGGAACGGCTCGACCCCGACGCACGGCTCGGCCCGGAGGACGGCGTCGCCGAACCCGGAGGGTTGAGGCTGGACGGCATACCGGAGCCGCAGCTCGTGGAGCTGCTGGTAGAACCGCTCGGTGTCCGTGAGCCTCTCTCGGTGGTGGGCGTGACGACGGAGGAACGGTCGGTCGATGGTGAAGTAGTTCTGGACCATGGTCAGGTCGCGGTTCCGCACGACCAACGTGATCTCCTCGGCCCCGGCGCTGGTGAGCGACTCCAGGGCGAGATGGGCGACCGGCTTCAGGACCGGCTCTCCCCTGATGCCGCGGTCGTAGAGGGGGAGGAACTCCTTGCGCAGGCCCCGGGTCCACGGGAGCATCCGGGTCCCCTCGCCCGCGAGGGTCAGCACGCCCTGCATCGCCCGACCTAAGCCGAGGGGGGAGGCGGGGCAGCCCCGCCGCCCGAGGTAGGTGGTGCCGGAGGAGCTGTCGGTCCGAGGGGGGATTGCGCGGAGAGGTGGGCGCGGTTGTCCGGCACCCTCCAGTTCACCCCCATCATGACGACCTGCCGTTTCGCCTCCAAGCGGCGGCGGAACCTTCGGAGGTCCCGGAAGATGTCCCGGAGCGCCTCGGCGAGCTCCCGGGTCCGTCGGTAGCCGAGCGCCGGGAGGTGCTCGTGGACCGGGTGATAGAAATGCTGCTCTGCCTCCACGCGAGGGTCCGGCGGGTGCTCGATCCGCGGGTCGTACCCGAGCTCCCGGGCGACCCGGGAGGTCACCTCCGCGAGCTGGTTCACGGAGTACGCCTCGTCGAACTGGTTCCAGACGCGGTACTCCCCCGGGGCCGGAGGGTTCTCGAGCGCGATCCGGAGCGACTGCATGGAGTCCTCGAGGGCGATGAACCCTCGGACCTGCTCGCCCTTGCCGTAGGGGGTGATCGGGAGACCGAGCACGGCCTCCACGCAGAACCGGTTGAGCGCCGTCCCCCACACCTCGTCGAAGTCGAACCGGGTGAGCAGCCGATCGTCGGTGATGTCGGGGGTCCGGGTGCCGTAGATGACCCCTTGCATCACGTCGGTGGAACGAAGCCCCCAGATCTTGCAGGCGAACATGACGTCGCCGCTGTCGAATACCTTCGACCAGTGGTAGAACGAACCGGCCTGTCGTGGGTAGGGGAGACGGTCCTGGCGGCCCCGATACTCGATCTCGAAGAACCCCTCGGGGATCTCGATGTTGGGAGTCCCGTACTCCCCCATCGTCCCCATCTTGACCAGGTGGGCCTCGGGGACCTCCGCGCGGATCGCGTAGAGCAGGTGAAGGGTGCCCGTGAGGTTCTGCACTTGGGTCGCGACGGCGTGATGGACGTCGATCATCGAGTACGGGGCCGAGCGCTGCTCGGCGAGGTGGACGATGGCGTCCGGTCGCTCTCGACGGAGGACCTCGGCGACGAAGTCGTACCGCCCGAGGTCGCCCGAGTAGAAGCCGACCTCCTTCCCGAGGAGCTCCTTCACCGCCGCCTGCCGACGGGGGAACGGCGCGATAGGCGTCGCCGACCAGCTTCCCACCTCCCGCACCCGGCGGCGGGTCACAAAGTTGTCGAGCCCCACGACCTCGTGGCCGCGGTTCAGGAGGTGGAGCGCGAGCGGCCAACCGGTGTACCCATCAATCCCCGTGATGAGAACCTTCATCGGCGCCCCGGGGGGCCCTGCGCCTATATGACCCTGTTCGGTCGCGACGCCGATCCGGAGCCCTCATCGTGTTCCGGAGCCGACCGTGGGGGCGTGGACCCCCTCGCGGAGAGACCACTCGCGCCCCACCTCACCGGGGTCGGGCGCCCCTCCTCGGGACTTGGCTCCGCTTCTCGACCCCTTCCCCTGAGGCCCGACCGCCAGGCGCTCTCCGCCCCCCGTGGGAGTTAAGGGAGGTTTATGCACCCGACCGACGTAGGCGCCACGGATGGCCGCCGCCCCCCCCGGCTTCGACCTTCGCATCATCGAGACGCGGGACGAGCCCTTGCGCGGCGCGATGATGGTGGTGGGATTCCCCACCCACGGGCTCGTCGGAAGCGTCGCCGCCTCCTACCTGGTTCGCGCCCTCGACATGAGTTCGATCGCCTACGCGATCAGCGAGTCGTTCCCTCCGACGGTGATCATGGAGGAGGGGATCGTGAGCGCCCCGGTCCGCATCTACGCGAGCAAGATCGTCTGCGGACCCGACCGGCGGTGCGACCAGCTGGTGGTCGCGCTTTCGGATATCCAGCCCGCGCCGGAGATCCTGGGGAGCATGAGCCGGTGTCTGCTGGACTGGGCGGAGGCCAAGGGGGTCCAGCTCGTGATCGCGGTGGAGGGACAATCGCTCGAGGACGAGAGCAAACAGGCGGACGCCCGGGTCATGGCGATGACCAACCGGGCCGGCGCCCATATCCTGGAGAAGTACCCCTTCGAACGAGCGAACGGCGTGGTCACCGGGTTCTCGGGCGGGCTCATGCTCAGCGCCATCGGTCGGGCGCTCCCCGTGGTGTGCCTGGTGGCCCAGGCGCACAAGGAGTACCCCGACGCCCGCGCCGCGGCGAAGGTGATCGAGTCGATCAACCCCCTCGTGCCGATGCTGGTCCTCGACACCAAGCCGCTGCGCGAGAAGGCGCGGCAGATCGAGGCGGAGGTGCGCCGGAGCCTCGCCCAACAGCGCCAATCGTTGTCGGACATGCGCCGGCAAGAGACCGACGGGCCGGGTGAGATGTATCGCTGAGAGCACTCCGCCCCCGCAGAACCCCATGGCGGCCTCCTCGCTGGCCCCCTCGGTCCAGCTCCGGGAGTTCGAAGGTCGCGACCTCACGACCGTCTCCGAGCTCGTGGGGGAGGCGCTTCACGAGCATTACGAACCGTCGCTCTACCTGACCCTCAGCCGCCAGTGGCCGGAGGGGTTCGTCGTAGCGGTCGATGGCTCGGACCGACCGATCGGGTTCATCCTCGGGGTCGAGCAGGTCGAACGGGAAGGGCGCATCCTGATGTTCGCGGTCGACCGAGCTTGGCGGAAACGGGGCGTCGGGACCTCGCTCATGCGGTCGTACATCGAACGCGCGCGCGCTCGGGCCCTGCGACGCTGCACGCTCGAGGTCCGGGTGAGCAACGCGACGGCGATCCGGTTCTACACCCGGTTCGGATTCTCGGTCATCGACCTGCTCCGAGGGTACTACTCGGATGGCGAGAATGGTTACCAGATGGCCCGAGAGCTCCTGTAATCCCGCGATTCCGGGACCCGGCTCCGTTCCTTCGCCCCTGCCGAAAGACTAAAAACGTCCCGCCCCCCGGCGCACGGCGTCATGGTAGTCAGTTGGCCGACCGCCGGCGACCTGATGTCGCCCCGTCCCATCACCGTCCAGACCGAGGCGCCGCTCTCGCAGGCGCTCGGGTTGATGCGCGCCCACAGCGTTCACGAGCTCCCCGTCCTGCGCCGCAAGGTCCTCGCGGGGATGATCACGCTGGAGTCCATCGCTCGCCGGACCAACCTCCCGTTGACCACCAAGGCCGGGCACCTGATGGTCCTCCCGCCGCTCGTCACCGCGGCGACGCCGTACCCCGAGCTCGCCGAGAAGCTCCTCGCTTCGGGCTTGAGAGCGACCCTGGTCGTCGGTCGGCGTGATGAGCTCATCGGGATCGTCTCCCGCACCGATATGGTGCGCGTCCTCCCGACGGTGGTGGGGATGGCCCAGCACGCGGTCGAGGATATCGCGAGCCCCGTGGGCACCCTCGTCTCGGAGAAGGATTCCCTCGACACGCTCCTCAACCACGTCCGCGTGCTCGAAGAGCATCCGCTCCCGGTCGTCGACCGGAGCGGCCGCCTCGTCGGGGCCGTGGGGCTTGCGGACCTGACGCGGGTCTTCTGGCGCCCGAAGGCCGCGGGGAAGCGCGACGCGGTCCGCCACGACCCGCGCGAGCGCCACGTGCTGCAGGTGGACGTCGCCTCGATCATGCATTCCCCCGCGATCACCGTTCCCGTCGGGACGAGCACCGAGACCGCCGCCCGGGTGATGAGCGAGAAGTCCGTCTCGAGCCTCATCGTGGTCGACGGGGGACGCCCCGTCGGCGTGCTCTCGCAGGGGGACCTCCTCGGGCTCGCGGTCGGCGTCGGCCTCGGCGGCAAGAGCGCGAAGCCCACCTCCGACGTCTACGTGCAGATCCATGGCCTGCGCGGCAGCGCCGACCCCGAGACGCTCGGGGAGATCGACCAGGTGGTCGCCCAGGGGTTGCGCCGGATCTCCCGTCACGTCAAGCCGCTCCTGCTCTCGCTCCACATCACGCCGCACTCGAACCACCGGTCCGGCGACGCGAGCGTCGTGGCGCGGCTGCACACCGATCGGGGCATCTTCTACGCCTCCGAAACGGAATGGAACTACTTCGCGGGGATCGCCGCGCTCATGGACGACCTGGGCGAGCAGGTCCGCCGCGCCAAAGATGACGCCCGGCAGCGCCGAAGGGTCGGCCCGCTCGCCTCCCAGGTCCGCGTCGACGAGACCGTCGGCGACGACGCCCTCGAGGCCCAGCTGAGGACCATGACGCCCCAACGCGCGCCGCGGCGGCGGTGAGCGGAGGGAGCCATGATCCCCGGCGGTCGGATGAACCCCCGCCAGATGCAGATGATGATGAAACGCCTCGGCATGACCACCGAGGAGGTGGAGCACGTCGAGGAGGTCGTCGTCCGCACCGCGACCGAGGAGCACGTCTTCGAGCGGCCCGAGGTCACCATCCTGACCGTCCAAGGAGTGCGGACCTACCAAGTGGTGGGCGAGCCCAAGGTCCGCCCGCTTGGCTCCTCCGCTCCCTACGGGGCCTCGCTGTCGGCGCCCCCCGCACCCCCCCCGGGACCGCCCGAGGAGGACGTGAAGCTCGTCATGGAGCAGTCCGGCGTCGACCGTCCCACGGCGCTCCTCGCCCTCCAGGAGTCGGACGGCCAGCCGGCGGAGGCGATCCTGAAGCTCCTCTCCCGACGGGGCCCCGGCGGTGGCTGAGGCTCCCGTCGCCCAGGAGTGCGTCGAGGGGTACCTCTACGTCGCCGCGCCCCTGTCGTTGCTCCTCCTTCGGCGGCCCCCCGCGCGCGGTCGGATCTGGGTCCCGGTGAGCGGGAAGGTCGAGGCCAGGGACTCGGACCTCCCCTCCGCGCTGACCCGAGAGCTCTTCGAAGAGACCGGCTTTGCCGGACCTCTTCGACCGTGGGCGCTCGATTGGGTGGTCCCCTTCGAAGGACCGGACGGCCGGAACTGGCGGCTGAACGCCTTTGGCGTGGAGCTCCCGGCCCGCCTTCTCCCTTCGTTGAGCGAGGAGCACGACGCCTACGAATGGGTGAGCTCGGTGGAGGCCCGCCGAAGGCTCCACTACGAGGACAACCGACGAGCGGTCGACCGCCTCCTCGCCCGGCTCGCTCCGCCTCCGCCCCCCGGGCGAGCGGGCGAGGGGCGGCCGAATACCCTTTAGGCCCGCGGCCCGCTAATGGACCGATATGGAGCTCCCCCCGCCGAGGGCGCCCAAGGTCGACCCGGACCTACCGCTCCTCCTCCCCGGACCCTCCTCGAGCCCCCCCGCCGTTCCGGTCGCCGGCGTCTTCCCGGTGCTCGAGGAGTCCGTCTTCGCCGCCATCCGAGAGCGAGGGTTCCGGTCGGTCGCGCTCCAGGTGCCCGCCGGTCTCCTCCGGAACGCCGGCGAGCTCGCTCGTAGGACCGCCGAGGCCACGGGCGCGCGGGTGACGATCCTCCAGCGGGCCTGCTTCGGGGCTTGCGACGTGCCGACGCGGGAGGAGGTCCCCGGAGCCGAGTGCGTGCTGGCGCTGGGACACTCGCCGATCCCGAACGTCCGCCTGCCGCTCCCGACGTACTTCGTCGAGATGCGCCTTCCTCCGGGCGACGTCCCCGGGCTCGTCGAGCAGCTCGCGGCCGCGGAGCTCCCGCGTCGGCTCGGGCTCGTCGCCTCCGTGCAGCACCTCGACCTCGTCGACCCGCTGCGGCGGGCGCTCTCCGAGCGGGGCTACTCGCTCCCGGTCGCGCCCGGGGACCGACGCCTCGCTTACGTCGCCCAGGCGCTCGGGTGCAACTACTCGAGCTCGGAGGCGGTCGCCCCGGAGGTCGACGCGTTCCTGTTCCTCGGTACGGGGGAGTTCCATCCTCGGGGGCTCGCCCTTGCCACGGCCCGACCGGTGTGGTCGCTCGACCCGCTCCAGCGGACGCTCTCCGGGCCCATCGACCGGGCCCGGATCGTCGCCCGCCGCCTCCTGTACGTCGCCCAGGCGCGCGACGCCCGACGTTGGGGGATCCTCGTATCCAGCTTCCCTGGCCAGCACCGCCCCGCGATGGCGGAGGCGCTGCGGCGTCGCGCCGAGGCGAAGGGGCGCGAAGCGTTCCTCCTCGTGAGCCGGCGGGTCGACAGCCGCGACCTCGAGGGTCGGGACCTCGATGCCTACGTCAACACCGCCTGCCCCCGGATCGCGACGGATGATTCCGCGCTGTACGAAAAGCCCGTGCTGACGCCCCCGGAGTTCTTGATGGCCCTCGGCGAGCTAACCATGGAGGAGTACCGGTTCGACACGTTCCGGTAGCCGGCGATGACGTTCTCCGCTCGACGGTGGGCCTCCCCCGCGCTCGTCGCCGCGGGCGCCGCGTTGATCGCCGCCGCGGTCGCCACGGGAGGGGCCTCCTTCTTTCTCGTCCTCGTCGTGCCGGTCTTCACCGGCTCCTCCGCGCTCTTCCTCCTGGGGGCGCTCCTCCTCGTGCTCGGGCTCTTCGCTCTCCCCCTCACGCTCGGCCCGTACGACGAGGTCGGGTCCGCCCGGCCGAGCGCCGAAAGGACGGGCGTTCGACCGAGCGCACCCTCCGCCCACCCTCCCGAGGAGGCGTTCCCCAGCGGAGGGGTGGTGCTGGTCGGGCCGGTGCCCGTGTTCTTCGGGGGGTGGAAGAACGCCCCGCGGTGGGCCTACGTGCTCGCCGCATCGGTCGGCGCGGGATTGCTCCTCTTGGGAGCGCTCCTCGTCGTGCTCCGCTAGCGCCCCGAGGGAGCGAAGGATCGTATCCACGCGTGGTGGAGGCGGAGGTCCTCCCCGAGCTCGGGATGGAAGCAGGTCCCCCAGCAGCGCCCCGAGCGCACGCCCACCACCTCGGACCCGTGGAAGGCGATCGGCTCCACCCCCGAGCCCACCTCGAGGATCCGAGGGGATCGGATGAACACCCCCGGGAACGGAGGTTCCCCGAGGAGCGGGATGCGGAGCGGGGCCTCGAAGGAGTCGACCTGCCTACCGTAGTCGTTCCGCCGGACGGTGATGTCGAGCGCTCCGAACGTCTCCGGCTCCTCTCCGGGAGAGCCCGGGGCGATGCGTCGGGCGAGCAGGATGAGCCCGGCGCAGGTGGCGAGCACGGGGAGCCCATCGCGGATCCGACCGACGAGCGGGTCGCGGAGCCCCGTGAGGCGGAGCAACTTCGCCATGGTCGTGCTCTCGCCGCCGGGCATGAGGAGCCCGTCAAGGCCTTCGAGGTCGGCCGGCCGGCGGACCTCGAGGACCTTCCCTCCCGCGAGGCTCTGGGCGAGGGCGTGGCGGTGCTCGGGCACGTCCCCTTGGATCGCGAGGACCCCGACCCTCATGCGAGCCGGCCGCCCCGCAGTTCCTTGAGGACCTCTTGGGCCCGGTCGATCCGGATCGCATGCGACTCGATGAGGCGGGCCACCACCCGGTCGACCTCCTCGGGGCGGGCCCCGGCCATCGTCGCGATGTTCCGGGCGTGGAGCTCCATATGTCCGCGCTGGATTCCCTCGGTGGCGAGCGCCCGGAGGGCGCCGAAGTTCTGCGCGAGCCCGACCGAGGCGATGACCTGGGCGAGCTCGGAGGCGCCCGACACCCGGAGCAGCTTCACGTTCGTCCGGGCCGTCGGGTGGACCGCCGTGGCCCCTCCGATGAGCCCCACCGCGACGGGGAGCTCGATGGAGCCCACCAGGTCCCCGGAACGGTCCTTTTCGTAGGTGGTGAGGGGAAGGACGACGTTCTCCCCGCCGGCGCGGTAGGCGGCGTAGGTGTGGGCCCCGCTCTCGATCGCGCGAGTGTCGTTCCCCGTGGCGAGCACGACCGCCGAGACCCCGTTCATGATCCCTTTGTTGTGCGTCGCGCACCGGAACGGGTCCACCTGGGCGAACGCGTAGGCGTCGAGGACCGCCTCGACCACTTCCGGCCCGGTCATCTCGGGGGTGGCGAGCTTCTCCGCGGGGAAGGTCGCCCACGCCCGCGCGAGCCGCATCGTCGAAAGGTTGCTGATGATCCGGAGCACGCTTCGGCCCCCGGCAAGCTGGCCGAGCGTCGGGGCGAGCGCCTCGCACATCGTGTTCACGGCGTTCATGCCGCCGGCGTCCCGGGCGTCGACCATCAGGTGGACGATGACCATCGTCCCGCGGGAGGAGGGGAGGAGGCGGACCTCCAGGTCCCTCGCTCCGCCGCCGAACTTGACCAGGAGCGGGTCCTTCGAGTTCGCTAGCTCGAGGAGCCCATCGCGCGCGGCGAGGATGCGCAACCGGGCCGCCGCGGGGTCGGCGACCTCCATGAGCTGGACCTGACCGATCATGATCGGGGGGGTCGTGAGCGCGGTGAACCCCCCGGTCGCGCGGGCGACCTTCGCGGAGTTGGAGGCCGCGGCGATGACGCTCGGCTCCTCGATGGCCATGGGGACGAGATAGTCCCGCCCGTTGATCCGGAAGTTCGTGGCGACCCCGAGGGGGACCGGCAGGACGCCGACGACGTTCTCGACCATCCGGTCGATGAGCGCCGGGTCGAGCCCGGGGGGGAAATCGTAGGCCGCGAGCTCGGCGTCGGAGAGGTTCGCCCACTCCTTGAGCTTGGCCCGCCGCTCCGCGATGGACAGGCGATAGAATCCGCTGACCTCCGAACTACGCTCCATGCTCCTCCTCCCCCAGGTCGTCGACCTCTCCCTCGGGCTCGGACGTTTCGGTGGAGGCCGCCCGGACGGAAGAGCTCCGAGGCTCCCGCGCGATGAGGACCTTGGCCGGACGCAGGAGCCCGCCGGGGCAGCGGAAACCCTGCTGGACCACCTCGGCGATGGTGCCATCGGGGGTCGAATGGGTCGCCCTCACCTCGGCGAGCGCCTCCTCCTCCTCGGGGCGGAACCGCTCCCCGACGCGCGCGACCGATTGGACGCTCTCCCCGGCAAGGAACCGCTCCCACTCGCGGAACAGCAGCGCCATGCCGCGGCGGAGCGGGTTCTCCTCGGGGAGCTGGCGGGCGGCCTCCTCGGCCCGGTCGAAGGCGTCGTGGAGCGGCAATAGCTGACGGAGGACGATGGCGCGGGTCTCTAGGCGGTTCCGGTCCCGCTCCCGTTCGGTCCTCTTGCGGTAGTTGTCGAACTCGGCAAGGAGGTAGTGGTAGCGGGTCGCCCAATCCTCTTCCGGGCTAGGTCCGGGGCCGGGCTCGGAAGCGGGGGTCGCGGGGGGAGGGCTATCGGAGCCGGTCGCTCCGGTGGGAGCCGCCGGTTCCTCCGCGGGGTCGGGGTGGCCCGTCATGGAACGGACGGTTCCATTGGGGGAGCTTATATGGGATTTTGCTCGCGCCGACCGCGCCTGCCGGGAGCATCCCGGGCCCGGAAAACGAAGCCCGGTTTCCGCGGAAAGCCAACGCTTATAATGCGTCCTCCGCTCATCGAAATCGAGGCCATTTCCGGGGAAGTTTTCATGGTGCCGGAGTCTGCGGCGGTGGCCGAGTACGACGCGAGTTCCATCCAGGTGATGGAGGGCCTCTCCGCGGTCCGGAAGAGGCCGGGAATGTACGTCGGCTCGACCGATGCCCGGGGCCTGCACCACCTGGTCTACGAGGTCGTGGACAACTCCATCGACGAGGTCCTCGCGGGGGCCTGCACCGAGATCGGCGTGACCCTCCAGAGCGACGGGAGCTGCACGGTCGTCGACAACGGCCGAGGCATCCCCGTGGAGAACCACCCGAAGTACAACAAGCCCGCCCTCGAGATCGTGATGACGATCCTGCATGCGGGTTCCAAGTTCGACCGGAAGGCCTACAAGGTCTCGGGCGGCCTCCACGGCGTCGGCGTCCACGTGGTGAACGCCCTCAGCGAGTACCTCGAGGTACGGGTGCGCCGCAACGGCCAGGAGTACTTCCAGCGGTACGAGCGGGGCACCCCGGTCGCTCCGCTCAAGGTGCTCGGGAAGGCCGATGGGACCGGCACCGAGACGCGCTTCAAGCCGGACCCGACCGTGTTCGAGACGGTCGTGTTCGAGAAGGAGACGATCAACCGCCGCCTCAAGGAGCTCTCCTTCCTGAACCCCACCGTGACCATCCACTTCGCCGACGAGCGCGACGGCACGAAGGAGACGTTCCACCACGCCGGGGGAATCGTCGAATTCGTCCAGGACCTCAACTCCGCAACGAATCGACTGTTCGAGCCTCCGGCCTACCTCCACGCCAAGCGCGACACCACCGACATCGAGGTGGCGCTCCAGTACAACGACGGGTACAACGACACCACGCTCGCCTTCGTGAACAACATCAACACGGTCGACGGCGGCACCCACGTCATCGGGCTTCGGGCCGCCCTCACCCGGACGTTGAACGACTACGCCCGCAAGGGCGGGCTCCTCAAGGGGGACCGCGAGAGCCTGACCGGCGAGGACGTGCGCGAGGGGCTCACTTGCGTGCTCAGCGTGAAGGTGCTCGAGCCGCAGTTCGAGGGCCAGACGAAGGCGAAGCTCGGCAACTCCGAGGTGAAGGGCCAGGTCGAGACGGCGGTGAACGAGAAGCTCGACGAGTTCCTGGAGGAGCACCCGTCCATCGCGCTCAACCTCCTGACCAAGGCGGTCCAGGCCTCCCAAGCGCGGGAGGCGGCGCGCAAGGCCCGCGAGCTCACCCGCCGCAAGGGGTTGCTCGAGGGGGGCGGCCTTCCCGGCAAGCTCGCCGATTGCCACTCCCGGGACCCGGCGGTCTGCGAGCTGTTCATCGTGGAGGGGGACTCGGCGGGCGGCACGGCCAAGCAGGGCCGGGACCGGGAGTTCCAGGCGATCCTGCCGCTGCGGGGGAAGATCCTCAATGTCGAGAAGGCCCGCCTCGACAAGATGCTCCAGAACGAGGCGATCCGCTCGCTCATCACCGCCATCGGCGTGGGCATCGGCGACGAGATCGACCTGACCAAGCTGCGCTACCACAAGATCATCCTGATGAGCGACGCCGACGTCGACGGGGCGCACATCCGGACCCTCCTGCTCACGCTCTTCTACCGGAAGATGCCGCAGCTGGTCACCGAGGGGTACATCTACCTCGCGCAGCCGCCGCTCTTCCGCCTGCAACGCGGGGCGAAGGTCGTCTACGCGTACTCCGACGAGGAGCGCGACCGGGTCTCCAAGGAGATGGGCGGCAAGGGCGTGGGGATCCAGCGGTTCAAGGGGCTCGGGGAGATGACCGCCGAGCAGCTCTGCGACACCACCATGGCGCCCTCGAAGCGGACGCTCCTCAAGGTCACCATCGAGGACGCCGCCAAGGCCAACGACCTTCTCTCCATCCTGATGGGCGAAGAGGTCGAGCCCCGGCGCCAGTACATCGAGCAGCACGCGGTCGAGGTCTCGAACCTCGACATCTAGCGTGGGCGCGAACCCTTCCGCCTCCCCCGGGGGCGACCCCCTCGGGGCGGCGTTGAGCCGGCTCGGGCTCTCCTCTTCGCACCTCCGCCATCCGGTCCTCCGCAGCGCCTCGGGCGAGCTCGTCAGCTTCGCCCTCCTGGGAGCGCCTTCGAAGCTCTCCTACGGGGGAGTGCTGCTCGTCGCGGGAGGCGCGGAGCTGGTGGGTCCTCCCCCCTCGAACCACGCCTTCTCCGAGGCCCAGGGGCTCGAAGGGGTCCCCGCTCAGCTCGCCGACCTCCTCGCCGAGGCGGTCGGCAGTTACCTCGAACGCGC